>Ga0105347_1000084_pt1 | contig 43820 bp, 44 predicted proteins | sample EasRivMeERMLT890_FD_89677 | JGI IMG/M metagenome (GOLD analysis project Ga0105347, IMG submission 89677) | Soil microbial communities from meander-bound floodplain in the East River, Colorado, USA - East River MetaG ERMLT890 | ecosystem: Environmental > Terrestrial > Soil > Floodplain | place... | reverse complement strand
GTGCTCGACTGGTCGCGAATCATCACCACCGCGCTCACTGTGGTTGGCGTTTGGCTGATATTCCGGGCGATCTTCAGGCGCCGCTAAGGTCCGGCCCGCGATCCTTCCAGGTGCTCGCCTGTTCATAGGCGTGAGCGGCCCTGAGGACGGTGGCCTCGTCCCACCAGCGCGCGGCCAATTGCATGCCGAAGGGTAGTCCGTCCCTGGTGAAGCCGCACGGCACCGATATCGCGGGGATCCCGAGGAGGTTGAGGGGGTTCGTGAGGCGGATCAGCCCCATCGTTGCCGATAGGTCAGACGACTCGATAAGCGGCGCCGCGCGGAGCGTGGACGCGGTCGCAATCAGGTCCACCTTGTCGAACACCTCCGATGCCCATCGCTCGACGGCCAAATCCCGGAACCGCTGGGCTTCCACGTATTCCACCGCGTTGAACGTCGATCCCAGTTCGAGGCGGTAGCGGACGTTTTCGGAATAGTCATCCGGGCGAGTCTGCATCCAGCGTCGGTGAATGGCAAGCGATTCCGGCAGCATGATGCAAGTGAGCGCGGTTGGCATCTCGTCTATGAGAGGTAGCGAGATGGATTGGACCCCCGAGCCAAGTTCCTTGAGCACGCCGATCGCCTTCCGCACCCCCGAATCCACGTCTGGGTCGAGGCCGTCAAAGAAGAAACTGTCAGGCACGCCGATGCGCAGACCAGAGAGGCCTTTCGACAGGGTGCCTGCGTAGTCCGGAACTGGCTCATCGATCGAAGAGCGGTCTGCTGGATCGTGACCTGCGACGGCCTGTAATACGAGCGCCGTGTCTTCCACAGTGCGCGCCATTGGCCCTACGTGGTCAAGGGACCAACTCAATGGGAAGACCCCGCGGCGGCTGATCCGTCCGAAAGTGGGCTTAAGGCCGACGATTCCACAAAGCGAGGCGGGAATGCGAATTGAGCCACCGGTATCGGTGCCCAGAGCGGCGAAGCACTCGCCGGCAGCGACGGAGGTCCCGGAACCAGAACTGGAGCCACCGGTCACCCGTTCGAGGTCCCACGCGTTACGCGCCGGTCCCACGTGCGAGTCGACGCCCGTCGCCCCAAACGCCCACTCGTGCAGGTTGAGCTTCCCGAGGATGATGGCGCCAGCGGCGCGCAAACGTTCCACGCACGCTGAATCGCGTGGAGCCGGGCTCGCATCCGCGAGGATTTTCGAGGCGGCTGTAGTTGGCAACCCCTCGACGTCAAAGATGTCCTTTACTGCCACGGGGACGCCGTGGAGCGGGCCTCGGAACTCTCCGCGTTCGGCCTCGTCGGCCAGCGTGACGGCAGTGTCGCGGGTGCGGTCACGGTCTATGGTGATGAATGCATTGATCAACGACTCCACCTTTTCGATGCGCCCCAGGCAAGCGTCGACGAGCTCGATCGGAGATACCTTGCGTTCCCGGACGGAGGCGGCGGCCTGTGCGAGCGAAAGGTCCGCGAGTGTAGTCATCGGGCCGGTGGAGGACGGAAGCGAGAAGCGGGCTCCGACGTGCCGAAATCGGCGGCAAAGAGGGCCTCCAGGGAAGCGCGGATCGTCTTTGCACCAACAGCGATCGCGGCGATCCGTTCTTCGGTCAGTGTGAGACCCGCAGTTTGGGAAATCGCCAGCACATCGCGTTGCGGATCGTTGGTGGACATGGCGCCACTGTATCAGCGGTCGATGCGATGGGAAACGGCAACGCAAATGTCAAAAGGATTAGACAGTTTTTATGGTCTGTGGGTTAACTTGATTGGACGCCCCTTCGTTAACAGTTTCGACATAGCCAGCCGTCCGCGAGCGCGGACGTCCACTATCGGCGCGAGCAGTGCGCGATTCATAAGGAGCCTCACGATGAGCGTCAACTTTGGTGAGCAGTTCGCCAAGATGGGAATCGGGGAGAAGATTATCCTGGTGGCGGCACCACTCTTCCTGATCTGCAGTTTCCTGCCGTGGTACGACGTAGATTTCGTTGTTGGCAGCGTAACTCGGAACGGCTGGCAGTCTCCGGGGGCCATTTGGTCGATCCTCGCGGTGCTCGTGAGTCTGGCGGCTTTCGTTAAGGTGGTGCTGTCTGCCTTCACAACTGTCCAGATCCCGGACGATCTCGGGAATCCTAATATCACATGGGGGAGGATTCACCTTGGTCTTGGAATCGCCGGTGTTGTGTTCATCCTCTTCAAACTGCTCAACGAGTCCAGCTATCTCGGGTTCGGTTTCTACATCGGTATCATTCTCGTCCTGGTACTGGCTGCGGCAGGTTATCTGATCTTCCAGCAGGAGCAGAAGGGTGGCGGCGCTGCGATGTAGCGCGGGCTGCGATGGAACATGGCCCGCCTCCCGGCCGGGAGGCGGTTTGCTAATCGGAAACTAGCATGAGTCGAGAAGAGATCTGGGATCTCGGAAGACGGGCGCTATTGCTGGACGATAGCGCCTTCGACGAACTCCGTTACGAGGAATCCTTCACGCTATTGGCCGTCCTTGCGGCTGTAGGAGCTGTATTCCTCGCGGGCGTTGGTGCCTGGCTATTCGGCTACACAGTCCTGGACAGCACACCAGACGGATGGCTGATCGACACGCTCTTCCTGGGGACTTTCTTCACCTTCATCCTCTTCGCTGCAGGTTCATCCATAACGTACCTGCTGATGGCTCGAGTGTTTCACATCGAAGATGTTCAAATGGAGGAGTTTGCTCGGGTTGCGCTCCTCGCTTACGCGCCGTACGGACTGGGCTTGTTGGTGTTCGTCCCGGAGATCGGCTTCGCAATCGGCGTACTTTCGATCATTGGCGTATTCTTCTACAGCGTTTATGGCATTGGAGTTGCGTTCAGTGAGGAGTCGGAATCACGGCTGAGCGTCGCGGCATCGGTGTTGGCCGGCCTCATGTTCTGGCTGTTGCTCATCACGCTCATTTCCGGTCCCGGAAGCAATTACGCCACCGGCGTCTTCGTGTTCAGCCTGCTCGACTGATCCGTCAGTCGCTGACGATCTCCTCTTCGCTAATCTCTCCGTCGAGGATGCGATAGGCGCGCACGACTGGAGTATCCGGGTCCTTTGTCGATACGAGGACGTAGTAGGCGTCCGGCCAGAAGGCGAGGCGGACATCAGTGGGGGAGGGGTAAGCCTCGCTGGCCGTGTGGGAGTGATAGATGGCGATGAAGTCCCAGTCGTTGTCAGAGGTCTCGCGATAAATCCGGAAGAGGTCCTTGTCGTCCACTTTGTAGCGGTAGGGGCTGGCCTCGGCGTTCCTTGCCCGGTATAGCTTTTCAGCCCTACCGTCAGGACCGGCTATGATCCCGCAACACTCGTTTGGCGCATCTTCGAGGGCGTGGGCAATTATCTCGTCGACGAAGCCCTGCGGGAGATTGAAAGACACTACTCCTCGACCACTTCGATAACAGAACTGGCTTCGATGTAGGTGCCGCTCTCCGCGTCGGCGCCGAATCTACCGGTAACGCGAACAGTCTTGCCGTTGAGACTGGCGAGAATCGCCTCATCTGAGTAACCACGGATGACGATCGCTATACCGTCTTCAGTCACCTGGTAGCTGCCGTGCTCCTCACTGAAAGACAGGTCACCCATGGTTGTGACGTCCTCACCATCAAAGGTGTCCGCCGACGTTGTTAAGTCGACGATGGCCACTTCTCGCGCCGCGGCTGTGGACGATCTGCCGCCCGTTTCAACGAGCAGGTATGTGGCGGCGACAAACAATGCCAATCCGAGAATGAGCCCATACATCAGGGCGCGGCTGATGAAACCTACCACCAGATCTTCCCCTGCACTTCCTCGTGGGGCTCGCCCCAATCCTTGGCCCAGAGATCGGTCGAAAGGTATTTCCATCCGCCGTCAGCCAGGAGGGCAACGACGTTGCCGCTCTCCATCCGTTCTGCGACCCGGACTGCGACTTTGACGACGGCCCCGCCGGAGATTCCAGCGAAGATGGCCTCCTTCTCCATCAGCTCTTTGGTCATGTTGAACGAGGAGATCGAGTCCACGACGATGCGGCCATCGAGGACGGATTCGTCGAGGACCGGCGGGATGAAGCCCTCCTCGATTGCGCGGAGGCCCTGGACGAGGTCGCCTGGGTGCGGAACCGCGGCGACGACCTTGACGTCAGGCTGATTGTCCTTGAGGTAGTGACCAACGCCGGTCAAAGTCCCACCGGTTCCCAGTCCGGCTACGAACACGTCGATATCCGGGACATCGTGGAGGATTTCCGGGCCGGTGGTCTTGTAGTGGGCGCGGGGGTTGTTCTCATTCCCGTACTGGTACGGCATGAAATATCGTTCGGGATCTTCGGCGACCATCTGCTGCGCCTTGTAGACAGCGTCGTTGGTAGTCGTGGCGTTTTCGGCGTACACCACCTCCGCTCCGAATGCTCGGAGTAACGACTCGCGCTCTTCAGTGACGTTATCCGGGAGAACGCAGAGAAGGCGGTATCCTTTCGCGCGGCAGACCATGGCGAGGCTGATGCCGGTGTTGCCGCTGGTGGGCTCGAGGACGATCTTGTCCGGCGTAAGGTCGCCGCTCTCTTCGGCGGCCTTGATCATGAAGTGGGCTATTCGGTCTTTGACGCTACCGGTGGGATTGAAGCCTTCGAGTTTCGCGTAGACGTTCACACCCGGAGGGCTGAGGTGGGTCAGCCGCACGACCGGCGTGTTGCCGATGGTGTCGAGGACCGATTCAGCGAGCATGACCGCTAGAACCCGGGAGACGAGCTAGGCGGCACCACCCGCGAGTGCGGGGAGCACGGAGAGAATGTCGCCATCTTTGAGGCCGGTGTCCAACTGCTGTAGGTATCTGACGTCTTCATCGTTGAGGTAGACGTTCACGAACCGGTGAAGTTGCCCATCGCTCATCACGAGGTCCCTGAACCCGGGATAGTCCGCCTCGACGTGATTGAGGACGTCGAGGACAGTGGAACCCTCGGCCGGCACGGACTTTTGGCCCCTGAGGAACTTTTGCATGCTGCCGGTCACGCGGACTTCTACCGCCATCAAGATCCTCCCACGCCGACTTCATGCACTTCCCCACCAGGGAATGGTGCGCCGCAGAAGCCTTCGTAGTCGATAAGTTCGGTTATCGTCGGGTTGTCGCCGCAAAGCGGGCAATTCGGGTCACGGCGCAGCTTGACGATACGGAAGTCCATCGCAAGGGCATCGACGAGCAGCAGCCGGCTGGTAAGCGACTCACCGACGCCCAGGATCTGCTTCAGCGTCTCGGTGGCCTGGATGGAGCCCATGATGCCCGTGAGGGCGCCGAGGACGCCGGCTTCTGCGCAGCTCGGCACCATGCCGGGCGGCGGCGGGGCGGGGAAGAGGCAGCGGTAGCAGCCCTGGCCGGGCACGAAGACGGTGGCCTGGCCGTCGAAGAGGAGGATGCTGCCGTCAATCAACGTCTTGCCGCTCATGTAGGCGGCGTCGTTGACGAGGTAGCGCGTCGTGAAGTTGTCCGCGCCGTTGACCACGTAGTCGTACTGCGGGATCAGTTCCAGCGCGTTGTCCGAGGTGATGGGCGTCTCGTGCAGGACGACGTTGACGTCCGGGTTGTAAGCGTTGAGGGTCTCGCGGGCGGAGATCGCCTTTGGCTTTCCGACGTCATCGTTCTGGTGAAGGACCTGGCGCTGAAGGTTTGAGAGGTCGACGATGTCGAAGTCGACGATGCCGATGGTGCCGACGCCGGCGAGGGCGAGATAGAGGGCAACGGGGCCGCCGAGGCCGCCGGCGCCGACCACCAGGACCTTCGCCTCCATGAGTTTGCGCTGACCGGAGGGCCCGACCTGAGGCATGATGATGTGCCGGGAGTAGCGGTCCACCTGCTCGGGGGTGAGAACGGTGGCACCGCCGGCGATCGCCGGGATGATAGCCAACTCGTCACCCACTTTGACCGGGGTCTCCTTGCCCTGGAGGGCGTGGATCTCCTGGTTGTTCAGGTACACGTTGACGTGACCGGGGATCTCTCCGGATCCGTCGAAGATCATGTGTTTCAACGAGGGGTAGCTTTCTCCGAGGTTGTCCAGTACCTCGCCGACGTTCGCTCCCTCCGCCTTCACATAGGTCTGGTTGCCTGTGAGCTTCCGGAACGGGGTCGGGATATAGACTGTCACATCCATCGCATCGCCTCTCGTGCGCCTGTTTGACGCTGCCGCCACGGTCATCTCATGCCTCCATCTGCAAGTATCGTTCACCGGTATCGCATAGAACAGTCACAACCCGCTTGCTCTCTCCCAACTCCTTCGCCACCTTGATCGAGGCAACGACGTTAGCGCCCGCGGAAATGCCGACGAGTAGTCCTTCCTCACTACAGAGGCGTCGCGACATCTCGATCGCCTCTTCGTCAGTGATCGCGATGATGTCATCGTAGATCTCGCGGTTGAGGATGCCGGGGACGAAGCTGGCGCCGATACCCTGGATGGCATGAACGCCGGCGCGGCCGCCCGCGAGCACAGGGGATCGCGTCGGCTCCACCGCAACGATGCGGAGTTCATTGCCCACCTTCTCGCGCAGTACTTCTCCGACGCCGGTGATCGTGCCACCGGTGCCGACACCGGCCACGAAGGCGTCGATTCGTCCTTCCGTGGCGTCGAGCACCTCGAGGGCGGTGGTGCGGCGGTGGATGTCAGGGTTGGCGGGGTTCTCGAACTGCTGGCACATGAAGACCTGCGCCTCCTTGCCCAGCAGTTCCTGCGCGGCGTAGACGGCCCCAGTCATGCCCTCAATGGCGGGGGTGAGGATGACGCGGGCGCCATACCGTGCGAGGAGGTCGCGGCGTGCGAGACTCATGTCCTCCGGCATGGTGACGATGAGCTTGTAGCCCTTAACAGCGGCCACCATGGCCAGGCCGATCCCCGTGTTACCGCTGGTCGGCTCGACAATCGTGTCGCCGGCCTTGAGGCGGCCTTCGCGTTCCGCCGTCTCGATCATGTTGAGAGCGATACGGTCCTTGACGCTACCAGCGGGGTTAAGGGACTCCATCTTCCCGAGGACCTCAGCAGCGCCGGAGGGCACGACGCGGTTGAGCCTGACCATAGGCGTGCCGCCCACGAGGTCAAGCACTGAATCGGCGATCTTCTTTGCGTTCATAGCTTGCAAACTCCTAAATGATATATCGCGATCCCACAGGTTGGGCTGCTCGGTCACGCGCGGCAAGGTCGGCAATCGTCACTCCGTTCAAGACGCCGAGCACGGCGTCCCGCACATCCGACCACATTTCGGTTTGGGCGCAGCCGCCATTGCGGGCGCAGTTGCTATTGTCATCCAAGCAGTCAATGGGCACTAGCGGCCCTTCGAGGGCTTCGACTACCTCGGCCACGCGAATGTCATGCGGGTTGCGGATGAGGGCGTGGCCGCCCTGTGGACCGCGGACGCTGCGGATAAAGCCGGCGCGGCGAAGGGTAGTTAGCAATTGCTCCAGGTACGACTCCGGAACGCGTTGGCGCGACGCTATTTCACTGCTCTGTGTCGGGCGAGGTTCGCCGTAGCGGTGCGCGAGCTCGATCAAAGCCCTAATCCCATAGTCGCCCTTGCTTGACACTCTCATGACGGTTCCTGACAATCCCTGTCAACAATATTAACATATCCCCTCAGTGTATTGTCCAGACTGATCCGGGATGTTGCGCTCATATTAGAAACAACACCAGGGGCACGATGAAAATCGCGCCCATGAAAACGGCGAAGCCGCGCTGGGTGTGGGTGATCTGGTTGGCAAGGGTGACGATGAGGTTCGAATACGGCTTGTAGAGGAAGATGAGCACGAACAGGGAGATCCCGGCGCCGACGATCATCTCCGTGAAGACGATCGTAAAAGCGCGAGGAGTATCGAGTAGGAGGGCGGCCACGAGGGTATCCACCCATGTGGAGATATTGGCGCCCATAACGTAGGGGATGATCGCATTCCGCCGCACATAGCCCTTTAACGACAGCGGGATAAGCAGGGTCAGTGAGATCGAGACGGAAAGGGTGATGGCGGTAATCACGAGGCCGAGGAGGAACATCGCAAGCGGGTGGTGCAGCGACTCCTTGATGTTCTCGATTCGCTGGCTCGGCTGCTCCAGGTTCGGCAACGCGCGATCGAACACGGTGAAGGCGGCGAGTAGCATCCCGACGCCGAGCACGAAGATCAGGAAGTCGGAAAGGTTATCGGCGAAGACCTCAACGATTGGGTCGTAAACGACGTCCACGAAGGAGTTGATCGCGCCGGGCGTACCAACCTCGATCGAGTTGAACCACCCCTGGTCGAGAGCGATGACGCCGATTGGCAGGACCGGCAGCCAGAGCGTGAATGCCGTCAGCAGCGCAACGACGCCGATGTACAGCCCGTCGGCGGACTTCTTGCGCGTAACCCAGAGGACGAACCCGATGAACAAGACGATGAAAGACGCCCCCAGGCGCGAACCATTGATCATCGCGAACGACTCGGTGTCAGAGATCGTCCCAGAGGAGAACAGACTCAGAGAGATCGCCGCCACGGGGGATCCGCTGAGGACGATGTAGGAACCAAGCCAGCCGAACCCCAGCAGGTTCAGCACGCCGTCGGCAGACAATCCCTCGAGGATCGGCTTGAGGCCGCGGGCGCCGGTCTTCATCAACTGGAGCGCGAGGATGAATATGAAGAGGCCGGCAGCGCTGTAAGCGACCCGTGTAGCGACGAAGCCAACGGTCTGCCAGTGCGGCCGGGAAGCCGCCGTTACGCCCGCGTGGGACAACGTTAGCTCCCCGGTGTATCAGATGGCATGGTGCGGCGTCACCCGCTCCTGCATGGCCTCGATCAGTACCTTCGCGACCTCCGGCCGGGAGAATTCCGGCGGCGGGGCGATTCCGCCGGTGAGCATGTCTCGGACCTGGGTGCCTGAAAGGCTGACACGGTCCTCAGGCGTATGGGGACAGGTCTTGACGCTGGCCAGCTCGTCGCACTTCTTGCAGTAGAAGGAGTGCTCGAACATCAAGGGGACAATGCCGAGGGCTTGCGGATCGAACTCGTTGAAGATTAGCTGGGCGTCAAAAGTGCCGTAGTAGTTACCGACGCCGGCGTGGTCGCGGCCGACGATGAAGTGCGAGCAGCCGTAGTTCTTGCGCACGAGGGCGTGGAATATCGCCTCCCGGGGGCCGGCGTACCGCATGGCGGCCGGATTCACGGAGAGAAGAACGCGGTCCAGCGGGTAGTAGTTCTCGATCAGGACTTCGTAGCACTTCATACGGACGTCCGCCGGGATGTCGTCGGACTTGGTGTCACCGACGAGAGGGTGGAGGAGAAGGCCGTCAACAATCTCCATCGCGCACTTCTGGATGTACTCGTGAGCGCGGTGGACGGGGTTGCGAGTCTGGAAACCGACTACGGTGCTCCAGCCGCGCTCTGCGAAGGCTGAGCGTGTCTGAGCGGGGGTGAGGCGGTATGTGGGGAAGTCGTCGTGGCCCGGGACAGCCAGAACCTTCACGGGGCCACCGAGGAGGGTGTCGCCCTGGGAGTACATTGCGGCGACGCCGGGATGGGCCTCGTCCTCGGTGCGGTAGACGTTGCGGGCCTCGAGTGCCTTGTCGTAGCCGAACTTCTCCTGGACGGTGAGGACCGCGAGGATCTCCCCCGCCTCTTCGGCGAGGGCGACATCACTGCCCTCGTTGATGCTCGACGCTTCGTCGGCGCTGATCGCGAGGGTAATCGGCATGGACCAGGGGAGGCCCGAGGCGAGGTGCATGCTATCGACCACGGCTTTGTAGTCGGCCTGGGTCATGAAGCCGTCGAGCGGACTGTAGCCGCCAACGGCGAGCAGTTCGAGGTCTGACAGCGTGCGGGAGTCGAGCGTGACCACGGGCAGCGTGGCGGCCTGGGTGCGCCGTTCTTGCGCTTCGGCGCCCGTTACCAGGAGGTCAATGAGGGCGCCGCCGTGGGGCGCGATTGTTTGGTCGGTGGTCAAAGCTCGTACTCCGTTCGGGATGCAGTAGAGACGCCCCGCCGGGACGTCTCTACGGAAATGCGCAGATTACGGGTTGATGCACTACTCGTGCAGGCCGCACTCCTTGAACTCGGGGTTCTCCCACCACCAGCGGCCGGCGCGGATGTCCTCGCCCTCCTTGATGGCTCGGGTGCAGGGAGCGCAGCCGATGCTGGGGTAGCTCATGTCGTGCAGTTTGTTGTAGGGGATCTTGTTGACCTTGATGTACTCCCAGACATCCTCGTTGGTCCACTCGATGAGCGGGTTCACCTTGAGCATGCCGTTGCCCTCGTCCCACTCGATGGCCGGGGTGTCGGTGCGGGTGACGGCCTGATCCTTGCGGAGGCCCGTCATCCAGGCGGTGGCGTCGGAGAGGGCGCGCTTCAGGGGCTGTACCTTGCGGATCCCACAGCACTCCTTGCGGTTCTCGAGGCTCTCGCGGAAGGAAAAGAAGCCCTTCTCACGGGTGAGGCCCTCAACCTTGTCGCGATCCGGGAACATGACTTCGATAGGGATATCCGGGTACTTGAATCGTGTCGCGTCCATGACGGCGTAGGTCTCGTCGTTCAGGCGGCCGGTGTCCAGCGTGAAGACTCGGATATTCGGCGCGGCCTCAGCGATGATGTGCTGGAGCGCGACGTCTTCGGCGCCGAAGCTGTTCGCGAACTTGATCTCCGGCCCGAAAGTTTCGCCCGCCCAGCGGACTATGTCTTCCGCCGACTTCAAGCCGTGCTCGGCGTTGAGCGCCTCCACGTCCGCTTCTGTGTACCTGACTGCTTCTTTCAACTCTTGATCCTCCGTTTGGGTTGATATTGATCGCTAATTGATTAGACGGCGCACTCGCCTTCGCCGCGGACGACTTCGAACAACTCTTCTTTGCCCCAGTCCATGTACAGCTCGATGTCCTGGTGTACTGGGCCGACGTCCTTGAACTCGTTGAGGAGTACGTCGAAGCTCTTGGGGCCGACCCGGTCGACGTAAGCGACGAATTCCTCGCCGGACTCCCGGTTGGCGACGTAGTGGTCGATCATCACCTTCACAGCCTGTGGCGCGCGCTTGGAAGGAACGCGGGCGACGCGTGTGCCGAACTTGCCGCCGCCGATGTAGCCGCCGCCGCCGAGGAAAATGTCGAAGCAGGGGATCGTGGCGCCGTTGGCGCTAAAGGACGAGCCCTGTAGGCCGATAGAGGCGAGGTGGTGCTGCCCGCAGCCGTTGGGGCAACCGCTGGCCTTAACGGAAATGTTCTGGACGAGCGGGTCATCGTCGTAGCCCCAGGTCTGCGCGGCGTCGCGGATGGCGAAGCCGACGCCCTGGGAGGACGTGATGCCCATCTTGCAGGAGTCGGTGCCGGGGCATCCGACAGTGTCGGCGAGCATGTCCGCGTCCGGGTCGCCTAGCCCGATGGCCTTGAGTTCGGAGTGGAGGCGAGGGAGGGATTCTTCGCGGACCCAGCGGAGCACGAGGTTCTGGTTCTGCTGAGTGCGGGCGTTGCCACCGCTGAAGCGGCTCATTAGCTTGCCCAGCTCACGGAACTGCTCCGGGCTCAGGTTGCCGAGGGGCACGGTGATCGCCACGGCCGCGTAGCCCGGCTGGCGCTGCTTCTGGACGTTCGTTTTGACCCAGCGGTTGAAGTCGGGGCCGGGCGTGACGCCGTTCGGCGCTTCCCCGGGGGTTGGCCCTTCCGGTGCGATCTGCAGGAGCGCTTCCATGTTCAGGGGTTCCCAGGCCCAGGGCTCGGCAAGCTCTTCGTCAACCTGGCGGCGGAATTCTTCGATGCCAAGCTTCTGAACGAGGAACTTCACACGGGCCTTATTCATGTTCTTGCGGAGGAAGTTGGGGAGGCCGCCCTCCTTGTCGAAGACCTTGAGGCAAGCTTCCGCGACGCGGATGTACTGGCCGTCGTCCGCCGTGGCGAATTCCCAGACGGTGTCAGCCTGGCGCGGCATAGTCGATGTGCCGCCGCCGACGACGATGCGGAAACCGCGCACGTCCTTGCCGTCGATCGTGCGGACGTCGGCGACGAATCCCATGTCGTGGAACGGGCTGCCGGCGCAATCGATCGGGCCGCAGGAGAACGATGTCTTCCACTTGCGGGGCATGTTCTGACAGATAGGGTTGCGGATCATGTTGCGAGCGTAAGCCGCAAGGTACGGGGTGACATCGAAGAGTTCGTGATCCGAGACGCCGGCGTAAGGGCACCCGGTGACGTTGCGGACCGTGTGGCCACAGGCTTCGCGAGTGGTCAGACCAACGCTGGCGAGGAGGCGCATAACGTCTTCCGCGGCGAGCAGGTCGACGAAGTGAAACTGGATGTTTTCGCGCGTCGTGATGTGGCCGCGGCGGAGACCGGAGTACTTCTCGGCGATGACCGCCATGGCTTCCATCTGCTCGGCGTTGATGCCGCCGTAAGGAAGCTTGATGCGCATCATCTGCATGTCCATCTGGCGCTGGCCGTACGTGCCCATGCGCAGGCGGAACGGGGTAAATTCGGCCTCGAGCGCCTCCGGGTTCTCGCGGAATCGACGGGCCTCGACCATGTAGTTGTCGATCTCCTCTTCCAGGGTGACAAAAACATGCCCTGGTTTGAGGTCAGCAGGTACCTGGGGATGAGCTTTCTGGGTGAACGGCTTCTCGTCTACGGTCATGACGCTGCTCCCGTCTCCGAGCGGCTCAGGCGATGAACCCGAGTTTGTCGGTCTGGTAAGTCAGAATTGTATGTGGATAAGCGGGTGGATGTCAATTATAGCCACGTTTGGCCATGACGTAAAAGCGGTGGTCAATCCAGGGAATCTCGATGCCGAGTTGGTACATCAGCGTTGTGAGGTCGCCATGGTGACCGCGCTCGTGCAGGAGAATGTTGGTCAGGACTTCTCCAGGCGTGTACTCGATCGGCTCGCCGTCCACGTCCAAAGGGCGCACTCGATGCAGTTCGGCGTCGTCGATGCTGTCCAGGTAGGAGTGAAACAGGGCCCTGACACGTTGACGGTAATCGAGGACTTCTTGCCACGAAGTGAAGGTGATCCCATCCGGCGCAATCATCGAAGTGCCGGTGAGGTCCGCGACCCAGTCGTCGTATGACGACAGAAAGTGCTCGAAGCAGTCGCGAAGGGCGGGCCAGCCCGATCCGGGTCAGCGCTTTGGTGCCTGCGGCTTCAATCGGGGCTGCGTACTGGATCCAGGCCCACTCGAGCTAGTCACTGAGTTCGAGAAGGGCTGCGCGGTCCATAGGTGGGAGCTAGGCTCTTAGTTGCTGGCCGAGGTTGAGCAGAAAATCGTGTGGCACTCCCACTGCGTGAGGCGCTGCGGACCCCAGGTTATAGGCCGTTTTCAGGAGTTCCGACAGTGACTCGGCAACTTCCGGGTACCGGGCAACGACGGAGTCGATATCTTCCCCCGCTTTGATGAGCGCGAGGCTCCTGCTGAGGATACCAGCGAATGCCGTATCGTCCAAAGGACTCCATCTCCTTGTCCGGCCGCAACGGACAGCGGGGCGGCAGCTTTTTCTTTTACATCAATTATCGGCTGCTGGAAGAAAACGTCAATGCCATATTTCTTGATTGATGTATCAATTTAGGAGCCACCGGCGACTGCGGGGACGATGCTGACCTCGTCGCCACCGTTCAACTTCGTCGCAACGCCGTCTGCGAACCGGACATCCTCGCCGTTCACATAGACGTTGACGAACCGGCGAAGGTCCCCGGTGTCGTCGCAGAGCCGCTCCTTAAGCCCGGGAAACGACGACTCGAGGCCTTCGATCATCTCGGCCAGTGTCTCGCCCGATCCTTCGACGATGTCCTGCTCGTTGGTGAGTTTCCTGAGCGGGGTCGGTATCCGTACCGTGACTGCCATCGATTATCCTTCCACTACATCTTCGTAGACGGGGTCTATGCGGACACCCTGGCTTCGGACCCAGTCCAGCCCGCGGTCAATTTCGTCGCTTTCGCCGTCCAGTTCAAGGACGACCCACCCGCGCTGGTCCGTTACGTCGGCGCGGCGGATGTTGGTGACGATCTCGAACTCGCGGCCGAGTTTCCAGATCACCGGCTCTTTGATCAGTTCTTCGACAAACGTAAATTTCACTCTCTGCCTGGTCATTTTCTTTATCCTATCCTGCCTCTCCGGCGGCAACCGGGGTGCGCACCGCGTAGGCGTGTTCGAAAGCTTCGATCGTTGGCTGGATGGTGAGGACCGGCTTGAGGGCCGGCGCTATCGCCTCCTGGGTCTTAAGCCCGGCCCCGGTGATGAAGGCCACAACGACCTCATCGGGGTGCACATTGCCGGCCTCGACGAGACGCTTGAGGCCGCCGATGACGACGCCTCCCGCGGTCTCGGCAAATATACCCTCGGTTTCGGCCAGTAGCTGGATCCCTGCTACCACTTCATCGTCCGGAATCGCCACGGCCGAACCGTTGGTGTCCTTCATCGTCTTCAGAGCGTAGTATCCGTCCGCCGGGTTGCCAATCGCCAGCGATTTTGCGATGGTATCGGGCTTTTGGGGGCGGATGTTGAAGCTGCCCCTATCCCACGCCTCGGCGATTGGCGAACATCCCAGCGCCTGCGTGCCGCTCATACGCGTCGCGTTCCAGCCGATTAGTCCGAGCCAGGCGAGCTCCTTGATGCCCTTGTAGATCTTGGTGAAGAGGGAGCCGCTGGCCATGGGGGCGACGCAGTGGTCGGGCGCGCGCCAGCCGAGTTGTTCGCAGACTTCATAGCCCAGGGTCTTGCTTCCCTCTGCGTAGTAGGGCCGGACGTTGATGTTCACGAAAGCCCATGGGTAGCGGTCGCCCAGCTCGCTGCAAAGGCGGTTGACGTCGTCGTAATTGCCATCCACGGCGACGAGCGTTGGGCCGTAGGCGCCGGAGCCGATAATCTTGCCCTGTTCGAGGTCTGCAGGGATGAAGACGCAGGCTTTCATTCCTGCGCGGGCGGCGTGGGCGGAGACGCTGTTGGCCAGGTTACCGGTGGAAGCGCAGGCCAGGGTGTCGTACTCCATGCCACGGGCGACGCTGCTGGCGACGGAGACGACGCGGTCCTTGAACGACCAGGTGGGATTCTGGCAGTCGTTCTTGATGTAGAGGTGGTTTAGGCCGAGGGCGCGGGCAAGGTTGCCGGCGCGGACCAGCGGGGTGTAGCCAGTGCCGATGTCCACTGCCGTTTCAGCGGGGGCGGGCAAAAGGTCAGCGTACCGCCACATGGTAGGCGGGCCAGACTCAATGCGCTGGCGCGAAATGCGGCTCTTTATTGCGTCGTAGTCATAGAAGACTTCGAGCGGACCAAAGCAGAACTCGCAAACGTTGCTGGCTTCGAGCGGATATTCGTGGCCGCATTCGCGGCACCTGAGGTTCCTGGCGAAAGTTGCCGGGTCTGACATGGATCGATCCTTCCGTGGAAACGTTTTCAGCCGATGTGTGGTTAGGGGTTCGCGCCGGAAGCGGAACCCCGGGACATCGCCATTCGTCTCCGGATCTCGTTGGTCATCAAAAAAGAACCTCTCCTGTGCCAGAAGAGGTTAATCGCTCCTTATCGTTCCCCCTTGCGGGCGCCGGCGTTGGCACCGTGTCCAATCGGGACTGGTTGCCGGGCTTCACAGGGCCGTTGCCCTCCACCTCTATGGATAAGTCCGTATTCGGTTTGTACGTGCGAATCTAACACCCTCCGAAGGGGAGTGTCAATTGAGAAACGGTGGTGGGAAGTGTTAGGAAGTACTGGCTGTTTCAGCGCGCCTGGTACAGCGCTCCACCAACTCGCCGAGAATCAAGCGCAGGGGTAGGCCTTTGAGGGTGGGGTGCTTGAAGTCTGCGTCCAGGTTGATCCGGTAATGATGGCGGCGGCCGTCGCGGCGGATCCGAAGCATGTCAGCGCGGCGAAGGTCACCGATGACGCCCCAGATAGTGCGCTGAGTCAGGGCCATGTCCTCGCTGATCTGCTTGATGGTGCAGTCCGGGTGGACGGCTATATAAAAGAGGACTGAGCCGTGGCTGGAAACGAGATACCAGCCGTTCGTGATGTGGTTACCGTTGTCGGCCAAACTCTCTGCCTTTCTCCGGAACCATGATTCCCGTCCTGCAATCAGAGAAGTCTATTACTACTATTAGCAATCGACAATTGCCTTTGATTGGAGAACAAGTGATCATCGTTCGGTGTTACAGGTGGCGGGGGGCGATTATTCTGCCAGGGCCGTTCGGAGGGCCGTTTCGTCTATGGGGGCAGATGCTGCCTCTGTGCCGTCCACCAGCACGACGGGGATTCTAAGCCAATACCGCTCGTGCGCTTCCATGTTTACATCAATATCTACGAGGGTAAGACTGAAAGGGATTTCCGCGCTCAGTTTTCGCAGGACGATTTCGGCTTCGGTACATAGACCGCAGCCTTCGCGAGTGTACAGGGTAACGGACTTCAACTGGCGGATGGCTCTTCAAGCGGTTCGGGAGGCGGGGGCGGCTCCTGGTCTTGGTCCTCCCGGCGCTTGCGTTGGGCGCGGCGCTCCTCCGCCGGGGGGGTGCGCAGAAGGTAGATCATACCCGCGAGACCTATAGGCATCGCCACGATGGCGATGACCTGGGCGGCGGTGAGGCCACCGATAATTTCGTTGTCCAACCGAAGGAAGCTTACGGCGAAGCGGAGCAGGCCATAGAGGAAGACCCAGGCGAAGAACGTAGCGCCCGCCCGCGGCACTTTGTAGTAAATCACCAGGAGGATCACGAAGATGAAGAGATCGCCGATGAGTTCGTAGGCGACGGCAGGGTGCTGAGGTTCGGCCTCAGGCCCGAAGCGGAGAAAACTGGGACTGTTTGGGTGGGTGTAGATGATGCCCCAGGGGAGATCTGTGGTCTTCGCGAAGTGCTCGCCGTTGATGACGTCACCGATGCGGCCAACGGCCATTCCCACGGTGGCTGCGATGGCGCCGATGTCGGCCCCCCGAGGGATATTCGGGACCTTTGCGATTATCGCGTAAAGCCACGCGCCGATCGCCCCGCCGATGAGGGCGCCGTAGATGGAAATTCCGCCGGTATTGATGGCGACGATGTTTCCCAGGTCGTCTTCGAACTCGCCCCAGTTCTCGATCACGTAGAGGGCGCGGGCGCCGATTATTCCGCCGACAACGAGGGCGAGGGCTACGTTATAAACGGTGTCTTCCGAGTAGCCGGCGCGCCGGCCGAGTACGACTGCGATGGCGACACCGGCCACCACGCCGAGGGCCGTAAACAGTCCGTGCCACGTGATCTCTATGCTGCCGATTTCGACAAGGGTCGGGTCTATTCCGATCTCAATCGCGAGCGCGAATATTGCGATCATTCTGCCTGGTTGGTCTCCTCGATTTGAGCGCCCGCTTCGCGAGCGATGTCCCGGAGTTCACCTCCGAATTGTGCGTGCCAGGGTGCCTGGCCGGCCATCATGAGGCTGGTCCCGGTAATCTTAGCCCACAGGCGCCTTCTGGGCACCCAGAACGTGATCATGAGACCGATGACCGTGGCCGCGGCCCCGACCCAGACGAGGTTGTCGCTGCGGTCACGCTTCACCTCGATGCCGGAAAACTCTCGCTGTCCGGTGAACGTGTACCTCAGCCCGTCGATCTCGACGGATTCCCCCGGTGCCAGGACCGTGGGTCGCGGCGTTAGACCGACGATCGTGAGTTCTGGGTCACCGGCGAAGGCTGGGGCGACGCCATCGCCTGATGAAGTCTCGGACGTGCCGTAGACCACGCCTTCGAGGAGAAGGAGGACCTCTCCTGACCCGCCGCCGATGCCTTCCGGCAAAGGGACGCCCTGTGCCACGGCGGAGGGAACGTCCTCCGTTCCGGTGAAGGTGACTTTGCGTCCGCCCGAGTCGATGGTCTCGCCCGGCGAGAGCGAGGCGCGGATGCTCCCATCGGCGGCGGACGGTTCGAAGACGAGCAGTTCGCCGCCGTCGGTCGGTTGCCAGAAGGTGATGGCAGAACCGTCGGAGGCGCGCACCAGACCGGCGCGGTATTCGGTATCGCCGTTACTGGCCGCGTCCGTCAGCAGGACGGTTTCGTTAAGGAGCGCCTCGCCATCCGGCCCAGTGACGGAAACGCGGGGCGATGGAGAGCGTTCCGCCAGGGCAATGGTCTCTCCGAAGAGTTTGTTGCCGGACGCGATGTCGAGTACTTCTAGCTGTGCCCCGTAGCCGAAATAGGCTGCCTGGTGGAATCTGTAGCCGTCGTAACCGCAGGGAGAATTGACGGTAGATGAACAGCGCAGTACCTCATCGCCGCGCTCGTATATGACAAGATCCGCGCGGTAATCGAGGGGCTGTCCGTCGGGGGCGAACTCCGCGTAGGTGTCCTCCAGGTGGACCTGGATCTGATCGGGATCGCTGACGGCAAAGATGGGCAAGGTTGTGCCCTCGGCGAGGAAGAGCCCCGACGAGAAGGCGTCCGCTCGGGAGACGATGGCGGCAAGGACGAAGATGATGACAGCGGCGTGCGTGAGGAAGGTGCCGAGCTGCGCCCACTGGAGCTTGTCGGCAAAGACGTGGGTCCCGTCCTCTGACGCATCGACGTGTACCTTGTAGCGGCGCGCGCTGAGGGCAGCAACCAGCGATTCAGTCTCAACTGAAGTCTCGGATTTGAAGGAATGAGGCGACAGGTCGAAATACCGGTCCGGAACCCGCTTGCGCGGCCTCGTGATCGTGGTCCAGACGCCGGGGAAACGGCTCACGATATAGGCCCCCGTGGACGCAACGGTGATTCCCAGGAGGAGGGCGAACCAGCGTTGGTGGAAAAGGTCAAACAGCCCGATCGCGTCCATCGGATCAGTCAGCGGCCCAAAATTGTCCTCCTGGGTGTGCAACCACATTGCCTCCGACAGGGCGTCGCCGCGGATGTTCGCCGGAACCTGTGGGACTAAGACGCCGATCAGGCTGACGACGGCGAGCAGGCCGAGCAGGAAGATGGCGAAGCGGACGCTGGTGAACAGCCACCAGACCGCGCGCAGCGGATTGAGGAGGTTTACGGTGCGTGACCAGCCTCGGGTGGGGCTGGCAGCCTTGTCAGTAGCCACCGCCAGTGGCCTCCGGAAGGATCAACTGGATCCTCTCTTCAAGCTCGGTTGAGCCGATTGCGCCCTGCACTTGCTCATCGTTCTCTTCGTCTTCGAGCGGGCCGGCGTAAATGCTCTGGATGGTGCCGTCCGAATCGATGAAGACGGTCGTTGGCAGGCCGAGGAGGCGGTAGCGGTCCCCGACCTCGCCGTCCCGGTCCACGAGCAGCGGGAAGTCAATGCCATAGTCTTCCGCGAACGGCTCGATCAGGGCCTTGCCTTCCTGCAGATTGAGCCCGATCACAACAAGCCCGGACGCGTCATGATCAGCGGCGGCATCGACTAGCAGCGGCATCTCCTGCCGGCACGGACGGCACCACGTCGCCCAGAAATTGAGGACGACAGGGTTGCCACGAAAGTCGCTAAGCCGGGTCTCATCCCCGTCGACGGATTCCAGCAGAAAGTCCGGGGCGAGAGCGCCGACCTCGGCCTTGACGGGCAGTGAGTCGGTCACGAGTCCGGCGTGGAGGTCTCGTGGCCCATATTCGTCGTCGCGAAAGGCGCCGCCGTCCCGGTATTCCAGCCACCAGATCACGCCGGCAATCACGGCGATGACGGCGAGCGGATAGAGAAAACGCCGGACGATGCCGCGGTGCCGAACGGGCGCGGATTCGAGGGTGGAAGGGGTTTCTGTCATGGTGCCGTTACAGGATACGTCTTGCCGAAGAATAGGGAACTACTGGAAGCCGAACACCGCCATGTAAGTGGCTCGTGTTTGTTCAGGCGTTTCGCCCTCGCCGAGGAAGGAATTGCCCGTTCGGATTTCGTAGTGGAGGTGCTTGTTATAGCCGACCTGCCCCAGCGACTCCGGGGTGCCCGAGTCACCAACCAGGCCGACAGTTTGGCCTTGCCCGACTTCTGTGCCGACCTGTATCTCGTCCGGGATCCCCGAAAGGTGCGAGTACCGTGTGATGACGCCGTCCCCGTGGTCCACCCAGACCTGGCGGCCCCGGAACTTGTCGAGTGTGCCCGCGTCGGTATAGCCGATCTCCACGGTGAGTGCGATGAAGTCGTCGATCTGCTTCTGGGTAAGCTGGCGGTATTCGTGGTCCGCGCGGACCACTGTGCCGGGGTAGGTCGCGAGCACCGGCGCCCCGATGGGCACGTCAATGCAAGCAAAGCCGGTGAAGAAGTCGACGCCCTCGTGGAACCCGTTTCGATATTCGCGCGGGGCGTTGGGCATCTGTCCGTCGTCGATAGGCAGGCAGGCTCCCGCAAGCGGCATGGTCATGTGGTAACCGAGGGGACTCTCAGCCGACGCGTTCGCATCCGGGACCGCGCCGGCCAGCGTGGGGTCGACGTTTTTAATCGCAAGGATCTGATCGATGCTGATACTTGCCTCATCCACGAGCGCGTTTGCCTCGAGGATCGAAGCCGCAGTCACACCGAACCGCTCCGCGATCGTGCCCACCGTGTCACCAGCCTGGATCCTGTAGGCTATCTCGCGCAGAGCTGGCGTGGGGGTGCCGGGAGACGGCGAAGGCGTAGCCGGTGGTGTCGATGTGCCTATTGTCGGGGCAGGCGTCGCCGAGGAGCCTGATCCGCCACCGCAAGCGAGGCACAGAAAAACAGCGGCCGCCAGGGCCGCCGCGAATGCGAGGCGCGAAGGGCTAATGGTCGACCGGATAACCCTCTTCCTCCATCGCCGCTTCGATCATTGAGAGTGGCGTTTGCGCGGGATCATGATCGACGACCACGGCCTTCGATTCGGCATCGCCGGAGATGAACAGCACGCCGGGCAGAGTTTCCACGGCAGACTTGATCGCCTGGAGGCAGTGATCGCAGGAGATGTCAGGTGCGGTCAGCGTCAATTGGGGCATGTCATCGAATGATTCCGAGGAGCGACTTTTTCCTGGCCAGCGACTTAGCTTCGTGGTGGGCCAGCGTTTCTACCATATCGTCCAGCGGCTCAAGTCGCACGTCGGGATTCTCCGGCGAAAGTGCCAGCACAATCAAGTGGTCGGCAAATTCTGGGTTCTTGGGGAGCAGCGAACCGTGGAGATAGGTGCCAAAGACGTTTCGGTAGATGGCGCCCTCGCCGCCGTCCTTGCCGTTGTTGCCGAAGCCGGACACGACCTTACCCAAAGGTTGCGCGCCCTTTCCGACATATGTCCGCCCTCCGTGGTTCTCAAAGCCGACCAAAGTTGATTCCTGCCACTCAATCACTACGTTACCGATGAAGCGCCTGGCTTCCGGCCCGGGATGGGCCGTCCAGATATCGAGTACGCCCAGCCCGGGCAGTTCGCGGCCGCCTGCTTCACGATAGTAATGACCCATCAGCTGGTAGCCGCCACAAACGGCAAGGACCGTCATCCCATCTTCGACGGCTGATTTGATAGCGTCCCCTTTGACGTGGATGAGATCGTCGGCGACGAGTTGCTGCTCCCTGTCCTGGGCCCCGCCAATGAACACCATATTGTAGTTCGACGCATCGAACGCATCTTCGGGTTCAAGGTCGTGAACCTCGAAGCCGATCCCTCTCGCCTCGCATCGTCGCCTGAGACTAATTATGTTGCCGCGGTCTCCGTAGATATTCATGAGCCGGGGATAGAGGTGCGCCAGCCTCAATTTCACCCCCCGTCTCCCTCCCAAAAAGCGCCCTTACCTGCCCACTTTCCGAGGACGTTGCGGGCTTCGAGCATGGCCGTGTAGGTGGGGATGACGTACAGGCGACCCCCAGGGGCCGTCCCGGCGAGTGCATGACGCAGAGCGGTCTTCGTATCACTATTTACGCCAGGGGAGTCTGACAGACCAGCGTACTTGAGTCGGAGTGCCATATCCCATGACCGGTGGCCCGAGACGGATAGTGAGCGGAGGCGGCCCTGGAGCATCTCGAAATCGACGTCCCAGATCCAGGAGATGTCCCGGCCATCGGCGATGTCGTCGTTAAGCAGGAAAATGACATCCATTGGCTCGCCGGCGCGAACGAGGGTGTTGAGGACCTGATTGAGGCCGGCGGGGTTCTTGGCGAGTATGACTTCCACTTCGCGGTCGGCAATCAGCATCCTCTCCTGGCGGCCAAACGCGGCGGTGAAGCCAGAGAGACCTTCCATGGTGACGTCCGGTGCGATGCCGAGCGCGATCGCGGTGGCTGTCGCCGCCAGGGCGTTGTATGAGTTGTATACCCCTGTGAGGGAGAGGCTCACTTCGAATTGACCCGAGGGGGTTGTAACCGTCATTTGCATGTCATCACGATCGAGCACGAGGCGAGAACAGGATACGTCTGGAGCCCGCCTCCGATTCTGGCACTTTGAACAGGACCAGTGCCCGAGGTGGCCGTAAAAAACGGTGCTGTAGGCCAACTCGGCGCCGCAGGTTCGGCACCACCTTGCGTCGGACGCGTGCTCCACTTCACCGACCGTCAGGGATGCGTCGTCGATGCCGAACGTCAGGAGCTTTCCGCTGGCCGTTCCCTGAAGCGATGCCACGGACGGATCGTCGGCATTCAGGACAATTGTTGAGCGATTATCCCAGGCGGCGACGGCATCCTGCCACAACCTGGCGACCGTCTCGACTTCTCCGTATCGATCGAGTTGATCGCGGAACAGGTTGGTGAAGAGAACGACGCGCGGGCCAATGACTTGAGCCACTTTGGGGAGAGTCGCCTCGTCCACCTCGAAAACGCCCATTGACCTCTCGGCGTCCGGGATTGTGCCCTGCCATCCGGCCGCCTCTGCCAGAGAAGCCGCGATGCCGCGCATCATGTTGGAGCCTTCGCGATTTCCGATGGCAACCAGTCCGACTTTGTTCACGACGCGACGGATGAGTCGTGCTGTCGTCGTCTTCCCGTTCGTGCCGGTGACAAGAACGCTGCCCTGCCCGAGGCAAGAACTCATGTCCGTGACAATGCCTGGATCGATCCCCTCGGCTATCAGCCCCGGCAACGCGGTCCCCCCACCTATACCCAGGTTCCGGCTGACCTGTCCGGCGGCTTTGGCGGCAATCGTCGCTAGCTCTCGTCGCACGTGGCTACGATAGAACGTTTCTCCGTGCCATTAAAGCGAAGAATGCGTTGACAGGCTCCGGAGCCTCACGTAGATTTCTGTGGCAACGTCAGGAGAGGACACCATGGAGCTTGTACTGCCTTCGGTCTATGCGATTGATCTTGGCTACGTGTACGCCTACATGGTGGATACGGGCCCGGAGCTTGTACTCATCGACACAGGCCTTGTGGGGAACGAAAAGCAGATACTGCGGGGTGTGGCGAGCCTTGGGCGCAAGGTCGGCGACATCAAGCACATCCTCATCACGCACCATCACGCGGACCACGTCGGTGGCCTGAGGGCCTTAAGAGACGCCAGCGGTGCCACGGTGTACGTTCACGTTCTTGATGCGCCTATCGTCGCCGGCAGCGTTAAGCGGCCAGGTGCAAACCCAAAGAGCATAGCCGGGCTGTTGCTCGGGCCGATCGTCACGCGACTCCCCATGTACAACCCACCTATCGTCAACACGGACGTGGAGGTGACCGACGGACAGGATCTACCGATCGGAGAAGGCTTTACCGTAATTCACACGCCCGGGCACACGGCCGGCAGCGTGAGCTACTTGATGCGGGGGAACGGTGGCGTGCTGTTTGCTGGCGACGCGGCAGGGCGTCTGCTTGGACGACTGGACCTGCCGCTCCGAATGTTCACGGAAGACATGCGGCAGGCGAAGAGGAGTCTTCGCAAACTGGCGGCGGTGGAGTTTGACACGGCGTGCTTTGGGCATGGCCGGGCGATGAAGGGCCGTGCTAACTTAAAGCTCCGCAGGTTTATCGAGAAGAGGACCCGCAAGATCCAGGCTCAGGAACAGGGAGGGAACCCAGCATGATTCGCGTATCCGTGATGTACCCGCAAGGTGGCAAGTTCGACGATGCCTACTACGTCAATTCGCACCTCAAGATGATCGCTGAAAAGGTTGGCCCGGCGATGCTAAAGGCGGAGATGGACAAGGGTGTTGCGGGGGGAGCGCCGGGTTCACCCGCACCCTTCGTTGCCATCGGCCACTTGTACTTCAATTCGATCCCGGAGTTCATGCAGGCGTTCGCCCCGCACGCTGGCGCGATCATGGCAGACGTGCCCAACTACACCGACGGGCAGCCGCAGATCCAGATCAGCGAAATCGTCGAAGCGAAGTAGCCACTACGCGCTCACCCTGGGAAGCCATTCCCACTCACCCTGTGCTCGCCTGCCCGCCTATCCTGAGGGAATTCGAAGTCAGAGCCGCAACGTGTAGCGAAATGTCGTTGCTTTCTGGCGGAGGGGGTGGGATTCGAACCCACGATGGACTTGCGCCCATAACGGTTTTCAAGACCGTCGCATTCAACCACTCTGCCACCCCTCCATAGATACAAAATAGCAGCTTTTTTAGATAATGCGCCTTAGCATTTGCTAACCATTTGCTAACAGCGCCTCAATCTGCTCGGCCGCCTGGGCCTGCAGAGTCGGCGTGACGTGGCTGTAGAGGTCCAGGGTGATGCCGACAGTTGAGTGACCCAGGCGCTCCGACACCACCTTTGGGTGAACGCCCTGATGAAGCAATAGAGAGGCGTGTATGTGCCGCAGGTCGTGGAGGCGGAGCTTGAGGCCGACGGTCTTCGTGATTGTCAGCCAGACCTGCCGTAACGAGCTGGGATGCACGGGCCTGCCGATGGCGTCCGCGAAGACGAGATCTCTATCCTCGTAGGCCGGGCCGACCGCGAGCCGGTCTTCTAACTGTTGAATCCTGTGCTGGCGGAGCCGCTCGATCGTCGCACCGCCCAGGCTCACGGGACGCGTGCTCCGGTATGTCTTCGGCTGCCTGAAGATAAAGCCTTCTCGGGGTAGCCATTGGCAGGTCTGTCTGACGCTTAGCACGCGGCCATCGAGATCGACATCCTTCCACCTGAGCCCAAGCAATTCGCCCACGCGCAGGCCGGTCATCACGGCGAGATTGATCAACGATCCGTACCGCGTCGCATCTGCCGTGGCGAGAAGCGCCTTCACCTGCTCGGCCTCGATAGCCTTCACCTCGTAACGCGAGGGCGTCGGCGGATCCACGGAATCGGCGGGGTTTCGGGATGTCAGTTGCCACTTGAGTGCGTGCGAGAGTGCCCCCTTCAGGACGCGGTGGCAATGAAGGACACTTCGCGCGGACAGACCCTTCGCCAGGAGTTGGGCATACGTCCTCTGGACGTGGAGAGGCCGCAGTTTGGTGAGTGCGATGGCGCCCAGGGCAGGGGTGAGGTGGATCCGCACGATCGCTTCGTAGCGCAAATATGTCTTGGGGGCGGTGTTGGGTCGGGCATAGCTCTCGAGCCACTGAGCGAGGAACTCGGCAGTCGTAAGTTTCCCCGGTGGAGCATCAATGCCGAGGTCTCTTTGGTGAAGCAATTGAACCAGAAGAGCCTCGGCGTCCTTCTTGGTACCAGCCACCGAGCGCCAGAGCTGCCTCCTCTTGCCGCTGGCGGGATCGCGGCCGAGGTCGACCACGACAGTCCAGGAGCCTTTCCCGCGCTTGCGGATGTGACCCTGCATGGGGCCTACCTCCTAATGCCGTTGTGAGGGAAAGGATATCACTGCGGAGCCTTCCGCCTGGAGGCCAGCCTGCCGAGCAATCCAGCTTTCGAGGCCGAGCCGCGGTACCCGGATGAGGCGGCCGAGCCTGACATGAGGGAGTTGTCCCTGGCGAATCAGTTCGTAGCAGGTGTTGCGTCCGATCCGGAGGAAAGCAGCCGCCTCCTTCACAGTCAGCAGGCGGTGGGACTCAGGGTCGGAACCTCGGCTGGTTGATGAGCGGGCAGCAGATGTCTCAGCGCGCATTTTCAAGGTCAGGATAGCCAGCAGCGCAACGCGTTGGAATTGACGTACGGTCAACAGTTCTGCCGGCGAGGATGATCTTCTCGCTGGCCGGCAGGACTGGCTCATGTAAGCAGCCCGGACGATGCCCATCTGAGCCCGTGAGCGGGCCGCAGACGGTCGCTTCAGTTGTCACCGGACGCCAGGGTCTGCCGTACCGATGACTGGCTGTTTTGGCGGTACCGACGTTCCCGGTTCCTTTCGGGATGCGGACCGCGTTCGTCTAGCTCACGATGAGCGTGCCGGTCATCTCGATATCGTTCCCATCGCACACCGTGCAGTGAAAGGAGTAGATGTCGGCCTTCTGCGGCGAGAACTCGACCACTCTCGTGTCGCCGCCATCAAGCTCCACATGTATGTCTAAGTCGTCCCGTTCGCTCAACGGTTCGCCGACGACCCAGATAGCGTCGATCGTGAAGTCATGCGGCCCCGGGCCCTCGTTGTCGATCGTTAGGCGAGCCAGCCTATCGACCTCGACCTCGATCTCGTTTGGTTCGAATCCCAGGGCATCCGTAATAAGCACAGTAATTTCGATGGGGTCAGTGGATGAACTGGAGTATGCGTCGTCATCGTCAGCCCACTCATCCTCAGCATCCGGGTCCTCGCGACCAAAAGGATCGATCCCCCGGTTCGCGAACTCGCGGAAGATGTGCTCCATCATCGGGCGACCCTCGGTACTCAGGCTCGATGCGCTCATTTGCGCCTTGAGGGTATGCGACTGAGCCGCGCCGCCGAACCCGCGCGCAAATTAGCCGGACTCGCATCGTCCTGCGCCCGGACATCTGCGAGCACGCGCCGGCCTTCCTCTTCCGCCCGCTGCACGACCGTGGATCTGATGCGGCCGTTCCGGTTCAAGAGGTCGAAGCCCCGGCCGATCTGAAGTGCGGTCTGGTTGGTGACCAGAAATCGGTCGTGTGGGAACCGCCGGGATGCCGTGTTTAGTTTCACGTGTACCTGTATCGGCAGACTCTCCGATCCTGTCATTCTGGCGAACGTACGGAGCGCCTCGACACTGTCGAGAGTCCGGCTGGCCTCGGTTCGGTCGTCCACGCCGCAGTAGATCTCGAACGTGCGCGGACGTGATTCATCTGAAATGTCCCGAAACAGTCGGTAGATCCACTCGAGGGTGTCACGGTAATTGTTCGGTATGGTTGGCACCGCTCCGGTTCCTTTGGTGGTGGCGAGTCCGATGTGTCCGTCGATTAACGCCACGTGCTTCGCGTACCGGAGCACGGGCATGAGCACCGCCTTCTCGAAGTCTCTTGCGGACCAATCCCCGTCGTCCAGCACTACGCTCTCGCCCCTCCGCCTCTTCTCATTGAATGACCCCAACTTGTACTCGCCAACCTGCACACCTCGGCGTACCCCTTGGCATATACCGTCGCACTGGCACTGGTTCGGGACTATCACCGCATCCGGACCGGCAGTGCTCGCTATCCTCAGCGCCACCTGGCACACGGTGTCACCAGCGCCCCCGACAGGCGCTTCGTGTGACCTCACCGGTACGAGCCGGTCGAGTCCTCGTAGTTCTTTAAGCAGTGCCCTCAACCGCGGAGCCCACTTGACAGGCCACTTGTCAGCGGCGAGTTCGAGGCCTGAAGCGATTGCCCCCTCCTCGTCCGTCAGGATCACGCAGTTCGACAGCGCCTCCTCCAGGACGGTGATCACAGCCGAGCAATAGTTGTCTGTGCCTTCCTCCTCCCTTGGCATCGTCGAATACGCTGTGGGGAGATGGACTGTCGTGAAGAGCATCTAGCGGCTGGCAAACATCTCGTGGAAGCCCTCTTCGAAGAATCCCTCCGGCCACGGGTCGATGAAATCGCCTTCTTCGTCCAGGCGGAGGTGCTGGCAGACCGAGCCTCCCTCGCCCTTCGTGACATAGATAACGCTGAGGTCATCAGAGTTGAGCTTACCTTCGCGAACCAGCCGCTGAAGGCGAAGTATGAGGTGCTCGCTATGGGTCTCGATAAGGAATTGGATCGGCGGGAAAGAACTCTGACTTCTCGGTGTTGGCTGAATCGCCTCCGCGAACACCGTTCCCAACTCTGCTTGCAAGCGGGGGTGAAGGTGAAGTTCTGGCTGTTCTATTAGGACAGTTGAACCATCACCGGTCGCTCTGACGATAGACGCGATGATAATTGGCAGGATTTGGCCAATGCCGTAGCCCGTGTCGCCCAGACCAACCGTAATCCCGTTCGTGCCGTCGATGAGTTCAACCGCATACATCCCTTTGAAAGCGGCTGCCCTGGGCCGATGAACCCTAATCTGATAGTTGACTCCCATCTCGGTCAGCAGTCGGTTTGCGCGATCGACGACAACAGGTGCGCGAAACAGCAGGTCGGGCGCCCGCTCCCCGGACGATCCCGTCGACCAGGAACGACTTCCGTCAAATGTGTTGAACCTCCGAGGGCTTCTTCTGGCAGGCCCAAGGTATTCCAGCCCTTCTAGAGACATCTTTAGGTAATCGGACCACCCCTCAATTTCGGTGGGGATGTCTAGGTCGCAGAGTTTGTCGAGCAACGAGGGCCGTGCAACCTCGCTGCCCGTGAAATGCCAATTGTCGTACTCTTCCACCGGCAGAAATCCCTTGGTTGCCACTCCGCAAGTGAGGTACTTTCCTACCTCATCGCAGAAGGCTTGGTGGTCAGGCGACTCAAGGGCTCCGAGCAGTTCATCTATCCTCACAAAGGCGCGCTCAGTCACCTTGGGATCGGTGCTGAGGAGGTGGAATGACGCCAGACGGTCGAGTCGTCGCCTCGCATCATCGCTCCCTGCGCGCGCGCTCGACAGGAGACTTCGAAGTTCGTTCGCGAGTGCGCCTCGGGCCTCTGGATTGGACTTCCAGATCGAGCGCCAAAACGGATGGTCCGAGTTAAGTCTTATCGTGCCGCCGTCCGAGCCGATCTGAAGGGGTGTCGGCAAGGAGACGATATGGAATGCCTCCACATCGGGGTGGCCCAGGAAGCCTGATATCCTTTCGATCTCGATCACTCCACGATTGAGCTTGTACTCGAACGACCATCCAACGCCCTCATTCCGGATGGATATGCCCCAGTCCCGCACAGGGCCTGCATTCAGCAAGTCACCCGAGGCGCTGTACTTAGACCAGCCGATGCCGGAGGGGGGATAGCCTTCTCCATCGAAAAGAACACCTATCTCGGGGTGCCGTTTTGGGTCGTGGGCATGTACCAAGTCACGATATCCGCCGAGATCCACCAGCGGGCCGCTTGGGCTTAGAACGACTTCGTCGTCGTTCATTTCCAGAGTCTGCTTGAGTAGGAGCAAGGACTGCAGGATCGAGCTCTTTCCCGCGCTGTTGGCGCCGAAGATCAGCGTTATGGGCGCGAGCGGTATTACCTGCCGTTCCCCGAACGACTTGAAGTTGGCGAGTATCAGTTGCTTCAGCATCTCTATTGGCCTCGCCGGTATCATGCGTCAGCCGCGGGGATCCCGGCAAACGTAATCACAATTACTTTTGTGAGGCGCGCTTTTTCCTGCCGCGAAGCCCTAAGGCGGCCGCCCGGGCGCGAAACGCGGCGGGCTCAACTCCAAGCAGCCGAGCGGCGGCGGCTGCATTGCCGTCCGACTGATCAATCGCCCGCGACATCCAGAGCTTTTCGAGTGACGAAAGGTGGTTCCCAAGGGAGAATCCGGCGGGGACTGCTGATCGCTGATCTTCCCCTTGAGAGCGCAGAACCTCGACCTCCGCGCGAAGTAGCTCATTCTCACGCAGCAGGCTTTGGTTCTGGGACGTCAGCACGCCAATCAATCGCTCCTCATCACCTGGACTGGAGATCCTGGGGAAATCAGCCAGAGAGAGGTCCACTTCCCGCCAGGTTGGGAGGCCGGGTGCGACAAGGTCGGGCGGCGTCGCAAGGATCATCCGGCCAGGCATGAGGCCCGACTGCGTCAGCAGGATCCACACAGCCTGCATCTGTGGTGTGCCCGGTGAGAGATAGACGAAGTACTCCGTACCCTCGCTACCCTCATTCGACAGGATCTCCTGGCAGGCATGATTCGTCGTTCTGAAAACCTCCTGATAATCAGTCACCGACACGAGGTCGACCGGTTTCTGGCGAACGTCGCATCCAGGGAATCGCTTCTGGCATGCGCGCAGCACCCCAGTCGCGCGAGTAGCGAAGTCGTCTGAAGTGGCGAGGTGATTGAAGAGGAGGTACACGCGGTCGAACGAGCGAGCTGCCAACAGGGACAGTATCGGGCCATCCTCTACGTTGGCGGTCCTTGGGTTATCCCAGGTGGGATCGCGGGACCCTACCCAGGTAAGGAGGATATCCATTTCGATTGATATCTTAGTTGTCAGCGATACGGCGGCCATACCTTATGAGGAACGGTCTTGGTCTAGCGCAATGGCACGGATCTTGGCGGCCGCCCTGGCCGGGGGCGATGTATGACTTCTGTCTTGAGTTCCAGGACCGGCACCGGCATGTAGGAAAGGTCGTGCTCCCAGGCGACGATCAAATCGCAGCGGTTGAGGTCGTGCTTGTGGCGCAGGAAGTCGGAAGTGCGGAACTCTGCCTCGGCGAGGATGCGTTTGCTGCCGACGCTGAGGATGTAGTCCGGGAAAGGAATGCGGCTTTCGAGGATCGTGTAGCCAAGGCGGGACGCGCGCTGGGCGAAGATCTCCCGCACGTTCATCTCGTTCTTTGGTGTGAAGGCGATGGCGGCAGCGCCGTCGCCGTTTTTAGTATTCGTCTTCCTCCTCGCCCAGTACCTGGACCAGAAGGCTTTGCTTTTTTCGTTGGGCATAGTCCTCCAATAGCAGTTGTAGCCCGATCCTCATGACGTCGTTGCCGGTGGCCGCGATCCCCATCTTCGCCTCCAACTCGTAAAGGATGTCCCTGATTGCGTCCATCTCTTCCCTGCTCAACCGCACCGACGTGTGGAACGGGTGCTCGCCCCGCGAAACGGAGCGGAGTCTGCGCCTCAGTTCTGGCGGCAGAACGAGCGAGCCGAAGAACGCGCCCGCGCCCGAGCGTTCGGACGACGGTGCGCTCACCGGCGCGTTCGTTGGCTCGTTGGTGCCGTGGTGCCGTGGCGCCGCGGCGCCATCGTCGGCTCGCGCCACCTCTTGAGCCGGTTGCTCGCCGGGCTGCTTATTTGGATGTGGTTCCTCCCCGTCTTCAAAGAAGATTGAGGCCCCCTGACCCTTGATCGAGGCGCGGCCGCTCATTTCAATAACTCCCTGGCCAGCGCCCTATAGGCGTCGGTGCCGTCGTGGCCGGAGGCGTAGTCGAGCATCGAAAGGCCCGTGGCGGGAGCTTCCTTGAATCGGACGCTCGTGCGCACGACCATCGGCAGGACCCTGGCTCCAAAGGCGGCCCGGACCTCGCCGAGGACCTCCTGGGCATGAAGCGTTCGGGTGTTGTACATGGTGACAAGGATGCCAGTCAGCTCAAGGCCGGGGTTCAGTTTCGCTCGTACCTGGTTGACGGTCTTGAGCAGAAGGTTCATCCCTCGCATCGCGAGGTACTCGCATTGCAGGGGAACGAGTACCTCACCTGCTGCCACAAGGGCGTTCAGAGTGAGCAAACTCAGCGACGGTGGGCAATCGATGAGAATGAAGTCGTACCGCGGAGCGACTGGGGCCAGCGCCTCACCGAGAATCCGTTCCCGGCCGATCTCCGCAGCGAGCTCCAGCTCGGCGGCGGCGAGATCAATGTTGGCGGGCACCAGGTCAGGGCCAGCGACGGTGGCGCGGATGGCCTTACTTGTAGGCGAGCCAGCGACAAGCACCTGATAGACGGTTTCCGGAACCTGGGCAACCGGAACGCCAAGGCTGGTCGAGAGGGCCGCTTGAGGATCGAGGTCGACGAGCAGCACCTTCTGTCCCTGCTTCTGCAGGGCGGCGCCTAAATTGAGTACAGTTGTCGTCTTGCCAACGCCACCTTTCTGGTTGGCCACGGCGATGATGCGGGTCATAGGGTAAAAGTATAGGCACTTTAGCAATTAACTCAGGGGTTGTCAAATTTCTGGCGGAGTCCACAAAGGGCCCGTGTGATAATTACCTGAACATCGATCCTGACAGCTGTCCCTTCACGATTGGGGAGCGCACAGGACATGCCGAACGAAGAGTGTAACCAGAGATGGGCGAATCCGAGCAACGGTTGGAGTGGGAACCAGGGGATGTGATCGCCAGTCGCTGGGAGATACATGACGTAAAAAGGGGCGGCATGGGAGTGGTATATGTCTGCTTCGATCGATTACTTCGGCAGGCAGTCGCCCTGAAGATGATTCAGAGTGAAGTCACCCACAATGACGCTCGTGACCGCTTCACAAGAGAGGCCTATGTCTGGCAGCAGATGGGTGTGCACGAGAATGTTGTAGAGCTCATCGGGATCGAGGAGATCGGTGGCGGGATCGCACTGAATCTTGAATATGTTTCCACCGGCGATCTCGCAACCTGGTTGGCATCTCGCCGAGACTTCACGGATCTTTCAACTCCGCTCGCGTTCGCACTAGATATCTGCAATGCGCTCATTCATGCCCACTCGAAGGGCCTCCGCGCTCACAGGGACCTGAAGCCCGCCAACTGTTTGCTTACAGAGGATGGTTCCGTCAAGGTCACAGATTTCGGAATCGCCAAGCTCGATTTCGAGGGGTGGCTAGAGGGCGCCGATGAAGATTCACCGACAGATCCGGCGATGACACGCGGAGCGATGGGAACGTGGGCCTACATGGCGCCGGAGCAGTTTGAATCCGCCTCGAACGTCGATATCCGTGGTGATATCTACTCTTTTGGAGTGCTCTTCATGGAGCTATTGACCGGGCAGCGCCCGTTCAAGGCAACGGACCCAATGGGACTCTATCGATTGCACAAAAACGGTCGGGTTCCCTCGCTGCAAGACTACATGTCTGCCAGCCGGGAGGTTGAGGCACTCGATATCGTAATTAAGAAGTGCCTGCGAAAGGATCCCTCTGATAGGTTCCCGGACTTCTTTACGCTCAGGCACAGGCTTGGGGAAGACTACCGGACGATCACGGGGGAGGATCCAAGTCCGCCAGCACGCGGCGAACTCCTGGACGTTCGACGAATGGCCAACAGAGTGGGGAATCTGAACGTCATCAGAAGACACGATGAAGCCCTGCAACTCAGTGACCAGGCTCTACGTCTTACACATTCGAACACCACACTCTGGAATAACAGAGGCGTCGCCTTCCTTGGACTCGGCAAACTCTCCGAAGCGGAGGAGTGCTTCCGCACCGCACTTGGCCTGCCCAACACGTCTACGGCAGGGTCTTCAGGAGCCTGGAGCAATTTGGCAGTGGTCCTGCGTCAATCTGGAAGGGTTGACGAGGCGAAGGGGTGCTACGAGAAATCGCTCGCAATAGATCCTCTCAATCAAAAGACACTCGCCAACATCACCGTCCTGTTGATGGCCGAAGGGCACTGGGCTGATGCCCTTGCCTATGCGGAGAAGGCACTGAAGATCGATGACCGACTTCCCGAGGCAATCTTCAGCAAGGCGCAGACACTAATAAGACTCGGTCGAAGCGAGGAAGCGTTGGAATGGTGCATTCAGCATCAGGAAATCCTGCTGAGCACTACCACCACGGAGTACGAATTTGTCTCCTCAGACGACGCCGAGCAGTCACCAGACTATGAGCGATTGATCGCCGAGGGCCGCGGTGGCTGGGCCGCGTATCTCAACCTCGTTGTGGCGACTTCGGAGAGGCTCTACGAATCTGGGGATTTCGACGAGGCGTCTCGCGTACTCCGCGAGGCCCTGGTCCGGCTCCCCGATTCGGTCATGGCCCTCGTCAATCTTGCTTACGTTGAATTGGCGCGATCCTCTTCTGGGGAATGTGACTGGGAGGAGATGCTGTCCCTCCTCGATCGTGCGCTAGAACGCGACGATATGAACTGGCGCGCCTTAACCGCGAAGGCCGCCGCCATGTGTTATGGGTACGGCAATCATAGGGAGGCCAGGATTTACTATGAGCTCGCGGTCGAGGCGGGGGATCCCACCGCAGCCGATCGACTGAGAGAGTGCGACTTACAACACTCGAGGCCTGACCGCTCCGGTCAATCTAGGGTGGACGAACGCATTTCGAGACTGATCAGCGCAAGGCGTCGAAGCCAACTGAGTGAGGAAGGTAAACATGAACGTGAGGAGAAGTAAGAGGGGGACCGCACCGTTGGCGAAGTCCCCCATGGCCGTCTAGACCCCTCTCACATTCCTCAGCACTGCCGCCAGTTTTCCTGGTAGTTCTCGCGAACTGCAGGCGACCAGGCGGTCAGCTCCAAAGATCTCTATCATCGCGTTTCTCGTTCCCTCGTCCGGATCCAGCAACAGACCGATCACTCCCACTCTTCTCTTCAGCTCCGCGCACAGCTTCTTCGCCTTCTCGCCATCGTTCGGGTAGCCATCGTGGACGACCAGAATCAGACGTATATCCGCCCTGACCCCGCCCAGCCACTCCGCGGCCCGCTCGATCGCTATCGCGATGTCTTCGTAGCCAGTCTGCGCAGGAACGAGTCCGGCGAGGAGGGCTTTGCCTCTTTCTCCCGTGCTTGACCCGGCGAGTTCTATCTGTTGGGGCGCCGCCGTCACTACATGGTTGACGCCCAATTCCACACACGCCAGGTGCAAACCCATTACGCCTTCCGCCGCGCTCTCCATTCTCGTTCGGCTCCCGCCGCGCCCCCGTGTATTCATGCTTGTCGAGTGGTCTATCACCACCCGCACCGCCAGAACCGGCGGCGTTTGCGACTCGCCCTCCGCCGCCAGGAAGGGTCGGGCCCGGTCGCGCAGGTACTGGCGGACCGACAATCGCCCGCCACGATCCACCGGCTCCGGGGCGTCATCCACCGGATCGATCTCCAACTCCTTGATCAGTTCCTTCGCCAGCGGACGCGCCCGTTGCTCAAGCTCCAGGTACGGCTTCGGCTCGATCGGATGGCGGCCCATGCCGGCGCGACTGGAGTGTGGCAACGGCTCCCCGTCGAACGAGTCGTCCTTGCTGGATGGCTCATCCGCGGGCCGGAACCGCCCGGGGGCGCCAGGCGAACCGGATTCGGCCGCGTCCCCTTTCTTGCGGTTCCCCTTGCACTGGTCCAGAGCCTCGATAACCCATGCCGGGACCTGGTCCTCCCTCAGCCCCAGGATCTTCACGATCTCCAGCGCGATTCGGTCGACCTTCGTACTGGAGTCCGCAACCCAGGCCTGCTCGACGAGCGGCCGGACTTTCTCCCATCTCTCCTGGTTGACCGCGGAAAGCGGCCCCTTGAGGCCGAACCCCAGCCGGACCGCCCAGCGGTGCTGGAGCGCCGCGGCGACGACCTGCCCAGGGTCGTCCGTACTCTCGAGCTCCGGGTTCTGGTCGTACATCGCTCTTGTCAGGCCGTAGATGAGGGAACGCGTCCCGGCGAACTCCTCCATCATCAGGCTTTCGATGCGCTGGTCCTCCAGGATATTCGAGACCATGTGCACGACCGGCGAGAGCTTGGTCGGCGTCGTGAAGCGCCGGTGCCCGGCCTCGTGGCAAAGGACCGCTTTCGTGATGTCGTAGGCCTCCCGCGGCTTCAGACCCGGGATCAGGTCGGGATTGACACGCACCAACCGGTTCTCGAAGTCCGTGAGGCCGGTCAGCCCGGGATCGTCCGCGAACTCGATCCGGTAGGGCTCCGGCCCCTGCACCGCGACCCCGAAGAGCCGCAGCTTCTCCTGGATGTTCCGCCATTGCCACCACTTGATCGCCATGATCCTGCCTCCTTTCGGGCATGAAAAAGCCACCTGTGGACGCATGGTCCGGACAGGTGGCTTGATGATTCTCTCTCGTTCCTGGGATCTCTCTTACTATTCCTCCTTTGCCTTTGGCGTGTGGGCTTCGATCAGAGAGAGGACGATGTTCTTCGCGTCCTCGCGGATGAAGCCGTCGCTCTCTGTGCCGCACACGCTGTACAGGAAGGTGATCTTCGCGGAGGCGTTGAGGCGCTCCAGCAATCCTTCCTCCTTTCGAGACTTGAATTTGTACGCCCAAGCGACGAGGCCGCGCGGGTCGAGGCATCCGGGAAGCTCGTGGCTCCGCCGCAGGCGCCGCGTCTCGTTCGCGACCTTTACCATCACGTGGGCCTCTTCTCTGCCAATCCCCGTCCTCTCCCTGAGCAGCTGTTCTTCCTCGCGAGCCGGCAGGTAGTGGAACTCCAGCACCACGGGGAAGCGCGAGACGAGTGCCGCGTCGTAAGACTCGACGTGGTACCCCTTGCCGAGGTTCGAGGCCATCACGACGCAGAAATCGTCGCTGGCCGGTACCTCTTCCGAGCCGCGCTCGGTGAGGACGACAACTCTTCGGCTGATGATGCCGAGGAGGACGTTGAGCACCCTCGCCGGCATCCGGTTGGCCTCGTCGATGAAGAGGAGCGAACCCTCCTCGCGGACGGCCTGGGTAACGATCCCGTCGCGCCAGGCGAACTCTCCCGAGCCGTTGGGAACGTAACCGCCGAGGAGATCGAACTCCTTGAGCGACGAGTGCCCCTCGATAACGAAGATCCGGCGCGGCCGTCGGAGGCGCTCCACGCTTTCGAGCACGCAGAGCGACTTGCCGGTCCCAGTCGGTCCGATCAGCAGGCAGTTCATGTTCTCGTCGAGAGACTCGACAAGCTCTTCGATCTGCCAGCCGCGGAAGACTGGTTTTGGCAACGCCGTGACGGACTCCGGTTCGTCGGTCAAAGGAAGCAACTCCAGCTCCCTCCGGAACCGCCTCAGCTTCTTCACGTCCGTGAGGACGGCTGGGTTTACCGGCGACTGCGGCGTCACCGCCGGCGGGATAGCCGCGTCCCTGACGAACAGACTGGTCAGTCGGTCGTTCGTAGGGATGGGGTCTCCGGGCCCGTAGCGGAGCCAGTAGTACAGTTCGTCGGCGACGGTGGCGATCTGTCCTGCTAGAGAAGCGGACACCTCTCCGGCCGTTTCGTAGGCTCTCAGCATGTCTTCCCAGGAGTCGAGTAAGTCGACGGCCTCGGTCTTGCGTACGAGCGCCTCCGCCATCGCCAGGATCCCCAGGTGATACGTGACATTGCCGCGAGGAAGATAGGCAGCAGGTCCGTCATCGAGCCAGTGGCAGATGTGGTTTGGTCCGCCGGACTGGCTGAGGCTGCGCACGGAAACCCCGCCTTCTGCAACCGACGAGACCCCGATCACCCCTCCCTTGAGGACTGTTACAACGCTCTTGGTGAGCATCGCCGAGAGCCTGCCGGTCGCTCCGTTGCGCCTGGCCGGCCTGGCGATCACCTCCCCGCCCTTCAGCGCGTGGAACCCGTCCACCTCGCGTTTGCGGGAGAAGAGGATGTCGACAAGAGTGCGGCCGGAGCCGTCTCGGTACATGCTGTCCTCCCTTGTTGTTTAGTCGCTCGCCGCAGCGACGCGCTTTCTCCGGGTCGCCTCCACGACGATCTCCTTTGTCTTTGCCTCCCTTCGCCGGAGTGTGGCTGCCGACGGTGTTCCACTTGGCCAACAACGTTTCGTGAATGAGCAGTAGCCGTTGCATTGCCAGAGGCCGTCGGCACCGACGCGAGGGGGAAGGCGGCCGCCATCCAGGGCGTCCTTGAGGCTTCTTACTCTGGGGACGAGCCAGCCGATGAGCTTCCTCGTGTCCATCACCTCCACGGAGACGCGCTTCACCTCGCTCATGTCCATGTAGACAAGCTCGAGCTGATCGATCTCGTGGTGGGGCTGAACAAGCCAGCGATAGATGTTCACCTGCAGGGCGTGATTGGCATAGACGTGGCCGTCCCTGGGGACGCGCCGGGCCGTTTTGAAGTCGTAGAGCTTGCGCAGCCCGGGCGCGATCAAGTCGGGCTGGCCCGAGAGGGTGACGCCCGCGATCACGCGCCGAAAGCGTTGTTCAACAACGGCGCCCTCCAGCTCGATGCCGGAGGCGATCTGGTGGAACATCTGGCCGCGGAAGGCGTAGTAGAGCTGGCCGGGCTCGACGTAGTGGTCGTGCCGGCGCTCCAGGACCACCTTACGGACGCAGTTCAGTAGCTGCGTGACGGTGATCTCGGCCATCTCGCCGCGGATGTTCCCGGCGATACCGGCCAGGATCGGGTGAACGAAGCCGCACTCGGGCGGGTCCGTCTTAGCGTGTTCGAGGCAGTCGGCGAAACTGATGTCGCCCTGCCCGTAGGGGCAATGAAACCCTTTGAGCATCGATCTTCTCCTTCCTTGTTTCAGAGCATGAAAGAGGGGAGGGTCGCTTCGGCCGTTTGGCTTGGCGACCCTCCCCGGCAGTGGAGGTGTGGGACCTGTCCTTTCCTTCTAATCAGTCATCGACCCATACGGGCTTCCCTTCGCAATCGCGGTCGGGGCAGAAGTATCCCTTGTAGGGCTTTCCGGCCCGGCTTTCGCCTTCGCGGAACTTGAGCTTCTTGCCACAGACGTCGCAATTGAGGGAGGCCGAAGGGGTCTCTTCCGCTGACGCTCCATTGCGGCCGTGGCGGGGTGCGCCTCCGGCTTTCTTGATCCTCTCGATCGCCGTATGCGCGTCGTCGAGGACCGTCTCGGAGGAGGTGCCGGCAAGCTGAAGGTGCATTTCGTACCCGTCGCCGGACCGCCAGAAAACGTCGACGCTGGCGCCTGGTGATTCGCCAGTCATTGTTAAACCCTCCTTGTGGTTCCAATTCGCGCTGTTAATGTGCTAGACCGAGCCTCCGCGCAAACAAAAAAAGGCTGGCCGCAGCGCCCTACCTTCGTGGGGCAAGCCACGGCCAGCCTTTTGGCCGGCGGATTCGGTCTACCTACTCCTGCTTGCGCTTATTATACGAACAAACGTTCGGAAGTCAAGACGGTAGTTGTTGCTATGGGACATCGCCGCTAGGTATCGAGACTTATTAGACGGAGGAGGTAACCAGCGCCGCGAGGGTCATATTCTCAGCAATGGAATCGTGCGGGATGAGCGCGTATTTCCAGGGCTTCCCGCCCTCGTACGTCTTTGCGTAGTCTGACGTGCGCTTACACCACACGATTGCTGCGTCGCGCTTGGCAAGAACCTCCGGGGTCTCCATCTCGTTGCGTGCCTTTGGTTCCAACATATAGAACGCCTCGGCGGTCTCTGCCACGAAGTCTGGCTGGTACTCCAGCAGATCAGCTCCGGACTTGTAGACGATCTGGAATTGACCTTTCGCAGGCCGAAACCACCTCGCAGAGTCCCGGTCGAGGATGACAGCCAACTTCCTTTCCGAATCTGACTGGAACTTCTCCTCGGCGTACAAGCAGCGCGTGAATCCAACGAAGAGATACCGCGCCATATTGCTCTTGTCCGCGGGCGATTGACGGAAATCGAGGACATCATCGTTGCGCCCAACCGTATACGCGCGGTCCTTCAGAGCAGTGAATCCGGCGTTGACCTTTACCTCGTACTCGACGGCATCCTCCCAGTGATGGTCCTGCATTTGAGCATGGACGAATCGTGCGATCTCCCGCTGGTGCATGCGCAACACCTTGGCGGCGGCATCCTTATCCAAATACCCCTTTAAGTGTTGAACCACCTGCCCAGCCAGGTCGTACAGCAGATCTGCGTGGTCGTCGTAGGCTACATCATCAAAATCGACGAGACCGCTGACGACGTAGTCTTCGAGCCGTTCTTCTTGCATTCCGGCCTTGCCCAATCCGACGATCTCGCGTGCACCCGTCCGCAGATGCTGGATCCAGAGCTCGTCGGACGGCGCCTGGTAGTTGATCGTGCTGAGATCCAAAGAGAATGACTTGAAGCCAGCACGGACCTCACCTTTGGGCAGCACAACGATACGTGGGATCGCGATCGTTTGTTGAACGGCCAGCTCGGTCGCTTTGGCCACGATAGCCTTGATGTCTGGCTTCACAACGACGCCATCCATCGTTGATTGCGTGGGTTGATACTGGCCCGTGACGTCCTGGATTAGCTGCTGCTGGACGGCTGGCTTCTGTAAGTAAGTCACGCTCGGTACATCGTTTGGGCGTTTCTCCATGCGCCGGATTGCCGCCAGAGCAAGACGAGCCACTTCCAAGTCTGCTGGCGTTGTGAAAATCGCCGCCTCAGTAGTGGACGGCAATTGCGCTTGACCTATGGTTTGATCAGGCCTCAGGCCTAACATCGTCGAAAGGTTGGGTTGCGAAACTACAGTTCGCGTTTTGTGGTCGAGCGCGTCAGGATCGAGGATTACCTGCTGCATCCGGACCGGGGAATCCGGCCTGCTCGCCTCGTCGATGATCTCCTGGAACTTATCGTGGGCGACGATGTTCAGCCTGTCGACAGCCGTAACTCCAGTGCGCTTTCCGTATGGGAGGCGGAGGCCACGGCCGATCGACTGCTCGATTAGGACGCGAGCGTTTGCGGGCCTCAACGGGACGATGGTGTACAGATTGGTGACGTCCCAGCCCTCCTTGAGCATGTTCACGTGGATCACGATCTCCGTCGGCTCCTCTGTACTCTCAACTGCGAGTAACCGCTGAATCATTGCGTCCTCGGCCGCGCCAGTCTGGCTTGAGTCAACCTGAATAACACGATCCGCGTATTGGCCCTCAAAGAAAGCATCAGATTGAATCAGCTCCATCAGTTGGCCGGCATGGGTTGTGTCCCGGGCAATGACCAAGACGAAGGGTTTAACGATGGGGTTTCCGGTTTCGCGGGCGTACGTCTCCAGCTCCACTTTGACGCTCTCGTGGAGGCGCACGCCGTCCTCCAGCTTGAGGCGCTCGATTGCCTCTGCTGACATGCCAGCGGGGTTGAAGTCTTTGCGGGTGACGACGGCTGGTTCCTTGACGAAACCGTCCGACATTGCCTTCCCCAGCGGGTAGTCATAGATAACGTTTTTGAACCACGCCGTCCCACCTGCGGATTCGACAAACGGCGTAGCGGTTAGCTCCAGTCCTAGAACTGGCTTCAGTTCGTTGATGGCACGCACGCCGGCCGACGCCCGATAGCGGTGCGACTCGTCCATCAGGAGCACGAGACCGTCGAGCGCGGCGAGGTAATCGAAGTAACTCTCGCCGAGGTACTCGGAGAGTCGCTTGATACGCGGCGACTTCCCACCGCGGACTTCAGTGTTGATCTTCGAGATGTTGAAGATGTTCACCTTGCAGCGGACCAGTTCATCGAAGAGTGTCCCGGCGCTCGATGCGTAGTTATCACCTGTGATGATGAGGGGGGGATCGACCGCGAACTCGGCGATGCCCTGGAAGACGTACTTGGGCGTGTTTGGCGTGAAGTCCGCGATCAGCTTGTTATAGATCGTTAGGTTGGGCGCCATCACGAAGAAGTTGTTCAGGCCGTGCGCCAAGTGCAGATAGGCGACGAAAGCGCCCATCAGCCGTGTCTTCCCGACGCCCGTCGCCAGTGCGAAGCAGATGGACGGGAACTCGCGCTCGAAGTCCGTGACCGTTGGGAACTCGCTGCGAATCGCCGCGAGAGCAGCTTCGACATCGCCGCCTTTGTGCGGTGGCACGATCTCGGTCACCCGATCGAGAATTTCGAGAGACTGCCGCTGCGGCGGGCGCAGACTGAGGCGGCCGGCGATGGCGTTGACGTGACGGTTCACTGTGCTGTCACCTCGTCGAGGAACGACTGCTGTCTTGGTGCCGTTGGCGCTTGCGGGAGGTTCTCCACCTTCAAGCTGTAGTCGTCGTGACCCCATTCGCATCGAGACAACACGGCACGCGGGATCTTCTTGACGGTCAGGTTGGGGTAACGCTCGGACTTGCCGCGGAAAGCCAGGCACAGTGCGAGAAGCGACCGTTCCGGCCCCACGTCTTCGCTTAACTGCTGAAGCTGGTCGGAGCTGAGGTTCTGTGTCGTGACATAGATGAAGTCGCGTTCCGTCGAGTAGCCGTGCTGCCAGTACAAGACGTCACTGGGAGCGTACGTGAAGCCCTCCAGCTTGCAGACAGCCTCTGCGAGCATGGCGGCGTTGTACTCGCCGCTGATGACCCATTGACCCCACTTGTCTTTCTCCAGGAGCGAGGGCGCCAGCCTGAAGTAGCGGAAGCCACCGCCGCCGTTCCAATCGACGGCGTTCGATATGCCCCCGGGGTCCTCGCCGTCGATGACCTTCCTAAGACGTGGAATGATGTGCGTCTGACAATGCTCGCCCAGTTCAACCATGATGAAACGACGCCTCAACTTGTGAGCCACTGCGCCAGTGGTTCCAGATCCGGCAAAAGAATCCAACACCCAATCGCCTTGGTCGCTCGACGCTTCGATGATTCGTTTGATCAGTCGTTCGGGTTTGGGGGTGCCGAACGGAACCAAGTTGGGAAACAAGGCCTTGATTTCCGCTTTCGATGTCCGGTTACTACCGACTTCGCCGTGAGTCCAGATCGTTTCCGGAGGGCGACTCGCGTTGTTATCAGCGTAGATTCGGAAGTAGGGAGTCCATCCATTGCGTCCGCTGATCCACTCAATCCGTTCACCTTCGTCTTCGACGCGTTGCGGGTTCCACCGCCATGCTCCATCGGTACCATCCTGGCGTTTGGGGTACACATCCGAGCCATCTGGAGCGGTGAGCGGAAAGTACAGTGTCGGACGTGTCACCCTGGAGTCCCCTTGGCCACCCATCGCCCGTAACGGCTTGAGATAGTACTTTCGTCCAGATTCATCGATCTTGTCGTAATGAGCCGGTGCCTCGTCTTCCGTTTGAATCAATCTATTCCAAGCAGTCGCCGATCGGTCCTTCGCATACACCAACAAGTGGTCATGTCTGCTCGAGAAAAACTCCGCATCCATCCGTGGACTGTCGGCCTTCTCCCAGATGACATTGGCGAGGAAGTTGGAGCGACCAAAGATCTCGTCGCAAAGTACTTTGCAATAGTGGGCTTCGTTGTCATCAAGGTTGATCCAGATGGAACCGCTCTCAGCGAGCAGTTGTCGCAGCAGCGACAAGCGATCTCGCATAAGAGTGAGCCAAAGAGAATGCTCCACGCCATCGTCGTAGTGCTCGAAGGCACTTCCGGTGTTGTACGGCGGGTCGATGTAGATGCACTTGATCTTGCCGGTAAACTCCTGCTCCAGAGCCTTCAACGCCAGAAGGTTGTCGCCGAAGATCACCCGGTTGTCGAACAGGTCGGCATCGGAAACACGGTGAGGAGCGAGGTAGGACATCTCGGGGTCCTCAAGGAGGATGCGCGGCTCCAAGCGCGGCCGGTTCTCTTTGCCGATCCAGGTGAGTTCGAACTTCTGCCTTTGAACTGTCATGGAGTGATCCGGTCCGGAAGACCCAGTTTGCGGAAGAAGGCCGCATTGCGCTTCTTCGCGTCCGAAACCATCTTGTCGTACGAAATGACCTCAACGTAGGCGTTGTACTGTCGCTTGTATCCGAAGAATCCCTGGCGATCGGGAGTGGGCATTAGCTCAAAGTCGTAGGCCTGTTGCTCCAATGTCGGCGTTAAGTCCGCGATGACGTAGCACAAGAAGGGGATGTCCTTGCCGACGGGAATCGGGCGACCATCAGGGTTTCGAGCAGTGCCGTCACGTATATCTGTCACGTACTGCCGAACCTGAACAAACGGATTGTCTGTCGTTGTGTAGCCGGTCCGCATCGGCCGCTTGAACTCGACGATTGTAATCGCGGAGTAAGGTGGATCGTCCCCGGTACCAAACGCGCAGGCCTTGTCAAAGACGACGAGATCGGGCTCCTTCCGACTTTCGATGCTCACTTGCGGGTTGGTTCGGAGCGGTTTATCTGAGGCTAGGAAGGAGTGGTACACGAGTCGTTCGTCGACTACCCAGAGGTTGTGATCATCGAAAGGTACTTCACCTGAAGTCTTTCGCATCGGAAAGATGATTCGGTGGATCAAGTCTTCGGTACGGTACTTGCCATTACCGCCCGTGCCCAGCTGCTCTTGAAGAAAGTCGAGTACTACCCGCCGATGGCATACATACCGGGCAAGATCGGCCTTGTTCAGATCGCTGACCTTCTCGAAGTACGCTTCGAACTGCTTGGCGAAGTCGTCTGGTTCCTGATCTGCCGAAGCTCCCTCCAAGAGCTTCCGCCCCTCCTCCCGAGACTCTACTTGGAGC
>Ga0105347_1000082_pt1 | contig 43931 bp, 30 predicted proteins | sample EasRivMeERMLT890_FD_89677 | JGI IMG/M metagenome (GOLD analysis project Ga0105347, IMG submission 89677) | Soil microbial communities from meander-bound floodplain in the East River, Colorado, USA - East River MetaG ERMLT890 | ecosystem: Environmental > Terrestrial > Soil > Floodplain | place... | reverse complement strand
TATTCGAAGCCATGAAGCGCCATGGCCTGATCCTCGCCGACAACGGCACCGACATGATGATCCAGGGCACCATGGACGATCGCTGGGACAACGATGTGCTGAACCCGGCATTTCACAGCCTCACTGCGGGAGACTTTGAGGTGGTGCAGCTGGGCTACGAACCGTAGTCCGCGATCGAAAGCCCCATTCGGGCGGCGCCGGAGCCGGTGAGTCGGGACCCGGAAGGCGTCTGCAGGATCGGGCGGTTTGCCTTGGGTTCCGACCGGCGGGTCGCTATAATTGCGGGCCGACGTGGACAACATTCGCAATTTTTCGATCATAGCGCACATCGATCACGGCAAGTCGACTCTGGCCGACCGCCTGCTCGAAGAGACAGCCATGCTCACCGGGCGTGAGAAGCACGCCCAGGTGCTCGACTCCATGGACCTGGAGCAGGAGCGCGGTATCACCATCAAGTCGCATGCGGTGCGCATGCCCTACACGGCGCAGGACGGCACCGAGTACATCCTCAACCTCATCGACACACCCGGCCACGTGGACTTCACCTATGAGGTATCGCGGTCGCTTGCGGCCTGCGAGGGAGCCATCCTGGTGGTGGACGCCACACAGGGGGTGGAAGCGCAGACCCTCTCCAATCTGTTCCTCGCGCTCGACAACGACCTGGAGATCATTCCGGTCATCAACAAGATCGACCTCCAGTCGGCCCATCCCGACGAAGTGGCCCGGCAGATCGTGGACTTGATCGGCTGCAAGCCGGAAGAGGTGCTGCGCGTGTCGGCCAAGGAGGGAGTGGGGATCGTTGAGGTGCTCGAGGCCATCGTGAGCAAGGTGCCGGCGCCGGGCGGAAAGCCAGACGCGCCTCTGCGCGCCATGATCTTCGATTCGCTGTTCGACTCGTACCGCGGAGCCATCCCTTACGTTCGCGTGGTGGACGGCCAGGTGAAGAAGGGGGATTGGATTCGCTTCTTCGCCCACTCCACCGAATACGAAGTGGACGAGGTGGGCCACCTCCAGCTCAAGCGCGTACCCACCGATGAGCTGGCGGCCGGCGACGTGGGTTACATCATCGCCAACATACGACAGGTGCAAGACACGCGCGTGGGCGACACCATCACACAGCGCGACCATCCGGCCACCGAGCGGCTCGCGGGATTTCGCGACGTGAAGCCCATGGTGTATTCAGGCCTGTACCCCACCGACTCCGACAGCTACGCCGAACTGCGTGAGGCCCTGGGGAAACTCCAGCTTAACGATGCCGCGCTGGTCTTCGAGCCCGAATCCTCCGCGGCCCTGGGCTTCGGGTTCCGCTGCGGCTTCCTGGGCTTGTTGCACATGGAGATCGTGCAGGAGCGCCTGTCACGCGAGTTCGAACTCGAGATCATCACCACCGTGCCCAACGTGGAATACTGGGTGTACAAAAACGACGGCACGCGCGTGGAGGTGGACAGCCCCGCGCAACTCCCCAAACCTACGGAGATCGACCACATCCAGGAACCGTACGTGAAGGTTCAGATCATCCTGCCATCCGAGTACATCGGCAACATCATGAAGCTGTGCCTCGATCGCCGCGGGATTTACAGAACCACGGAGTACGCCGACACCAAACGTGCCATCCTGCACTACGACATGCCGCTGGCCGAGATCATCTTCGACTTTTACGACAAGCTCAAGTCCCTGTCGCGCGGCTACGCCAGCCTCGACTACGAATTCACCGACTACCGCGAAGGGAAGCTGGTGAAGCTCGACATCCTGATCAATGGCGACCCGGTGGATGCCCTGTCGGCCCTGGTACACTCCGAGCACGCCTTCACCTGGGGGCAGAAGATCACGGCCAAGCTGAAGGAACTGATTCCGAGGCAGATGTTCGAAGTGATTATTCAGGCCGCCATCGGCAGCCGCGTGGTGGCGCGCTCCACGGTGAAAGCGATCCGCAAGAATGTGACGGCGAAATGCTACGGGGGCGACATTTCGCGCAAACGCAAGCTTCTCGAGAAGCAGAAGGAAGGCAAGAAACGCATGAAGCAGGTGGGCTCAGTGGAGATCCCTCAGGAGGCCTTCCTGGCGGTGCTGAAGGTGGAGCGCTAGCAACAAAAAAGGATCGCCCGTCGAGCTCGGCGATCCCTGAAGGCTTAATGCGGGCGACTAAGACCTAGTACTCTTCCTCTTCGTTGTAGTTCTCGTCGTAGTCCTCTTCTTCTTCCTCGTCCTCGTCGTCCTCATCATCGTCGTCGTCATCTTCCCAGTCGTCGTCGTCCTCTTCCTCGTCTGAGGTGGCCCCTGGCTTGAGAACAACGGGATCGTCCGCCGCATCGACGTCGTCGGGATCTACGTCTTTCTCATCCTCATCCTCGTCCTCGTCGTCCTCGTCGTCATCATCCTCCTCGTCATCGTCGTCGTCGTCGTCGTCATCATCGTCGTCTTCATCGTCCGAGTCTTCGCTGTCCTCATCTTCGTCGTCGTCGTCGTCGACTTCGTCTTCATTTTCATCGTCTTCAACTTCGTCTTCGTCGTCATCACGGCGGCGTTTCGAGAGCATGGATACGGATCCCCTTGTTGGTTCGGCGCCCACATGTGGCCCGGGTTCACGCCCGGGACCAGTACGCGCGCGAATTAGTGTCGGAGGGCAGAGAGCGTCAACATGAAACTGGCCGGGGCGACGCGGGCTTGTACTCTGGGCTGGATTTGCTATCCTATTGTGCTACAACGTGATACTATGCAGGTCCCCGGGGCTGCGGCAACTCAAACCCAGCGCCTGAGTTTAAACACGCCGTAAATGACCGCGCCCAGAGCCGCCATTCCGCCCAGCGCGATCCAGAAACCCACAGGATGGCTGGCAAACGGGATTACGGCGAAGTTCATCCCGAACACACTGGCCACAAGCGACAGGGGCAGAATAATCGAGCCCATGATGGTGAGCACCTTGATGATCTCATTGGCGCGCTGCGACATCTGGGTCATGTGGGCATCGAGCACGCTGGCGGACAAATCGCGCATCGATTCCAGCTGATCGTGGAGGCGAATGAGGTGGTCGTGGATGTCCCGAAAGTAGATGTGTGTGGCATCGCGCACGCCCGCCAGAGACCGGAAGGAGAGTGCGTTCACGATGTCCCGCTGCGGGCTCACGAATCGTCTGAATGCCAGAAGATGTTTCTTCAGCTTGAAGATCCGGTCGAACGTGGCCGGATCGGGGTGATCCGTGAGACTGTCTTCGATCGCATCGAGGCGAGCCTCGAGCCGCTCCGCCAGGGGAAAGTAAAAATCCACGGTGCGATCGAGCACGGCGTGCAGCAGCATGTCCGCGCCGGGGGCGAACACATCCGGGCTCCGGGCACATCGGTCCTTCACCTCTTCGATGGCGCGAAGTGCCTTGTCGTGCACCGTCACCAGAAGTCCAGGGGCCAGAAGAATGTCGAGTTCGGTGGTTTCGAGCGAGTCGGCATCCGCCGCAAGCTCAAGACCCTGAAAGACGATGAGCAGGTGTCCCGGATACTCCTCCAGTTTAGGCCGTTGCTCGTTGGACCTGCAGTCATCCACGGCCAGCGGGTGAAACGGATACAGCGCGAGAATCTGCCGCCACTCGGCATCGCTGCCGTCGGTCAGATCGATCCAGGTCACCGAGCCGTCCTTACAGAGCCGGGCCCTGGCATCCTCGGCCGAGTCCACGTCGAAGAGCCGGCCATCGGGACCGAGTTGGAGCAGGTCGATCATCGGGCCGTCACGACTTCGAGCGGAGCCACCCGCCCGAGACCACTGCGATGAGGTGATTCATTTGAGATACAGTCGCTCAAGCAGCACGCTTCTGCCCTTCGCCGAGGAATCGCTGAAGATTCTAACGCCTTCCATGTGTTCCACATCCATGGTGCGGCTTCGAGGGCCCACAATTACATGCCCCAGGGACACGGCCAGCCGTTGCCGGCCCGGATCGAGGGTGAACCCCCGGGTGAAGCGGTCTTCCATCGTCTGGTTGTGGTCGCGATCGAAGGCCGACAGCGCGACTACGAGCGGCTGATCGCTCTCCACCGTGAGGTCCAGTACCAGCGAATCATGCTCGGTCCAGTCGGGGTACACGTCGATGATTTCCACGCCCGGCCATTCGGACGCCTCGAAGACCATGCGTGTTCCGCGCGCCTCAACGCCTGTGATGTCGCTCGTCGCGCCGAATTCCAGCTGCGTCCCGTTGGCTTCCAGAAAGCGTGTGGACAGGCGCGAGTCGAAGTCGCACAACACGGGGAGTTGCAGCTGTCGCTGAACATACGCGGCAGTCCAGACCAACAGCGGCCAGCCGCCCGCAAGCCACAACAGACCTGTGACCGCCAAAAGCGCGGGTTTCAGGCGCGGCCGCTGCGCGCGGGCCTCCCGCAGGTCGCGATCGCGAATGGCCGCGTACAGTGCCAGGAAACTCGCCGCACCCACCACGTCGCGCAGTAAGTCTGTGATGTCGGCGTCGCGCGGGGTGAAGTGTTGCACTCCTTCAGAAAGCGCTCCGAGCGCTGCCGAGAGCGCCAGGGCGATCCCATAGGCCAGGGCGGGCCGGGCGCGCAGCGACGGGCGTGCCAGTTTCACCAGGTGAAGGATGGCGATGGCCAGCAGCCCGAACACCGGCAGATGCCCGGCGTTGTTCAGGGCCTCGAGCCACGGATTGTGGCCCGGAATGTAGAACAACTCGATGAGCGCCAGAACGGCGAGCACCGACAGGGCCGCTACCCAGCCCTTTTCGCGTGAAGTCATGGAGCCGTGCTCTTCACGATATCAACTCCCCCGGATCCGCCCACGGGTGCGCCGAGTGCGTCATGACTCCGGCTGTCCAAGCACATAGGCGACCCTGTCTTTGATGGTGGGATGATCGTACAGCCAGAATTCGATGAAGGGAGAAGGGTCGGGGTTGGACAGATTACGAGCGGCCAGCTTCTCAAAGGCCTTCGCAGCGGCCTCACGGTTCTGCGTGAGCGCCAGCCCGTACTCATCCGCACGGTGTTCAAAGTGACGCGACACGGCATTCGAAACGGGCATGAACAGAAACGAACAAATCAGTAACAGGCCGGCCAGCAAGGGAAAGCTGGCGAAATCGCCGAGCGTTGTGAACCCCCAGCGGGTGCCGTGCCGGCGGAGCATCCCTCCGACCAGCCGGTGAATCAGCCAGGCAGCGAACAGGACAAACGCCGTCACGCCCGCCACTCCGATCCACATGTGGTGCATCGTGTAGTGGCCGATTTCGTGCGCCATGACGAACAGAATCTCATCATCCGTGAGGTCCCGGAGGATGGTGTCGTAAAGCACGATGCGCTTCGACCCGAACAGCCCCGTCACGTAGGCGTTGTACTTGTTGGACTGCCTCGAGGCGTCCACTTCGAACACCCGGCTGTCGGAAATGCCCGCCTGTGCGGCCAGCCCCAGAATCTTGTCGCGGAGACCAACGTTTGCGAGCGGGCTGAACTTGTTGAACATCGGGGCGATCACCACCGGAGCGATGACGATGAAGAACGCGACGACGGGCGCCGTACATCCTCCCACCCACAGCCACCAGCGCCGGCCCATGCGGCGAATGGCCACGTACACGAGGAATGCCACCAGCCCGCCGAATACGTAGCTGATTGCCTCCCCCTTGGCCAGATCCCAGATCCACTCGCCAAACGTCTGATTGGAATGCCCATACGTATGCTCAAGCACGAACCCCGTGTAGTAATCGAAGGGGAGATCCAAAACCACGAGAACCAGCGAGAGCAGGAAAAAGTAAAGGAGCCAGGTACCCAGGGGCCGCGAAACGCGTCGCTCGGCCCAGGCGCGCATTCGCGCCGACCACCCGGAAAACAGAAGCAGGGCCAGAACTGCGAGAGAATAGGCGGTGTTGATGAAGAAGAACCGGTTCCGGATGTCGGAATACTCGATGGCCTGGGCGCGGCGTTCGGGCGTCATTTCGCCGAATCCAAGTGCAGAATCGCTTCCGGACGCGGCACTCGTGGCGGAGGTGTCTGAGCCCGGGTCGCCCACGGCTGCCCGAGTATCGCCCACCAGCCCGGCCAGACTCAGCATGGCCGCGAATCCGAGAATCCACCAGTGGCCAAGCGAGGGTCGGCTGAGGGTTCTCAGAGTGGGCGGTTGCCTTTGGGTGAGGGTCACCCGGCGGCCTCTGGCGATCAAAGTCTCCTCGCAATATACCGCCGCAGACCATTCGCATGGCTCATCACCGACGGCCAGGGGTCGCGCCAGAGAAGGTGGGCATGCCGGGCGAATATCCATGAGTCCAGCCACTCCCCGTAGGTCATCCTTCCTGCTCTGACACGCTCCAGACAGGCGTTCAGGTCGTAGTATGGATCCACGATCGACAGGCCCCCCCGATAGAAACGAAGCGTGGGAACCGGCTCATCCAGCGCATCGACGTAGGCCATCTCGGCCATCGGAAGGCCGCACATCTGGGCAAACCAGATGAACCACCAGGGGCGGCAATTGATCTCCAGGAGCTTATAGGCGCCATCGCGTTCATCCAGTTTGAACTCGGCAGAGAAGATCCCTCGATACGATGTCGACGTCAGGAGTCCCTGGAGAGTTGTGATCGAACGCGAGAGACTGCCCTGGGCCCTGGACACCTGGTAGCAGCTGTTGCCGTAGTCCGGGGGATACATGCGCAGCCGCTGGCGGGCAAAGGCGCACTTGAGGTCTCCGTGGCGGTCCACCAGGCCGTCCACAAAATAGTGATTGGAGGCAGGTCCAGGAATGTAGTCCTGCAGCACCATTTGGTGACCCTCGTCCGACAGTTGTTTCCAGCGGGTGATCGCCTCCTCCCGGGTGCTCACGGTCATGGCTTTGACTCGGTAACGTCTGAAGAATGACTGCGAGTGGCATGGCTTGAGAAAGGCGTGTTCAAGGTGGGCGGATTCGAGTTTTTCCAGATCCGCAACGGACGCCAGGGTCCACGTGGCCGGGTGAGGTACATCGTGTTCCACCAGTAGTCGCGCAAGGTGTCCCTTGTCTGTGAGCGAGGCCAGCGTGTCCGCCGGCGGCATGCTGGTAGGAAACTGATGTCGACGATCCGCCGGGAGGTGAGCCACCCATTCATTGGCCTCATCGGAGCACGGGATCACCACCGCGCGATCCAGTCCATTGTGCTTGAGACAAGCCTCCAGGGACGCAAGACCGGTCTCGACGGAAGAAGTCGAATCAGGAGCCTCGAAGTAGGATGAGCAATACCGCGATCGCCGCTCTACGCCGGCTCCGTGACCCACCTGAATCGCCCGGATGCCCGCCAGCCCCAGTCCGCGCAGGACACCCAGGACGGTTACGCCGGTGCCAAGCACCAGGGCCGGCGGCCAGTCCCGATCCGTGGTGCGGTGGAATCCGGGGCGCTCGTGCGAGGCCAACGTGTCCTCACCGCCCACCCACCTCCGTTTTGCTCTCCAATGCAACAACCGCCCACGACCGCGAGTCGACCGATTGTAGACCCGCAAATGCACCTCGCGGCGCTCGCTCTTTGTCCACCGGTACTTGTAGTCCTCGTCCCCGCACAGAAAGTCGAATTCGGTGCACCCCCTTCGAACGCCTTCCTCCATGGCCTCCAGGAGCATGACGTCGCCCATGTTGACATTGCGAACCGTCGAGCGCTCCGTGGACATGATGTAGAAGTACACTCGTCCTCGATAGGTCATTCCATAGAACCCGCCCACGTACTGCCCGTCTACACTGACATGCGACAGAAGGAGGCGGCCCTCGTTCAGAAGGTCTCGGGCCAGACTTAAGTGGAAACTGTCAAACTGTTCGGACACAAAGGACCCCGGTTTACCCTTTAAGTTCCACAGGCGTCGATTCAGGTCCCGTAGAGCCATCAGGTAGGTCTCCACCTCAGGCTCCGTCGTGCACCATCGAATGATCAGCCCTCCCTGCTCCCTCAGCCCCCGCAGCGACCGTTCCACGGAGTACTTGTGCTTCCCCGACTGTGAGTCCAGCACCCCGGCAGGCGCCGCCAGCAGCGGCATGAAGGGGCACACCGCCGAATCCTCAATCTCGACGGCACGGCACCGCGAGTCCAAAGCGGCCAACCGGCTGAGCCCACGAAGCTGTTCCGACTCGCAGAGCGTGTTGCCATACTCCAGCACATCCCACTCCTGGCGGCACTCGGTGAGGAGGGTCTCCAATACGCCCCGCAGGGCCTCCTGCCGGACGTCCTGCCGCACAAGTATGTCAAGGTAGTCGGAACAGCACTCCCCGGAACCGAAGAGCCGGATTTCGCGGGCGTTCAGCCAGCCCCGCGAGAATCCCATCCTGATCTTGAAGGGAGTGATCGCGACGGGACCCTGTGAATCCCTGAGCACAATGACCAGAAGCGGATTGAGCGGGCCGTAGACCTCGACCCAGCGCCGGATCCACGGCCATGACAGAAACAGGTTGTCGCCCTCAAACTGTGAGAGCAACTCCTCCCACTCGGATTGCAGCTCATAGAAACGATCCGGGGAGCGTACGACTTCACAGGTCAACATTCAAGGAAGGCATCGACCGAGCATTTGAATCATACATCTATCCTGGCCGGGTGCGAGGGTCAAGCCTTCCGCCGACGAAACGGTGTTGTACGCCCACAGGAGAGCTGGCCAGGCAGGTTCAACTAGGAACCACCGGCTGTCGCATCGCCCGCAGGCTCGGGGGACCGGCCTTTGTCCAGCCGGGACAAAGACCAGGTCCGGCCTCCGTCGAGCCGCACCTCCGTACGCTTCAAGCTTCGACTGCACCAGACCAGATTGAGTCGCCGGATCCGCGCGTGATACAGGTGCCCCACGGGTCGATAGCCGCTCTTGGCCACGCCGCGCCGCGACTCCAGGTTTGTGTAGTTCACGTAGGCGATGAGGCCAGCGCAGCTTTGGCCCTCAGGCGTCTGCAACAATTCGTAGTGACGTCGCCCGTGGTGTTTCCGGCCGCGGAATTCTGGCGGCGTAAAGGAAGCGAAGGCGTAGAGGTATCCCTTCGGAGCCCGCAGGCGGACGCCCGGAGCGAGCTTCGGCGCGCCGCCCGTGTGGCCAAACCCGAAGCCTGCCAACGTGGAGCCCACGTAAGCCACCAGGAGGATGTCGTCCGGATCCGCCTCGAGGTCGAACCCATCCAGGTGAAATTTCTGCCGTAGTTCTGGACTCAATGCAGACAATACCGTGGAGTACTCGCGCGCGCGAAGCACCTTGAAGCTCAGCTGAGATTCATCGGGCGTCTCTGGGCAACGCGCACGGTCGCGGTCGATGAGAAGCACGATGAGCACGTCGAACCGGATGACCCTGTTGAGAACGCGGAGGCCGATGAGGCGCAACACAGTGCCCCATCCGAAGGCCCGCGCAATCTGTCGAAATCGCTCGAAGCGCGAATGAAGGCTCAAGGCGGGAGCCAATATGCAGAGGGCGCAGTGGCCAGCCAACAGTTCTGACGCTTCAAGGCGGTGTCTTTCGGGGCTGCCGCACGTCGCCCACCAGTGCGGCCAGACTCCCCATTCAAGCGAACCCATACGTCCATCTGAGGCTACGCGAAAGGTCGGCCTGGGGTCGCTCAAACCGCAGCTCGAGGCAGGTTCACGCGCTCCTTCCTAAGGATGTTATGTCAGGTGTAGTACAATTCCTCAGGTGTCGATCCTATGAACGGGAGTATTCCATACTCAAGGAGTCGCATACGAAGACATCTGAGCGATTTCCCTGCCTTGACGGCCTCCGGGCCCTCTGCATTTCGGTCGTCATGGCCGGGCATCTCGTGGGCACTCAGGGGTATCCGATCACTCTAGATTGGTACCGCCTGATCTTCCCCAGCGCCCACATGGGGGTGAAGACCTTCTTCGTGATTTCCGGATTCCTGATTACGTATCTCCTGATTCGGGAACAACGGAAGTACGGATCCATACTGCTCAAGCGCTTCTTTTTTAGACGAATCCTGCGTATCTGGCCCGCGTTCTTTGGCTATGTCGCCTTTGTGGCGATCTTCGCCGCACTCGGGTGGGTGGTCCTGAAGCAGGGAGATCTGTTGCACGCTTCCACGTTTACCATGAACTACCACTGGGTTCGTGGTTGGCCGCTGGGCCACATCTGGTCTCTCTCGGTGGTGGAACAATTCTATTTTTTGTGGCCCGCTGTTCTGGCCCTGTTCGGAGTCCGGGCGGGGATTCGAGGGGCCGCCGCGTACGTTCTGGTGGCTCCTCTGGTTCGCGTCGGCATTTGGTACTACTTTCCCGACTTGAGGGTCGGCGTTGCCGAGTCGTTTGAGACGGTCGCAGACAACCTTGCCATCGGGTGTATACTCGCTGCGACGCGTGATCAACTTTGGGCTCGGGAGGGCTGGCGTAAGTTCATCCTGAGCCCCTGGTTTGTAGTGGTGCCTCTGATCGTGTACGCGTCGGATCACCTGGAGGGGTTTCCCTCCTACGGGTACCCGCTGGGACACTCGATTGAGAATATTGGCCTAGCGCTGTGCCTGGAGTGGTGCTTGCGAAACTACCCGAAGCGGGCTTTCCCCCGCTTTGTGAATCACCGCATCCTGACCGCTGTCGGACGCATGAGCTACTCGCTGTATCTGTGGCAACAGATGTTCCTCAACCGCAGTGCCAAGTCTCTCCTGTGCGCTTTCCCACAGAACCTCCTTCTGGCATTTGCAGTTGCCTCGATCGCGTATTGGTGCCTCGAGCGGCCCTGCATGAAAATCCGTCCCTACCTCGAAAGCAGAATGGGTATGATTCGAACGGTGCCCGTCAACGGCATAGATTCCGTGGGCACACGCAGGACTATAGTGAGTCGGACACCGTAGTCCGCGTCCGTCAGCGCCCTGATTTGATTCGTCTCCAGAGGCTCTGGAGGAGCGAGCCTCCGGGCCCACGCCGCATGGCCGCCTTGGCTCTGGCCACCATGGCTGCTGTGGCTACGGACGTGCCCGCTCGAAGCCGCAGTTCCAGGAGCGTGACTCGTTCTGACTGAAAGCTGTTCTTCAGAGTCTGTTCCATGTTGAAGTCAAGTACGGCATACTCGATCCCGAGGGAGATCGCAAACGCTTCAATGGAGATCGATCCGGGAGTGGTGGCAAAATCGCGCCCGTATTCCTGCATCTGCTGGTACTGAATCTGCGACAGCGCACCATCGTTGAACACGATGACTGAGAGCGGGATCTTCTCCTGCACAGCAGTCACAAGGGCGAGCCCCGACATCAGAAGCCCGCCATCTCCGACGATCGCCACGACGGGCACATCGGGGCGAGCCAGTTTTGCTCCCATGGCCACCGGGAGGCCGAACCCCATGGATTGAAAGTCGGTAGGCAAAATGAGGCCGAGCGGCGACCAGACGGGGTAATGCTGCCGGCTCCAGACCTGGTGCTGGCCCGAGTCCGTCACGAGGTGGCTTTCACGCGGAAGTACGCGTCGCAGTACGCTGAAGAAGTCGGCCACTCGATGGGCCGGCCAGTCCGGCAGATCGGATTGATGCCGCACCGAACTGGCACGCGCGGACTCGAACCGGGATCGCCAGGTGCTTCGTTCTTCCTCAGTCCAGCCGGATTGTGCGTGAGGCATGGCTCGCACCAGATCGAGTAGTCTTGGTAATGCCGCGCGTGCATCGGCCACCACCGACAACGACGCCGGATACCCGGCCGACAACACTTCGCTTGAGATATCCAGTCTCGCGAGCTTTTCGGCGGGCAGATTCAGGCTGAATCCGCCCGAGCCGTTGTGGGTGAGCTTGCATCCCAGGGCAAGCACCAGGTCGGACTGCTGTATGAGTTCATTGACGAGCCCGCTCCCCCAACCTCCAAAGTCGCTACAGACGGTGCGGGGATGGTCGTCGGGAATGATTCCGCGACCTGACGCATTGGTTATGGCCAGAGCCCCCGTATGCTCGACCAAGGCCACGAGTGCCCCGGCGGCCTGGCTGACGCCCTGCCCCAAAAGCACGCATAGCCGGCGGGACGAAGCTATACGCTGCGCCATGCCTTCCAAAGCCGGCCCGACGTCTTCGTGACTCGCAGTTGAGACCGGGCGGGCCTCCGCGTCGGATCCCATCTCATTCAGGACACGTGGGGACAACGACAACAGCACGGGACCGGGTTCACCGCTCAGCGCCTGTTCGCACGCATCCGCCACCACCGACTCGAGTTCAGCCCGGGTCGACACATGACGCACACCTTTGTAAATGTGCGGCGAGAGGGCACTGGAGTAGGTGGGCTGCAGACCGTAGGGCCTGGAAGGGTCCGCCGGGCTGCCTACCACGATGTGGAGCAACGCCACCGAGTCTTCGCGCGATTCGCCCGCTGCCGTGAGAACGTTGGTGAGCCCGGGTCCCGGGATCGTGACCACGGCCGCTGGTTGGCCCGAGGCACGATAATAGCCGTGTGCCATGAAACCCGCCGAGCCTTCGTCGGAGGCGAGCACGGTCCGGACATCGTTCGCCCGCGAGAGCGCATCAAACAATGCCACCGTCTGGGTGCCGGGCACCCCGAAGACCATGCGCACGCCGCAGGCCTTCAGGGCCTGCACCACTACATCGGCACCAGTTTTCTCAGTCATGGGTCTCAATCGAATGTGTGCTTGAGTGCGTGCCAGGTCCTACGTGGCTGTCAGGATGCGCGACTTGACTCGCGTCACCTTGCACCGAAGGCCCCCGATACACTGGGCGCGTTTTCGGGCCTCGGATAGTGGAGCTGAACGTAGCGGGAATACCGCTCCATTTGTGGAGCCTGCGACACCTGCCACACCCGAATCCCCTCGGGTCCCAGGCAGCGCATGACGCCCAGGGGCGTGATGCCGCTTCCCAGTACCCGTGCCAAGGGGTGCGACATATCCCCAATTACCCACGTCTTCCACGTGTGCGCGAGCGAAATGTCGTCACTCAGGGAGGTGCCGGCCATGCCGATCTAAGAATCGGGGCGAATGGTCGCCCGATTCCCCTCTGGCGCAAGAAATGGAATGAACGCTATCCTTGGCCCGATGATGACTGCCTGGCACGGACTCGTTGGAGCGGCGGCATGAATTTTGTCACCGTGGCCTTCGTCCTGTACTTCACGGCCGTCTTCGTCGTCTACTGGCGCCTGGATCGCAGGGGCCAGAGCATCCTGCTTCTGGCGTCCAGCCTTTACTTCTACGCACAGTGGGACTGGCGATTCCTCGGGCTCATCATTCTGTCCGCGCTGCTCGACTTTGTGGCGGGCCGGCGCGTCCATCTGGCCACCACGCCCCGGGCGCGACGAGGCTGGCTTCTCGTCAGTCTGATTGGCCATCTGGGCATCCTCAGTTATTTCAAGTACTTCAACTTCTTCGCTGGGAGCCTGGCCGCGCTTCTGGAATCCTTCGGGATCCAAGCGTCCTGGACTACACTGAACATCGTCCTGCCTGTGGGCGTGTCGTTCTACTCGTTCCACCCCATGACCTACACGCTCGACATTTACCGTCGTCAGCTCAAACCGGTGGATTCCCTGCTCGACTTTGGGACGTTTGTGGCGTTTTTCCCACAATTGGTGGCCGGGCCCATCGTGCGCGCCAGCGAGTTTCTATATCAGCTCGAGGTGCGTCGCACATTTCAGCCCTCGCAATTCCACGACGGCTTGCGCAGGTTCCTTCTAGGCTTCTTCAAGAAGGCTTTCGTGGCGGATTACCTGGCGTTGCACGTGGTAGACCCTGTGTTTACCGCTCCGGCCGAGTACTCTACAGGAAGCCATTGGCTCGCTCTGCTTGGCTACACAACTCAGATCTATTGTGACTTCTCGGGCTATTCGAGCATGGCCGTGGGCTCGGCGCTCATGCTGGGCCTGAAGCTACCGGAGAACTTCAACTTCCCATATCTCGCCACGAGCATGTCGGATTTCTGGAGGCGCTGGCACATGTCGATGTCACGATTCTTTCGTGACTACGTGTACGTCAGCCTCGGAGGTAACCGCAAGGGTATGCCGCGGACCGTCCTGAACCTCGCCGCCACCACCTTGCTTAGCGGACTGTGGCACGGCGCCAACTGGACATTTGTGGTGTGGGGCGGGTTGCATGGCGTGTTCATTGCCATAAATCAAGTCTGGCGCTCCATCGCCCGCCCGGCGGGGGCACTAAGCGTTTTAGGGCGCGTGCTCGCCACAGTGGCTTCGTGGGTCTGCGTGCAGTCCGCCGTATGGCTGGCCTGGGTAATATTCCGTTCCACCGATTTTCATTCTGCTCGTGTGTTCCTGGGGGGGCTATTCGAATCCGCGGGCACCCGCGTGATCGCCCTCGACATGTTGATGCTTGTGGCGTTCGTCTCCTGCGTGATCGACCACCTGTTCGGGCTGTGGTTTGAGCGGCGTGGCCACGCGCGTGTGTACGTTCCACCGCTCGCCGAGGCCGCTTTCTTCGCGGTGCTCATTGTCTTCATGTTCCACGCCATTCCCAAAGATGCCAACCCCTTCATCTATTTTCAATTCTGATGGCCACTCTGAACCCTGTGCAGGCATCCGGCTTCAGCACCCTCCGCAGCCATCTTCGCGCCATGCCGGCCGTTCGTTATCTGTGGTGGGGGATGCTGGTACTTGAGGGTCTCTGTATCGTGGTCCTGCCGTTTTTCGTGCCAAAGCACGTCTACCTGCGGGCCTATTTGGAGGAGGCCGCGGAGAAACAAACCCTGGCCTTTTCGCGCGACCAGGATCCCTATCTCATGTGGGATGGCGCCACAGGCTGGCGTAACCGACCCCTCGCCAAGAATGGCCACTGGGACGTGGATGAACTCGGTTCGCGCAGCTCGGAACCCCTCTCACGAGCTCATGGGAACAAGCGGCGACTGGTATTTCTCGGAAGCTCCATGACCAACGGCGGGATGCACGTGTCCAACGAGGAGACGGTTTCGGCGTACGCATCGGACGCCACGACCGAATGCCTCAACTTTGCAACCATGGCCTATTCCGTGGATCAGGCTCTCCTGTTGTATTCGGAATACGCCCGGGACTTTGGGGCGGATGTGGTCGTGCTGGGTCTCGACGACTCACCGGAGGCCGGGCTCGAGAACCGCTACGTCCCCTTTCGCAGGCGTGACGAAGTGAACATGCCCTACGCGAAGCCGCGCTTCACGCTTTCAGGTGACCGGCTTGAACTCCTGCCGCCCCCCTCACGGGACACCCTGGCCTCCATGTTGACGAGTGACGGATTTTTTGATGAGCTGATGGGCAGCGACCGGTACTACACACAATTCGCGCGCTTCATGCGATTCGGCCAATTGCCAGTGTCCGCCACGCTTTTGAAAGGCTACGAACGGGCTCAACGAGCCGCGCTGGCACTCTCCGACGCCGACCCGCATCAATACGATCTGTTGCTCGCACTTCTGCAGAAGCTGTCGCAGGCGGTCGATTCCGACGGAGCCCGGCTCGTCATCATGACCATGCCGACCTTTGAAACTGTTTTCCCTTCGCGTTGGCGGCAGTATCTGCCCGACCGTCATGAGGACCTCGTTGACCTGCTCCACCGGGCGGATTTTCTGGTGGTGGACGGGCGAGAGATACTGCGCCGGCAGGACGTGCCGCCCCGCAGCCTGTTCACGGGTGACCTTGTGCACTACAAGCCGGCAGCCAATCGCGCCATCGCCACGGCCCTTACAAACGCCCTGTCCGAGGCACGTAGTACGGGCGGTTCGCCCGCCGACACGGCGACTGCGCCCTGAGTTTCCACGCGCGCGTGTTCTTTGTAGTAGCGAACCCTTAGTCAAGAGTCGCCCGACCTGCCGCACTACAGGGGGCGGAAACGCCTCAGCCCCCATTTGGCGAGCTCACGAATCCTGCGGCGTTCAGGTTCGGTGTAAAACCCAAAGGCCGCCAGAAGCACCGGGAAGGAGAGCACCAGAAGCGTCTTCAAGGCGAGACCGAGAATCAGGCTCTCCGGATCCCAGATCACGGAGACCGCGTACCCGAGGCCGGCAGCGACAAGCAGTTTGACCAGCCGGGACCATTGATAGGGGATCACCAGGTATCGATGTTCAATCCAGTATTGCAGACAGAATAGTAGTGTACACGAGGCCAGCGTGGCCCACGCCGCTCCCCACATGCCCAGAGGCGGAATGAGTAAGGGTGCGAGAATAAGCTTCAAACCAGCGGCCACGGCCCCGACCCAGGCGATGTGCCTTGTCTTCTTGGCCAGCAACACACCGAGCTGCATCAGAAGCGAGCCCCCCCACATCAGGTAAGACAGGGCCACCATGGGAACGACGAGACGTGAGGCATGAAATTCCGGCGGCGACATGAAGGGAATCAGATCCTGCGTGAAGGTGGAGATGGCCAGCACCAGGAACATCCCGAGAAAACAGTAGTAGGTGAACACGTTGGAGTACGTCTCTTTGGCATCCTTCTGGTGAGCGATCTCGAACGCCTTCGGCCGCCACACGGCTAGAAACGGCTCGGTAAGCAACGGGCTGACCGCCATGGCAAACTTGGATCCCAGGGCATAGATGCCCACCACCGAAAGCGTGGAGTAACGCTCCAGGAAAAACCGATCACTCAGATGCAGCACAAAGACGGACAGTCCGCTGGCAATGTAAGGGAGGCCGTAGCTGGTCATGGCCCGCAGATCGGGCCAGGAGACCCGAAAGCCCGTTTTCCGAAAGGTATACGCTGACAGAATCAGGGTCGCCGCAATCTGAGACAGGAGCGTGCTGACCAGGATCCCTTCGACTCCCCACTTCATGCCCACCAGAAAGAGGATGTTCAGGCCGAGGCCCATCAGAAGGCGCGCTACAGATATGATGGTAAAGAGCACGGACTTCTGCTGCGCCCGGAGATAGTTGAGTGGCACCTCTGCACAGACCGTGAGGGCGAGCGAGATAAACGCGAGTCGAAAGAGGTTTCGATTATCGGTGGAATGAAATACGAGCCCTGAAATGTTCGGGGACAGGGCGACCAGCCCAATTCCCATGGCCACCGCGATGCCCCACACGGAGACGTGAGCCGTACTCACGATCCGGCGGCGGTCCTCGGGATCGTCGGAATCATAATAGAATCTCAGAACGGCATTGCTCACGCCCATCGCCATGAACATGCCGGCAAAGTACCCCGAAAGCTCCACCAGTTCGAGCGTACCGTAATCGCTGGTGGTCAGATAGTTTGTGTAGAACGGGATGAGCAGAAAACTCAGCATCCGATTAAACACGTTGCCGAGCCCGTAGACGAAGTAGTGCCTGCCGACAGTTTTGATTACGTCCAGCATCGTTTTTCTGAAGTGAACTGCCAGTGTCGGCTAGCTTTCGCGCCCGGTCAACCATCTTCAATGCGACCGCAGTGCAGTTGACCCATGCGCGGATGGTGGATCAACGCTTTCGCAGCGATTCTGAATCATCCCCCCCACGCAAGGGTCCTTCCGATGCTCTCGCCCTTGGCGTCGCGCTTCATGTTGACCACGAGCCGAAATCGGCCGTACCTATTGTACATGACGACTCACGAGCGCTGGGAGAAAGCCCAGGCCTATGAACGAAAGCATTGGGAGCACAAGGCCGAATCCATTCACGCGCACAAGGACGACCTGACCTGGTACAAATGGCGGGCGGATCGCCTGGTCGCTCTCCTGGCCGAGCATGCACCGATTTCAAACCTGGATCAGGCCGAGATACTCGAGATCGGCAGTGGCCCGGTGGGCATGGCCTCCTTCCTGCCGGGAAGGCAGGTACACGCCATCGATCCCCTGTGTGATTTCTACACCAGCAGGCCCGACCTGACGCACAACCGCAACCCCCGGGTCCGGTACGTGAATGGGGGAGCCGAGCAACTGCCCTGGGAATCCGGAAAGTTTGCGCTGGTTGTCATCGACAACGTGATCGACCACACCCAGGATCCGGGTCGCGTACTGGACGAAATCGTTCGCGTCCTGGCTGCAAAAGGGGTGCTGTACCTGAGTGTTAACGTGAGAACCCGCTGGGGCTTGATGATGCGCAAACTCATGGAGCGCTTCGAAGTGGACAAGGGGCATCCACATTCGTATACCAGCGAGATTATGAAAACCCTGGTTCGTTCACACGGTTTTACAGTGCTCTATGACCGCGAGCAGGATCGCGCCGAGGCCAAGCGCATCGAACTGAAAGCGGGGCACGCCCGCAGTGTGGTAAAGTTTTTGCTCGGACTGTACGATATTCATTTTGAACTCCTCGCACGCAAGGGATGAGCTCGTAGTACATTAAGGGGGCGCATCCCTGGTATGGGACAGGGCACGGGCTGGTGGAAAAAATCAAACACTTTGTCAAGGCAGCGCTTTACGTTTGCGGCTATTACCACATCCAGAGAGCCGCAGGATTGCTGCGGCGACCTGGACCCCGACTTGTCGTATTCGTTTACCACAACGTCAAGCAACAAAGCGATTATTCCGCCGACCGACCCAGTCACTACCAGATCCGGCCCGAAGTCACCGCCGAAACGCTCTCGGCACATCTGCACGTTGTAAAGAGCCTGTTCCCCGTGCTGCCGCTGGAGGAAGCCCTGAACGGGCTGTTCTCCGGTCAGCTCGAGAGGGATTCCGCCGCCATCACGTTTGACGACGGCTATCGCTCCTTTAAGCATCTGGTCCTGCCAATCCTCCAGGACCTGAACTTGCCGGCCACCATGTTTCTGGCCACCGACTACGTGGGTCAGTCGCAGTTCTACTGGTGGGACGAGCTCAACCAGATTATCTTTCAACTCCGTGACGTCGACGTGGACCCGGCGAAGCTCGGGTCCGTTCTGGGCGCTCAAAGAACCGCTGCATGGTTCTCCCTCCGGTCCACCCTTCCCGGTTGTCGGAACTTCCTCGAAGAGGTGGAATCCGAGTTCCGCTACATGTCCAAGTCGTTCCGGTCGGATGGCATCGCAGCTCTGCGTGAGCTATTGCCCGCGGACCGCCGGGCGTTGCTTCGGCCCGAGGAGATTCTCACGTGGGACGATGTCCGCGAGCTGTCTGCACACTCCATCGATTGGGGTTCGCATACCTGTTCGCATTGTGGCTTCGGCGATGAGTCTCCACAGACTCTCCTCCGGGAGCTCGAGGAGTCCAAGGCCACCATCGAACGCGAGACGTCTCGACGGGTCACTTCCTTCGCGTATCCCTATGGCGGAGACGGCGACAGTTACCGGCAGACCCTAGAACTCGTTCGGAAGAGCGGTTACCAGTATGCCCGCACCATGATTCCGGGGTTCAACGATCGGAGGTGCGGTCGGTTGCTGTTGAGCGCAGCGGTGATCAGCGGCGACAGCCACTCTCGAGCCTCGATCGGCCGAGACATCATGTCCCGCCTGATCCGCACGCCTGGCTCGTAAGAGCGGTTGGCCTTGCCTTTACCTGGTCCGCAGACACATGCGAGCCAGACTATCCGCCCAGGCACTGTCGGTAAAGGTCTTCATGAGCCGAAAGCATCCGACTGTGCGAGAACCGCTCCCGTACAGATTGCGCAGCGCGTTCGGCCAGCATGTGCGCTTCGGCGGGCTCGGCCAGAAGGGTTTGCACCCGCTTCGCCAGAAGCTCGTCGTTGCCAGCCGGTACCAGATATCCGGTCACGCCGTCTTTTATGATCTCGGGATGGCCGCCTACGTCTGAGGCGATCACCGGCACGCGCGAACCCATGGCCTCGATTGTGGCCAGCGGGTGACCTTCGGACCACGACGGCATGACACACACGTCCATGCAGCGAATTACCTCCGCCACGTCGCTCCGGAAGCCAAGAAAGATGACCTGGTCGCCTACGCCCTGCTGCCGCGCCAGGTCCTGAAGCTCTCGCTTGTACTCAGCGTGTTCATGACCCGCCACGAGTAAAAGCAGGTTGGGCAAGGACGCACGCAATCTGGCGAGAGCATGTATGGCGATGGCATGACCCTTCACCTGACGAACCACCCCCACCATCCCCACGACCGTGGCCTGGGGCGGGATCCCCAGATCGAGCCGCTTCTGCTCACGATTCAGAGGTGTGTCGAATCTTCTCCAGTCCACGCCATTGTACACTACCTCGACTTTGTTCTGCGGGAAGTGATGCCGGTTCACGAGCTCCCGCTGCATGTCTGCCGAAACAGCCACGACCTTCCGCGCCAGTGTTTTCACGATCCATCGCCTGACCCGTTCCGATCGTGAAACCGGGCGCAGCGCGTCGCTTAACGCATGATAGGTGGCCACTACAGGAACGCGGGTGACCGCTCCGGCGATGCAGGCGTAGGCGTTGCTGTCGGGCAGGTGGGAGTGGATCAACTGCGTGTTAAGCCGGCGCGAGAGGCGAGCCAGCCTCAGTGGAAACTGCAGATCGAAGGCTCTGTCGCTCGGCAAGTAGTGTGGAGTAATGGATCGCTCGACGAACGCATCGAACAGCCACCCGCGTTTCATGAGTACTACCTGGACAGGCCAACCGGCCTCCAACAGACCGGTCGCCAGCTCGAGTACTACGGTTTCCGCACCGCCGGGCTCGCTGCTCTCGCTAAAGAGTAGAACGTGTCCTGGCAAATCGCCTCGCAGAACGGATCACGGCTGAAGCCTGCCCCATGTCACGACGGCAGCCGATTGCGCCCCTGGTAGATGGAAATGCAGCCGGCCAGGAATCCCGCGGAGAAGATCAATTCCTGAACCTCACTGTGAGCCCAGTGATTATCGATATTTGCAATGAGTGGGGAATGCACCAACCCCACGACAAAGAAACCCACACACGACAATGGCACGACCGGGAAGGAGATTTTGTTCATGAGGCGTCTGGCCGCCGTCCAGAAACGATACGCCAGGGGCAGCAGAATGCCGTTGAGCAGCATGAAGATGCTGAACAATCGATGCGGGTCGACCCAGGCCGTCGGTCCGCTCAGAGGCTGCAGATTATGGACGTTGAATTCCTTCTGCACATTGGCGGACATCATGGATTCCGGTGTTCCAAAGCCAAAAATTCGCTGACCCCAGCTGATCTCTTCGCCGGCCATCCAGAGAAAAAACAAGCCCAGGAGTACGGTCAGGAGTTTCTGCTTCCCGGGGAAGTCCGACTTCGACCTGTGGAGCACGTGGGCCAGAAGCAGAATGCCCGCGATCAGGTAGAACACGGCCGTGAGGTTCTCTCCCCACGAATCTTCCGTTCCCAGCCAGATGTACGCGGGTTGATTGACGAACCACAGCAGAGCGACGCCACCCAGAAACAGGAGGGACACGGTGGTCCACACCAGGAAACTCCGCCCACTCTGGTCTATGGAAAATGTTCCGAATGCCGTCTTCTGCATTTACGGGTTCTCCTCTCTGAGATTCGCAGCTGAAAGATAGGGAGCGGTTAGCGCGGCGTAAAGACCTCGTTCCACAACCGTGTGAAGTTCATCCGATCACGCGTACTGCTGCGACGGTCGGGATTTCGGAACTTGCGGGAGCCCAGAGGCCCGCGTATGTTGAGCGCGGCCTTTCCTGGGGGGAATGCTGTGGAAGACGCCTCTGAACGCAAGAAACAAGAAATCCTCAATCAGGCCCAGATGGCGGTTCATCTGGGCGAAATTCCAAAAACTCCAGTGGGCGTGGTGGAACGCTACCGCCAGCTCAAGCACTGGAAGATCTTTCCAAAAGAGTACACGTTCAAGTGCATGGCTCCCTTTGAAGGCAAGCGCATCCTCGATTTTGGCTGTGGTGAGGGCGAAATCAGCACGCAGCTGGCGCTCCTGGGCGCACAGGTAACGGGCGTGGACATTTCTCCGGAGCTGGTGGACCTGGGGCGTATCCGCGCCAAACTCGACGGGGTGGAAGACCGGATTCAATTCATCGCGGGAGATATTACCACGCTCAATCTCCCACCCCAGTCGTTCGATCACGTCTTGTGCTACGCCGTGTTGCACCATGTCGATCTTCAGGAGACGCCGCCCCACTTGTTGAAGGTGCTGAAGCCGGGGGGCACCATGCTCATGGCAGAACCTACTCTATTTGTGCGGTTTCTGCGGAAAATAAGAAGGCTCTTTCCCCTCTACGACCCCGGAACCGATACACAGGAGCAATTCACGCAAAAAGAAATAGGCCTCGTTTCGGCTCACTTTCAGGAGTCTGAAGTGGCCTACTTCAATTGCTTCGCCAGACTACAGCGGCTGTTCCCCAATCGCGACAGGATCGACGAGGGCCACCCCTTCACGCGAGCCGCTGTACTGTTCCTGTATTATCTGGATGCGGCGATGATTCGCGTGTTGCCCTTCATGTGGCGCTTCTACGGGAATGCTGTGATCGTGGGGCGTAAAGCTTCGAAGTAAGGTTTCAAGCGATCCGGGACAATACAAGCGAACGCAGCCCGCCCGGATACCGCTAGTTGCACGCGGCCAAAGGCTCCGGGCCGCCCTTCAACACGTAGTTAACTAGATAGATGATATCAGTGGCAGTGACCGTACTGCCCGCGTCTGCCATGGCCACGCATTGCGGCACCGGTAACTGCTCGCCCTTGAAGACATAGTTCACAAGCTGAATGATATCCGCTGTGGTCACAGACCAGGATGCATTCGCATCCCCCGGCCGGTACGTTCGGAAGGTTTCTGCGTTAGAAGCGGCACTGACCTGATGGTTGTCCCGCCCGGAGACCCTCCACCCGAAGCGACGACCCACTTCGAGGGCCGTGGGTACCACAAAACTCGTATCCTTCAGACCAAGGGTATCGAACGTGAACACGAAGAGGCTGTCATTGGCAGTCTCAAAGTCATACCAGACGGTATCCATCGGATCCGGGTCGGCGCTGTGAGACCACACGTAAGCAGGGTGCTGACTGTAGATGATCTGATCGCCGATCGGAGCAATTGGCATCGGTGCGGAGGGCGACTCCTCAATTGAATTGACGTAGAAGGGGGTCCAGGCGGACCAGTATCCGGTTGTTTCGTAGCCGTCGGTAGCCCGAGCCGTCCAGATGTAGGAGCCGTTCTCCAGAAGGGGGAGGCTTCCGGTCCACCTTACCGTATCTCCCATAGGGACAGGCGAGGGCGGCACGAGCGTCGATGCATCCACAAGGATTGAGTCATCCTGGATCACGGCCATCTGAACTCGCTGGAGGTCACCTTCGTTGTCCTGGCCAACGATTACGGATAGCTGGGGAGGATTCTGGTGCGCCTCCCCAAGTGCCAGCTGCATCGGAGGCGACGGCGCAGTGTTCATTCGTAACGACATCTCCAGCCAATTCGACCATATCCCGTCGTGGCCGATCCTGACTCGGGACTGGTAGGGAAGTCCATCGATTAGCGGCAGCCCGGAATACCCTACTGTTGAATCGCTCGTCGTGATTGCACCTGGTTGCCATTGCTCAGCCATAGCCCAGTTGTTGTCGTAACCCACTTCGATCTGGTATTCGTTCTGTGCGAAGTCATAGGTCCGTGACCAACCAAAGACGGGCGTGTGGGACACGACGTGATCCGAGATCTCGCCTTCCAGATAGTGGGATGCCAGTACGGGCCCTCCGCATCCTACGGGTAGAGCTCCCATCAATCCACAGGCCGTGCTCTCAGGCATGCACGGGGATGCGTCCATTAGGTAGTAGTTGCTGGAGTCTGCACTGCAGAAGAGCGGGTCCTTGGAGATATTGCCATCCACACCCAGAAAGGAAGCAAGTTCACCTGTCCAATCACCAGAGGTGTTGCCGTAAATGTCTGTACACTCGAAGCTCATGCTGTCAGCCTGGACCAGCATCAAATCGTTGCCGAAACCCGAGGGCTCGTTGCTTGCAATCACACTGCCCACGCACCGAAGCTTACTGCATTGAATTAGCAAGCCTTCCCCTGCATGATTGCCCACAATGGTAACACCCTCGATCTGCAAGTCGTCTGCCGCAATGAATGGTGCGTCATAGTACCCACCGCTGCTATTTTGGGCGAACACAGAGTTTCGGATCCGTGCAACACCGCCGAGCGATAGACCGCCGGAGTTTGAGAGAATCGTCACTCGATCAAAGACGACACTGTCGCTCGCGTTAAAACTCATGTGTGTGCGCCAATCGGAATTGCTTCCAGTCAAACTCGAATTCACGACCGTAATCGTCGTTCCGCTTGCCTCGATGTCCGAGTGGAATTCGCCTCGATTAGAGATAAACTCGCAGTCAGTCACCTGAAGCTCACCTCCGCCAAATGTGACCGTGGCATCATGATTGGCCGCGTTCGATTCAAACGAGCATCCTTTTAGTAGAGCGAGCGGGCAATTGATGGCATAGATTCCTCCACCGAAATGCGCATGATTGTCATAGAAAGTACAGTCAATCACATACAGTGCACAGTCTTCTGCATAAAGTGCCCCGCCAATCCACTCGCTCCAATTGTGCTCAAATCTACATTCACGAATCGTGGGCGAAGAGCCGTTCAGACAAATGACGCTTCCGTAAATGCCATCGCCCAGGGAATCGTAACCCCTCGAATTGCGAATCGTCAGCCCCACTAGTTGGGCTGAGGCATCCTCCTGGCTGTGGAACCTGAATGCATGGAGTGTTGGTCCAGAAGACCTATAGCAGTCAATCACACAGTTGCTCGGCCCGTTCTCCGACCTGACAACTATTCTCTTCCCACCAAAGTCCATGTTGTAGTTGCCCGCGCCGGTGTAGGTGCCGTCGGCAATGAGCACTGTGTCCCCGTCCACGGCTGCATCGATCCCGGCTTGTATCGTGGGTTGGTCAGAGGGTACGGCGATGGTAGCCGCTCGCGCGCTCAAGTCGAGCACAACAACAAGAAGGCCGGTCGCAGCCAGGAATCTCATGAGTTGCTCGCGCGCAATCTGCACCGTGATATGCTTCTGCCTCACATATCATTGAGCAGGAAGAAAGATACATTGTCTATGAATCTGACCCAAGGAGCGAACGGAGGCTTCATGCAGCCCATGCCAAGACCACTACGCTCTCAAGAAAATTAGGCAGAATTGCGGAAAATCGCAAGCGCTTTAGCGTCACTGGATTAAGAGCGCACTTCGATCCGAATGCCGAAGACTGCTTGGAAAAGAGTTAATGTAGTGCTATTCTGAAAATCCGTAGTTGAGCTTTTTCTGCAATCCAAGCTGCTCGGCACTACCTTGATTGGCTACACATGAGTTGAAAACTGGGTCACCACCGGAGGTGTGTCATGCGTGCCGCCATCACACTTGTATTTGTCTCCTTGACAGTGCTGCTATCGGGTACAGCGGGAGCTGATGTGCCCACTGGAATGAACATTCAGGGTCGCCTCACTCATCCAAACGGCGCCCCGGTCGCAAACCAGGAGCTAGATTTCACATTCAAGATTTTTGACGCCGCGTCAGGCGGTTCGGAGATCTGGCCCAATGGCCCGGGTGAAGCACAAACCCTTACCACCGAATGGAATGGCCTTTGGACCGCAGAATTGGGCAGCATGATTCCTCTTACAGGACTCGTATTCCAGGACACTGCGCGTTGGCTTGAGGTGAGCGTAGACAATGGTGTAACGGTCGAAACCCTATCCCGCATCCGTCTTCTCAGCGTCCCGTTCAACTTTCAGTCAGCCTCACACTTATGGGTTCTCGATGACTCTATTCTGACTACGGTGGGTCGCTGGGGAATTTCCCGCGGTGGCTTTGGCAATACAGTTGCGCCCGGCGACAGCACGCACACACACGTGAACTTGGGCGCCTACTCGCACGTCGGATATGACGGTCTGTATAACACGATCAGCGGAGGAGATAGCACTTCTAACATTTTTGGCTCGTACAACACTGTATCTGGAGGACATCGTAACCTGATTTTCAAGGGACAAGGCAATACGATATCCGGTGGGATGTACAACTCGCATGACGAAGCATCGTACGGAGTGATTGGAGGTGGGACCAACAACATAAACCTTGCCGTGTTGGGCGGCGTAATTGGCGGTGGCGATAGCAATACAATTTCTAAGTACGCGGTTAGAGGCGTTATTGCCGGTGGCCGGTCGAATTGTGTCTGTGGCGATTCGCATCACGGCGCTATTGTAGGAGGAGAGGACAATACCGTTGGGGAGGATCACGGATTCATTGGCGGCGGCCAAGCCAATCTCGTAGTCAACAACTATGGCACTGTTGCGGGTGGATCAAACAACAGTGCGCTTGGTAGTTCTTGCTCGATCGGCGGCGGCAGTAGCAACTCCGCGGGCGGACAGTGGCCAAACATGGCCTCGTTTAGTACGGTGGCGGGCGGCTCTGGAAATGCCGCATCGGGTGATGCATCTGCCATCGGGGGCGGACAATCCAACATTGCGAGTGGCGAATACTCCACGATTCCAGGCGGACAGGGCAATCTGGCAGCGGGCCATTACTCAATGGCGGCCGGGCGTCGCGCGAAGGCTGACAGCGCGGGGTCGTTCGTTTGGGCCGATGCAAGCGGCTTTGACTTTCACTGTGACACCGCAAATCAATTTGCGGTCCGTGCGACCGGTGGCGTACGCATCGTTACGGAGATCGACGAAACCGGCACCGCGATGGCTGGAGTTCTGTTGCCAGCTGGCGCGAGCGATTGGTTGGTCGTATCCGACAGTTCGATGAAGGAAAACCTCATCTCCATCGACGGAGCTGACGTCCTCGAAAAGATTGCTCAGTTGCCGCTCTGGCAGTGGAACTACAGGACCCAGTCGGCCAGCGTCCAGCATGTCGGACCAACGGCCCAGGACTTTCGTCGCCTGTTCGGGTTAGGTCAGGATGAAAAGACAATTTCAAGCATGGATCCTGCTGGGATCGCGCTCGCGGCAATCAAGGAGTTGAATACTCAGAACCAACAACTAATAGAGCAAAATGAGGAGCTGCTCAAACGGATGGATGCACTAGAGGCCCAATTGAGGCTGCCACAGGCACGCTGACGGCGATCAACGCTTCGTTCCGGCTTGGCAGTGTGCGTTAGGCCGACAACGACGCAAGAATAGCGCTCACACCCCAAGCGCTTCGCACGCCTCTCAGACCGTGAGCATTCGGCAGCCCGCTGCCTTGCACAGCCAAATGACCTTCAGTAGATCATGGGGCGCGCTTGGCCCGCTCCGAAGTCGCTAATTACACGCGGCCAGAGGCTTCGGCCCGCCCTTCAAAACGCAGTTTACCAAATAGATGATGTCGGTGGCATTGACCGTTTCACCCTCATTAACCATGGCCACGCATTCGGGCGTACTCAGCGGCACGCCTCTGAACACATAGCTAACCAAAGCGATGATGTCCCCGGTGGAAAGATGCCATGTGCTGTCTACGTCACCCGGGACGTAGATCCGCACGGCCATCTCAACAGACTCTGAGGTCAGCCCGTGATTATCCCGACCGGCGACCCTCCAGTAGTAACGGTGGCTGACTTCCAGGGTACCTGAATCTGAGAAGGTTGTATCCTGAAGCCCGGTCGCATCGAATGCAGACCCGGGCAACGTGTCGGGGCCCGCGAAGTCGTATTCTACATTGTCCTGGGGATCCGGATCGATGGCACTCAACCAGACAAAACTGGGATGCTGACTGAACACGATCTGATCCTGAGAGGGAAAAGCGGGTACGGGAGCGGAAGGCGGCTCTTCGAGCGCATTGACGAAAAAGGAACTTGAGGCGGCCCAGTAGGGAGTCGTGTCAAAGCCGTCGTACGAGCGTGCCAACCAGATGTAGGATCCATTTTCGAGCAGCGAGCTGGTCCCCGTCCAAGTCACCGTGTCACCTGAGGTTGCAGGCGACGCCGGCAACAGAGGTGACTCGTCTACCGTGATCGAATCGTCCTGAATCACGGCCATCTGAACGAGCTGCAGGTCTCCCTCCGCATCCTCGCCGACGACCAATCGAAAGTCCGGAGGATTCACGTTCACCTCATCGAATCCGATGGGCGCAAGCTGCGTGGGCGGCGCGGGATGGCTGTTCCTGCGAAGCGACGTATCTATCCAGTTTGACCAGAACGAGCCGTCCCCGATCCGGACTCTCGAATAGTAAGTCTCTCCTTCCGCAAGGGGAGGTCCTGAGTAGACCACAAAGGAGTCGCTGCCGGTGAGTACGCCGGGCTGCCACAGCTCTGCACTGGTCCAATCGGAGTCGAGACCCATTTCGATTTCGAACACGGCCTGTGGCGCGATGACATTACGCGACCACGCGAGAGTTGGAGTTTCAGACACCACATGATCCATGGTCTCGCCTGGGATCCAGTGCGAGAACAGTGCCTCACCATCACACCCCACGCCGAGGGCACCCATCAGCCCACAGCCCGACACTTCCGGCCGGCAGGGCGAAGTGTACTTGAGATGATAGTCTTCCGCAGAAGGGTCGCAGAATCGGGGCGACTCCCAGAGATTGTCGCTCACCCCAAGAAGGCCGACAAGATCGAACACCCAGTCGCCGCTGCTGTTGCCGTATATGCAGGTGCAGTCGACCGCGGCCGGGCCCTCAACCAGCGTTGAATCGCCATCGTGTCCCGACCAGAACTCGTTCCCCGCCACGATGCAGTTGCTCAGTGCCACGTCACTCGCCTGCACCATCGGCCCGCGGGTAACATTTCCGCTCACTGTGCATCCTGCGAGGTCAACCGTTCCGGCCGCGAGGAGACTGGTGTTTCCCTCCGATCCCATGACGCTGTTCCGGAGGAGGACGGAATTGCTCACCAGCGCGCTTCCGGCAAAGCTCAATAGGGTGAACCGGCCCGTATTTGCCCGGCAGGTCGAGTACTCCATGGCGACCTCGTTCGACCCGAGGTTCAAAAGCCCGCCAGCATCCGACCTGTTGTCCACGAATTCACAATTCAGGATCACCACATCTGAGGTCTGGCTAACCTGCAGCTGATTGAGGTCAGATGACGTTTCCTCAATCAGGGCCGTCAGTCTTGCGGCCGATGAAGTGGCATCGGCTATTGAACTAAGTCTCGAGGGGAATGTGCTGGTCATCAGGAGTGCAGAGGCACCTTCTCCCCGATTCGCCACGAATTGACAGTCGATGAGCTGAAGCGAATCCCCATGAAACGCCACCGCGCCGCCGTTGTTTGCCGCATTGGATTCGAAGCTGCAGGCTCTGATCACAGCCCCTGGGCTGAACATGTAGAAGACACCGCCCCCCTGGGAGAAGGCGTCGTTGTCGACGAAATTGCACTCTTCGACAATCGGAGCCGCGCCATCAACGAACAGGGCGCCTCCGACGGCCTCGGTGATGTTGTTCTCGAAGTGACACTGGCGAATCCTGGGCGCCGAATTGAATCGGCACAAGATCGCGCCACCCACCCTGTCCGAGTACTCCACGTCGAGACCGGTGCCGTTAATGATCGTGACCCCTACCAGCTGCGAAGTTGAATCTTCACCACTCTGGAAGATGAAGCCCCGTCTGTGAACCCACACCGAGTCGGAACAATCGATGACACACGAGTCGGGGCCCTCTTCCGACATGACCACGATGCGGCGACCAGCGAAATCTATGTTGTAATTGCCTGCACCGGTGTACACGCCGTCCGACAGAAACACCGTGTCTCCGGGTGAAGTGGAGTTAATGCCGGCTTGAATCGTCGGCTGGTCGCCCGGAACATAGATGGAATTGCCCCTGGCCTCCGGCGCTGCGATCGCAAGTACGGCGATCCACGCGAATACTTCCTTGTATCGCATTTGTCGCCCCCGAAAGGAGAATAGAGCAGCGGTCAGCATAGGACCTGAACCGCAACCGACTGGAGAGTAGTTTGACTCTGGGAGACGTAGGGCAACGCAGCATCAGCGACTGACGCAGCAATCCTTGCCACGGGTATTGCAACTTCCATGCTCTTGTAGTGCATACAACGCCTGCAAACGCCGATCGACAGGTCGGAGCCAAGTCATGACTCAGCCAACACTTACCAACGGACGGTGGGTGCGTCCGACGTACTCTATTCTAGCAAGCCTTGGGCCGAAGCCGGAGCTGATTGAGCCCAGGCACCCGCCCTGCCGGCTGGCTGCGAAGTCCGTTGGATCAAACCTCGGATTTTCCCCACCCAATGGAGCTGAGTTTGCTATCCTTAGGCACTGATCGCCGGGGACCCCTCCGCACTTGGAAAACGGCAACACCTCTCATATGCGTATTAACCTCCACGCAATTCTGGCATGGGTCTGTCTGCTTCCTGGGAGTGTTCTGGGAAGTGACCGGGGTGCATTGGTTTCGCCGGTTGATCCTGATGGTGCCAGGGAACTCACGTCATCCGTGAGCCGGCAACCCCTGCGCTTCCAGCAAAACCTGGGTCAATGGCCTGACAGCATTCTCTTCAAAGCCGATGCCGCCGGGTCCACTCTGTGGATCACGCAAACGGGCTTTACCTATCAATTCACTCGAAACGTCGACCCGCAGGAGTCGCCGCAAGGAGTCGAACCCACTGGCCCGCTCTCGTTCAAGACTGAGCAACTCTATGTTCAGGCGGTCTTCGCGGGTGGGCGGCGCATGGTCGGGGCCGTGGGGCAGGATGAACTGGCGTACAAGTGCAACTACCTCCTGGGGAACGATCCGGCGCAATGGCGCACGGATGTGCCAAGTTTCAACTCGATACTGGTCAGAGAAGCCTACCCGGGCATCGATATCAGGTTCACCGGCGACGCGAACCGGCAGGTTCAATGCGAATTCGTGGTGGCGCCAGGTGCTAAGGTGGACCAGATCGAAATGACCTACGTTGGAGTCGACCGGACGTCGGTGGATGCCGAGGGTCGGCTGATCCTGGACACGAAATGGGGTCGTCTCTCCGGAGTCCTGGACGCCCGCCAACGCGCCTCGAACACAGCATCGCCCAGATGGCAGTCTCGTGCCGGAGATGCGTTTGGAGTGGAGAGTGCCACAGAACAGTTGAACTCGTTTCAGTCACTGTCCGTCGGCTTGTCTTTCAGCACGTACCTCGGCGGAACCGACGTGGATGAGGGTCGGGCCATCGTTCACGACGAATCCGGCAACGTCTACGTCACGGGAACCACCTATTCGGCCGCGTTCCCGGTCCAAGACCCCTATCAAACCAAACAAGCCTCGGCCGATGTATTTGTGACCAAACTGTCCAACACAGGCAATGCCTTGTTGTACAGTACATTCATAGGCGGAAACGATGACGACTACGGGTCGAGCCTCGCACTGGACTCAAGCGGAAACGTCTATGTCACGGGAGCGACCTACTCTACAAACTTCCCCACCCTGAACCCGTATCAGACGGACCAGGGCGATCTCGATTTGTTCGTAGTCAAGCTGTTGGCGGCAGGCAACAACATCGGCCTGGGTACGTACCTTGGCGGCAGCGGCTCAGACTATGCACATTCCATCGCCGTGGACGGCGATGGCAGCGCGTTTGTGACAGGCTACACGTTCTCCGAGGACTTTCCGACCGAAGGCCCCATCCAGACCAATCAGGGCGGCATCGACGCCTTCATCGCTAAACTCACCCCTTCAGGCAGCGGTCTGGTCTACAGCACCTATCTTGGCGGAAGTGCCGATGACTACGGCAGAGCGGTTGCGCTGAATGACAGCGGCTATGCGTATCTGACGGGCACATCGTTCTCGTCGGACTTCCCCACGCAGGATCCGTATCTAACGGCGCAAGGCGGATCCGACGTCTTCCTGGCCATCCTGACCCCTTCAGGCGACAGTCTCGAATACAGCACGCACCTCGGAGGGAGCGACGATGACTACCCGCGCGGCCTCGCTCTGGATCACTCGGGCTGTGTTTACCTCACGGGGGCTACACAATCCGATGACTTTCCTATCCTGAATCCCTATCAAACGGACCCGCCAGGCGACGATGCCTTTGTAACCAAGTTCGTGAGCAGTGGGGCCAGTCTGGCCTACAGCACTTACCTGGGTGGCAACGCTTTTGAAATCGGGTGGAGTATCGACGTGGATGACAGTGGCCACGCCTATGTCACGGGCCTCACACAGTCGTCTGATTTCCCAACACAGGACGAATACCAGACCGACCAGCCGGGTGACGATGCTTTTGTAAGCAAGCTGTCAAGCGATGGTGGCAGCCTGGTGTACAGCACGATCCTGGGTGGGAGCGGTAGCGATATCGGCTATGGTATTTCCGTGGACGCGCGCGGCAGTGCCTATGTGACGGGCACCGCCGAAGCCGACTTTCCAACGCTCAATCCCTTCCAGACCGCTCAAGCTGGACGCGACGTCTTTGTCACGAAGCTCACTCCATTCCCGGACACCGATGACGACGGCGTCGATGACCAATTCGACAATTGCCCGCTGGTGTCCAACCCGGGTCAGGAGAACAGCGACTCCGACTTCGACGCCATGGGGGATGCCTGCGATATCTGCACAGGAGGGGACGATGCGCTGGATGCAGACGGAGATTCGATCCCGGACTTCTGCGATGCGTGTCCGGGCTTCGATGATGCTCTCGACGCCGATGCGGACACCGTTCCCGATGGATGCGATACGTGTCCTGCGGACACTCTGAACGACGTTGACGGAGACGGGGTCTGCGGAAGTGTCGACAATTGCCCGGCGGTGGCGAATGCCGACCAATTGAATTACGACGGCGACTCAGAAGGCGATGCCTGTGACACGGACGACGATGACGATGGCATTCTCGATGCCTCCGACAACTGCCCGTTCGTGGCCAATGCCGACCAGTTGGACAACGATGGGGACTCCGAAGGCGATGCCTGTGACCCCGACGATGACAACGACACGATTCCGGACTCCAGTGACAATTGCCTGTTTGCGGCGAATGCAAACCAGATGGACTACGACGGCGACTCCGCAGGAGACGCCTGTGATTCCGACGACGATAACGACGAGGTTCCGGACAGCACCGACAACTGCCCTCTGGGGGCTAACGCAGACCAGCTGGACAACGACGGTGACCTGGCGGGTGACGCCTGCGATCCCGACGATGACAACGATACCGTTCCAGACACCACCGACAACTGCCCTGTTCTGGCCAATGCGGACCAGGCGGACAACGACGGTGATCTGGCGGGTGACGCCTGCGACCCCGACGATGACAACGATACCGTCCCAGACACCACCGACAACTGCCCGCTGGTGATGGGAAGCCAGACGAACAACGACGGCGATGCTGAAGGCGATGTCTGTGACCCCGACGACGACAACGACGAGGTTTCGGATGTCACCGACAATTGCCCGCTCCTGGCGAACAGCTCACAGGAGGACACGGATGACGATGGCCTCGGCAATCCCTGCGACAACTGCCCCACGTTGCCCAACCCGGACCAGGAAGACAGCGACCAGAACGGTGTCGGAGATGAGTGCACGTGTCCCATCGGGGTCACTGGGGATGTCAACCAGTCGGGCGGGCTGACGTCAGCGGACATCATCCTCACGGTGAACTTTGTATTCAAGAGTGGAGCCTCACCGCTGCCATGTGATGGTGCCGCCGACGCGAATTGCAGCGGCGGAGTGAATGCATCGGACATCATCGGGATGGTGAACCATGTATTCAAGAGCGGCCCGGCCCCGTGCGATGCCTGCACACTGTTTCCCGACACGTGGAGATGTGACGTGACTCCGTAGGGGAGGCGGGCTCACCCCGAGTGCTGCCTTTCACCGACACTTGACCCACCCCTGACAAAACAGATGCGGACGCGACGCTCACACCCCGAGCGCTTCGTACGCCTCGGAAACGGTGAGCATCCGGCAGCCCGATGCCTTGCAGAGCCGGACGACCTTTAGTAGATCCCCGGGCGACGTACTCCAGGCATCCGGGTTCTCCTCCACGCCATGCGTATAGAGGATAAGCCAGCCGGAGCGCTTTTCATTCTCTAGGATGAGCTTCGCTAAAGCCTGATGGTCCAGTCTGCCACTGTAGATGTTGTTGGCGCGCAGCATGGTGAGATCAATCGATCCAGAATTGATCCCGCCGTAGACACCCCTCAGCGTCTTGTAATCGCGCCCCAGCGCCTCTTTTGCGGCCAGTGTTACTGCGCCACGCGGATAGGCAAAGTGCTCGATGGGCTCTCCGTCGATCAGCCTGGATAATTCGACACGGCTCTGGTTGCAGTCACGCACCAGAGCCTCCGCTGAGCCTGCGGCAATGTCGAAGTGACTTAGCGTGTGGCAGCCGATGTGGTGTCCCGCTCGGTGAAGCATGCGCACTTCCTCACCCGAAATGAAGTCGCTGGAGCCACCCTCCCCGTGGGCGTCGTGCGGGGACTCGTCCTGGATTTCCAGGGCGACGTAAAACGTAGCGCGTACACCTTCCTGCGCCAGAATGGGCAGTCCGTTCGTGACAGCCGACTTTGGAACATCATCGAAGCAGAGACTTATGACAGAAGGGCTGAGCCTGATGTCTGTGCGTCGGTCGGCTACCTGCTCGAAAAATGTCCTTCTGCACGCGGAGACAAGCCTCTTCAGGATTCCCACGACTTCCCTTGCCAGAGCGTGTGAATGATGCGGTCATCGGGAATGGCACTGTGCAGATCGAAGTGATATGCGTGCACGCCGTCCTGGATGCCCGCCTCGCTGAAACCGAGATCGGCAAACACGGCGCCCGCCTTTGAATTGCGCTCGGTTTTCCGATACATCGCTTCGAGTCGTTCTGCTCCGGCCGCCTTGTAGTGTGAGAGCAGGAACGTGAAAAAGGCATGCTCGACGCGCTTGGCCTGTATGCGGCAGCTGAACATGAGATCGACCAAGCGCGGAACGGCCCGCTCCACCACGGCCAGCCCGATGACGCCGTACTCTCCAAAGGTGTCGGCACAACTCATCACATATATATCGAGGTCGGGGTTCCGAATCATGGCTTCGATCTCCGGGCGGCTGTAGCGATTGCCGGAGTAGTTGAGCTGATTGGTACGCTGCACCAGCTCGTGGATTCTGGCGCTCTGCGATTCCACAGGCGGGTCGATGGTGAGCTTGATGTTGCACGTCCTGAGGAATTGCGTGTAGTCCCCGTCAAAGGCATGCTGAGCGCCTTGGCGTACTTCCTGAGTGCGATAGAACTCGCGTCTCTTCGAGGCTTCGGCCGTCACGGGCGGGCTGAATTCCGGCCGGTCCAGCAACCGGTCGTATTCCATCGCGTCCAGGGCCCGCACTTTGGGGTTCATCGATACGACCTGGGCCCGCTCGAATGCGGAGTCGTCGATGAACACCACGGTATCCTCGCCCACATCAAAATCCGCGATGAGTTGCTTGATGGAGGCTCCCTTGGGCTCCCAGCCGATCTTGGAGAATACCATGTACTCCTGGAGTCCGAAGCGCTTCAGCTGCTCCAGGGCTTCCTCGGGGTGATTCTTGCTCACCACCGAGTTCACGATGCCGCGCCGATCCAGTTCCTTAATGATCTCCAGGATTCCGGACTTGAGACGGATTCCGTCCGCTCCATCCTCCAGCAGAATCCCTTGCCACACCGTCTGATCGAGATCCCAGGCCACCACCTTGACGGTCTTGGGTTGAGCGGCACCGGCGACCGGGGCGGCAAATCGTCGATCCGCCACAAAGGTGAGCATGCCGAAGTAAAGAGTCAGACCCTCCTGCGCAGGGTCGAGCAGATTCGGATTGAGCATGATCTGGAGCTGCCGGGAGTCGTCGATCAGATGAGACATGTCTCTAAAGGGAAACTTGAATCGATGGAATCCGGGCGATAGCTGCAGGAGTGTCTGGAACGGAATCTGTGTCGGCCCCATCATGGAATTGCGCATGGTGAGGGAGAGATTCACGGCGAAGGAATTGGGATTGTACACTTCAGCCAGAAAATAATCCGGCGCGCCCTCCATGCCCGACCACGCTCCCTCGCGCGCGACTCGTGACTTCAGTCGACGGTACAATCTCGACGACAGGCCGCGACGGCCCATGATGGAGATGTTGTGATCCGGAATGCGGGACACCCACGTCTCGGCCCTGCGAGAGAGGCGTTCCACCCGGCGAGCCGTCTTCACATCCACCAACCGCACGTTGGCGCTGGCCAGAAGTTCGGCCCAGCGCTTGAAGGATATTTTGGCAATGTATCCTTGAATGGTCGACGCCGCCTCGATGGGCGATATTCCTCCCAGAAATCGACGGCAGTGCCCGTCCTTGCGGGGCGCATAGAGATCGCAGGTGCTGAAACAATGGGGGATGGCACACTCGGTGCAGTGCTCTTCCCACGAGAAGAGGGACACTGCGGATATGTCGGCTTCGGAGTCGGTGAACTGCGACTTTACTTCGTCGCTGAGCTCACTGGCGTCGGACCAGACATGGTCGATTTCAAGCTCAAACACAAGGGACGCCCATTCCAGTCTTCGTTTCGAGTATCCTTGCCGGGGGCGTGCCGGTCAACACAAAGGCGACTTCACCCGGAACCCCTTCGGGGTCTTCCCCTTCGCTTGCACGCCAGCATCGGTGCCCGAAGGGCAGCCGATGCTGGCGCGCTCAAGCTGGGGAAACGAGCGGCCGTCCTGCGGACGCCGCCCGTCTCGTAGTTACGAGCCGAACACCTCGATCTCGGTCACCCAGAGCACCGACTTATAGAGGAGCGGTCCTCCCAGGGAAGGCTGGTAGATCCGGATGCGACTGGTGTTCAACCCACCGGTTAGCGTGGACGTGACCGCCTCCGCCAGGGGCAGCAGATTGACACTCGTTGAGTATTGCGAGCCGTTCCACGACTGAATCTGGACGTTGGTGGATGTCATCCAGGACGAACGGCCGGAATTGTAGGCCCAGTGGATGCGAACGCTGTCGATCGTTTTCGCCGATCCGAAATCAAAGTCCACCCAGTGAACGGCCAGGCTGTCTTCGTCCGACGCCCAGGTCGTGGATGTACCCCCATTGGCATTGATGGTGCCGTCGTTGATTCTGGAGACGGTGTACCCGGAGTACGTGCCGCATACCGTGGGCGTAACGCTCATCGCCAGGTTCTCGCCGACTACCGGCATTCCCGTCCCCGTCACGGCCAGGTTTTGTACCTGAGACGGGCTGGTGACGTCGAGAGGCGGCGGTGTCCCGTCCTGAACGGCTCCCCAGCGCGTCCAGGTCCGGCCACCATAGGATACATTCATAGCCGGAACAGCCGCTGTGGGGGCGTAGTTGCCGCCGGCGGGATTGACCAGTAACGCGCCGGTGCTGACTACGGAGTGCACGTCGAACGAGGGGGTGGCTTGCCATTGCGCCAACGTCATGTTAGAACCGTAGGCAGCTTTTTGAAATCTGATAGCATCTGATGGGTCGTAGTAAACATTGGAGTCGATCACACCAAAAACATTTACACAAGCGTTGTCCGTGGGATAATTAGTAGCTGCGAAGACTCCCAGGTACCCATTAAAACCAGCCCCGGGTCTAAAGTCATGGATCACGTTGTATTTGATCTGATGTCCTATGCCACAACGTGCAGCCAGGAACTCCCCCACATAGGCAAAGTCACCCGTATTGTAAAAGGTGTTGTTGCCAACAAATGAGCTATCGTTAGGTACAGCACCTCCCGACTGCTGACCATCTGCCTGAAAGAAAATGCTGTGGTCGCCGTCCACGAAAATACACCCATACACAGAATCCCTCAATTGCTTAACGGCCATGCGCAATGCGTGTCGGGACCACGATGGGGAGCCGGGATTAGGGTTGAAAATCGAGAAGGTGCAACGGTTCTGGCGGTAGGAGGGAGCTGCCCCGCCATCCATCTTGTAGTCCAGGCCGAACTCTGCCCATCCGTAAAAGTAGCAACTATCCGTCTTGAACTTTTCCTGGGTGTAGAGCGTAATGGCCCCGCCATGTGTGAACATTCCCGAGGGCCAGCTGGCGGATCCGGATTGCGGCCTTGTACCACCCCAGCCCAGCGAACAGGCCAGCACCTGGTTATTCTTGCTGGTCTGTGAGCCGACACCCATCGACAAAATGCAGGCTCCGTTTTCTCCCCATACACTCATGCCACGGCTAATGTGACAGTGCTGAAAGATTGAACTATCCATGCGCTGATCGGCACCGTTTTGCCAGATCACCGCCGGCTGCCCACCGCGAAGGTCGAGTCCCGTAACCTTGATACGGGAAGCTCCAGAGGCCTGTGGAGTTTTGCAGCACGTCCCCGGCACAGTGCCCCACCCGAACGTTGTACTTTCGTCATCTTGCTGTTGAAACACCGCTGCACGGGACAGGATAAATGGTGTACCGTCTGGGTCGCCACCGCCCGTACCGGCTCCCAACATCCAGACATAGATCGTGTCCTTGGTATCGTCGTAGTAGCTCTCCCCCTTGGCGTTCACATCCGCAGCCGAGGACGGGAGAACCACCAGCATACTATCGTGGTTCTGGATAACAGGAGCGACGATACTGCCCTGAGAAGATTGCCAACTGTAGCACTTCTCCCGCCAACGAGCCTTGTAAACATTACCACTATGTTGAATCCAGGCATTGCTCGGATTGGCAGCGTCATCTGTGACACGATGACCACCATATAAAACGGGTGGATTGGCACCCGCCGCGTAGCGCGAGTAGTGTGCCCCGCTCCCCCGATTAGCGTAAAACGTGGAATCACAGAACACGGTCCACACCTGCGGATTCCCAGAACGGGAGGGCAGAGAAATAGAGCAGTCATAACAAGTATCACGGAAAACAATAGTGTCCCCCGCGACGGCTGTTCCAAGTTGAAATGCAGAATCCAACTTGCCGCAGGTTCGCCATGCCTGAGCCCACGATAGACCCGTGTTGGCGTTGTTACCATTGTCGGGGTCGATAAATCTTGCCACGCCCGCCTGCACCCCTGTCGGCACGAGCAAACACAACAGAATCAGTAGTCGCTTCATGGGAATTACACTCCTTGTGTGACCAGGCCGAGTTCGAACGGCTGAAACATTAGCCCCGCGGGGGTGTGCCGGGACACCCTATTAATCCGGCCGGTGACCGCTCTCCCGTTGGAGCGACTCGTGTGACCCGGGAGAACTCGGTTATAGGGTAACCGCCGGAACGTCGTGCCTCCTCCATCCGACTTGGGGAACGATCCGGGTCTCAACTCCCGAATCAGACCTTCAAGTCGACCACAACTCTTAGTGTTATACACAATAGGTGTCGGAGAGTGTCTCCGCCAACCTTACAGAATTTTGATTTCATGCCTCAGGGTCGAACGTTCTTCACCGGCTAACTCGTACTTGAACAAGCGTTTGCGATACAATTCTCCCATGCTGGATGCGGTTGACAATAAAGCCGCTCGGAAAGATCAGCGCGCACGCGGCCGGCCGGCTAGCTATTGCGGCCCGTCGGATCCAGTTTATTCACCAAATCTCTAATTAATGCTACCGTACGGGCACCAAAATAGATGACCTGGAGAAACAGGCTCTGGAGAAAGTACCTGGTTCCACCGAGTTTCACCACCTTGTAAATTGCCGCCGTGGTCGGGACGGCCATCCAGACGCCTGGCAGGGTCCACCAGGGGATGCTCCCCGCAACGGCCAGAGGCAATAGTAATACCCCCAGGAGCCACAGGGCAAGATTGGCTGCAGTCATCAGGGTGGCTTTGTCCAGGTAGGGGCCCCGACGGATCTTAAAGGAGCCACGTGAGTGCCAAATCGTACTCCTGAAGAACTCTCCCACGGTACGCGGGTTCTTCAGATGAAGTACGGAGATGGCGGGGTTCTCCACCACCTTGAGGTTCCGCTGATTGAGCCTCACCCCCAGATCGTAGTCTTCATCGGTGACCAGCCGCTCGTCGAATCCGCCTACCAGATCGAAGGCGGCCCGCTTCACCACGAGATTTCCAGAGTTGATGTACAGAACGGGCCGCGTCCCATTCAGGCCCCCGGCATACCAGGTCCTCGCCATCCAGCCTTCGTCGTCGGGCACCTTGCAGCGCGATCCCGTGGCGTGGACCTGGGGGGAACGGAGGGTTGCTTCTGCCTCGGTTCGCCAGCCATCGATCAGGAGGCAGTCGCTGTCTATGAACGCCAGGACATCTCCGGTGGTGGATCTCGCACCCAGATTGCGGAGACCGGCTATTCTGGCGTCCGGGGCACTGAACACTCTGGCCCTGCTGTGCTCGGACACGATGGCACGAGTCCGGTCGGTCGAGCCATTGTCCACCACTACGAGTTCGTCATCGGGCTCCATGTTCGACTGGATCCGATCGAGACAGGCCGAAATGTATTTCTCGGAATTGAACGCCGGCACCACGAAACTGAATCGCAATCGGTGTGATTCATCGATCTGAGAGTCCGTCATTCAGCTCCCCTTTGCGGCGCCTCGGAACCGTTTCCTTTCGTGCCCGGCCCAGGGCTGCACGATACGAAATCAGGGTTGTCACGAACAGCCTGAAGCGGCATTCTGGAGGCTCCTTAAAAATATGGCCATGATCCTGGTGTGGCTGTTCTGGGTAACCGGAATTCTTCTCGTGTACACGTACATGGGCTATCCGCTTTGGCTGTGCCTGTGGTCTGCCCTGAGAAAGCGCCCTGTGGCTGCCGACTCGTTTGAACCTCCGATCACGGTAGTCATGGCGGTTCATAACGAAGCGAACGGTCTTGCCCGGAAGCTGGACAATCTCCTGGAACTCGAGTATCCCCGGGACAAGCTCCACATCCTGGTGGTATCGGACGCCTCCTCCGACGCCACGGAGGCCATTGCAGAGTCCTACCGGGACCGCCGGATTTCGCTCCTGCGAACGGATGTTCGGGGCGGCAAGCACTATGCCCAGGGCATGGGAATCGCCCAGGCCAACACCGAGTTCATCCTGTTCACGGATGCCGCCCCGCTCCTGGATCGGCTGGCAGTGAGCCGAATGATGCGGAACTTCGCCGACCCCGAAGTGGCCTGTGTGGGAGGGGAGGACCGGATCATTGAGCGAGGGGTGGTCAGACACTCGGAGAGCGCCTACATCCGCTATGATATGATGCTGCGAAGGATGGAAAGCAGCGTAGGCTCGACGGTGGGCGTGAGCGGGGCTTTCTTCGGCGTCCGCCGGTCCTTGTGCGAACCCTGGTTGTCGGATCGTTCATCCGACCTGCAGCTGGCCCTGGAGGCCGTGCGACGCGGTATGCGGGCCATCAATGATGAAACCAGCCTGCACTTCTATGGAACCACATCCAGTCACAAAGACGAGTTCCGGCGCAAGGCGCGCACCATGCTGAATGGGCTGGTGGTGGTAATGGAGTCTTTGGACCTCCTCAACCCGATTCGATTCGGACACTTTTCGTTGCAGTTGTTCAGTCACAAGCTCTGCAGATGGATCTCCTCTCCGGCCCTCATCGTGCTTTTTGTTTCGAGCGTGCTCTTGTCCGGCCACGGTGTGCTGTATCTGGCGGCGGCTTTGGCGCAGACGGCCACGTACCTCCTCGCGGGCCTTGGCCTGCTCGTGCCTTCGCTTCAGCGCCACACGTTGATTCGCATCCCGTCGTTTTTCGTGCTCACCAACCTGGCCACCCTGGTGGCCTGGTCCAATCTGCTCCGCGGACAGAACAGCTCGATCTGGGATCCAACAGCTCGGGCGTGACGGACGCACCCCCTCTCCGCGTTGCCCATCTGGGTTCGGGCGACCTCTGGGCAGGTGCGGAACTGCAGCTGTTCACACTCCTCTCCGAGCTTGTCCAACGCCCGCAATTCAAGATCCGGGTGGTACTCTTTAACCACGGACTTCTGGAGCAGAAACTCCTGGAACAGGGTCTGGAAGTGGTCGTTCTGGACGAGAATCGGCTCAACCCCTTCTCCCTGTTGCGATCTCTGACGCTAACGCTGCGAGATTTCTCGCCGCACATCGTGCATACACATCGCTATAAGGAGACCATCCTCGGCGGACTGGCAAGCCGGTGGGCGGGTAAACCGCGGCTCATCAAGACCGTGCATGGTCTTCGGGAGCCGTTCAACGGGTGGAGGAGTGCCAGGATGCAACTCTACGGGTACCTGGACCGCCAGATCACGGCTCGATACTTCGATACCATCATTGGTGTCTCGGACGACATCGTTTACCGCACCTCCCCAGTTGCAGGCCGAGCGAGCGTGGTCAGAATCCATAACGGCATCAACCTGGAACGTTGCCGCGCCAGTACAGGGCGTTCGGAGGTGCGCCAAAGTCTCCAGATTCCGGAGAATTCCACGGTCCTCGGACTGGTGGGGCGGCTGGTACGGGTGAAAGGCGTTGAGAATCTGCTGCACGCGGCTCAGATACTGAAAGCGTCCATTCCCGGCCTGCGTGTAGTGGTTGTGGGCGACGGACCGGAGGCGGGCTCCCTGCATGCACTCAGCAAGGCGCTTGGTCTGGAAGATTGCGTACTTTTCACAGGCTTCCGCACGGATGTGATCGACCTGCTCGCCGCGATGGATGCGTTGGTCCTCTCCTCCTACTCCGAAGGCGTCCCCATGATCGTTCTTGAGGCTATGGCCATGGAGATACCCATTGTGGCCACGTCGGTGGGGGGCATTCCGGAAATCCTCACCCATGGTGAAACGGCGCTCCTGGTGCCATCGGGACGTCCTGACGAGCTGGCGAACGCCTGTCGGCGGCTCTTCGATACGCCGGGCCTTGTGGAACATCTCACACGCGCTGCCCGGTCGAGAGTCGAAGCAGATTTTTCGGCCCCGACCATGGCGGATCGCGTGGCTCGAGTGTACACCTCAGGACTCGAGCCATAGGGCTTACCTGGCCGCCCGAGTGAAAGTCCGGAAGATCACCGGAACTGGGCTGTTATATCCCCACCCGCTGTGTGGGGATTGAGCGGATCTCAACCATTGCACAGCAAGCCGCAGTTCCTGGCGCGACATAATGATGGTGCAAAAAGGGCAAGCCATTGGGCCACAATGTGTCCTACCACTCCGACCCGATGGGCACGTTTTTTTCTATCGGGAAACGTCTTATGAGCCAGGGAAGTGTTTCGAGACTTGCCATGATCGGCTCAGGGGAGTATACGGTAGCACGAGGGTACTCGGTGCCATGTGGGTTTTCGCTACCACGGGGTTTTACACCACGGAGGGGGATTCAATCCATGGGATATTTTCTCACCAGAGCATCAAAGTGTCACGCTATCTTTAAGGTTGGCTTCTTAGTTACTGCAATGCTGCTGGCCATCATGGGTCCCAGCTCGCCGGCTTGGGCGCAGGTGGGCACGGCGCATGTTCAGCTTCAGTGGACGGCGCCTGGAGATGACGGCATGATTGGTACCGCCTCCGCCTACGAAGTGCGCTATTCGACGGCGCCCGTCACCGGGGCTACGTGGAGCCAGGCGACCGCCATCCCGGACGTACTGCCGGCACCCAAATCTTCCGGCTCGGCCGAAAGTTTCGTGGTGAGCGTCCCCGATGCCCTGCTGGGAGACACCTACTATGTCGCCATCAGGGCTCGCGATGAGGCGTTCAACTGGGCGCCGGTCTCCAACAACGCCAGCTTTGTTTATGAACTCGGCTCAGATGTAGGTGACGACGGGGACGGAATTCTCCCCGTCCTTGAACTAAGTCCCAACTATCCCAATCCGTTCAATGCCCAGACGGCCATCCCATTTTCCATCCCCTCCGCTTCTCACGTCGAAATCTCCATCTACAATGCGGTCGGTCAGCGGGTAAAGGTGCTGGTGGATGGGTTCTATGGGGCCAACACGTACAGCGTGATTTGGGACGGCACCAGCCAGTCGGGATTCCCCGTGGCTTCGGGAACCTACTTCTACCGGATGATCACGAACGGTTACGCAACCACTCGGAGCATGACGCTTCTCAAGTGACCAGGGCCGCTTCTCGCGGACTCTCCAGCTTCGGAATGGGAACCGCCGCCTGCGACTGGGCGGCGGTTTCTTTTAGTGCAATGGCATGCAGGGATACAATGAGTGCAAGATTCACGTACATGAACGGGTAGTAAAGCATCGCCGTAAATGTACCCGTGACGATGAATCCCACCATGCTGATATCCAGAGCATGCGTAAAAGCTGTCATTTGCTTTGCCCGCCCGCCCCGGCCGGCAAGGATCTGGCGCGTCTCCCGGTTCCGCTCAAAGGCGATATAGAGAACCCACAGGAACAGGAGGATCGCGAAAACGCCCAGTTCAGAGCCGGCCTGAATCCAGTTGGAGTGCGAATACCGGGCGGCGCCAACCGCCTTCGGATCGGCCTCAATGTTGGGTCTGAAGTTGCTCATCCCCACACCGGCCAGAGGGTGCTCCACCATCATCCGCAGACCCCCTTTCCAGGCCTCCAATCGCTGGGTGGCGGAACGGTCCTGTTCATAGTCCACGCCCGAATGAAATCGGCTTTCCAGTTCCGGTGGAGCCACAATCCAGTACCCGGCCAAG
>Ga0105347_1000081_pt1 | contig 44101 bp, 48 predicted proteins | sample EasRivMeERMLT890_FD_89677 | JGI IMG/M metagenome (GOLD analysis project Ga0105347, IMG submission 89677) | Soil microbial communities from meander-bound floodplain in the East River, Colorado, USA - East River MetaG ERMLT890 | ecosystem: Environmental > Terrestrial > Soil > Floodplain | place... | reverse complement strand
ACCTCGGGCGCCGTTTTCACGTAATACAGGTAGTCGTGGTAGTTGATCTGCGAGCGCAGCTCTTCCGCTCGCACCTGCGCCTCCTGGACGTGGTCAATCCCGCAGGACATATCGGCGTTAGCGTAACCGAATCATTACATCTTCGGCACGCGTGAATTGGCACTTTCCACTACGTGGGCATCTGCCTAAACTTCTCCTATGAAGCTGGTAATCGTCGACTACGACGCCGGCAACCTTTACAGCGTGGCTCGCGCCGTCGAGCACCACGGGGTCCGGCCGCTGATAACCTCGACGTCGAAGTACCTTGACGAAGCCGACGCACTCATCGTCCCCGGGGTCGGCGCCGCCGAGGACACGATGGCTAACTTGCGGGGCCACGGGCTCGTCGAGCCGATCAAGGAGTACATCGCGTCGGGACGCCCGTTCCTTGGAGTATGCATGGGGCAGCAGGCCCTGTTCGAAGCCAGCGAGGAAGGCGGCGAGCACGAGTGCCTGGGCATCCTGAAAGGGCGCATTGTCCGATTGCCGGATGGCCAAAAGGTGCCACACATGGGCTGGAACCGGGTCCGCCAGGTGTCATCCCACCCGATCTTCGAAGGCATCGCGGACGGCGCTTACTTCTACTTCGTCCACTCTTACGTCCCCGCGCCCACGGACGCCTCCGTGACCATCGGTGAGACGGACTACGGCGTGACGTTCCCGTCGGTGGTAGCGAAGGAGAATGTCGTCGCGACCCAGTTTCACCCGGAGAAGAGCGGCGAAGCGGGGCTCCGCATGTACGCGAACTTCATCAAGATCGCGTCGATGGCGCCCGTTTAGACCGTCAACGAATATCTGCGCGATTGCGCGGCGGGTCTGAGGACTCGATATCCTGGGCGGAAGTATTTCTCCGGGGTTTCTCCGTAGCACGCTGGAGTTCCACATCGGCCCGCATGGCCGCGTGGAGCGCTGCGTGGTCGAGCAGGAAATTCGAGAAGGCAAAGGATGCGGGCAGCAGGTCAAAGCTTTTCATACCCCACAAGACGGATTGACACGCCGAACGTTACGGTCCGATAAGCCATTACAATCGCGAATATGGAAATCATTCCGGCCATCGACATTCGCGATGGCCGCTGCGTTCGCCTCGACCAGGGCGACTACGCCCGCGAGACTGTATTCGCCGATGATCCCGTCGAGGTAGCGAAGCGCTGGGAGGCCCTGGGTGCGCCCCGCATCCACGTCGTTGACCTTGATGGCGCTAAGGATGGGGTTCCCCGGAACGAGGCCATCATCTGGCGCGTAATTGAGGCCGTGTCCACGCCCGTCCAGGTAGGCGGCGGCAACCGCACCCTCGACGTGGTCGATTCGTACATCAAGGCTGGAGCAGACCGTGTCGCTCTCGGCACGGCCGCCGTCAAGGACCAGAGCGTCCTCGTCAACGCCCTTGCCCTCTTCGGCGACCGCATCCTCGTCGGCGTGGACGCCCGTGACGGAATGGTTGCCACCGATGGCTGGCTCGAGACATCTTCGACATCCGCCGTGGACCTCATCGCCCAGCTTGCCCTTCTCAACGTCCCGCGCATTTTCTACACGGACATCTCCCGCGATGGCATGCTCGGCGGCCCCAACTTCCCGGCCATCCAGCAAGTTGTTGAGCACGCGCTCGGCCTCGACGTGCCGATGAGAGTGATCGCCTCCGGGGGTGTCTCCGAGATCGAGCACATCCAGCGTCTCAAGCTAATCGGCGTCGAGGGCGTCATCATCGGCAAAGCGTTGTATACCGGCGCGCTCGACCTGAGCGACGCGTTGAGTGCGGCTTAGGGTAGCTCCCGCACGAACTTGTTTCCTTGCCCATTGCTTGTTACCCCTGCAATACTGGCGCCGTAACCAGTCACGAAGGAGAACCCTATGGTCACAGGCTCATCTGAAATTGGCATCCCTGAAGACATCCGCGACATCGTAAAAGGCGCGATCACCGGCCTTCACGGCCTCGTTGACGCCGAGGTCCTCCCCATGGAGCAGAGCATGGGCGACACCCTCACCGACGAGCGCAAGTTCTTCGACGAGCGCGGCAAGGCCACTGACGAAGTCATGGAGGCCCGCAAGCAGGTGCGCATGAAGTCCGCACAGGCCGGTTACTACGCGATGTTCGCTCCGGAGAGCGTCGGTGGCGGCGATCTTGGTGTCCGGACCATGGTCTTCGTCGAGGAGGCCCTCTACCGCCGCTACGGCCCCGGCCGCCCCCTCATCACCTGGGCCAAGGGGTTCCTCTCGCAGCCGACGCTCGCGTCGTTCGTCGATGGCCCCTCCCACATGCTGGGGCCGGTCACCGAAAGCGTCCGCAAGGAGTTCATCCCCCGCATCTCCAGCGGCGAGCAGACTGTCTGTTTCGCCCTCAGCGAGGCCAATGCCGGCTCCGACGTCTGGAACATCCAGACCAAAGCGAAGCGCGACGGCGACGACTGGGTGATCAACGGCAGCAAGCAGTGGATCACGAACTCGCCCTACGCCGACTACGCTGTCGTCTTCGCAGTCACCGACCAGGAGATGGTGAAGCAGCGAAAGGGTGGCATCAGTGCCTTCTTCGTCGAGACGACAGCGCCGGGATACTCGTTCGACGGCGTCCTACCCGTGATGGGCCACACCGGCGGCGACTGCGGCGCGATGACGTTCGACAACGTCCGCGTCCCTGCCGACCGCCTCGTCGGCGCCGAGCACCAGGGGTTCGCCATCGCGATGTTCGGCATCTCAGAGGGACGCACCAGCATCTCCGCCAACTGCATCGGCATGTGCGAGTATGCCCTCGACCGCTCGCTGGAGTACTCGCAGCAGCGAATCAGCTTCGGCCAGCCGATCAGCGAGTACCAGGCGATCCAGTTCATGCTCGCCGACATGGCGATCGACATCTACACGATGAAGTACATGGTCCTCCAGACCGCCGCCCTGATCGAGAACGCCACGACGACCGGCAAGCTCCCGGTGAAGGAGATTTCGATCTCCAAGGCCTACTGCGTCGAGAAGACCCAGGAGTGCTACGACCGCGCCATCCAGGTGCACGGCGGCATGGGTCTCACCAACGAACTCCCTCTCAACGAGGGCTTCCGCATCGCCCGCACCCTCCGCATCCCCGACGGCACCGGCGAAATCCAGCGCCGCACCATAGCGCGCCAGATGCTCCGCGGCGACGTTGTCTTTTGACAACAGTGAATGGTGAAATAGGGGATCGCTGAGCGTCCCACCCTGTGGCCCCCGAGCTCCTCCTCGCCGTTCTCCTCATCGCGTTTATTGCCTCGCTCTGCTCGTCGCTGACCGGCTTCGGCTTTGCGCTGGTCATGGCGCCGCTGCTCACGCTAGCCTGGGACGTCGAGGAGGCGGTTGCGACCACCACCCTGCTCGCGTTTCTCAACAACGGCTTCCTGCTAGCGGAGGCCCGGGGCCATGTAGTCCCGTCGCGAGTGGGCATCCTGCTGCTCGGCTTTGCGTTTGGCCTGCCCGTGGGCATCTTCCTGCTTGAGCGCCTCGACGCTGACACGATGAAGATCCTCGTGTCGACCACCGTTCTCGTTACCGGCATCGCGCTGTTCTTCCTGCCTGCCTACGAGATACGCGGCCGCGCACGACCGCTTGCCGTCGCCGCGGGGGCGGCCAGCGGCATCGTTGGTCCGGTGACGAGCATGAACGGCCCGCCCATCGTGATCTACCTTCTTGGCCGCCACCCGGCCATGGACGAGTTCCGGTCGACGATCCTCGCGTACTTTCTCCCTACGGGCGTCATCACCGTGGCGGCGTTTATCGCCCTCGGGCGGATCACGGAGGATGTCCTGCTCGCCACTGCTGTCGGCGTCTCGGGCATCCTGCTTGGCGCCCTCGCCGGCGCTTGGGTTCGGCAGCACCTCGACCAGGAGCGCTTCCGCCTGATCGTGCTCGCCGTCCTCGTCTTCTCCAGCCTTGCCGTTCTGCTCTCGGCAATCGTCTAGCCCATTCCGACTGCACTCTTCATAATTCAACTATGACCACCGCAGTCTCCAGCCTCACAAAACGCATCATCCCCTGTTTCGACGTTGCCGATGGGCGCGTCGTCAAGGGGATCCAGTTCGTGGACCTGCGTGACGCTGGCGATCCTGTCGAGCTGGCGAAGGTCTACTACGAAGAGGGTGCCGACGAGCTGGTGTTCCTCGACATAAGGGCCTCGCCGGACCGCCGGGATACCGCCGTGCAGATGGTCCGGAGCATCGCCGACCAGATCTTTATCCCCTTCACCGTCGGCGGCGGGATACGCACCACCGAGGACGTGCGCCAGATGCTGGAATCCGGCGCGGACAAGGTCTCGATCAACACCGCAGGCGTCGAGAACCCCGAGTTCATCACCGAGGCGGCGCGCAAGTTCGGTTCGCAGTGCATCGTCGTCGCTATCGATGCGAAGCAGGTGAGCCCGGGGCGCTGGCAGGTGCACACGTACGGAGGGGAGGGCGGCGGCACCCCTGTCGAGCTGGACGCCGTCGAGTGGGCCGTGCGCTGCGCCGAGCTCGGGGCAGGCGAATTGCTCGTAACCGGCATGGACGCCGACGGCACCGAGGACGGCTACGATATCGACCTGACCCGCGCCATCTCCGACGCCGTCACGGTGCCGGTCGTCGCCTCGGGCGGCGCCGGGGGACCCGAGCATATGCGGGAGGTCCTCGACGAAGGCCACGCCGACGCCGCCCTCGCCGCCAGCATCTTCCACTTCGGCACGCACCGCATCCGCGAGGTGAAGGAGTACCTGGCGGGACGTGGGGTGCCGGTGCGGCTTTGAGAAGTTAGAAGTTAGAAGTAAGAAGAGAGAAGTTTTCGAATGCCACTCACACTTGATAGCAATGGACTGATACCCGCGATCGTGCAGGACGCCTCGAGCGGCGAGGTGCTCATGTTCGCGTGGATGAACGAGGAATCGGTGCGCAACACCCAGGAGAGCGGCGAGGCCTGGTTCTGGAGCCGCAGCCGCAAGGAGTTGTGGCACAAGGGCGCGACCTCGGGCAATACGCTGGCCGTCCGCGAGATCCGCTACGACTGCGACGTCGACGTGCTGCTCATGAAGGTGGACGCCGCGGGACCGGCCTGCCACACGGGCGAGCGCTCCTGCTTCTTCCGGGTGCTCGGCGACCCGGCGGACGCAATGCCGGTATAGCCGCTACTCTTCTGGCGCGAACCCCCGCCGCACGGTGTTCTCAGTTACTGTTCGCGGGTCCATGAACTGGCGGACGTAGTCGGGGCCGCCGGCCTTTTCGCCGATGCCGGACATCTTTGAACCGCCGAAGGGCTGGCGGGCGGGGATGGCGCCGGTGATGGGGCGGTTGATGTAGAGGCTGCCCGTCCGGAACTCGCGGCGGGCGAGGTCGATGTGGCGCGGGTTTCGGGAGTAGACGCCGCCGGTTAGCGCGAAGGCGGAGTCGGCGGCGATATTCAGCGCTTCCTCGAAGGTCTCGGCGTGGAAGACGGCGAGGACGGGGCCGAAGATCTCCTCGCGAGCCAGTGGCGAGGCCTGCGGGACGTCGGTGAAGACGGTGGGGCGGACGTAGTTGCCCGGGGAGTCCGGCGCGTCGCCTTGGGCGAGGAGCGTAGCGTACTCTCTCGCGCCGTCGATGTAGCCCTGGATCTTCTCGCGGGCCTTGGCGTCGATCACTGGGGGCACGAAGCTCTGGGGCTGGTGCGGTGGGCCTACCACTAGGCTCTCGACGGAGTCTCGCAGCCGGGCGGTCGCCTCGTCGTACGCCGAACCGACGATGATGAGGCGGCTGCAGGCGCTACACTTCTGGCCCGCGTAGCCGAAGGCCGAGCGCACTACGCCGTCGATGGCCTGGTCGAGGTCGGCGTCGTCGTCGACGATGATTGCGTTCTTGCCGCCCATCTCGGCGATTACTCGCTTCACGTTGGCCTGGCCCGGGGCGGTCCGTGCCGCCGCCTCGATCATGCCGACGCCGACTGCGCTGCTGCCGGTGAAGGCGATGATGTCGACGCCCGGGTGCTCGACGAGCGCCTGTCCGACCTCGCCGCCGGGGCCTGGCAGGTATTGCACGATTCCGGGAGGCACGCCAGCTTCGCGCAGGATGCGCACAAGCTCGTAGGCGATGATCGGCGATTGGCCTGCAGGCTTCAGGATGGCGGCGTTGCCTCCGGCCAGCGCGCCGGCGCTCATGCCGCCGATGATCGCCAGCGGGAAGTTCCACGGCGCGATGATCGCGGCGACGCCACGGCCTGAGTACGAGTACTCGCTGTGCTCGCCCGGAACGTCGCCCATGATGCGCGGTGTCTCTAACGCGACAGCCTGCGCCCCGTAGTAGCGCAGGTAGTCCGCGGCCTCGGTCACGTCGCCGTCTGCCTCGTGCCACGGCTTGCCGCTCTCGAAGACCATCAGCGCGGCGAGATCGAAGCGGCGTTCCTCGACTAACTCCGCGGCGCGGGCGAGAATGTGCGCCCGTTGATCGGCGGGGGTCTCACGCCAGGCGGGGTAGGCAGCGCGGGCGATGTTGACGGCGGTGTCTACATCGTCGCGGGTGGCTTGCGCCACGACTGCGACCGTGGTCGAGGGATCGACCGTGTAGGTGACCGAGGCTTCGGGGCGGTCGTGGACTTCGTCCTCGCCGATGAGAAGCGGGTAGCTCTCGCCGAATCGGCCCCTGCGCTCTTCGAGCGCCGCGATCATCCGGTCGCGAGCCTCCGGGTAGAAAAACGCGGTCGGAGGGGAGTTCTGGATCGAATCGAGGTTGTCTGTGAGCGCCGGCGCCGGGGAGTCCTGGACCGGCCGAGCACCATCGGATCCGGAAACACCGGTCGAGGACGAAGCGGCGTTGAACCAGGCCTCGTTCGACGTGTTCTCCAGCAGGCGTCGCACGAGGTAGGCCATCCCCGGAATCACTTCTCCGACCGGCACGTAGACTCGAGTCCGCCAGCCGTCCTCCGCCACCAGCGTGCGCAGCCCCTCGGCCATCCCGAACAGCATCTGGAACTCGATGTCGTCGTTCGTGAGGCCGGCTTCTCGTGACTTCACGATTGCCTGCGCGATCGAGTGGGGATTGTGGGTCCCGAAGGCGGGGCGGAGGTGAGGCCAGGCGGCGAGGAGCGCGTCCGTGCAGCGATCGAAGGACTCGTCCGTTTGGTCCTTGTCGAGCCACACGGGCACCGGCCACCCGTTCTGCTCGGCGACGATCCGCTCCTCGTCCCAGTAGGCGCCCTTCACGAGGCGGATGGTGACCGGCGTGCCTCGTTGCTTAGCGAGGGCGTGCAGCTCGGCGATCTGGTCGGTGGCGTCCCGGAGGTAAGCCTGGACGACTATTCCGGCGTGCGGGTACGTGGCGAACTCCGGCTCTCGCAGCAGGTCGCTGAAGGACTTCATAACCAGCTCGCGATAGGTGTACTGTTCCATGTCGAAGTTGACGAACGCCCCATGCCGTATCGCCGCGCGCAGGATTTCGCGGAGGCGTGTCGCGGCGGTCCGGCTGACCCACTCGGGCGCCGCCGGCTCCAGGTGGTGGCACAGGGCGGAAAGCTTGATCGACACGTTCACTCGAGGAATACCCGCCGCAACCTCGTCGTTGTTGCCGTCGGTGGCCAGCGTCGCGACCAGGTCCAGGTAGCGTTCTTTATAAGCGTCGGCCTCTGCGTCCGAGAGCGTGCGCTCACCGAGGAGGTCCACGGTGTAAGCGACTCCATCGCTTGCCAGGTCACGCAGTGCGGGAATTGCTTCACCCGGGGTGGCCCCGGCGATAAAGCGGCCCGCCATCGAGAGGACGCCCTGGCGGACGACCTGGGACAGGATGGGACGAAAGAGCGGGGTACTGGCGACGTCTGAGGCCGTGCCAACCATCGCTGTGTCGGTCCCGCGAAAGTATTGCCGAACGTGGTCCGCGACGGCCCTCGTTGAGCGTAGAGTGGGTAGCACGTCCACGAACCGCAGGAGCTTCACCCGGAAGTCGGGGTCGGTAGTGGCCCAGTCAAGCAAGCGCTCCTGGAACCACGCGGGGGTCAGAGCCAAAGGGGGATGCGAGTCCACGGCGTCTCGCAAATGAGCTTCAAGCTCGCGAATCGACTCCACAGCCTGTGTGTTTAGCTTCAAGCCCTTGGCCTCGCCTCTATTTTAGACTCGCCGGTTCCAAGGTCCTCGTCTGGGTTGAGTTAAGTCCTCATACTACGGAGAGCACACCCAGCGAACCTTCCCCGGAATGGATCTCGCAAGTGCAGCTGAACTCGAAGTCGCCCGGATCTTGCGGAGCGAACTCCAGGTACGCGGTGTCCCCGCCCTCAAGGATGACGTGGATGTCGAGATCATCGGCTTCGCCCAGGGAAAATTGCGGCTCTACTTCGACAGAGATGCTGCCTATGGTGAAGGTGTGCAGTTTCTTGCCGACGTTGTTGATTGAGATACACAGTGTTTGGCCGGCCCTGACCTCGATCGTGTTGTAGTCGGACGAGACCTCGTCGCCTATCCAGACTGTCGCGTCCACCGGGTTCAGGGATGGGCCGTACTCATCGGCATCGCCATCGAGGAAGTCATCCTCGGAGTCAGTGTCCTCGTGACCGAACGGATTGATACCCCTGTTCGCGAACTCCCGGAAGATGTGCTCCATCATCTGACGCAACCTTCAGGCGATGGGGATGCGCTCGCCTTGATCGTCGCCGGTCGCTGGTGGTGGCTGGTCTGGGGCGATTACGCCCTCATCCGTCAGCACACGCTTGAGGGAAGCCAACGCTACCTCCACCTGCGCGTCGTCCGGCGGCTTCGTCGTGATCGCCTGGAGGGCGAGGTTCGGCCACATCAGGGTCTTGGTGATAGGGCTGCTTTCGAAGCGGCCGGCGAGGCGGATCAACTCGTAGGCGATTGCCGCGATTACGGGGATGAGGACGATGCGTGACAGGACGCGTATCCAGAGGTCCGGGTTCCCGACTATCGCAAAGACGATAATGCTCACGATCACGACCATCAGCAGGAAGCTGGTGCCGCAGCGCACGTGGGCTGTGGGATGTTTCTGGACGGCGGCCGGCTCCAGCGGGTCCCCATGTTCAAGGGCGTGGATACTCTTGTGCTCGGCACCGTGGTACTCGTAGACCCGTCGTACGTCCGGAAGGAGGCCAATCGCCGCGACGTAGCCAACGACAACGCCCAGCCGGATAGCGCCCTCAACGACGATGACGAGCAGGTCACTGCCCAGAAGGTCGTGCAGGAAGTCGGCGAGGATGAGGGGTCCGGCGAAGAAGAAGACGGCGACGAGCGCGAACGAAAACAGGGCTGCGCTCCAGAGAGGCGCGGAACTCTGCTCCTCCGCCTCTTCCCCGAGTTGGACGTTCGACGACCAGACGAGGGATTGCATGCCCAGCGCCAGTGTCTCCCAGAGGACTGATACTCCCCTGACCAGCGGGAGCTTGCGCGGCCAGCCCGCGTAGACGGTGCCCAGGGACTCTGCCTTGATCACGACCTCGCCGTCGGGGCGGCGGCAGGCGACGGCGTAGGTCCGCGGGCCGCGGATCATCACGCCCTCGATGACCGCCTGGCCGCCGTAGTAGACGCGCTGCTTCTCAGTCATACAGGATTCTCAGAATAGACGAATCGGGCTCCAAACGAAGCCCGACCGATCTTGAGTGGGTGATAGCCGACAGCTATTCCATGCCGTAGCGGCGCTTGAACCGCTCGACACGGCCGGCGGTGTCCACGATGCGCTGCTCACCGGTGAAGAATGGGTGACAGTTGCTGCACAACTCCACCTTCATCTCGGGCCTGGTTGACTTCGTGGTCCATTCGTTGCCGCAAGAGCAGTGGACCTTCGCCTCGACGTACTCTGGATGTATCTTTGCCTTCATTTCGTTTCCTTGGTTCCTGGTTTGCTAGGTGTTAGGTGTTAGATTCTGCGAGGACGCTCACCTTCTTGCGTCCGTCCTTGGCGTATGGTGAGAACTTCACCTTGCCATCGATGAGCGAGAAGATGGTGAAGTCGCGGCCCATGCCGACGTTCAGTCCGGGATGAACCTTCGTGCCTCGCTGCCGGACGATGATCGTGCCGGGCCGTACGACCTGGCCGTCGTAGCGCTTCACGCCGAGCCGCTGGCCCTGCGAGTCCCGGCCGTTCTTGGCGCTTCCACCGCTCTTCTTGTGTGCCATTACTCCTCCGCCTTTTCGTCGTCGGCTTCAGCCTCGGCTTTGGGCTTCTTCGCTTTGAACCTCGTCTTGCTGGCTGGTGTTCGTTTCGCTGGCGCCTTGGCCTCCGTCTTCGGCTTCGTTGCCCGCGCTGGCTTCTTCAGGGATTCTGCCTCTGCTGTGGCCTCTGACTCAGTCGTAAGTTCGGCCTCGGCTCCTGCGGGCGTCGCGGTCTCTACTATCTCGGCCTCGGCCTTCGGAGCCTTCTTCGCCCGCGTCGGCTTTGCCGGGGCTTCCGCCTCGGGGCCGCCTTCGGCCTCGATCACCGCGTCGATGGCGGCTGCGGGCTCTTCTTCGGGTTGGGCCTTGCTGGCGCGGCTCTTCTTGGTCGGCCTGCTCTTTGGCGCCTCGGCCCTGGCTGTCTCGCCACCAGCGGAGATCTCCTTGATTGCGATGCGAGTGAAGTCCTGGCGGTGGCCCTGGCGGCGGCGATAGCGGGTCTTGTTCTTGTACTTGAAGACGACGATCTTCTCGCCCCGGCCGTGCTCCAGGATCTCGGCTACGACATTGGCGCCATCGACTTCGGGCGTGCCGACCATGATATTGCCGTTACCGCCAACCATCAGGACGGGGAGGTTTACGGTGGAGCCGACATCGCCGTCAATGCGGTCGATGTTTACGGTCTGGTTGGGCTCAACCCGTAGTTGTCTGCCGCCGGAGCGGACGATCGCGTAAATGGGAGTCCTCCACGTGTAAAGACGGCCACACCGGGCCGTCTCAGGGCCTGTTCTGTAGTTAGCTGCGCCGCTTAGAACAGCGAGACGCAGATACGAATTGTAACCGGAGCGCTCTCAGTGTGTCCAGACGGACGTGATCGAGACTAGCTGGCGTCAGGGTCGAGCCGCGAAGGTGTGTCCCAGGCCAACCCAGGCTTGGGCGGAGACACTGGCTTCTGAGGTTCTTCCGCGGGTTCGTCAGCCTTCGGTTCCTCGGCGGTGGGATCCGGCCGCTCAGGCAGTCCGGCGCCAGACAGGACGCTCTTAAGAACCTCGCCCTCAATAGTCTCCTCTTCGAGAAGGGTCTTGACGATCGTGTCCAGCTTTTCGCGGTGCTCGGTGAGAATCTTCTTGGCCGTGTGGTACGCCTTGTCGACGATCTGACGGACCTCGTCGTCGATTTCCTCTGCGACCTTGTCGGAGTAATTGCGCTGCTCGGAGATTTCACGCCCCAGGAAGACCATCTCTTCCTTGCGGCCGAACGTCCGGGGCCCGAGGCGCTCGCTCATTCCCCACTGCGTTACCATCTGGCGTCCGATCGACGTGGCGCGTGAGATGTCGTCTGAAGGCCCTGTCGTGGCCTCGCCGAAGACCAGCTCCTCGGCGGCCAGACCGCCATACATTGCGGCAAGCCGGTCGTGGAACTGGGAGCGGGAGTACAGGTTCCGGTCCTCTTCCGGCAAAAAGCGCGTGAAGCCGCCAGCCATGCCGCGGGAAACAATGCTGATCTTGTACGGAGGGTCGGCGTTGGGAAGCATGTAGCCGACGAGCGCGTGGCCCGCTTCGTGGTAGGCGATAATCTCGCGCTCACGCTTGCTGATGACACGGCTGCGGCGCTCGGGGCCGGCGATTACCCGGTCCACAGCCTCGTCCAGCTCCGGCATGGTGATCTTCTTCTTGCCGCGCCGGGCAGCCAGGATCGCGGCCTCGTTTACGAGGTTGGCGAGGTCTGCGCCGGAGAATCCAGGCGTCTGTTTGGCGACGATTTCCAGGTTGACGGCGGGCTCCAGCGGCTTGCCCTTGGCGTGCACGTCGAGGATCGCCTTGCGGCCCTTGATGTCGGGCCGGTCGAGGACGACCTGCCGGTCGAAACGGCCGGGCCGAAGCAGTGCCGGGTCCAGGATGTCGGGCCGGTTGGTGGCCGCGACCACGATGACATTGGTATTAGTGTCGAACCCGTCCATCTCGACGAGAATCTGGTTCAATGTTTGCTCGCGTTCGTCGTGACTGCCTCCGAGGCCGGCGCCACGGTGGCGTCCGACTGCATCGATTTCGTCGACGAAGACGATGCACGGTGAATTACGCTTTGCCTGGTCGAACAGGTCGCGGACGCGCGAGGCGCCGACACCGACGAACATCTCCACGAATTCCGAACCGGAGATCGAGAAGAAGGGCACACCCGCTTCACCCGCGACTGCCTTGGCGAGCAAGGTCTTGCCGGTCCCGGGAGGGCCTACAAGGAGAACGCCCTTGGGGATGCGTGCTCCCAGCGCGGCGAATTTCTCTGGGTACTTCAGGAACTCGACGACTTCCTTCAGTTCGTCCTTGGCTTCCTCAACGCCTGCGACGTCCAGGAAGGTGACTGTGGGCCGGCTGCCACTGAACATGCGAGCCCGGCTCTTCCCAAAGTTGAGGGCCTGGTTATTGCTGCCCTGTGCCTGTCTCAGGAAGAAGAAGAGGATGGCAACGATAAACAGGATCGGTAAGAACTGGATGGCGATGTTAAAGATCTTGCTCCAGGCCGAATCCTGTTTGAGCACAATTTCAGGGTAGCCATCGGTTCCAGGCTCGACGCCGTTTTCCTGGAGGATGCTACGAACGGTGTCGCCCTCCTCCATCTTCGTCTCGTATTTGATGTCGTCGTCTTGCAGGGTGTAGGTGAGTGTTTGACCGTCCACCTCGACGCGGACGACGTTGCCATTCTGGGCCTCTTCGATGAACTGGGTGAGTTCGACCTTCTGGGCGCTATCGCCGCCGCTACTCCAGACCGTGAACACTACGGCGACCACGGCAACGAGTATGAGGAGGTAAATGAAGCTGTTCCGCAGCCAACGTCCGTACATAGTGCTCTTTTCTACTCACTCAACCCAGGCTACAGCCGCGTCTGTGACGGGGTCCGGCCGCGCCTGAACTCAGGACCGATTATAACACAGGGCCTGTTTGGAACGGCCCAGTTCGTACATGATTGGACGAGGGGCAGATGCCTTCGGTTACACGCGGTCAGTCATCTTCCGAGGCAAGTTTTCCGCCCTGGGCCCAATTCTCCTTGTCTATATCCTCGAATACGACGATTGTGGCGTCCGCGGTTGTATGGGCGATGTTCACCATCGCATCCGTGATCACGCGAGCCAGCTCCCGTTTCTGAGCGTCCGTCCGGCCGCTCCACATTTCGACTCTTACGATCGGCATCCAGATTCTCCTTGTCCTAGCGTTCAGGCTCCGCCCAAGTGTACGAAGTTCGTAGCGGCACTGCACCGGCTTGTCCACCAACTCGGGGCGGCCCGACGTTGACCGGCGGCGCAAGACAGTTTCATGCTGATCACGTGCGGCGTCGCAGAGCGGATCTCAGCTGGGAACGGGACCTCTGGGGTAAGGGTATTCAGGTCGTGGCCGGAGTGGACGAAGTCGGCCGCGGCCCTCTCGCCGGCCCCGTCGCGGCTGGAGCGGTGATCTTCCCACCTGGCGTCCGTATCGCGGGACAATTCAAGTTCCTAAAGCGAGTCAACGACAGCAAGCAGCTCGCAGCCTGTGTACGTGAGGAGCTTGCCATGCTCATCCATGAGCACGCCGCCGCGGCTGCCGTCGCATTTGTTTCCGTTGAGATGATCGACAGGATCGGGATTGCAGAAGCGTCGCGTCAGGCATGGCTTGGCGCCATCGGCGAACTGGGAGTGACGCCCGATCACCTGCTGCTCGATGCCTTCCCGCTTCACGCCTGCAACATACCGCAAACTCCGATTATCGGTGGCGACTCATCCAGCGTTTCGATTGCGGCTGCATCCATCATCGCGAAGGTCGCTCGCGATCGCCTTATGCAGCAGGAGGCCGAGCGGTTCCCGAACTACGGATTCGGCCACAACAAGGGCTACTTCACGGCGGAACACGCAGACGCAATACGCAAGTTCGGCCCGTGTGACCTCCATCGTCGTTCATTTTCTCCCGTGAAGGAGATCCTCCTTGGAGAGCAGCTTGACCTCTGGCCAGCCGAACCCGCAGCCGTAGCGCCGTAGCCCCCAACGTTATACTCGCCACCAGGTAATCCATCCAACCTACTGGGAGAGTTCGCAATGGCCACTATCAACACTGTCTCGGGACCGCTCGACACCTCGAAACTTGGATTCACACTCATGCACGAGCACATCATCGTTCAGTCCCCGGGTGTCAAGGAGAACTTCCCGATTTTCGATCGCGACGCCGAGGCGGAGTCCGCAGGGCAGAGGCTGAAGGACGTTCAGGCCCGAGGCGTTAGCACGATCGTGGATCTCACGGTTTCTGACTGGCGAGACATTCCGTTTGTCCAGGAGGTGGTCCGCCGCTCGGGGATGCAGGTCATCGTGGCTACCGGCCTCTATTGGGAGGTTCCCCACCATTTCCGCGCCCAAAGCGGCCGCCCGATTGAGTACATCGCGGACCTCTTCACGCGTGACATAACGGACGGGATCATGGATACCGGCGTGAGGGCGGGCATCATCAAATGCGCCACGGACGAACCGGGAGTCACCCCAGACGTGGAGCGTGTCCTCCGGGCATCGGCGAAGGCACATCGCGCGACGGGCGTGCCGATCTCCACCCACACGCACGCTGCCAGCGAGGTCGGACTCAAGCAGCAGGACATCTTCGAGGGTGAAGGTGTGGATTTGTCCCGGATCGTCGTTGGCCATAGTGGTGACACGGAGGACACGGAATACCTCAAGAAGCTCTGCGACCGCGGTTCGTTCATCGGTATGGACCGCTTCGGCGTTGACATTTATCTTTCGATGGAAAAGCGAGTCGCCACGATCAAGAAGGTGTGTGACCTGGGATATGCCGAGCACATCGTGCTGTCGCACGACGTTGCATGCCACTTCGACTGGGTCGATCCACCTCTACGCGATAAGATCTTGCCCAATTGGCACTACAACCACATCCCGGACGACGTGATACCGGCGCTTCGAAGTGAGGGTGTGACTGAAGATCAGATCACTACCATGACCGTCGAGAATCCGCGGCGAGTTTTCGAAAAACAGGGCGCCTACTAGTGTCATTCGGCCAGTGACAACCCCTGGCGCGGGATGCATCATGACCGTGATGGGTGTCGTGACGACCACGAAGCGCAAATCCCTGGGTGACTTCGGCGAACGCCTGGCGATTCAGCACCTCGAAGCCACGGGGTACCGAATCGTCGCGCGCAACCACCGCACCCGATATGGCGAAATTGACGTGATTGCCATGCGCGGTGATGCGCTTGTGTTTGCCGAAGTAAAGTGTCGGCGCGGCACCCGGATGGGATCCGCCAGCGCTTCAATCACCCCCACCAGGGCGGCGAGAATGGTGGCTTTGGCTGAAGCCTATGCCGCTGAACGCCCCGGGCTACCACCAAACCATCGCATTGACGTGATAGCCGTTGATCTGCTTCCAGACGGGCGTGTGCTTCCGCTTCAGCATATCGAGAACGCCGTACTGCCCGGCGAGAACTAGTCTTCCAGCGCTGTGTTCGGTGTGAGCCGCTGCGTTCGTGACTTCTTGCGGCTCCCATTATCGAAGAGGGTTCCCCTGATGGCACCCTGGGCGACCGCTCTTATGAACGCGGGCTTGTCATCGTCGACCAGAGAGCAGCGGAAGGCGCAACCAACGGAACAACCTTCTTCACAGCCCTTATAGGTTCTCGAATTCGCGTCCAAGTCGGCTTTCGTGTACTCCAGGAGTGGCTTCCCCAGTCTGCCAAGCTGTGACGCGCACAATTGCACGTCCCCGTGTTCATCTATGTAGAGATATCGCGCACCGGCGCGGCATTTCCAGTCTGGAGTCTCCCCCGCGAGAAGCTTCTTCCCGTACGCATAGTCCAGGAAGGTGAAGGGCTGGCCCTCGCGATAGAACTCTTCGTAGAGGCTTTGGTAGGGCTCACCTGAGATCGAAATATAGCCCTTGTGGTTATGAATCAAGTTGACCGACATGCGGAAACCAAAACTTTCGATCTCGGTCATGAGTTGCCGGAAGTCGTCCTTTGATGATTCGCATAAAACAGCAGTGACATGAACGTCGAACTTCGCAAGTTGCTCGAGCCGCGCCAGGCGCGTCTTCAAGGACCGGAATGATTTCTGAATGTATCGGGTCGGGTCCGCGTGCAGGGTGTCGATGCTTACGGTGAGGTTGTTGAGGCCCGCCTCGTTCAGGGCCTCGATCGCACTGTTGCGGAGGAGGAAGCCGTTCGTAACAACGCTGACGTTCGCCTTGCGGCCCGCGTAGCGGACAAGCTCCGCGATATCCGGGTGCATCAGCGGCTCCCCACCCAGCATCGTGATGTTCATCGAGCCGAGTTCGTGGAGCACGTCGATCCGCTCTTTCAGGATCTCAGTGGCAACCGGTTCTGAGAAGTTGTCGTATTCACTGCAATAGCCGCAAGAGAGGTTGCAGCGGCGGGTGACGATCAGTTGGGCGTCGAGAGGGGCGTTGGAGAAAAGGACCCTGGGGATGGCGGATAGGACGTTCTTAACCTGCATAGGGTCTCTCTCCCGGCGCTCCTGAACTCGTCCTCACCTTGCTCGCGATTATCAATCTCTCCCGGAAGCGTGTCCAGCACCGGGACGGCGGTCGGGCGTGACAGAATGTGGACGTGGGGAAGTATTCGGCTCTCAAGATTCGAGTCTTTCAGACCTGCCGTCTGCGATACCGGTACCAGTACCTTGACAAAGGTACGACGGCTATTAAGCCGCGGCTGCGTCCCGCCGACACTGCAGGCAGCCTGGTCCACCGCGTACTCTGCGACTTCTACACGAAATTGGCGCCGGATCAGCGCACGGAATCAAGCCTCATCGAACTCTTCGAGTCGGGATGGAGCGATCTTTCGCCGGGCTATCATCGCGTGCCGGGTGTCGAGCAGTTCCGTGAATCGTCTTTGAAGCAGCTTCGCAACTTCATCCAGTTTTTTCAACCTGTTGGCGAGCCCTTCGTCGTTGAACCTTACATCCAGGTCGAGGTCGCTCAGGGCGTCACGCTCTTCGGCCGGCTCGACAGGTTGGACGAAAACGCCGACGGCTCGCTACACGTGATTGACTACAAGGGCGGCGCTATGCCCGGCGACATCGATTCCGGGCAGCTTCTGTTCTATGCCCTGATGGCCGAAATCAAGTACGAACGCAGAGTGTCGCGAATGTCTTTCTGGTACCTGGACGACGGGTCAACACTCACTTCTGAGCCGTCGGAGCTTGACAAGGACGGGGGGCGGACAGAATTGTTGAGAACAATCGAAGAGATGGAGCGAGTCACGAGTCTCCCGCCGAACGTCGGACCGCACTGCGCCGGGTGTCCATTCCTCTACGCCTGTGAAGTCCGAGGCCGGGTCCAGGAGAGGCGAATCCTGGAGGGCTGGTGAGTGCCAATCTACGAATTCCGCTGCAGGGCTTGTAAGGCCCGTACCTCCCTGTTTGTTCGTAGCGTTTCCTCATCAATGGAATCTCCGCCGTGCGACCGATGCGGCTCGGCTGACCTGGCAAGGATTTTCTCCCGCGTGGCTGTTCACAAGGGTAATGAGGCGCTCGATTTCAGCGAATCGAGCCTCGCCGATATCGACGAGAACGACCCCAGATCAATGGCCCGTTGGGTCCGCAAGATGAGCGAACAGATGGGGGAGCCGCTGGATGCAGAGATGGAGAACGACCTGGAGCGGATGGAGTCAGGCGAGATGCCGGCAGACGATGGCGACGCTGCAGACGACTTTGCTGGCGTAGACTAAACACCATGCCGATATACGAGTTCAAGTGCGCCGACTGTGGCGTTTACACGAGCATTTTCACCCGGAGTATCAACTCACCTATCGAGGCCTCGTGCCGGAAGTGCGGCTCGGTCAAGCTTGAGCGCGCCCTGTCAAAGTTTGCGCACCACCGCTCCGAGGCTGACATATTACGCGACTACGGATCGGACCCTAAGCGGCTCGAGGACTACAAGGACCCCCGGCAGATTGGGCGCTGGGCGGAGCGCAAGTTTGATGAGTACGGAATGGAAATGCCAAAGGAGGCTAAACAGATGATCGATGCGGCTCGCGAAGGCGAATTCCCGGACCCGGTGAAAGACCTGTGAGGCTGCGCGCGCTCATGGCGCTGGTGCTGGTGGCCGTTGCGCTCACGGCCTGTAACGACGACAGCTCCGAGGATTCGGATTCCTCGCCTTCCCCATCCAACGATGGGGGTGCGGAGACTGCGGAACCATCACCGGAAGGCGAGGTCCCGTCGTCGTCCGCAACGGGGGAATCCGACCCGGAAACCTTTGAGAAGTTCGCGGTCCAGATCGATCAAGCGGTTGCCGAGGGCTCGTCCGACTTCTTCCTTGACAATCCAATCCTGACTGACGTGGAGTGCCCCAATGAGATCGTCACGGACTGCGGTGCCGGCCCCACGCCGACGATCCTGCAAGGTGTCATCGAGGGGCGCTGGCGAAGCGAAGGTTTCCCTGTCAGTCCCGATGAGCTAGAAACAACGCTCGACGAGTATTTCGCAGGCGGCCCCAACCTTGTGGCGGTGGCCGTTAAGGAAAACGAAGGCGAGGGTGGCGATCCCGCGTACTATGCTATAACTGCCGCCGACGGCGACCCCAAGAGCACGGCTGTTTTCGTGTACAAACAGCCGGATCAGGAATATCGGCTGCAGTCGGTTATTTTCGCCCCTGTCCTCGGCGAGGAGTGGACGTCTGGAACATGCACTGAGTGTTACGACCAATGGGATGCATGGTAGGGAGGATTCCCTGAACGCTGACGGACTGCCCGAAATCGCCGAGACTGCCCGCGATTACCTGGACGCCAAGCACAAGGCGCGGGAACAAGCCCTCGCCCTGACTCGCGAGGTCGTCCGGCTCTCGGCCAACGCCATCCGGAACGTGCATCGAGACGATTTCACCACCGCCGAATCCCTCCTGGAGAAAGCCCGACAAAACCTGGCCCAGACTGAAGATCACCTCGCAGATCACCGTGATATCTACCACGCCGGTTTTGTCCACGATGCCCAGAAGGAGTTCGCAGAGGCGAACTGCACGCTGGCGCTGGTCGCGGGCCGTCCTCTTCCAGGGCCTAACGACCTTCAGATCTCGCCGGCCGCCTATCTCAACGGTATCGGCGAAACTGTGGGAGAACTGCGCCGCCATCTCCTGGACCGGATGCGTGCCGGAGACGTGCAACATTGCGAGCAAGTGCTGGGAGTGATGGGCGATATCTACGATGTGCTGGTGACAATGGACTACCCGGAGGCTGTGACGGGCGGACTGCGACGCACTGCGGATGCGATGCGCGGGATCCTGGAGCGAACCCGTGGCGACTTTACGATGTCATACACGCAGAAGCGGCTCGAGAACCGCCTCAATGATCTTGAAGGAAAGTTCTCCGGTTGAAAGTACTACTTGCCTTATGTACCGCCGCCATCCTGATCGCCTTTGGGGCGGCGTGTAGCGACGATGGTGGTCCCGAGGAGGCTGTGGAAGTGACGCCCGTTGGTACCAAAGAGGCCACGCCAGTCCCGGAGGCTGTCAATCCCGGAGAAGCGCCCGCTCCCGTTGAACCAGAAGTCGACGAGGAACTTTCGGAAGTGGTCCGCGGAGAACTTGAAGCGGTCATAGAGCCCGGATTGCCGTACGAGATCGATCCCGAGACGTTAGCAGCCGAAGCCGGGGTGACCGATGCGTGCGACAACTTCCAATTCGATTTCAGTTGGCAGATTTCGGACCCCTACCCACCCGATGGCACCGCACTGTTCTGGCAGTTCGAGAATGATAGCGCTGTGTTCGACGTCGCGAGCGGACCATCCGGCAATCAGTCCGTGGGTTGCGGACTGTTGAGGGGCGAGAATCGGGGGCCATCCACGATCGTGGTGGCGATCAAGTACGCGATCGCCGTTCTTCCCTGACCCGGACGGTCGATTACTCCAGGGGAAGGAGTTCGAATTCCTCCACGCTGGCGCCGTGGCCGTTCGTGTGCGCTCCGTGTCCTTCATGAACCACGGTTGGGCCGTATTCTTCGACCGTTCCCTGGAACCCGTCGGGGCTGCGCCGCATCATCGATAGAAATGCCTCTACGACCTGGGGATCAAACTGCGTTCCTGAGTTTTGTGAGATCTCCTCGATAGCGTCTTCCTGGGAAAGGGGATCGCGGTAAGGGCGCCTGGAGGTCATGGCGTCGTAGGCATCCACCACGGCGAACACCCGTGCACCCAGCGGCGTCTCCTCGCCGGCCAGCCCACGCGGGTATCCCTGACCGTCAAAGCGCTCGTGATGCGAGTACACAATCTCTGCCGCATCCTGGAGGAAGTCGATGCCGTTCAGGATCTGGTAACCCAGGTCCGAATGTAGCTTCATCTGCTTCCATTCTTCGTTATCAAGCACATCGTCCTTGTGCAGAATGCTGTCGGCCACACCGATCTTGCCGATGTCGTGAAGTGCAGCGGCGTACTCGATCTGCACCACCTGCTCCTCGCTTAGCTTCATTTCCTTCGCCACGAACGCGGACATTCGCGCGACGCGCCGGGCGTGACGATGCGTCATCTTGTCACGGACATCCAGCGCCGACGACAACACGTCGACGACGGCTCCAACCAGGCGTTGGTCGGAGGCGGCGTCCTTGTGCTTCAGTCCCTTGCGTTCAAGCTTGTTGGCGTAGAGTTTTGTGTCAGCCCAGTGAATGATTTCATCGATTGTCCGGCCACCCCATGGGTAACCGCCGGAACCAATCGAGACGCCCAGGAATATACTCGCCGTCTCGGTCTCACAGATCGCCTCTTTGGACAGTGCTTCCCAGATTGCCCACGAGAGCTTCTCAGCGTCCTTGCGGGAGCCTCCGGGGAGGATAACGGCGAATTCGTCTCCTCCGACTCGCGCAGTGATATTACGGTCTCCCGCCTGTTGATTGAGAACCCGTCCTAGCGATCGCAGGACAACGTCACCAACCTGGTGCCCGAACTCGTCGTTGATTAACTTCAGGTCGTCAACGTCGATCATGAGGATCGATAGTTCTCTCTTGTACCTGAGCGCCAGATCGAGCTCTTGCTGAAGCTGGTCGTAGAAAAACCTGCGGTTCTGCAATTGAGTCAATTCGTCTTTGCCAACCAGGTCCTGCAACTCCGCCTTGCGCGACATCCACATGTTCTGCATCCGATTGCGTTCCTTGTCGAAGCGGCCCTCAGCGATGGTCAGCATCACGAAAACCACCACACCCACCGCTGCCACTACACCAACTGCCGCAGTTGTCGCCGCGGAGCCTGCATCCAGCGTCAGGCCAATGATTCCGACGCCAAAGGCGGCCACGACCATGAGAAAGATGGAGAAGATTCGCAGCCCCGTAAGTGAACGCTTCTTGCCGACAAACGGTTCTTCTGAGTCTTGTGACGGTTTGCTCATGTTAAGCCCCTCATGATTGGTGTTGCGCTCTCCCGACGCCTTCTCCCACTGCAGTCGCAGACTTTGCCTTCTGGATTCGTAAGACGGCCAAGGGGGCCTTAACCGTTACCTTCCGAACGGCGCTTTTCACTGATTCTTCACAGATCAAGTCAATCCACTGACACCCCGCCGTCAACAAACAGGTATGAGAATCTTGCGAGACCACTCGCGAATTGCACCCCTGGACAGTCGTTTCAAACGTGCCGTCGGGATACACTAACTATTTGAGCCGTACGCCCCCGCGACGGTCAGAAAATTGAGGTCCGAATGCCCCACGACGCTATCGTCGTTCGCGGAGCGCGCGAACACAATCTGAAGAACATCGACGTGGAGATTCCACGTGACAAGCTCGTGGTGATCACCGGCGTCTCCGGTTCTGGAAAGTCATCCCTCGCGTTTGACACCATCTATGCCGAGGGTCAGCGGCGGTACGTCGAATCGCTGTCCGCGTATGCCCGTCAATTCCTCGGTCTCATGGAGAAGCCAGACGTGGATCACATTGATGGCTTATCGCCGGCGATCTCGATCGACCAGAAGGGCGCCTCTCGCAATCCACGCTCAACCGTCGCCACCCAAACCGAGGTTTACGACTACCTGCGCCTACTCTATGCGCGTATCGGCCGTCCGCACTGCCCAAATTGTGGCCGACCCATCGAACGCCAGACGGTCCAGCAGATCGTGGACTCCATTCTCGAGGTTGAGCCGGGTACGCGAATGATGTTACTGGCCCCAGTCGTACAGGACCGCAAGGGCGAGTACCAGAAGGTCTTCGAAGACGCACGCAAAGCCGGTTTCGTTAGAGCGCGCGTGGACGGTGTGGTGCGGGAGCTCGATGAAGAAATTTCACTCGACAAGAAGAAGCGACACACCATCGAAATCGTCGTTGACAGGCTCGTCGCCGAAGAACCGGGCGAGGAGGGTCAGGACGACGGCCGGAGGCTCAGGATCAGCGATTCCGTTGAGACCGCTCTGCGCCTGGGTGGCGGTGTGCTCAAAGTACAGATGACTGCGGTGGGGAAGCGAGACAAGGGCGAGGAGCGAATGTACAGCGAGCACTTCGCCTGCGTTCACTGCGGTCTTTCGTTCGGCGAGCTGGAGCCGCGCAACTTCTCCTTCAACAGCCCGCACGGCGCGTGCAAAGAGTGCACCGGGCTCGGAGTGAAGATGGAGTTGGACCCGGCGATGGTTATCCCCAACCGCAACCTTTCCATCACCGAGGGTGCAATCGTGCCCTGGTCACGGTCGGCCAGCGTCGGCACGTGGTATATGCGATTGATGAGGGCCGTTGCCCGCAAGCACGGCTTTTCATTGGATGTGCCCGTCAAGGACATGAAGCCGGAGCACCTGGAATTGATTCTCTACGGCGACAAAGACCGGATCACTCTCCAGTACACCGGCTCTGGAGGCAATGAAAGCCGGTGGGACACCTCCTTTGAAGGGGCGATCAACAATCTCAGCCGTCGATACAAGGATACTGATTCGGACTGGGTGCGCGGGGAGATCGAGCGCTATATGGCGGAGGTTCCCTGCACGGCCTGCAAGGGCGCCAGGCTGAAGCCCGAAGCCCTCGCCGTCACCGTCGACAAGCGGAACATCCACGCGGTCACGAAGCTTTCGATCGGCGCCGCCCAGGAATGGGTAACCAGGCTGCGCGATAAGGGCACGCCTCTGAGCAAACGTGATATGACGATCGCAACCCAGGTGTTGAAGGAAATCCACTCTCGCCTCACGTTCCTGCGCGACGTCGGCGTCGATTACCTCACGCTCGACCGCCGGACGGGGTCGCTCGCTGGCGGCGAAGCTCAACGCATCCGGCTCGCCACCCAGATCGGATCCTCGCTAATGGGTGTGCTCTACGTCTGCGATGAGCCGTCTATCGGTTTGCACCCGGCCGATGATGAGCGTCTGATCTCCACCCTCAAGCGTCTCCGTGACCTCGGCAACACTGTCCTGGTGGTGGAGCACGACGAGGCGATGATGCGCGCCGCCGACTGGATCATCGACCTTGGGCCGGTCGCCGGCTCCGGTGGTGGCCGGGTCGTGGCGGAAGGTGTTCTCGAGAACATCAAGGCGGCTCCGGAATCACTGACGGGAGCCTACCTCTCGGGTCGGAAGCAGATTCATGTGCCCGCCGAACGCCGGACCGGAAACGGCGCTGCGATCGTCGTGGAGGGAGCTCGTGAGAACAACCTGAAGGACCTGACCGTCCGCTTCCCGCTCGGCGTCTTCGCCTGCGTCACCGGCGTTTCCGGTTCCGGGAAATCCACTCTTGTGACCGACATTCTTTCCCGCAAGGCCTCGCAGGTGCTTTATAAGGCCCGCGAGCGACCAGGCGAAGTGGATGCAGTGACGGGCCTGGAGCTACTGGATAAGGTCGTTGTCATCGATCAGTCGCCAATCGGCCGTACGCCACGCTCCAACCCGGCGACCTACACGGGCACGTTCACTCCGATTCGGGAGCTGTTTGCCTCGGTTCCCGAGGCGCGCCTCCGTGGCTACAAGGCGGGGAGATTCTCATTCAACGTCAAGGGTGGCCGCTGCGAAGCCTGCCAGGGTGACGGCTACATCCAAATAGAGATGCAGTTCCTGCCCGATGTCGAGGTCCCTTGCGAGGTCTGCCACGGCGCCCGCTACAACCGCGAAGCCCTGGAAATCACCTTCCGTGGCAAGAATATCGCTGAGGTACTGGATATGACGGTCGCCGAGGGCTGCGAGTATTTCGAAGCCTTCCCTCGCGTCCGCAGCAAACTCGTCACGCTCAACGATGTGGGACTTGGATACATCAAGCTTGGCCAGCCAGCCACGACCCTGTCAGGCGGCGAGGCTCAGCGCGTGAAGCTCGCGACGGAACTCTCCCGCCGGGCTACTGGCCGTACTCTGTACATCCTCGACGAGCCAACGACCGGCCTCTCATTCGAGGACGTCAACGCACTGCTCGGGGTGCTCCAGCGGCTTGTCGATTCCGGGAACACGGTCCTGGTGATCGAGCACCACATGGACGTGGTGAAGCAGGCGGATTACATCATCGACCTGGGGCCGAAGGGTGGGGATGAAGGCGGCGAGGTTGTGGCGATTGGGACTCCAGAAGAGGTTGCTCGTTCGAAGAAGAGCCAAACGGGCCGTTATCTCAAGGCCGTTCTTGCCAGGCAAGGGAGCCGTAACGGCAAATCTCCAGTGAAGGCGACGAGACCGAAGAAGCGAAAAATCCCGGCGTGACGTCGTATACGATCCGCCTGCCCCAACACCAGGCGAGACTGGTAGCCCTCGCTATCGACTATCACCTGGCGCGCCCCGGCTCTGAGATCGATCGCGACACGATGGAAGAATATCGGCATGGACTCGGAGAGGTCCTTCCCGTGATCCAGTCGCAAGTCGATGATGTAAGCGCGACGTTCGACCTCAGTCCCTTGCAAGCCACGCTACTGTCCACTGCCTTCTCCTCCGTGATGAGCGAGCTGAAAATGTACTCGATCTTCGACACGATGTCTGGCGAAAGCGCCCGGCCCCGCTCAACGGCACCGGGATTCGACGATCACCTCCGAACCCTGTTTCCGGAGGTCTCCGATGATCCCTCCTACGCGATGGGCCTTGCTGAGGACCTGGCAATGCTCCGTCGCGAACTGCCCTTCGCCCGCGCGAAACAGGCACTGGAGGAGGAGAGCGTCGCGCTGGAAGAGGCGAAACGTGCCCGGAGGAAACCCTGGCAGTTCTGGAAGCGTTGATACACACGGAATCGCCTTGACCATGTGCCATAGCCGCGCTACATTTTCTGCGGACGCCTGAAGAAAGGGTAACCAATGACTTACACCATCACGGACCCCTGCATCGACACGAAGGACAAGTCTTGCGTCGAGGTCTGCCCCGTGGACTGCATCCACGAGGACGAGGCTGCCGGCGACCGAATGCTCTACATAGATCCCGACGAATGCATCGACTGCGGCGCCTGCGAGCCGGTCTGTCCTGTCACCGCTATCTTCGCTGAGGACGACGTTCCCGCCGATCAGGCAGAATACACGCCGATCAACGCGCAATGGTACAAGGACCCGGCGGCTGCGAGGGCGCGGGTCAACGAGCTAAAGCCGGCCTAACGCACGACCCCCCGAAACTCCAAGAGGCGACGCCATGTCGCCTCTTTTCGATATGAGCCAGACCCTAGACGCCCGGTAGTTTCTCGCGAAGCGCCTCGACCAACCCCTCGATCGGCACCCGCACCTGGGTCATTTCGTCGCGGTCCCGGATCGTAACTGCGTTGTCCTGCTCCACCGTCTCGAAGTCCACGGTTACGCAAAATGGCGTGCCGATTTCGTCCTGGCGGCGGTATCGCCTTCCTATGCTTTGCGCATCGTCGAATTGCGTCATGTAATGCGGGCGCAAGATGTCGTGGACTTTGCGAGCCGTTGGGGTGAGCTTCTCGTTCCGGGATAGCGGCAGGATGGCTACTTTGATGGGCGCGAGGTGGGGCTTTAAGTGAAGGACGGTCCGCTTGTCGCCATCCAGGTCTTGCTCTTCGTAGCAATCGATCAGCACTGTCAGGAAGCAGCGGTCCACGCCCATCGCCGGTTCGATTACGTAGGGGATGATTTGCTGGCCGGAAGCCTCGTCGTGGTAGCGCAGGGACTTGCCGGAGTGCTCCTCGTGCTGCTTCAGGTCGAAGTCCGTCCTGTTGGCGATGCCCTCGATCTCTGAGAAGCCGGCGAAGGGGAAGTCGTACTCGATGTCCGCGGTGCGCTTCGAGTAGTGGGATAGCTCCTCTTTGGCGTGCTCGCGTAGCTTGAGGTTCTCCTTCTTCACGCCCAGGACGTCTGTCCACCAGTTCATGCGGTATTCGATCCAGCGGTCGTGCTCCTCTTCGTCCGTGCCCGGCATGACGAAATACTCCATCTCCATCTGCTCGAACTCGCGGTCGCGGAAGATGAAGTTGCCGGGGGTGATCTCGTTCCGGAAAGAGCGGCCGATCTGGGCGATACCGAACGGGAGCTTCTTGCGCGTCGTTGTCAGGACGTTGTCGAAGTTCACGAACATCCCCTGCGCCGTTTCCGGCCGGAGGTAGGCGACGGACGCGTCATCAGCCACGGGGCCGATGAATGTCTTGAACATCAGGTTGAACATTCGCGACTCGGTTAGCTCGCCGCCGCAGTCGGGGCACTTGAGCACACCTTTGCCGTCCGGGCTCAGGTCGTCGGTTCGGAAGCGGTGCTTGCACTTTTTGCAATCGACCATCGGGTCCGCGAATGTTTGGACGTGGCCGCTGGCCTCCCAGACTCGCGGGTTCATCACGATCGCGGTCTCGATGCCGACCACGTCGTCTCGCTCCTGGACCATGTAGCGCCACCATGAGCGCTTGATGTTGTTCTTCAGCTCAACGCCGAGTGGGCCGTAGTCCCAGAAGCCGCCGATGCCGCCGTAGATTTCGCTCCCCTGGAACACGAACCCACGCCGCTTGCACAGCGACACGAACGTTTCCATGCTGTGCTTTTCGCTCATGCCGTACCGCCCTAAAAAGAATCAGGCGGGCGAGCGCCCGCCTTGATGAAACGGTACGGGGGTTAGTGGTTACTGGTCAAGGCAGTAAGTTTGTCAATTCGACCCACCCTCAGGCAGTGGAGGATTAGGTAGCGCCGACGGCGGTGGCGGTTCGTCGGCTTCCCACTCCTTGGTGTATATCCGGCCGTTGGTTCGCCCGTTGCCCGTATGTCCCTTCGGAGAGAGGTACTCGTGGACAAGCTCACGCCCCTCCGCAACCGCCGCCATTTCCAGCGCTGTGACGAGTCCGGTCAGTAGCCCGGGCTTCGCAGCGCCGGAATTGCGCTCGTCGCTGCGCGCGCCGTTGTGGCCTTGACGTTTGTCGCTCCGTCCAGGGAGATGGACCTTCCCGGACGCCATTCCCAGGAGGACGCCGACGCCCACGGCACCTGCCACGGTTAGCAACGGCTGCTTCTCAGCGGCCTTACCCACCGGCGAATCGCGTGTCAGCTTCTGGACCCGACTCTTCACTTCCTGGATGTCATCCCCGCCTCGTTCCTTGACGCCGTCCACCCGCCGGGAGATCATCTCCCGTTTGTCCCTTATCTCTTGTTCGATTGCAGCAGACTTCTGGCCCATTCCGCGTCCTCTTTCAGCGAGTTGATTGTGCGTTTTGGCGTGACACTTATGTTTCTAAAGGTCTCCCGGGCGAAGTACGCGAGCGCGGCGGCGGTAGCTGACGCGACGAGTGTTGTTACCAGGGCGGCGACGGAAGTCGGAAGGAACTCGTCGAGCACGAACATCAGGCTGATGAAGACGAAGATCGCGACGACGAGCCCGATGACAGCCGCGCCGCCGGCAAAGGCCGCGGCGCGGCCGGCCAGCATGACTTGCTCCATCACCTCGGCGCGCAGCAACTGGACTTCCTTCCGCGCAAGGTCCTGGAGGTCACGGCCGATCTCCGCGAAATCCTCCCGGAACGCTGTCGCCTCTTCTTTGGTGCGTTCCAGCACGCCTGTACCGTTGGCGCCTTTGCCGTTGGCGCCATTCACGTTGCTCACAGGATTCTTTACCGGAGAACGCGGCCGACGATCAGGCCAAAGGCGACGGCGCCGACCACGGCCTGCATCGGGTGCTCCCTGATGTAATTCTCGACGTCCTCCATGACTTCCTTCGAGTCGTGTTCGCGCAGGTACGTCGCCGTGCGCTCCATACCGTCCGCAACGGCAGTGCCCGCCTTCTCCGGGATGCCACCCTGACCTTCGACCTTTTCACGGATGGTGTCGGCAGTGGACTGCATTTGGTCCGCGCCGGTGTCCATCGCCTTGTCGGCTGTCGCTTCGGCCTTGTCCTTTACCTGGGCGGCCACGTTTGTGGCGTTGTCCCGGGATTCAGTGGCCGTGCCCTGGTCTCCGCCTCCATACATCGTGTCGGTCGTCCCCGTTGTCTTCGCGGACTGCCTTGCATCGTATTCGTTCGGCATAGCTTTCCTCCTTCTGGAATCTAGCTTTCAGATTATCCAGTAGACGATGACATGACCGTAACGGAGCATGGATGACGCGTTGCAAGGCTGTATCGCGTCGCGTTTGACCCGCGAAAATGAGCGGGACTACAATCGCCATGTGGACGATTACGGAGTCGACGTAAACGAGATCGTTAAGGTCATTGATTCTGCGGACGTGCTCGTCGTCCGGTTCGCGATTCTTGATGAACGGTTGCTCGTAGACAACCGCACGAACGACAAGGACGGCCCCCTGATCGCCGTTGTCCCCAAGGCAGAGTCGGTTGAAGAGCGCTTCAAGAGTCTTAAGAAATTGCGCCCACGTTTTCCGTTGCCGGAGAAGATCACATCGTTCATGTGGCCGCGCCACTTCGATACTTTCCGCGATTGCGGGCTCTGCAAGCGGATCGAGTCCCGTTTGATTAGCCTCGGCGGCGAAGACATGGTTACCCGCTGCCGTGAAGCCTTCGAGCACCTGCACAAGACAGAGCAGGCCGAAGTCGTCAACGCCATCACCGGCGGCGAGGGGTACCAGACCCTGTGGCAGCGGAGCAGGTAGCTGTCGATCAGTCCCAACGCTCTGCCCACGCCGGACCCCATCCCAACGCAGACCAACTCCCGGGAAGCGGTCGTCCTTGGCCCGAATGAGGTTCGCGTCGTTCCAAAGCCCTGGGGCGAGGAACGCTGGATCGCCCATACCGACCGCTACGCCGGCAAGATCCTCATTCTGAAAGCGGGGCATCGCCTCAGCCTCCAGTACCACGAGCGCAAGCACGAAGCCCAGTACATCGAGTCCGGACTAATCAAGTACACGCTCGGCACATCGGACCGTCCTGGTGAGCATACGGAGGTCACGGCCGGCGCGGGATCAGTGGTGATCCTACCCCCGGGCGCCGTCCACCGGCTGGAGGCGCTCGAGGACTCCCGCGTCTTCGAGGTGTCCACTCCCGATCTCGAAGACCTCGTCAGGATCGAGGACGACTACGGACGGGAGGGGACGAACAACCCGTGAATGCCATCGACCTTCGCAGTGACACCGTGACCCTTCCTTCGCCCGAGATGAAGCAGGCGATGATGGACGCGCCCCTCGGCGACGACGTCCTTGGGGACGATCCCAGTGTTATTCGCCTCCAGGAGATGGCAGCCGAGATCACCGGCAAGGAAGCGGCCCTCTTTGTACCCAGTGGCAGCCAGGGCAACCTGGTTGCATTGATGACGCACTGCCCACGCGGCCGCGAGGTCATTCTCGGCGAGAGCGCCCACATCCTCTTCTTCGAAGGCGGCAGCGCCTGGACCGTCGCCTCTCTCGGACTCCGCCCGGTCCGTGTGGATAGCAAAGGGCGGCTCGACCTCGCGGAGGTCGCCCGCAAGATCAGGCCTGATGACGACCACTTCCCAAGGACGGGACTCATCTGCGTCGAGAACACGCACAACCAAGCCGGGGGTACGGTTCAGAACGAAGAAGACCTGGCTGCGGTCCGCATTCTGGCCGATAAGCATGGACTCCCCGTGCACATGGATGGGGCGCGCATCTTCAACGCGGCCGTCGAACTCGGCGTGCCAGTGGCGAGCCTCGCGGCCTACGCCGACAGTATTACCTTCTGTCTTTCGAAGGGGCTCGGTGCGCCCGTGGGCTCCGTCCTCTGTGGGACGCGAGAGTTCGTCAAAGAGGCGCACCGCAACCGTAAGATACTGGGTGGTGGAATGCGGCAAGCGGGCATCCTCGCCGCAGCTGGCATTTACGCCCTTGAAAACATGGTGGACCGCCTTTCGGAGGACCACGCCAACGCCGTTCATGCCGCCGAGGGGCTAGCCTCGATACCCGGAGTCACCTTGAGCCCGCCGCCCGAGACCAATCTGGTCTTCTTCACCGTGGACGGGTGGGACGCGCCTGTCCTCGAACGCAAGCTCGACGACGCAGGTGTCCGGTGCTTCCACGAGGGCGGAGGTCGCATCCGCTGGGTCACCCACTACGGGATAGAGCGCGAGGACATCAACGAGGCGCTGGGACGCACGCGAGCAGTGCTGACGAATAGCAAGTAGTAAATGGTAAGTAAAAGGGCCGTTCGGCGGATCCTGCCTTTTGCTCTTTACTCTTTACTCTTTACTCTCTTCCTCGCGTCCTGCACGTCCCAATCCCTCTCTTCCACTGACATTGTCGAAGAAGTCCCCTGGACGGTTCCCGAATCCGACAGCTACCGCGTCCTCGACGACGAAGGCGAGGAGGTCGGGTCCCTCGAGATGACCGTCGAGGCGAGCGACAACGGCGCGCTAAGTATGCAGCAGGAATTCGATTTCCCGGACGCTGGTTTCACGAACAGCGCGGAAGTCGTGGCCGGCGGCGATGACTTGCAGCCGCAGAGCACCAGCTTCCAGATCAGCGGGCCAGAGGGTGATTTGATGTGCGGCGCACTATACACGGACGGCAGGGTGCTGGTTGAGCGCGTCGGTGAGGATGAGACGCGCAGTGACGAGCTGGAGGTCCCGGCGATTGCTTACGACAGCTGGTCCGACTTATTCCTCTGGCGCACCATAGCTTTCGCTGAGAGTTACGAAGTCGAGTACACCGACATCCTTTCCTGCACTCTCGACCGCACCCAGAAGCTGGGCGTCAAGCTTAACGTCGACGAGCGCGAAGAGATCGAGGTTCCGGCAGGCACCTTCGAGACCTGGCGCCTGGAGATCGAGTCAGGTGGGGCCAATCAGACGGCCTGGTATACGACGGACGACGACCGCCGCCTGGTCCGCTACGACAACGGGCGGGAAGTGTTCGAGCTGGTCGACTAGCGCCTTCGCCCCCACTCCCCGCCAGATCCTGTCTGGGGCAGGATGACATTGCCTACTCGCTATTATTCTGCGGCGGCCTCACCATCCCCCAAATGGTGAATCCGTAAACTTCCACCTCTCCGGTGACGTCGAACCCGCGGCGCTTGTAGAAGGCGACGTTGTTCTCGGTCGCAGTTTCGAGATAGCAGGGAAGCCTCGCGGCATCGGCCTGCTTCGTGCCGGCCATGATCAGCTGGCTGCCGAGGCCCGTGCACTGGAGGCCCGGTTTCGTGCCCAACGCCATCAGGTACCAGTGCGGGCCCTCGACGGCTGCCTTGTGGATTCTCTCGGTCTCCGGCAGGGCCTTCATCATCCGCATGGCGCCGCTGAACCCCGCCTTGAACGGGATCGCCCACATACCCACGCTTAGCATTTGCATCGTCGAGAGGTGAGTGTTCTCCGGCGGGAACCAAACCGCCGCGGCGGAGGCGTCGTCGTTGGTGTAGACCTCGCCCCAGTGCTGCCCGGCCTTAATTGCGACGCGGAAGAACCAGGGGCCGGTGACGGGCCAGCGCCCCTCGTCCGGCGCCAGGATGTGCCTCAGTGGGTCATTGTAGAACGCGTCGGCAAAGGTCTGCGCCGCCTCGGCCTCCTGACCCGCCCGGATTCGTTGCATCTCACCCACAACTTTCGCCATTCACTATTTACTATTCACCATTTCGCTTCGTGGTCCTCGATCCAACCAAACAAGTCGCGCACCTCGATCGGACCCTCACCGTCTGGCGTGATCCTCCCCGAATAGCCGCCGAAGACCTGGTTCGTCTTGACGAAGTTGGCGCTGTGGTCGCCCGCGTCGGAGATACGGACGTACTCCGGCTGTAGCACCAGGTCGATCCGGTCTGTCTCAGTCGTCCGCACGCGCCATGGCTTCATCGGCTCGGCGCGGTCGTACTCGAACGCAAGGTCCTCGCTGATTTTCGTCAACCGGCCGTCCACGCATAGCCCGTTCTCCGTCAACCCTGTCCCGTCTGTCCATTGGCCGCCGAGATTGATGCCGACCAGTCGCCCGGATTGCAGCCCCGAGGCCGCGCCCCAGTTCCAGACCGTGTGCTCCGGCCAGACGCCGCGGCCGTAGTCGAGGCAGCCGAACGAGGGAGTGGCGAACTCATAGCGCTCGTCTCCCAGGTGCACGTATCCCGAGGCCGGAAGCGTGTTCTGCTTCGAGGTGTACTGGAACTGCTCATCGTGCCAGGGGATCACCACGTTCAGCGTCTCGTGACCGTCCGGGCGCTCCACGAGGATGTCCGCCTCCAGTCGCCGTCCTTCGAAGTCGTCGCTCTGGACGCGCAGCCGCGTCCCCGTACCTTCGTTTGTCATCGCCACCGTCATTGAGGGGTGGTCGATCGTCATGTCCCCCGCCACGGTCTCCGGCACGGCGATCGTGGCAGGCCCGACGATCACCGACTTGTCGAGGTGCAGCTTCGTCTTGCGGTCGAACAGGCAGGATCCGCCGAGCTGGAACCGCTCCATGTCCGCGATCGTGGCCGAGAAGAAGAACGAGTCGCTGGTGACGGCCCAGTAGTTCCACTTCTTCTTCCGGGCGAGCGAAGGTTGCAGGTTGCACCTGTGCAGCGGGTGTCGCGACCAGCCGACGGCTGCGCGGTTCAGCCTGCCATCAGCGCCACAGAGGTCTACCGGGGCGGTGATCTCGGGTTCGCGAGTAATAGGTGCAGTCATGATCGCCAAGATACGCGCGACGCCGCCACGTCCACAACCCATAGCGCGGCTGATAACAGTTCCCGAAGCCGTCCCCTCCCCGCCTTAGTGCGTTTATTCCGGCGCTACTCGCAAGCGATACCCCATGCGCCTCACTGTCTCGATAGAATTCGGTCCGAGCTTATTGCGCAGGTAGCGCACGTACGAGTCCACTACGTTCGATCCTGGGTCGAAGTCGTACCCCCAGACATGGGAAAGGAGTTGCTCGCGGCTGAGGACCTGGTCCGGGTGGCGGATGAAGGTCTCGAGCAGGGCGAACTCTCGGGCAGTTAGCTCGAAGCTGTTGCCGTTGATGGCGGCCCTGCGCGTCCGCAGGTCCAACGTTACCCGCCCCACAGTGATTACCGTGGGTTCCATATCCGCGTTCGGCCGGCGACGCAGCCGGATGCGGGCGAGGAGTTCCTCGAAGCTGAACGGCTTTGTAACGTAATCGTCTGCGCCCGCCTGCAGACCGGCGACCCTTTCGGCGACGGAGTCGCGCGCCGTCAGGATTACTACTGGCAGCCGGTTGCCCCGCTTACGCAGTTCGGTCAGGGCTTGCATGCCATCGCCGTCCCGCAGGCCCAAATCCAGGATAAGTAAATCAAAGTCAGATCCCGCCGTCGCCGCAAGCACGTCATCTACGCCGTCGACAGTCATGGTGCTGAAGCCGTTCGCGCGCAAGCCCTTTTCCAGGAACGCTGCGATCCTCGCCTCGTCCTCAGCTATCAGTATCCGCGACATCAGTCCCCCCTTTGTGATCCTGTCGTACTATTACCGTGAACCTGGCCCCCGCGCCAGGAGCGCTTTCCAGCTCAACCCTGCCGCCATGTCCCTTCGCGATGGCCTGCACGATCGACAGCCCGAGGCCTGCTGTTCCCGGTGATCGCCTGTCGCCCTCGATCCGGGCGAACCGCTGAAATATCCTCTCTTGCTCGTGATACGGAATTCCGGGTCCCGTGTCCCGGACCCAGAACCGGACCTCCCCGTCCTCGAGACGTGAACCAATGGCGATGACGTCGCCAGCTTTTGTGTGCCGGACGGCGTTGTCGGCCAGGTTCATGAAAACCTGGGTCATTCGTTGGCGGTCTATGACCACGATCCCCTGCCCTGTTTCGTCCAGCCGCCAGTCCCGGTTGCCCAACGTCCGAATGCGAGAGAACACGTTCGAAGCGAAGAGGTCCAGGTCAACAGGCGCAGGCAGCAGGAAGTCCGGCTGTTCTGAGCGCGCCAGTACCAGCAGGTCGTCTACGATGCGCGACATCCTGTCAAGTTCATCCGTGACGACCGCGATCGTCTCCCGCCGCTCGCGCGGGTCGTCAGTCATCAGTTCGAGATGTCCGCGGATGACGGTGATGGGCGTCCGCAACTCGTGGCCCGCGTCGTCGAGAAACGCGCGCTGCACATAGAAGGCGTATTCCAGGCGGTCCAGCATGTTGTTAAACACGCTCGTGAGGTGGGATATCTCGTCGTTGCCGTCTACCGCGATCCGGCGACTCAGGTCCGTGTCCGAGATCTGGCGCGCCGTTTCGCTCAGGTCGCGCAATGGGGCGAGGACCCGCCCGGCGATGACCCAGGCGATCGCGGAGGCCCCGATGAGGACGACCAACCACGCGATTGCACCGTATCGCAACGCTTCTTCGATCTCTCGTTGTTCCTCCTCGAGGAAAATGGCTGCAACGAAGACACCCGTGGTCTCGCCCTCGTATTGCAAGGGCACTGCTACGTAGCGCGCGGGGCCGGCCGGGGTGAGGACCTCGCCACGGTCAACGGTCTCCAGGTTGGCCCAGCGTTCCACGAGCTCTTCATTGGTGGCGAGGTGATAGGGGGCCACGCTGCCCTTGTAGGGTTCGCCATCCACGAACGTAACGAGTGCTTCGCCTTCTACGGGAATGTTGCGGGCGAGGAAAGTATCGAATATGGGCGATGAGTCTCCGGCGAACGGCTCCGCCGTCCTCGGGTCGGCACCTTGTGAGAGGGTCCTCAGCTCCTGCACCTCCTGGACGAGGCCCTCTTCAACCTCCTCGTTCAAACGGTCGGTCAGGACCCGCCGTTGAAGCAGGAGGGCCGCGATCGCTGCCAGTACAAGCAGAGTGACGTACCACCCCAGGATGCGGGCGCGCGTACCCACAGTTGGGACAGACCTCCCGCCCACATGGCGAGTTGCCGCCCCTTCGACCGCTTCCGGTTGCGCCACTGACGCTGTCAATCGTCCTCACTCTCATCATCATCATCATCATCATATTCCTCGTCGCGGTTAGACTCGGGATCGTCTGCCAATACCGTGGGCTGTGGCACGATCTCGATGACCGTTTCCGCGGTAGGGATCGGTGTTGCCGCGGGGAGCGTCGGCCCCATGATGGTGGGCGTGGAGGGGACGGTTTGGGGTACGGGTGTCGGCGCTGGAGTCGAGAGCTGGATCGCAGGCACAGGCGACTGCTCTGTGGCCGAGAGCCCGGTGACAAGCAAGGTAGCAACGATAACGCCCATAGCGAGCACCATCGCCGGCAATATTCGCGCCAACATGATTAATCCAGTATTGGTCGCATTGCTTGCCCAAGGTCATGAAGAGGGGATGAGAAAAGTCTCATTTTAACGAGAACCCCATGACACGCTTCTCACGTCAACATCACATAACTTTCATCTGACGAAACTAGCCTAAGTGAAACAGGAGACTACTATGGAAATACTCAGCGTGAAGGGCATAGCGGCAATACTGATCGCTGCCGCAATCCTGGGAGTTGCGGCTTTCGGTGTGACGTCCGGCAATGAAGACGATAACCTCGAGGGGACGCAACCGATACAACTCGGCGAGCCAGGCGAGGACGATGGCGATGATGACGCCTCGGCGACACCCACTGAGACGCCCGTGGTGACACCCGAGCCGGTTCCTGATTCCACTCCGGAGCCCCCCGCGGCCACACCCGAGTCCGAACCGACGACCAACGAGCCAGACGACGACGACGATGCCGCTGAAGCGTCAGAAAGTGATGACGACGATTCGAGTGGCGAGTCGGGTGGGGGTGGTGGCGACGACGATGACGACGAAGGAGAGGACGAGGACGACTAACTAGAACTAGCCTATAACCAATTTACCCGGCCCGTGAAGCCGCCCGTCCTCCCCATTACGGGCGGCTTCGCATTTCATGGGGAAGGCGTGTTTGCCAGGCGACGCCAACACCATTGCGAACGAGGTTCGGGGTGTGGCCGCACCGGGCGAGAAGACTTTCGGCTCAGTAAGGCCGAGATCAGTGGGCGACGATGCCGTGCTGGAATGCGTAGGCAGTGGCGTCGGCCCGGCCGCGCGCACCGATTTTGCCGTAGATGTTGGTAATGTGCCGGCCTACGGTGCGTACGCTTAGCGATAGCTCGCGGGAGATGTCCCGGCTGGTCCGGCCGGCGGCCAGCAATGCCAGCACCTCGTTTTCCCTGGCTGTCAGGCCATCGGCGGGAGCGGCCTGAGGAGGGCTGGCGTCGGTTCCATCCTGGCCTTGTGGAGCAAAGCTATCCATCGCCGTCCTCGAACCGGCGATGACGGGCCAGGTGATATCGAGGATCGTGTCGATATCGGCCGAATTGGAGCGAGAGATCAGTGTGCGAGCGTGAGCGACCCAGGCGGCCAGGAGGCGCGCACGCCACTTCACAGCATCGCTGGGAAGGAGCTTGACGGTCTGGTCAACATAAGGGGCAAGGACCCGGGCCCTGTCGACCCCGTCCTGGGTTGGTACGCGGCGGAGGGCCTCTTCAAGTTTGATGACAGCCTGTTCTGCTGTTAGATCGAACCGGGAATCATCGCCCTGGACCGGATTGCGGACGATCTCCTCGCGCGGCAGGGCGGCTGCCTCCTGGTATGCGAGCTGGGCTTCTTTCATTTCGCCGGCGTTCCACAGGGCAGCGCCTCGCCGAACCAGGAACTCGCGGCGCCTGTTGTCGCAGCGGTCAAGTCGCTGAAGGGTGGCGGCGCCCACCGCGTAGAAGCGGGCGGCCTCGATGAAGGCGGTGCGTAACTCGGCGTCCTGTGCAGCCTGGAGGGCGAAGCTGGCTGCAACCTCCACGTCATCGGCTTCGGCACCAGCGCAGTAGTGCAGGGCCAGTTCGCCGAGGCGCGATGGCGACGGTCCGTGCAGGCGCAGGATGGCGACCGCAATCGCGCGGTGAACAGCAGCCTGGCGGGCGCGCCCCAGGCTGTCGAGGAGCGCCTTGCGGAAGAGCGGGTGCACGAAGGAGTATGCCGTCGCATCGGTATTGTCTTCCCGGATGATCCTCGCCGATGTCGCCTCGTCGATGGCATCCAGCAAAGTACGTCCGTTGTGGCCGATGGTAGCGACCAAAAGTTCATAGTCGAACCGCTCGCCGATGACGGCGGCCTGCCGGAGGATGGCCCGGCTGTATTCACCCAACGGATGAAGGCGACCATCGACCAACTGTCGAAGAGTGTCCGGCAGGCGAACGTCGATGGGCCGGCGAACGAGGTGCCAGGTTGAGCCGTCATCGCTTTCCCGGAGCGTTCCGTCCTGCGTGAGCTGCCTGACGATCTCTTCGAGATAGAGGGGGTTGCCTTCGGCCACGATATCGAGGGCCTCGGTCACTCCGTACTTGACTTCACCCGGCACCAGGGAACAAACCATTTCGTGAACGGAGTCCTTTTCCAATGCCTGCAGACAGAGGCGGGTTAGCGACCGCTCGCGCTCCAGCCTGGTGATCATCTCGGCAACAGGATGACCGAGGGAGACCTCCCCGGTGCGAAATGTTCCGACAACGAGGAGGCGAGTGTTTTCCAACCGGCGGGCGAGGTGCGCCAGGAGGAGGGAGGTCTGGTTGTCCGCCCACTGCAGGTTCTCAAGGATCAGGACCCCTCCGGACGCCGAGTCGACGTTGAAGGGGGCCTGGGCGCCATCGAATGAAGGCCAGGACCGAGGCGCCGCCGCTTGACCTGCGGCGGTGTAGACCGGGTCGGCCTGGCGGAGATGACCGGGGATGGCTGCGTCTTCAGCGGTCCATTCATCTAACCGCGGAAGCCCGACGAGCGGCTGAAACGACTCGCCCTCGCCGCCTTCTTCCCAGGTGTGCCACTTGACCAGTGCGCCCTCGATCTCCAATTTGCGACTAAACTCGCGGACGAGGCGTGTCTTGCCGATCCCCTGGTCGCCCGTGATGACAACGAAGGACCCACCGCCTCTCTGCGCGTGAGAGTAGCGGTCCATGAGTTCCTGTAGCTGGTTGGAGCGGCCGACCATCGGCCAAAGATAGGGATCCACCCCATACCCCCCGAACGTGAAGAATAAGTAAAGTCTCGCTCGGGCTGATTAAGTCAACATAAAGTGCGTCTGAAGATTTCTTTAGGTGTTCGGGACGTTGGTCCGGCGTTCACCGTAAGTTAACCGGCGCGGGACCCTGAAGGAGTACCTGTACGCGGCTCAGAAGGTCCCGGAAGTGAAAGGGTTTGCCCATGTAGTCGTCGGCACCCGCATCCAGGCAGGCCCCGTGGCTGTACTCTCGCCTGCCGGTGAGAACGAGGACGGGGATGCGCATCCCTCGCGAGCGCAGGTCCTGGAGGACTTCCAGGCCAGGCCTATCCGGGAGGCCAATGTCCAGGATAAGGAGGTCAAAGTCATCGGTCAGGCCCTGGGCTCGGGCTTGTTCACCATCGTCGACAACGTGCGTCGAGAAACCCTTGTCCTGAAAGCCTTTTTCCAGGAGCGAGCCGACCTGAGGATCATCCTCCGCGATTAATATCCTGGGCATACCCGCTCCCTCGATTCGACTGGCGGGTTAGCTGCTAACCCCTACCCGTGTGCAGCCCGAATCCGGGCGGCTTATCACCAGTCTGGGCGCGGTCTATGAAGGGACTGTGAGAAGGGTGTGAGAAAGGCTTTACCTAACTCGCAGGCGGTACCCCACACCACGGACGGACTCGATGATCTCGTCCCCAAGCTTCTTCCGGAGCGAGCTGACGTGGACGTCGACGACGTTGGTCGTGGTCTCCAGGGTGTAACCCCAGACGTGCGATAGAAGCTGCTCGCGGCTGAGTACCTGGTCGGCGTGACGGAGGAGAGTTTCCAGCAGAGAGAACTCGCGGCCGGTGAGGTCAACGGTGGTGTCGCCCACCGTAGCTCGCCTTGTTCGGAGGTCCAGCCGGACGCCTCCCGCGCTCATGACGTGCGAATCGCCCGAACCAGTGGACCTGAGTAGCCTGCGGACCCGGGCCAGCAGCTCATCGAAGTGGAAGGGTTTCCGCATGTAGTCGTCAGCGCCCGCTTCCAGGCACATGACGACATCGCGCTCGCGGCGTCCAGTCAGGACCAGGACGGGGAGGGTCTTCCCGCGCGACCGCAGCTCTTGCAGCACCTGGAAGCCGTCCCACTTGGGGAGCCCCATATCCAATATAAGGAGGTCGAACTCTTCGCTCAGACCCAGCTCCTGGGCCATCTCGCCATCGTCTACATGGAGCGTGGAAAAGCCCTGGTTGCGAAAGCCCTTTTCCAGGAAGGAGCCGATCAGGGGGTCGTCCTCGGCGATGAGGATCCTAACCACTCCCGGCCTCCGTGGTATCTCGCGGCAGTAGTATCGTAAAGGTGGAGCCTTCTCCCAGACGGCTATTGAGCTCCACCCGCCCGCCGTGCGCCCGGGCGATTGCGCTGACGATAGCCAGGCCCAGGCCGCTTCCGCGATAGCGACGGTGGGCACCCGTGCCGCGGGTGAAGCGGTTGAAGATGCGGGCCTGGTCGGAGACGGAGATCCCGGTGCCCGTGTCGCGCACCCAAAGGCGCCATTCGTTCTCACCGGTGGATATTCCGAGGGTAATCTCGTGGGAACGAGTCGTGTGATTCACGGCGTTGCTGGCCAGGTTCATGACGGCCTCAGTTAGCCGGTGGCGATCCCCAACGACCCTGCCTTCCGCGTTTCCTTCCAGTGACCACTCCCGCAACCGCAGGGCGCGGGCTTTGGCCAGGAGCTCCGGACCGAACTGCTCCAGGTCGATCCACTCGACTTGCAGGAAGTCCGGCTGGTCCGCGTCCGCCAGGATCTGGAGATCGTCGACTATTCGGGCCATGCGGTCGATCTCGTCCTGGACAAGGGCAACGGTTTTCTTCTGCTCCTCAGGGTCATCCCCGATAAGCTCCAGGTGTCCGCGGCAGATCGTCAGGGGGTCGCGCAGCTCGTGGCTGGCGTCTTGAACGAAGGCGCGCTCGCTGCGGAAGACGGCCTCGATCCGGTCCAGCATCGCGTTAAAGCTATGAGCCATCTCGGCAGCTTCGCCCGTTCCTTTGACCTCGATTCGGCGGGTCAGGTCGGATTCGGTGATTGAATGGGCGGCATCCGTAAGCAGGCGGACCGGAGCCAGCACACGGTCTGTAATCAGCCAGGCGATGATGGAGGCGACAAGGAGGGCCCCGACGGACCCGGCGATGCCGAAGCGCTGCAATTCCCCGATCTCGCCGCGGTCTTCGGCGGGAAGGATCGTGACGACGAAGGCCCCCGTGTCGTCGCCAAACTGGATGCGGGAAGCGCGGAAGTAGCCGTCTCCCAGTTCGGAGCCGTACTGCCCCGTGGAGTCCTGGGCTTCGCCAGGCTCCAGGCTGGAGAGACGCTCCCAATCGTCGAGAGTCTCCGCCGGCAGACGGTCCAGGGGATAACGAGCGACGGACGAACGGTAGAGGTTGCCGTCAACGAAGGCAACCAGGGCTTCGTCGTTGCTGGGGACGTTACGCGCGAAGTAGATATCGAAAAGGTCTTCCAGCGAATCGAAGGGCTGGCCGGTCGCGGGGTCCCGGCCATCGACTATCAGGCGGTCGAGCTCGCGGTTTTCCTGCTCGAGGGCGTCGTACACCTGGTCCTCCAGGCGGATGAGCAAGGCTTCGCGCAGGGCGAGAAGGGCGATGACGGCGGCAACGGCAAGCAGGATGACGTAAGAGGCAAGGATCCTGGTGCGGGCGCTGCGGGTGGCACCGAACCAGTCCCAACCATGGCGGATGTTGCGGTCTGCTGCGCCTCCGGCGCGGCCCGCCTGGGCGGCCGACGAACGCGCGCCTGCCGCCGGCGCGCCGGGTGTGGCTGCCGGACTGTCGCTTACTTCGGGGGCATCAAGGGGTAGTTCTTTCATTTATCCGCTGCCCACCGGCCAGCGATCGCGGGGTTCGCTGCCGATTAGCTACCATTGCTACGTATAGAACAAAGCTCAACCCTATCCCATTTCTTCGACATATCTCGCAACGTCAAGCAAATGCTGCCTTCGCGGCAAGATTTCGGCCAATTGCGTGATCCGATGGCCACCCCGTGAATGGGACGTGGGATTGGAAGGCACAGTTTCACCCCTCCAACTCGCCGCAGGTACGGTCGCATTGCCGACTTCGGCGGCTCGGTCGTGGCACCGTCGATCAAAGTTCTCACGCAGATACCCGGCCCAGGCATCCTCGTTTGTGAACTACGCAGGTTTCTGCCATTTTAAACGTAGGACGCACCTTTGCGTAGTATTTGCAGCAGATTTCATAACCGGGAAGCCGGGTTGACCCGATGAGGACACGGAGACGACGGCGATCCGGCTGCGCAGGTTTCGACCGCCAGGATACTGGGCGACAGCGCACCCACAACCCCCGGAGCGTGAAGGGTCCTTAGTACTGACTACAAATCCGTCAGCCCCTGCGACTTCACGCAGGAACTGGAGTCCAACTCCTCGGGGCGGTCTACAGCTTCTTGTGGAGGTGGATGTCCTCCGGTTCCAGCGCGAAGAGTTCGGGGAATGGTTCGGCCATCGGTTGGTAGCCGCGGCCCATGTAGAAACGCACGGTGTTCTGTGACGGCGTAGCGGAGACGACGATCTCGGTGTCGCCGCCTTCCCTGGCGATGCGGTCGAGGTCCTCGGACAGCCGCTTGCCGATGCCGCGGGCCCGGTAGCCGTTGCTCACTTGCAGGTGGGCGAGCTGCGCGATGCCGGGCCGCAGGTGCTGGACAAGCACGATAATGCCGGCCAGGCGATCGCCATCGAAGGCGCCGAGGGCAATACCGCCTGACCCCAGCAACTCCTCGATGTGCGCCTGCTGGCCCGCGTAAGTGTGCTCGCCGTCGCCTTCCGTGCGCCAGTTGGGGGAGTCGAAGTTGCCGTGGCGTTCCTCCAGCCGCGTCCCGTGCTGGATGTAGATGACGCCGATGCGCTCGCTGCGATCTATATCGCGAATATGCGGGAGGTCAGCAGGAACAAAGGGGCGATAGGTAATGGGTGCCAAGTCAGGGGGTATTGTAAGGGGCGCACTGATTTCGGCATCCCGCGCAAGGGCTGTCTTGCTCTTTCCCTTGAGCTGAACCTCGACTTGCCGGTTGGGCGGGTCGCCCGCCGGGCGTTGCTATACTCCGACGATGAACGTCGCATCGTAGGCACCGGCTTCCGCGAAAAGAACCCCACAATGATGTCAGCCATCTTCATGTTACGGCGGTTTATGCGTGGATTTGTCGTCGCCTGGTGGGAGCAAGACTTCGCCCCGATCCTCGCCGCGGCGGTCTTACTAATTGTTGTGGGTACCACCGTTTACTCGGTGGGTGAGGGTTGGAGCGTCACCAACGGCTTCTACTTCGCCATAGCCACGCTCACGACGTCCAGCGTAGCCGACCCTGGCCTCGTAATCACCGATCCGTGGCTCAAGGTATTCACTTCACTGTACGTTCTGACGGGAATCGGCATCTTCGTCGAGGTTGCGCGGCGCCTCGGCACAGGATTTACGATCGCTCTCCATGAAGGCCACGAAGCAAAGGCGGCGCGCCACGAGTCAGGGGCAGCCCGGCAGTCCTCCCGAGATCAACCAGGCTAGCCGGGTGAACCCGGAGCAGTTGCGCGACCTTTGCTTCCAGCTGGAGGGCCGGGCGCCAGGGGGCGAGTCAGGCGGCGCCTGGTTCGCGATGGATGCTGATGGCGCGCGCGTCGTCCTGAAGTGGTTCGCCGGCGAGGGCATGGCCGGCCGCTACGCGGCGCTCCTCCCGGCGCTCGACGTGCTGCGGTTCCACGGATTGGTTCGCACCCTGCCGTATAATCGATATCGAGCGGGAGTAGCTCAGCGGTAGAGCATCTGCCTTCCAACCATCCGGGGCTTAGCGGTATCCTTCGCATCGTGACGACTCCACCGATTCCAGTACAGTTATCAGTTCTCGGCCTGCTCCTGATCACGTGGATTGCATGCCAGGATGACCCGACGCCTGACGTTTTGTACTCCCTGCAATTGCCTCCGGTGACCGTCCTGGAAGCTTACGATTTGCTATCTGAAGGCGAAGTTAACTTTGTAACCATAGATGCGCCGACGGACGGCGCACGCTTTGAACTTCAGTCTGATCCTTCACAGGATTGGGTGAGTGTTGGCTATCCCGTTTCGCTCTCTCTGACGGACCGTCCTGAGCCCTTGCTGATACTTGGCACAGATCCCGGCGAGATCGGCATTGATGCAGAAACTCTCGATGAGTTGCTGGCGGGAATACAAGAGACTAACAAGGCCCGGGAGTGCGAGATCGGCATACTCGACAACCGCAAGAGCAGAGAGCCGCTACATTCACCCGAAGAGACGATCGTCATCGCGGGCCCCTGCTAAGAGCCCGTTTCAACTAGGGGGTGCGAACAAGGAAGTTCGCGCCCCTGTATCTAGGGTGGTTTTCGCAGTGCGCCGGCGAGTCAAGGGGTGAGCATAACGCGCCGCCTCCCCGGCCCCCTCCCGCTTATCCCTCCCCTGATCCTTGACTCGCTACCCGCGTTCGTTGAACGGAGCCTGGACCATCCAGACCCATCAGCAAGGCGCGATGCTTCGGCGTCCATCTCCTGCGACCATCCTCAACCAGACGCTGTACGTACTTCATATCCCCACCGTAAGTCGCAAGCCCGATGGCCAAGCTAGGTGCCACTTGCTGGTGCAACCATGCCTTCACGTCGTCCGCCGTGCGAGGAGGCTGGGGCGGCAAGCCAACTGCCTTTGCCGCATCCCCAACGAGTTGGGCGAACCACGCAACTCGCTCCCCCCGGTCGCCTCGACCACTCTTTCGAGTCCGGAAGTCTACCAGGCTTACAACCTGGCTCGCCCACACGTCGCCCCACGGGTCGGTTACCAGGTCTCTGCACACCGGGAACGACGCTGGATACCGGGCCTGTAACTCCCACCTGATCGACGGATT
>Ga0105347_1000080_pt1 | contig 44295 bp, 41 predicted proteins | sample EasRivMeERMLT890_FD_89677 | JGI IMG/M metagenome (GOLD analysis project Ga0105347, IMG submission 89677) | Soil microbial communities from meander-bound floodplain in the East River, Colorado, USA - East River MetaG ERMLT890 | ecosystem: Environmental > Terrestrial > Soil > Floodplain | place... | reverse complement strand
GGGGCATTCTTGGCGGCGCGAAGGGTGCGGCCAAAGGTGCCGCAATAGGCGGCGCGGCGGGAGCGGGCGCGGTAGTGATGACGCGTGGTGAGGAGGTCTCACTCGCGCGTGGCACAACGGTCGCTGCCATACTCGCACTGCCGCTGACGGTCACCGTGTCAGACCCTTAGGCCCTGGGTTCGACGCGCTCTGGCTGCAGATGAAGGCATCCCTACTCGCAACACACGTTGCACGATTCGGACCTGTCGCGGAACCATTGGGGCGCGCCGGCGGCTACGCCGGAATCCTCCTGACCTACTGAGCGCACGACAGGAGCGGCGCCATCCCGGCGCCGCTCTTGCTCGCGCTGGCGAAGGAGCTTCATCGTGTTGATTCGTGCTTTACTCGCGTGGCTAGTCCTTCTCGCTCTTGCGGTGGTCAACGGAGCTGCACGGGAGGCGTGGCTGATCCCGCGAATCGGCGCGTCCGCTGGTCACGCGGTCAGCAGTCTGTCGCTGTCGGCGCTGATTTTCCTGTTGTCATGGGTGGCGATCGGATGGATCAATCCCGTGACTGCCAGAGAGGCATTTCTCATTGGCCTCGTCTGGCTGGCGCTCACGCTCGCGTTTGAGTTCCTCGCCGGTCACTACGTGTTCAGGACACCCTGGAACGAGCTGCTCGCCGACTACGACGTCCTGTCGGGCCGCATATGGGTACTAGTCCTTCTCACGACGACGCTCGCTCCGCTCCTCACGGCGAACATGCGCCACCTTGTCGATGTGCGATGACATCGACATGCACACGGGCCGGGACCTATTGTGCAAACCGCGTCGCGAGGTAACGGACCAGACCATCTTTCTCTGAAGCGGCGACGCGGGCGCCCCAATTGTTCATCTTGTCCACTTCGCGCGCCCAGCCGGCCACATCCAATCGCTGCGCTTCGATAAGCCGGAGGTCGTGACAGCTCTGGCACTTCGTCTCGAGCAACTCAGATGCGGAACGTGCGATGTCCGCAGGCAGTTGTTGCGATGGTCTCTCGACACCGAAGTGTGCAGCGAGATACTCCACCAGTTCCTTCTGCTCTGAGTCTTCGACCGCAGCGCCCCACGAGATCATCTTCGTGAGCTCGCGTTCCCAGCCGCTGCGCGAAAGTCGCTGCTGCCGCATCAGGTCTGCTGCGTGACATCCGAGGCATCGTCGACGCAGGATCTCCGACCCCTCCCCTGCCGGAATGTCAGTCTCGGAAGGGACGGCCTGGAGCTGTGGTGCGGCATCGACCTGCGCCCGCGCGGTCACCGACAGGAGCCAGACTGCTCCGAGACAACCGAGCAACAGGCCGCGGCGGGACCCGATGGTGTTCCTACTGCGGCGAGACATGCACGCGCACCTGATCGATCGCGTTCCACAGATACCCACCCGGATTCCACTCCGCGACCACCGGTTGAATCCGACCGCGCGCATCTGTGGCGCGCGACAGCACCACATGCGAACCGGGCTCCATTGCCCGCCACACGAACTCAAAACGTCTCCATGCGTACGGCGCCTGATCCCGCCCGAGACGCGCGGACGACCACGTCCGGCCATTGTCGGTCGACAGATCGACCCGGCGAATCTGTGCCTCGCCGCTCCATGCAAACCCGGCAATGGTGACGGGGCCACCAGCGTGGATAACGGAGTCAGCGCCCGGTTCGGTCACTATCGACTTCACGGACAACTCCGTGACCGGCACCGTGTCGGCGGGACTGACCAGGGCCCCGGGAGAGACGGGCCAGCGAGGTAAACGGTAGGCAGCCTGTACGAAGGCGCCGTCATGATTGCGATCGCTGACGGTGATGTGCGTGAGCCACTTCATGCTGTACGCGCCTTCCCACCCAGGGACGATCGCGCGCAGCGGAAATCCGTGTGGTGTGGGCAGCCGTTCGCCGTTCATTTCGTACGCGAGCAGCGTGTCCTGGTGCATAGCCTTCTCGATCGGCAGACTACGGATGAAATCCGGGGCAGTTCCGACGCCAACGTCAGCGCCATCAAACCAGACATACCTGGCAGACGGTTTGATCCCGGCTTTTCTCAGAACCTCGGCAAGCGGCACTCCGGTCCATCGCGCCGTACCCACCGCTCCCTTCCCCCACTGAACGCCGGCAACCGGCGGGTCGTGAAAGCTGCGGCCATTTCCGGCACACTCCAGAGTCGCTGCGATCGTCTTGGAAGCGAACTGTCTCACGGTGTCGAACGTCAACGTCAACGAGGCATCAACCTCACCATCGACCCGAAGAGTCCATTCCGCTTCTCTAATCGCCGGCGTGTAGAAATGCGAGCGGACGTAGAACAGCTCATTGGGGGTGATCCACGATGTCAGCAGGTGTGCGGGAGTCTCGAGATCCTGGGGGCGAGCCGAACGAACGATCAACTGGTCCTTCGACAGGCCTCCCTGCGCAAACAGCTCGCGTGGCGATCCCAGTCCCATTGCCGCGAAGCCGGCTCCTGCACGGCACGCCGCGTCCAGGAATGCCCTCCTGCTGACAGACCCTGCGGCGTTGTGCACCTCGATCGTGCTGGCGGTGCGTCTCGAGATCATCGTGTCACGTTATGAGGTGTGACCCACTCTGTCAACACGAACGACGGCACACGTCGCGCGAGTTGGCGGGTGAGCGTCCGCGACCGCTCCGATCGGCGTTTTCCGGTGCCCGACATCGGCCGCCGTCCTGATGGGGCATCGCATTCGAGCCCGTTCATCGAAGCGAAGCAATTGAAACCCCGGACGCCACAGTCATAGCCGCCAACGCAGCTCCGCTCAGGCGTCGAAACTGTGGCGTGCCGAGTGCCAGCGCCAGACAGAGCTTCAGGACCGAATTCGCGAGAATGCCAATGGCGATCGCTTGTGCCGCAACGTCAGGCGCCACTCCACCCGCGGCGCCCTTCGCCATTGAAATCGTCAAGGCATCGACATCGGTCAGTCCGAGGACGGCTCCGGACACGAGCAATCCTGGATCCCCGTACGTGCGCTGCACCCAACTCACCGCAAACAGCACGAGTTGAAACGTCACAGCCATCTGCAACGCGGGGCCCACCTGCAGGGGGTTCGACGGCATGTCAATCTGGAACGCGTCGTCTGGATTCCTGCGTAGCCACACAAGGAGTGCGAATACGCCTACCGCGAACGGCGCCGCCACGTACGGCAGGAGCTCCCACGCGACAGTCATGTGCAGGACGGACGTCGCGATGAAGACGCGGGGAAACAGCATCGTGCACGCCGCGATCGTCCCGACCGCGAGCGGACGCGAGAGCGCCCCGTCATCTCGGCTGAGGCGCGCGAACGTGAGCGTCACGGTCGTCGATGAAATGAGACCGGCAAACGCCCCAGCCAGCGGGTAGCCGTGCTGGGGCCCGAACACACGGCGTGCGAGGTACCCGACAAAACTGAGACCTGTGAAAAAGAGGACCAGCAGCCAGAGCTCGCGAGGCTTGACGCCACCCAGAGATGCGATGGGACCCTCAGGAAGAAGGGGAAGGATGACGACCGCCATGACGCCGAAGCGCACGGCGGCGCGAAGCTCCGAATCGTCAATGCGTGCGACAAGGGCGTGCAGACGTGACTTCTCGACGAGCAGAAGCGCGGTGACCGCAATCGTGCCGCTGGCGAGCGCAAGTCGTCCGACTCCTGCAAAAACGCCGGCCGCGATCACGACAAGCGCAGCCGCCTCGGTTGTGGCGTCCACGTCGTTGCGGCTCGCGACGACATAGCCGACGACGATCAGCCCGACAGCGCCAGCGCAAAGGACGACGGCAATACTGCCGAATCCAGCGGTGATCAGCCAGCCCGCCATGCCGGCGACACCACCGAGGAGCGTAAATGTGCGTACCCCGCCGAGCCGGGCATTCGCACCGGTGGCATGTCCGGAACGCTGCCGCTCCACGCCGATCGCGGCGCCGCCCAGTGCACCGACGACAACTCCCGTCAGCGCCGTCAGGTCACTCGTCACCGATGTCCAGTGTACTCAGACCGTCTGTTGCACATCCGACGTGAAGCGAAACGGCTGCGATCGGTTCGTGCGTTCACCAGCAACAACAGCGTCGCAGCCGAGGTCAATATTGCGAGCGACCCCCACATCGGAAGTTCGCCAGGTGTTTCCGCCAGACCGCGATGGATTGCGATGATCGAGTTGACCGACAGCACGAGGAGATACAGCGATCCTTGGATGCCGGCGATCGCCGCGACGACGTATCCCCAGGCCTGCCGCTGCCACAACAGGATTCCCCCGAGCCCGAGCACCGTCGCCATGATCGAGATGTCGAGCGCTGCGACGAGTTTGAACGCCTCCGGCGCCACGGGAGTCGGTCGACCGGCGAACACGTACGACGCCCACATCGCGATCCAGACGGACGCCAGGCCTAATCCGACGAATACGAGATAGCCGCCGATGATCCGCACGGGGGTCGCCGACCGGAAACTTGCGGCCACGTGACCGATGTCGACGCGTGACAGTGCGATGATGAGTGTCACCGCCGAGAGCACGAGCGGAACGACGTAGAGCAGGAAAAACACATTGAGCGTGGCTCCAAAGAGGTAGTACGCGTAGTTGTAAACGGCGTACCCGATCATGCCGAGCCACAGCAGGAGTCCCCGTACCGAACCTCGCGCCGCGAACGCGAGACCGGCTGCAAGCAGCGGTATCCCCACCACGAGGGTGACCCAGTCGTTGCCAAACCAGGCTGCTGTGATCCACTCGTCATCGCGGTACTGCTGCTGAAACAGCAATCCGAGCAGGGCCTGGACGAGCATGAGGACTGCAAGCGTCACGGAAAGCCTGTACGGCGTCCTCATCTCCGGCATCGCGCTCCCCTGCGCCGTCCACACACGTCCGACCCCGGTGTTGACCGAGGCACAAAGCCTGCCGATGAAGAACGTCACATCACATCGAAATAACCGAGCCTGACGCCGCGGCCGCGGTGAGAACGGAGGGGAATTCCACACGCGTCGCGGGATTTTCCGCGCTGACAGGCTCTATGCTCGCTCCTAATCATCGCTTCGCGCGGCAGCCTGCTGCCGACGCGTGGCACCTCACTTGCCGCTGAAACAAGGGAGGTTTCCATGGCGCGACAATCAACCGACCCACATGTATTCCGCTCGATCCTCTGCCCGGTGGACTTTTCAACTCACTCGCGGGCAGCCTTGCGGTATGCCGCAGCGCTTGCGCGGCGCTCCAGTTGCCACCTCGTCGTCGTGTATGTCAACGACCCGCTGCTTGCGATTGCCGCGGCTACAAAATCCGACGCGCGTGCGCTGATTCACGCGAGCGAGCACGACCTGCGCCGGTTCGTCATCAGCGTGACAGCGTCGCGACCGATGAACGTCACACTCGTCACGACCGCCGGCAAGCCGGCCAGAGAAATCGTGAACGTTGCAGAGCGGCACGGTTGCGATCTGATCGTCATGGGCTACCGCGGGGTGGGCGGTGCGTCCAAATTCTTGTTTGGCTCGACGACGGAAGGCGTGGTCAGATCGACATCCGTTCCGGTGCTTGCGATTCCACCCGGCCGGCGACGAATCAAACGCCCCGTTGCGAACGAAAGCCGCCTGAAGCGCGTCTCGTAGGCCACATCAGGCTGGTCCGCACGCGCGAGTAGAATTTCAGGCGACCGACCAAACGTCTTCTTTCAACCCCAGCTCGAGCTTGTCCTTCCATGTCATTTGGCGAGCCTCCTGTGGAATGAGCCCAGCGCGAGTTCGCGAGCAAGCGGTGTGCACTCTTATCCGCCTCCTCGCCTCTTTGTCTCCTGTAAAAACGCACAGCTGTTCAAAAGAGCACAAGTCCATGAATGACGCATCGCGTACGCTGGTGGCATCGCTCCGCGGGCTATTGCAGAGTTACCCCGCGGCTCTTGATTGGACCGAAAGGCAGAAGACGGAGTACCGCATGCTGGAATGGATGAAGAGGCGACAATCGAGGGTGCGTATCCAGCCTGCACCAGTTGTGGAGACAGCGAAAGTGCAACGACCCGTGATGTCCGGGAAATACCTGTCGCTTTACAAGTATCTGGATGGCAGATTCGCCGACCGCGTCGTCCTGAAGTTCACGGAGATCGAAGATCTCCTTGGTTTCGCGCTGCCGGACCTCGCGCGCGTGAGCGAAGACTGGTGGACGACTCCCGATCCGAGCGCGGCCTCGCCTCGTTTCTCAGATTCGTGGATACTGGCCAAGAGGACCGCTCGGCCAAATTTGCTGGCCTTGACCGTTATCTTCGATCGCGCACCCTGATTCGTCCGGGCCTGTCAGGCCGGCCGCAAGCGCGCTTCTTCCGCTCGGACTTGCATCTCCTTGATCAGCTCCCCCACCGCGACGCGCCTCTCCAACTGATCGAGTTCGGCGCCGTCGCATCCCTCCACCTGCAGCTTCTTCCCGATTGCGGCAACGAGCCGGAGGACTTGCGTGACCTCGTACTCGGCCAGGAGATCGATCTGGAGATCCAGGTCCGCCCGCATGTCGGCGACAATCGCCGCGCGATTCTGGCTGATGAGGACGAAGGTCGCGAGGAAGATGGCTTCGAGAGAGACAATCAGCGTCAGCAGTCCGAACGGAAACGGATCGAACACGCGGCCCCGAATCCACCCCATGTTGTCCGCGATCCACCATCCGAACCATGCCACGTGGATGTAGACGAACCACATGCTCCCTGAGAATCGCGTCAACGCATCAGCGAGGCGATCCTGCGCGTTCTTACGGCGGTCTTCCGTTTTCCGAACCGCCAGCATCGTAAGAATGTTCTGCTCGATCACATCTGCAAGGGCGGGATTGTCGCGAATCGCGGGCGGGTTGGTTCTCCCCTTCATCGGCACCTCTCACCGATGAGCATAGCCGACAGAGATGGACGTGTACTCCCAGGGACTGGCAGCGAGACGACGGCCGGAGCGCTGTGCTCCGCAACCGTCCCTCGCGCCAGAATTTCCGAGTACGGCGTTATGCGCTCGCGCCGGCACGCATGGTAGCCGTTTCCTCCCGGTTGGGACCGTAGAGACCGGGCGCTTTGCCGCCCGCCAACCGGCACATGAGCGAGAGTTGCCCTCGGTGGTGAATGCCGTGCGAAATGATGCTGGCCCACAGGATGTCGCGAATCGCCATGGGGCCATTGAAAAACTGGATCGTACGGTCAAGATCCTCTGGCTTGAGTTTGCGGATTCGCGCGACCGCCTCGCGGTGAATCCGTTCGTACCCGAGCGCCAGAGCCTCCACAGTACGCGGGCGCTCGATATTTGGTGGCTTCGCGTCCATCGCGAAGCGGCCATTCTCGATACCGTAGCTCATGTAGGCGTCACCCTCAGCGAGGTGCCACGCCAGTTCGCCGAGCGATCGGCCGCCGGCATCGGGTCGAAAGTCGTACTGCGTTGCGGGCAGTGCCCGTAGCAGCTTTAGAGTACTTTCCGCTTCGCGCTCCCACGCGCTCAGGAACATCTCAAGTTCGTTCATTGCCATATGGCACCTCCTGGTAGACAGGCGAGACTTGCCACTTATCCGACCGTTCACACCTTATCGCAACGAAATTCTCTGTGCAGACGTCTCATTAACTGAGCCATTGTGACGATCTGGACATTGTCACGAGCCAGGGTTTGTGTCGTACTGATGCTTCGCCTGCAAATGAACGCCCCAATAGCACGCAAAATTCTGGTTGTGGAGGACGACAGTGCCACCCGGCGGGGACTGGTCGCCCTCTTGAGGAACGCCGGCTACGACGTCGTGGCAGTCGATTCGATTCCGGCCGCGAAAAAAGCGCTGGTGGCCGAACGCCCCCACCTGTTGATCACAGACGTTCGGCTTGGCGCATTCAACGGGCTCCAGTTGCTGGCCACGAATCCCAACCCAATTCCAGCCATCGTGATGACCGGGTTTCCCGATCGAGTCTTGGAAGCCGAAGCTCAGCAGCTCGGCGCTGAATTCGTGCTCAAGCCGTTTGCCCCGTCTGATTTGATGGCTATGGTTGAGCGCAAGCTCGCCGACACGGCACCATTCGAAGCCTTTCATCCTGCCAGACGATGGCAGCGCAAACGTCTCGCCTCCGAACTGCCGGCGCAGGTGGACCATGCCGCGGTGCGAATCGTGGACGTGAGCTACGGAGGAATGCGTTTCGCGGCGGACCATCCGCCACGTGTCGCGCCGGAGTCCACGTTCCAGATCAGCATCCCGAGCGCAGCCGTTTCGCTCAACGTGCGCGTGATTTGGCAACAAGCGAAGGACGACGCCAGTTGGATCTGCGGCGCGATGATTACCGACGAGGGTATGGCCGCGTGGCGTGAAGTGGTCGACCGCACGGCTGAGGCGTGAATAGAAGGTGCCAGCTCAGGGCGCCGAGCGCGTGAAGGCGAGCAGCGGACCTAAAAACTGACTACGGCGGCGACGTGCAGACGCCGAGGAGGCGCGAAGCCGTTGCCAGTGGAAAAAAACGGGTTCGGCTGCAGATAGGGCGCAAAGTACGGCGCGGTCGCCACGGTTCGCAGGTCGAGGTACTGCAGCGAGTCGGTCGACAAGCGGGTCTGGTTGTTGAACAGGTTCAGCACACGCGCTTCAAACGACACGCTTGCGCGCGCGTTGAGCGGCACTCGGTACGCGCCCATTACATCCAGATTTGCCCAGGTCGGGTTGCGATGACTGCCGGCCGGCTCCAGGTAGTTCATCATGGCGCCCGGCACGTCGCGGGCACGTGCGGTCCAGGGCGTGCCGCTTTGCACGCGTAGATAGCTCGAGGCGGTCACTCGGCTGGTCGGCGCCCACGAGGTGAACACCTTGAAGACGTGTGGCCGATCCTCCCAAAGAGGACCGAAGCGATTCGGATCCTCGACATTCGTGCCGGGGCCGTCCTGGATGAACGATGACGTATTGAATACTGCGACAAGCGAGTAGTCGAGATCGACATTGCCTTCGAATCGGCTCCACGTGTAGCTGACGTCGCTCATCCAGCCGTTGAGAAGACGGCGGCGGACATCCGCGGTGATTGCACGGTAGGTTCGCCTGGCGTCCGCCGATCGGCACGCGGCGAACGCAACGCACGGGAGATTGGCGGCGACAAAGGGACCGCTGGTAGGCGCCGTTCCGCTCAGGCGCGACGGAAGATCCTCGATGAAGTTCTTCATCGTGCGGAACATGTAGAACACTTCCGCGCTGTACGCCGCGGCGAACGGCGTGGCATATCCAAACAGGACTTCGTCCGTATAGACAGGCTTGATGGCGGGGTCGATCAGCTTCCCGGTCGTTGACGCGAGCGGCGCGCTGGCCAGGACTTGGCCGCTCAGGTCGAAATCCGTCTGCGTCTGAAAAATACGATTCGGCGCGAGACTGCGGCCAGCCGATTTCTGATCCATGTTGTAGTAGCGGCCCCAATTCACATACGCCTTGTCGCTCTTCCCCTTCCGCACCTGATAGCTCACGCCGAGACGCGGTTGGATTTCGTCGGCAAAGCCGAACCGAAGAAAATTACACGTGTCACCGCTCGACTCGTACACCGCGGCGCCGCCCTTCAATGCAATCGTCGCAGGACATCCTGAACTGCCCCTGACCTCCTGCGAGAATGAGTCGCGATTGACAAGGACACCGAGGTTCACCGATGTCCGGTTCGCGATCGTCACATCGTCCTGAACGAACAGGGAATACGTGCGTCCCTGACCGAGTTGGGAAGGCTGACGGGTGTAGTAGCGGGCGCGGAGCCCTGGCACACCGTTCTGGGTGATATTTGAAATAAGCCCCCATCCATTGGCGAGCCGGTTGAACGTCTCTTCGCCGAACTCCGAACCGCCGCCGGCCTTCAGGGCGTGAGAGCTTCCGCCGAGGTCGAAGAACTGGCTGAACGTCGCTCGAGCTTCGTGGCGGCGATAGTTCTGGATATTCGCGAACTGGTTGCCCCCTACCTTGAGATCAGCCTGGGCGGGATCGGTGTACTGGCCCATCGCCGTCAGATTGGTCGGGCTGAACGGCGGCAGGTAGCCGAGAGCCGTGACCGGCGCATCCTCATTGGTCTCGCCCATGTAGAGGTAACGCACACTAAGCGAGCTGCGGCCGGTCATGAACGTCGCCCACTCGGCGCTTGCGATCCCGCTGCCGTTGTCGGTGTTGGTTGCGACACTTGGCGCCGCGCTCGAGTCAATACCAGCATTCTCGACGTGACTGGGCCGATGCCGATAGCCCGCATTCAATTGATGGCGTGCTGTTGGAACGGCGGTGAGCTTTCCGTAGAACTCCTGCGCGGTGCGTATTTCATCAGGTAGCGGTGTCGCGACCTTGTTCACGCGATCCCACTTCGTCTCACGAGCGTAACGCGCGGATCCGTAAAAGAAAATGCGATCCTGCAGGATCGGACCGCCGACGCCGATCGCCGGCCCGATCTCCGTCGTCAGCTGCGGATCTCGGAAGGCGCCAGCCTTGACTCCACGATCGATCAGGTCGCCCGGCAGCGTGTACGCGCTGACCAGATGCTTCGACAGCCAGTCGAGCCGGCCGATGCCGGCAACACGATTCGAGCCGCTGCGGCTGACCGCATTCGTAACAGTGCCGCTGGTGCGGCCGAATTCGGCGCTGATTCCGGCGCGCTTCAGATTCACTTCAGCGATATCGAGCTCGTTCACTTCGGTGCTGAGATAGCCGTACGCGGGATTGGTGATGTTCGCGCCGTCGATCAAGTACGTGTTGTCCTGTCGACCGCCACCAGCGGCGGGCCCGACGTTGCTTCGATTGTCGGCGACGCCTGGGATGAGTTGGAACAGTCCGCGGTACGTGCGCTCGAGCGGAAGGCGGTTGAACGTATCGGCTTTGATGTTGAAGCTGACCTCGGTCGACCGAACATCAACGCTCGGCGTTGCCGCCGTCACCGTCAACGCCTCCGTGATCGACAGGCCGATGACCAGATCGACCTGTGTGTCCTTCCCGACGTCAACGATGGCGGGACGGCTGGCGCTGCCGATCACGCCATCGACGGCAATCGCGTATTCACCTGGCAGGAGGTACTCAAACCGGTACGAACCGTTCGCACCGGTCTGTGCGGTGCGCCCGACTGGCAGCCGGTCCCCCGAGATCTTCACGGTGGCGTCGGTAACGACCGCTCCGTTCTGATCGAACACAACGCCCGAGACCGTTCCGGTGTCCGCGGCGCGCGCGGAAACCGCAAACGCAATGGTGAGTACGACGGCAATGAGCAGCGGGGAGGGCGAGGCGTGTACTGAACTCTTCATGCGGCGTGTGAAGAAGGATCGTAGCATCTCGACGTGCCCACGAGGGCGGGTTAGACTCGTTTCTTCCGGACTCTTCATTGACAGAAGGCGCGAACGAGAAGGACCGGTCTCTCGCAGCGCTGACCCCGCTTGTCTCGCCGAAGCCGCGAAGTGGCGAAGGCGGACCATCCGCCGACCGGAGCGCCGGCTTCACAGGTGCCCCGAACGACGACGGGGCCGGCACGGGTCGATTTGCACCCGGTTATGTGTTCGCAAGCCGCTACCGGATGATCACGCGCATCGGACACGGTGGCATGGGAGAGGTCTGGCACGCAGATGATCTCGTCCTGCAGACGCCCGTCGCCTTGAAACTGATTTCCTCGACGAGCGAGCAAGCGCGGGAGCGGATCCTCAATGAGGTGCGGCTGGCGCGGCAGATTACTCACCCGGCAGTATGCCGCGTGTTCGACATTGCCCAGACGGAGGGCAGGGTCTTCTACTCCATGGAGCTCGTGCACGGCGAAGACCTCGCCACCTTGCTCCGACGCGTAGGTCGACTGCCTGCGGAAAAAGTCGTCGACATCGCCCTTCAGCTCTGTGCCGGCCTGGCGGCCGCCCACGCCCAGGGGGTGCTGCACCGGGATCTCAAGCCTGCGAATGTCCTCATCGACGAAAACGGCTCGGTGCGGATTACCGATTTCGGAATCGCGATCACGACGGACGAGACCGGACACCATGCCCTCATCGGGACGCCTGGCTACATGTCGCCGGAGCAGCTGACGCCTGGCGCTCCGCTTTCAGAAAGAAGCGACGTGTATGCGGTCGGTGTCGTGCTGTACGAGCTGCTCGCCGGAGCGCTGCCATCACCTGGCTCCTTGGCGTTCAGTCCAGACGTTCCACCGGAGCTCGAGCAGGTCATCGTGCAGGCGCTCGCACAGGATCCGCGCGATCGACCGGCATCGCCAGCCGCAATGGCAGAACGCCTGCTGATGGCCGCGCCCGCCACCAGCCGTCGTCGCATATGGCCGTGGCTCGGGGCGGCTGCAGTCGCAGCCGTGGTGGGTATCCTCGCCGTTCTGTCGGCGTCATCGTTCCCGCGCCAGGGGCGCGCCTTGACCGACCAGGACACGATCGTCGTCGCCGACTTCATGAATACGACCGGCGAGCCAGTGTTCGACGGAGCGCTCAAGGTGGCGCTGGCGGTCGCCTTGGAACAGTCGCCATTTCTGAAGGTGTTTCCCGATGACCGTGTACGCGAGACCCTGCGCCTCATGGAGCAGGCGCCCGAAGAGCCGGTGACGCGATCGATCGCCCGTGAGCTTGCGCGCCGCGAGCGGCTGAAGGCGCTCGTCGCCGGGTCGATTGGGCGTCTCGGCAGCCACTACGTGGTCGCACTCGAGGCGATCAACGCCGAGAACGGCGATGTCATGGCCCGCGAACAGGTAGAGGTCGAGGCCAAGGAGGGTGTGCTGACATCGCTTGGCGAGGCGACCTCGAGGCTGCGTGAAAAGCTGGGCGAGTCGCTTGCGTCGATTCAGCGATTCGATGTCCCGCTGCCCCGAGCGACAACGGCATCGCTCGATGCGCTTCATGCGTATTCACTCGCGCTCGATCAAGGCAGGGTGATTCCGCGCGTTGAAGCCATTCCGCACCTCGAACGGGCGATTGAGCTCGACCCGAACTTCGCCCTCGCGCAGGCCTTGCTCTCGGGTGTGTACGCCAACACCGGCCGGTCTGCAGAGGCTCCAGCCTTTGCGCGCAGAGCGTTCGAGTTGCGCGACAGAGTGAGCGAGCGTGAGCGTTTCTTCATTTCGTGGCGTTACTACCTCGACGCCGAGCAGGCGTGGGACAAGGCGTTGGAGCTTGCGCAATCCTGGACGAGGACGTACCCGCGCGAAGCGTTTGCGTTCAACAGCCTGGGGATCGCGTCGGCGGCTTTCGGTCAGCATGAGCGTGCCGTCGGTGCCTTTCGCGAAGCCATACGCCTCGATGCCCGGTTCGTTCCGCCGCATGGAAACCTTGTGGGGTCATTGATTGCCCTGAATCGCTTTGCAGAGGCAAACACGCTCCTTCACGAGCCCGGTGCGCGCGGCCTCGATTCCATCGGCCTCCGAAGGTCGGCGTACCTGCTCGCCTTCCTCGAGAACGATTCATCAGCAATGGCTCGCGAGCTGAAGGCGGCGCGCAGTACAACCGCGACGATGTGGACGTCGAGCTGGGAGGCGCGTACGTCGCTTTTTTCAGGACGATTTGGAGCCGCTCACGCACTGTTCCAGCGCAGCGTTCAGGAAGCGCTTCACGATAACTTCCGCGAGCTTGGCGCTCAATGGACCATGGAGGACGCCGAGTCGCACGCGATCGCCGGGCAGTGTGCCGAGGCTCGGCGCGAAGTCTCGGCCGGACTCGAACTGAGTCGCGACAATTTCACACTGGAGCGCGCGGCTCGCACGCTCGCCCTGTGTGATGCCGGCAACCAGGCCTCGGGCCTCGAAAAGGAGCTGGCGAGTCGATTTTCGAACGCCGCGTTGACGGCCCGCATTCAATTGCCGGTCACCGACGCTGCCCTCGCGTTGCGTCGCGGTGAATCCGCGCGTGCGATCGAGCGACTGGACGCTGTCGCGCCGTACGATCACGCTCCATCGTCCGAGTTCTGGCCACCCTACCTGCGAGGCCTGGCGTACTTGCAATTGAAGGACGGCCACGCCGCCAGTGCCCAGTTTGAGGGCATCCTGAGCCATCGCGGAGAGGCCCCGACCTCTCCGTTGTACCCGCTCGCGCACCTCGGTGTCGCGCGCGCGGCGGCATTGACCGGGGACGTCGCCCGCGCTCGCACGTCCTATGAGCAGCTCTTTTCCCTGTGGAACGGTGCGGATTCGGCGCTTCAGCCTTTGAACGAGGCGCGACGCGAATACGCCCGGCTCCAGTAGTACACTCCGTTGTACCGTCAAAAATGTCCTCGTTACACCACCGCGCGAAAGACGTATTTCTCGCCGCGCTCGGCCATCCCCCTGCCGACCGTGCCGCATTTGTGATGGAAGCGTGCGGTGATGACGTCGGCTTGCGACACGAGGTCGAGTCGCTGCTGGCGTTTCACGACGACGATGCAGCCGAGGATGAGCCGGCGCAAGACACGCCCGTGGCCGATTTCGCGCCAGGCGAGGTGTTTGCCGGCCGCTATCGGATGACCAGGCGGATTGGCCGCGGCGGCATGGGCGATGTCTGGCAGGCTGATGACCTCGTGCTCGAGACGCCGGTTGCATTGAAGTTGATCAATTCGGCCGATCCCGCCGCGCGGGAGCGCATCCTCAACGAAGTTCGTCTGGCGAGGCAGATCACGCACCCGGCGGTGTGTCGCGTCTTCGACGTTGGCGAAGCGGAGGGTGGAATCTTCTACTCGATGGAGTTGGTTCGAGGGGAAGACCTCGCCGCGCTCCTTCGGCGCGTCGGGCGGCTGCCCTCCGAGAAGGTTGTCGACATTGGCCGCCAGTTGTGCGCCGGTGTGGCCGCGGCGCACGCGCAAGACGTCCTGCATCGCGATCTGAAACCTGCGAACGTGCTCATCGACGACGACGGACTCGTACGGATCACCGATTTCGGGATTGCGATTCCAAGAACAGACGCCGGTCTTCACAAGCGCACGGGCACGCCGCGCTATATGGCGCCGGAACAACGCGCGCAGGGAGCGCCGCTCTCGGAGCAAACAGACGTCTACGCGCTGGGTCTGGTGCTGTACGAGCTTCTCATCGGACCAGAGGCATTCAAACGATCCAGTGACGCGGGCTCGCTGCCGAAGCCATCGACGCTGGTCACCAACGTCAACCCGGAGCTCGAACGCGTGGTCATGCAGGCGCTCTCGCCAGACCCGCGCGATCGCCCGGCGTCGGCTTTCGAAATGGCACTGAGCCTGCCGGAGGATGGAACCCGAACGGACACAGGATTCGTCGCGGCGGCCCCTTCGCAAGGCTGGCTGAAAACACCGTGGTGGGTTGCCGGAGCCGCACTGGGTGCCCTCGTCGGTATCCTGGGTGTGGCCTCCTCGTACTTCGACAAGCCCGGCGCTCGCACGTTGACCGAGCAGGACACGATCGTCCTGGCCGACTTCGATAACACAACCGGCGACGCCGTCTTCGACGGAACGCTCAAGGTGGCGCTTGCGGTCGCGTTGGAGCAGTCCCCCTTTCTGAAGGTGTTTCCGGACGATCGCGTGCGGGAGACGCTGCGTCTGATGCAGCGCTCGCCTGACGAGCGCCTTACACGTTCGCTTGCGCGCGAGGTCGCGCGCCGGGAACAGGTGAAAGCGCTGTTCGCCGGCTCGATCGGCAGTCTTGGACGCAACTACGTGCTCGCACTCGAAGCCATCAACGCGGAGACCGGCGACGTGATGGCACGGGAGCAAACGGAAGCTGCCAGCAAAGAGCAGGTCCTCACGTCGCTGGGCACCGCCGCGTCGAGGATGCGTGAGAAGCTGGGCGAGTCGCTCGCATCCATTCAGAAGTTCGATGTGCCTCTGCCGAGAGCCACAACGGCGTCGCTCGACGCGCTCCACGCCTATTCGCTCGCATTGTCCGAAGGCCTCGAAGTGCCACGTCTCGCAGCCATTCCGCAGCTTCAGCGGGCGATCGACCTCGATCCAACGTTCGCAATGGCTCACGCGTTCCTCTCGGGCGTGTACGTCAACACCTATCAGTCAGCGCTGGCTCCGACGTATTCTCGACGAGCATTCGAGCTGCGGGACAGGGTCAGCGAGCGCGAGCGGTTCTTTATTTCGTGGCGCTACTACCGCGATGCCATCCAGGACTGGGAGAAAGCACTCGAGCTCGCGCAATCCTGGACCGCCACCTATCCGAGAGAGGCGTTCGCGTTCAACGGTCTTGGGGCCGCACTCATCCGACTCGGCCGATTCGAGCAGTCGGTCACGCCGTTTCGCGAGGCCATCCGTCTCGATCCCAAATTTGTCCCGGCGTACGGAAATCTCTCCGCGGCGCTGCTCGCGATCAATCAGATTGACGAAGCACGGACCGTTCTCAAGCAGGCCGCTGAGCGGCGGCTCGATTTCATCGGCGCCCGCCGCCTGTCGTACCTCCTTGCCTTCGTCCAGGGGGATTCGACAACGATGGCGCGCGAGCTCGAGGCGTCGGTCGGCGTAGGCGAGACGAATGCCGCATTCGGCTGGCAGGCGAATACTTCCGCCTTTTCCGGGCGCATAACGGCGGCGCACGAGCAGTTCCGCCGCGGCATCCAGATGTCCCTGCAGGGGAACTTCACCGAAGTGGCGGCGCAGCTCACGATGGAAGACGCCGAGAACCACGCCGTCGTCGGGCAGTGCGCCGAGGCACGCCGCGAGGTGTCGACGGGCCTCGAGCTGGGTCGTGACAATGGCACGCTGGAACAAGCGAGCCGGGTGCTCGCGCTCTGCGGCGCAGGACGCGACGCGTTGAGCCTTTCAAGCGAAGTGGCGAAACGGTTTCCGGACGCGACGCTCACGAACCGCGTGTCGTTGCCCGTAACCGCGGCGGCCGTAGCCATCGAGCAGGGCGAACCGGCGCGAGGACTCGCCCTGCTGGAGCCAGTCAAGGGTTACGATCACGCACCCTCGGCGGAGTTCTGGCCCGTCTACCTTCGAGGCCAGGCTTATCTTCAGTTGAAAGACGGTCGTGCCGCCGCGTCCGAGTTCGAGAATATCGTCACTCACCGCGGCGAGGTTCCAGCCTCAGTACTCTATCCCCTTGCCCACGTTGGACTCGCTCGCGCAGCGGCGATGAGCAACGATGCCGACAAGGCGCGCAAGGCATACGAAGCCTTCTTCGCTCTCTGGAATGCGGCCGACTCGGACCTGCGGGTGCTACGCGACGCGCGCCTCGAGTATTCCCGTCTTTCAGGAAAGCAACCTCCGCAGGAAGCCAACCCCTCGACCCGGTAAAACTCCCAACGCCCAACTTCCAATTCCCAAGCCCTAACCCCTAACCCCTAACCCCTAACCCCTATCCCCTACCCCCTATCCCCTACCCCCTACTTCCTGTCCAGTAACTGCGTAAGTCGCGCGGCTTTCGTGCTGAGGTAGTTCCGTTCCGGAATGCTCGTCGTCCGGCCCGCTGCAGCCCGATAGCGTGCGATGGCGGCCTCGCGGTCTCCGGCCATCTCGAGCAGATGGGCGCGAACCGCGTCGAGGCGATAGTGGCCCGCCATTCGTTCATCGGCATCCAGGGCTTTGAGCAGCTCGAGTCCGGCTGGCGGGCCGTTCACCATGGCTACGGCAATCGCGTGATTCAGCGTCACCATGGGATTGTCGGACATGCGCTTGAGCAAGCCATACAACGCCACGATCTGCGGCCAGTCTGTATCTTCGGCTCGCACCGCTTCGTCGTGGACGGCCGCGACCGCGGCCTGCAACTGATACGCGCCAATCGAACCTCGGGAGAGCGTGTCGGTGATGAGCGCGACGCCCTCGGCGATGGCATTCCGATCCCACAGGGTTCGATCCTGTTCCGTGAGCGGGATCAACTCGCCGTCGGGCCCGGTCCGCGCGGGGCGCCGGGCATCGGTCAGCAGCATCAGCGCCAGCAGTCCGGAGACTTCTCCCACGTCGGGAAGGAGGTTGTGAACGGCGCGGGTGAGGCGAATCGCTTCATTCGCCAGATCGCTGCGCTGCAGGTTTGGGCCGATGCTGCTGCTGTAGCCCTCGTTGAAGATCAAATAGAGCACGTGCAGAACAGCGCCCAGACGCTCTGCCCGCTCCTGGTCGGTGGGCATGCGGAATGGCACGCCGGATGTCTTGATGCGCAGCTTGGCCCTGCTGATCCGCTGCGCCATGGTCGCCTCGGGAACGAGAAACGCATTGGCGATCTCGGCCGTCGTGAGGCCGCCGACCGCTCGCAGCGTGAGCGCAATCGCCGATGGACGCGTGAGCGCGGGATGACAACACATGAACAGCAGGATGAGCGTGTCGTCCTGTTCCATACCGTCCCCGCTATCGAGTGAAGGCGTCAGCTGCTCATCAGGCGGGGACTGCATCACGACAACGGTTTCACGACGTCGCCGGGCCAGCTCGCTTCGCAGTTGATCGGTCATGCGCCGGGCGGCGACCTGGATCAGCCAGCCGCGCGGGTTGTCAGGGACGCCTTCCTCAGGCCACTGTACGGCCGCCGCGAGCAGCGCCTCCTGAACAGCGTCCTCGGCTGCCGAGAAGTCCCGGAAGCGCCGGATCACCGCGCCAAGAACCTGCGGCGCAAGCTCGCGCAGCAGGTTCTCGCCGGTGAAGTCCAGCGACGCAGCCGTCACAGGTCCACGGGCGGTGCGCTCATTACCTGTCGCACTTCGATCCGCAGGTTCAACGGCCCGCCGCCGGGGCCTGGCGCTGCGGACGCACGAGCCGCGATCTCGTAGGCCTGTTCAGGGCTCTCGACATCGACGATCCAGTACCCGGCGAGAAACTCCTTCGCCTCCGGGAAAGGCCCGTCGGTGACTTCGGGCCCGCCGCCCTTCCCGGCCCTGACTACCCTGGCCTGATCCGGCCCGGCCAATCCCTCGGCGGCGACCAACTCTCCGGCATCCTTGAGCTCCTTGGCGAAGCGCTTCATGAAATTGATGTGCGCCTTGAGGTCCTCCGGCGGCCACTTGAAGACCGACCAATCCCCTGTCCCCCGCGGTGCATGCATCATCAGCATGAACTTCATGTTCTTGCTCCTCTCGATTCAGGCGCCATGATTGGCGCTTTCATGGGTAAGTCGGAGCACCCGGCGGGTTCTCGACATCCGGCAGATTATCGCGGGACAGCCAATCCTCCGTCTCTGAGGCCAAAGGCGCCAGCGGTGACTCGCCGACGGCCTGTCGGCAGTGACGCGGTAAGAGGAACCTATTGTCCGCCCCCCGGTGGACAAAGTGCCTGCTGTCCACGGCCAATGCCCCCGGCTCTAAGCCCATAACACGATCTGCCAACTGGAGAACCGTCAGGACCCGTGGCGCAGCGCTTGCACAAAGCCCTTGTTCTTCCGAGCCAATGGCTGCACTTACTCCACGCGTTTCAGGGACCAGGCGTTCGCCTCGCCAAAAGGTTGTCGTGATCGGTGCGGGCCCCGCCGGACTGACGGCTGCTTATCTGCTTGCGAAGCAGAACTTCGCGGTCACCGTCCTGGAGGCAGATAGCGTTGTCGGAGGGATCTCTCGAACCGCGCAGTACAAGGGTTTCCGGTTCGATATCGGCGGTCATCGCTTCTTCACGAAAATTCAGGAAGTCAACGATCTCTGGGAGGAACTGCTCGGAGAGGAATTCCTCCGGGTGCCCCGAATCTCGCGCATTCACTACAGGGGCAGATTCTTCGACTATCCGCTGCGCGCCACTAACGCATTAGCCGGACTCGGCCTGATGAACGCCGTGCGCATCGTACTGAGCTATCTCCATGCGCAGTGGCGGCCGCATCGGCGCGAGGACACCTTCGAACAGTGGGTGACCAATCGGTTCGGCAAGCGGCTTTACGAAGTGTTCTTCAAGACCTACACCGAGAAGGTGTGGGGCATCCCGTGTCATGAGATTCGCGCCGAGTGGGCGGCGCAGCGCATTCAGGGTTTGTCGCTTGCTCGCGCGATCCTCGGCGCAACCGCACTCACCAAACGCGCGGCGTCGGTCAGAAGCCTCATTCACGAGTTCCGATATCCCAGGCTCGGTCCCGGCCAGATGTGGGAGCGGTGTCGCGACCGCATTGTGGCGATGGGGCAATCGGTGCTTCTCGACCATCGCGTGACTGCCGTCGAACACGCAGGAGGACGCGTGGTAGCGGTGCGGGCCAGGACGCGAGATGGGGCCGAGCGACGCTTCGCCGCGGATCACGTGATATCGAGCGCGGCACTTCCCGCGCTCGTTCGGGCGCTCGATCCGCCGGCGCCGGCTCGAGCGATCGACGCGGCGGCGGGCCTGAAGTATCGCGACATGATCGTGGTGGGCCTGGTGCTCGATCGCCCGGATCTCTTCCCGGACAACTGGATCTACATTCACAGCGAGAACGTCAAGGTCGGGCGGATCCAGAACTTCGGGAACTGGAGCCGTGAGATGGTGCCGACGCCAGGACAATCGGCCCTGGGCCTCGAGTATTTCTGCTTCAAGAAGGAACCATTCTGGAGCCGCGGTGATGACGAACTCATCGAGCTTGCGACGCGCGAGCTCTCGACCCTCGGCCTGGCGAATGGTGCGAAGGTCGTGGACGGCACCGTGATTCGGATGCCCAACGCATACCCGGTGTACGACTCGAGCTATCGCGATCAGCTGGCCGAGGTCCGCGCGGCGCTGGAGCCTATCCAGGGACTGCAAACCGTCGGGCGCAACGGGCTGCACAAATACAACAACCAGGATCATTCGATGCTGACGGCCATGATGGCCGTCTGGAACGTTCAAGGCGAATCGCACGACGTGTGGGCCGTCAACACCGATTTCGAGTACCTCGAGGAACAGCGTCTCGAGCGCGAGCCGGCCGCCAGACCTCTCGACCGACTTCCGACGCCGTCGCGCGCGTTCGCCCGCGGGCGCTTGCGCCTGCGCGTGGAACCATGAGCGGACCGGCGACGGACGCCGTGTCCGGCCGAGTGGCGCTATTCGGAGCCACCGGCTTCATTGGACCGCACCTGGTTCGGAGGCTGCGTCTTCAGGATGCAGAGGTGGCCGTTCTCGCACGGCCGACCAGCGACACCCGCGCGATCGAATCGTTGGGCGCGACCACCATCCGCGGCGACGTCACCGATGCTGCGGCGGTGCGACGCGCGATCGAAGGCGCGGACGTTGTCTACTATGCAGCAGTGGCTCGTGGCCGCGAGGTGTCCTGCAACTACCAGGTCAACGTCGTCGGGCTCGAGATCGCCATCCGCGCCGCAATCGATGCGCGGGTCCGGCGCTTCGTTCATTGCGGCTCCGCTGGCGTGGTCGGGTATCAGTCAAACCGACCAGTGCTCGAAAACGATCGCCCGACACCGGATACCGACTACCGGCGCACGAAGCTGATGGCCGAGTACTTGGTGCACCGGTACGACGACCGCATCCCGATCGTCACCGCCCGCTTGTCCAGCGTATATGGGCCCGGCAGTCGAAAGCTGCTGGGCGTGACACGAGACGTGTTGTCCGGACGCGTGACCGCCTTCGGACCTGGCAGGCGATTCTGTCACTTCACGCATATCGATGACATCGTCGACGGGTTGCTCCTGTGCGCAGTGCACCCCGCCGCACCGGGAGCGACCTATCACATCGCGGCCGAGCCCATCCCGACACTGCGCGGCATTTATGACGCAATCGCCGCGGCGTTGGGAGTCCCCTTCAGGTGGCGATCGCTCCCAGGCGGCACTCTCGCCGCGCAGGCGGCGCGGCTCCTGACGTGGCTGGGCAGGCCGGTCGGCCTCGAGTCGCAGCGTCTGCAGATGATCAAGTTTTTCACCTGGCCCCGCGCGTACGATTCGACGCGCGCCCGGCAGGAGCTGGGCTATTACTCACGCGTCAACATCCAGGACGGGATGAAGCAGCTCGTCGACTGGTATCGTGACGCCGGGCTGCTCGAAGCGCCTTACGCTGAGGCGAAGCAGCATGCGTGACACAGCCACGCCCGACCTTGCGGTGATTCTGTCGGCGGAGAACGACGGCGCCAATCTCACGACGGTACTCTCTCGGCTGCGCCACCAGACGATTGCCGCGCGCATCGAAGTGTTGATTGGTGCACCGGACCCCGAGCTGGTGCAGATCACCTCGGCGGACCGTGCGGCGTTTGCCGACGTACGCATCGTGAACCTGAACGGACGACGATCGCTCTCACTGGCACGAGCACTGTGCACTCACGCAGCGCGCGCCGATTTCGTGGCGCTTGGTGAAGATCACTGCCTCCCGAACCCCGAGTGGGCCGAGGTCCTGCTGGCTCGCCTGCGCGAGGGCTACGCCGGTGTCGGTCCCCAAATGGTCAACGCCAACCCTGGCAGCGTCATCAGTTGGGCCTCGTTCTTGATGGCGTACGGTGGATGGAGCGCGCCGATCGAGCCGGGGGCGGTCGACACCGTGGCCGGGCACAACAGCGCGTACAGTCGGAAGATCCTGCTTAGTCTCGGCGACGAGCTGCCGCATCTGCTCCAAGCGGAAACGGTCATGCACTGGGAGCTCGCGAAGCGGGGCGCTCGCTTCTTTGTCGACCCGGCGGCGCAAGGGGCGCACTTCAACATCTCGCGGCTCGGGGCGTTCTTACGGGAGCGCTTGTATTCGTCGCGGGTATTCAGTTCTGTCTGGTCGCGCCACTGGCCATGGCATCGCCGGCTGTATTTCGCCGCCCTTGGGCCATTGATCGGTGTGCGTCGCGTCGGCCCCCTGCGCCGACGCATGGCGTGCATTCCGAATCTCGAGGTGAGTCGCGTTCGCCTCCTCCTGTTGATCTTCGTCTCGCTGCTGTTTGGCGGCGCGATGTACAGCGTCGGCTTTCTGTTCGGCGCGAAGGGGTGCGAAGGATTCGAGTGGCAGGAGGAAATCGATCGGGGTCGTTTGATGCGCCGATCCGATCGCGCACTCCTGCAGGCGCAATAGAGAGCGGAACCGGGAGCCGAACACATGTCAGGACAGCCGATCCGTCTCGGTCTCATTGGCTGCGGCGCGATTGCGCGCGACGTCCACCTGCCGGCGCTGGCATCTCTCGGCGAATTCGACGTCATCGCGGTAGCCGAGGGTGACGCGCGCGCGCGCATGCAAGCGCTGGAGCTCGCCCCGGCAGCTCGTGCCTTTGTGGACTATCGCGATCTGCTCACGCACGCCGAAATCGACGCCGTGGTTGTGGCGTTGCCCAACCAGCTTCATTCGGAGGCCGCGCTCGCCGCGCTCTCGTGCCGGCGTCACGTGTACCTGGAAAAACCGATCGGCATCCATACCGAGGAGGTCGACAGACTGCAACAGGCCGCCGCCCGCGACGATCGCGTCATCATGGTCGGGTTCAACTACCGTTACCATCCCCTGACTCGCCAACTGCGGGACCTGATGCACGACAACGCGGTGGGGCGCATTGTTGCCGCACGGTCGATCTTCACGACGCCCGGGCGGACCCTGCCGCCCTGGAAGCAGGCTCGCCGGACCGGAGGAGGCGTGCTGCTCGATCTGGCATCACACCACTTCGACCTTGCCCGGTTCGTATTCGCGCAGCCGATCGTGCGTGTCGCGGCGGACATCCAATCGTTGCGCTCCGAACACGACGTGGCAGCCGTGAGCATGACTTTGGCGAACGGTGTTGTCCTGCAGTCGCTCTTCTCGTTCGGTGTCGCGGCACGCGATGAATGGACCGTGTACGGCGACCGCGGTGTCTTGCATATGGATCGACACTCTTCGTTCGGCGTGTCGGTCGATCCGTTGGAAGTCCAGTCGCGCCCGCGCGCGGCGTTCCGGCACATCGGACAGGCATTACGCGGCCCGATGCTGCGACACCGCCTGCGCTCACCGGGACGTGATCCGTCCTTCGGGACGGCTCTCCGGGATTTTGCGGCCGCAATCCGTGGGCAGTCGAACGTCGATCGGCCGGTGCTGGCGGACGGCCGCCGGAGCCTTGGAGTCGTGCTCGCCGCCGAGTTCTCGGCCGAAACAGGACGACCCGTGGAGTTTACAGAGCCGGCGGCCGACGCCGCTTTGGGCCGGGCCTCGTGACTGAATCGAAGCCCTCGCTCTCCGTCGTCCTCGCCACCCACGACACGTTCGCGTCGATTGCGGCGACGGTGCGGCATCTCGCGCGGCAAACGGCCGCAGCCGCGATCGAGTTGGTGATCGTCGCACCGGATCGGTCGGAGCTGGGCGCCGACGAATCGCTCCTGGCTGGCTTTGGCGCCGTGTGCGTTGTCGAGTATCCAGGGGGCAGTTCGCCGTCACATTGCAACGCCGCAGGGGTCCGCCGCGCGACCGCCCCGGTCATCGCGCTGGCAGAGGATCATTGCTTTCCCGATCCCGATTGGGCGGAGTGTTTGATTGCTGCCCATCGCGGGCCCTGGGCGGCTGTCGGCCCCGCGGTTCGTAACGCCAACCCAGGCAGCTGTGCGAGCTGGGCGGACCTGCTGATTGGCTACGGCCCGTGGCTCGAGCCGGTAACCGGCGGCGAAGTCGAATTCCTACCCGGCCACAACTGCAGCTATAAACGCGCCATCCTGCTCGAGGATGATGCGCTCCTGGAGAGCTGGCTCGAGGCCGAGACGCTGTGGCACTGGGAACTGCGGCGCCGAGGGGAACGGTTGCTTCTTGAACCGACGGCGCGAGTGGCGCACACGAATTTCTCCCGCTGGTCGAGCTTTCTGCCGGTGAGTTTCTACAACGGCTGGCTCTTTGCCGCGTCGCGCTCCCGCGGGATGTCGCCAGCCCGGCGCGTCGTCTATGTGCTGCTCGGCCCGTTGATCCCGCTGGTCCGCGCGGCGCGTATCGCCCGGGCGGTCGTGAGGTCGCCCGCGCTGCTTCGCCGCTTTTGTTTAGCGTTGCCGGCTGTCCTGGCGGGACTCGCGTGCGACGGATTCGGCCAGATGCTCGGATACGCGTTCGGCGCTGGAAACGCATACCGCCAGGCGGCCGCGTACGAATGGCGGCGGGACCAGCATGTGACCGAGCATGATCGGCATCGCCTGCTCGAGGCCGCCGAATGAAGCGCCGCCTCCTGTTGATCAACGACTACGGCGTGCCACTGGGGGGAGCCGAGATCGGACTACGCACCTTACAGCACGCGCTCGGTGATCGCGGTTGGGACGTGCACATGTTCACGTCCGACGCCGGCGCAGGAGAACTGTTCGCCGACGAGACCTGCTTCGGGACGACCTCCCGCTTCCGTACGCTCGTTGCGAGCTTCAATCCGGCCTCGGCCATCACTCTGCAACGTGTGCTTCAGCGCTTTCGTCCGGACGTCGTGCACGTCAAGGATTTTCTGTCCCAGCTTTCTCCGTCGATCTTGCCGGTTCTGCGCGGCACACCCTGCTTGATGCACGTTGAGTGGTACAAGGCCGTGTGTCCGACGGGAACGAAGATGCTGCCGGACGGATCGCGCTGCACGGAATCCCCGGGCCGCGTGTGCCATCGGGGTGGCTGCCTGCCCTGGCGCGACTACGCACCGCTGATGTTCCAGGCGAGTCTGCTGCGCCGGTGGCGCGCCGGGTTCGGCCTCGTCGTGGCCAACAGCCACGCGACGCGAAGGCGGCTGGAGGAGCATGGGTATCGGGACGTCGAGGTGATCCATTACGGCGCGCCCAGTTGTCCCGTACGACCGCCGCTCGCCGATCCGCCAACGGCGGTCTTCGCCGGCCGGTTGGTTCGTGAAAAGGGGATCGACGTCCTGTTGCGTGCCTTCGCCACCGTTGTGGGCGACGTACCAGCCGCTCGTTTGATCATCGTCGGCGAGGGTCCCGAGCGACCGGAGCTCGAGCGGTTGATCGGCGAACTCGGTCTGCACGCCCGCGTCCAATTGCTGGGCAACGTGCCTCACGATCAGATGAATCGCGTTGCGGCGCCTGCATGGGTGCAAGTCGTGCCTTCGCGATGGGACGAACCGTTCGGCATCGTCGCGGCCGAGGCGATGATGCAGGGACGTGCGGCGATCGTCACCGGCACCGGCGGGCTGGCGGAAATCGTCGCCGACGGCGACGGCGGGTTCCACACGCCGCCAGGCGACGTGCCCGCTCTGGCGGCCGCGCTGCGACGGCTCCTGACCGATCGCGAATTGGCCGAGCGATTCGGAAGGGCTGCCAGGCGTCGCGCCCTGGCCCATTTCAATGAAGATCGCTTCGTCGACCAGTTCATCTCGCTGTATGAGCGGCTGCTGCATTCACAACGCCCGGCGGTTCAGAACCATGGCTGACCGAGACGGCCGCAACCTCCTCGATGGGACCCTCAGCGTCCTGATTGCGGAGGGACTCTTCCCGCTGACTGCGATGATCAGCGCCGCGTACCTGACCCGCCGCCTTGATCCCGCGGACTATGGGACGTTGATCCTCTGCGTGAGCATAGTCGTGTGGATTCAGTGGAGCATCACGACGTTGTTCAGCCGCGCCACGATCAAGTTCGTACGCCAGGCGGACGATTGGCGGCCGATCGGCCAGACCGTGCTGCGGCAGGAACTTCTCTTCGGTGTGATCGCCGCGGTGGGATTGATGGCACTTGCGGTGCCAGTAGCGCGACTGCTTCACGCGCCCGCGCTCGTCGGGGCGCTCGGTCTTCTTGCCATTGACATTCCGATCTTCTGCGCCGCCAATGCGCATCAAGTAATTCTGGTTGGCCTCGGTGGTTTTCGCGGTCGCGCGATCGCGTCCGCCGCGCGCTGGATCATCCGCCTGGTCCTGATCATTGTCCTGGTTGAATTCGGTTTCGGCCTGCACGGCGCCTTGATAGGCCTGATCGGCGCTTCAGTGGCGGAGCTCGCGGTGTATCGCTGCTTCGTGCGCCCGTCGCTGTCTGGCCGAGAAGGATTTCCCGTCCGTGAAATGCTCGGCTACGTCGCTCCGCTGTTCGTGTTTTCCATGAGCATGCGACTGTTCGATCGCACGGACGTGCTGATGCTGACGTTGCCCGCGCTGGGCGGTTCGATGGACCGGGCCGGCGTCTTTGGTGCGGCGCAGCAGGTAGCGCTGCTGCCGGCATTGTTCACCGGGGCGTTCGCGCCGCTGCTGCTCTCGACCCTCAGCAATCAGCTTTCGAACGGCCGTCCCGAAGCGGCGCGGCTAATCGCCCGGCAGGGTCTGCGCGTGGCGATCCTGCTCGTGCCGATTGCCGCATTGGTTGCTGCGTTGGCCAATACGACCGTGCATGTGGTGTTCGGCACCCAGTTTGACGCGGCCGGTCCGCTGTTAGCCGTTCTGTTTCTTGGTTCTTGTGCCCGCGTCGTAGTGGGCATTGGCGCGACCATTCTGACGGCGATCGGTCGTCCTAGACTGTGCACCTGGATTGGTCTACCGATGTGGCTGACGCTGATCGCGGCGGAACTCGTGATGATCCCCAGGTTCGGCACCATCGGTGGCGCCATCGCGACGACCACTGTCGCGTGCCTCGGTGCCATCGTGACCTTGCTGTTCGTGGACCGCGCATGGGCGCTGCGCCCGCCGGCGGGCGCCGCCGTCCGGTCGGCGGCGGTCAGCGTCCTCGTGTTCGCGGTGGCGAGCGCGCTGCCCGACGCTGGTTTGTGGCTACTGCCCAACTACCTGATCGGTGCCTCGGTGATCGGACTCGCATTCCTGGGCCTCGGTGAATTCAACCCCGCCGAGCGCTCCCTGCTTCGTTCGGCGCTCGGCCGGTTGGTGCAACCTTCGTCGCTGGCAAGCGAGGTGGTGTAAGCCGTGACCCCGACCTTCAGCGTGATCATCCCGACGTACAACCGACCGCGGCACGTCAGCGGGTGTCTCCGCGCGCTGACGCAACAGAACTATCCGCGACAGCAGTTCGAGGTCATCGTGGTTGACGACGGCAGCCTCGAGCCGTTGGATCGGGCTGTCGACCCCTATCGCGGGCGCCTGACCGTGACGTTGCTGCGCCAAAGAAACGCCGGACCGGGCGCCGCCCGAAATATGGGCGCGTCGGTGGCACGCGGCGAGTACCTGGCTTTTACTGACGATGACTGTCGCCCGCAGGGCGACTGGCTCCGGCGGCTCGACACGGCATTTGGGACGAATGCGGCCCGCATGATTGGCGGGCGCACAGTGAACAGGCTGTCGCGCAATTGCTATTCCGCGGCGAGTCAATTGATTCTGGATGTCGTGTACACGTTCTATAACCGCGACCCGAGAGCGGCGCGCTTCTTCGCGTCAAACAACGTCGCGATGCCCAAGCGGATGTTCGATGCGGTGGGCGGGTTCGACAGCGGCTTTTTCAGGGCCGCAAGCGAGGATCGCGAGTTCTGCGATCGCTGGCGGATGCAGGGATACGCGATGGCCTACGACCCCGAAGCCGTGATCCAGCACCTTCATCAGCTTACACTCCGCACGTTTTGCAAACAGCATTTCACGTACGGGCGCGGGGCGCTCCGCTACCATGCCGTGCGTGCCCGGCGCGGCTCGGGACGAATGAGAGACGACTTGCCGTTCCACACGCAGTTGCTGCGCAACCTGCGCGGACCATTCTCGCGGATGCGGCCGAACCGAGCCGTGCGAATGATCGCGCTGTTGGCGCTGTGGCAGGTGGTCAACGCGGCGGGATTCGCGTACGAGCGTCTGTGCGCGATTGGGAGTCCGCGGCTCCGCGGTGCGGAATTGGCTCGCCGATAGCTGAATACGTCAGGACGAGATGCCGCCTGTAAGACTTCTGGTTCGTTTACGGCCAGTCGCATTTATCGCCGTTCTGCTCGTGGCCTGGCACGTCGCCGTCACACGGCAACCGGTGCATCTGCTGCCCACTCCACTGGCCGTTGCCCGCGGAATCGTCGAACTGGGGCAGAGCGGATTGCTCCTGAAGTACGTCGTCGCGTCCCTGTTCCGCGTTACGTGGGGCTTCATTTTGGCGGCGTCGATCGCGATTCCTGGCGGGCTTGCGATCGGCTGGTATCGACGCTCCGAGATGGCACTGAATCCGATCATCCAGATTTTCAGACCCATTTCGCCGCTGGCGTGGATCCCGATTTCGATCCTGTGGTTCGGGGTTGGTGACATGGCCGCGATTTTTCTCATCTTCATAGCCTCCCTGCTGCCGCTTACACTCACGGCCATCAACGCCGTAGAGAGCATCCCTTCGGTCTACGTGAATGCGGGACGCAATTTTGGTTTGAGTTCCGCTCGCCTGGTCTATCGCGTTCTTTACCCGGCGGTCATTCCTCAGCTGATTGTCGGGATCCGCATTACGCTGGGTGTCGCCTGGCTGGTGGTTGTAGCGGCTGAAATGATTGCGGTGAACTCAGGGCTTGGATTCCTGATCGTCGATGCCCGGAACGCGGGCAACCGATACGACCTCGTGGTCGCCGGTATGGTCATGATCGGAACCATCGGGCTGCTCCTGGATACCGGGATGCGATCGCTCGAACGAGTCAGATCGCTGCGCTGGGGGTACTCGGAAGATTAGTGGCATGTTTCTTCCGAATTACTACCGGGCCGCGCCGTTGTCGCGCCCGCAGATCGCGCTTGGAGCCCTGTTGTGACTAGCACTCAATCAGTCCAAACGATCCACTAGATGCAGACAAAGTTACGGGCGACGGATGTTTCCATGATCTTCCGCCGCGACGGGACGAGCACGGAGGTGCTCGACAAGATCAGTTTCGAGGCGGCGAAGGGGGAATTTCTCTGCCTGCTCGGCCCGTCCGGCTGCGGCAAATCCACGATGCTGAACATCGTTGCGGGGTTTCTCGAGCCGACGAGCGGCGAAGTACGGATCGATGGCGAAATCGTGGTCGGGCCCGATCCGCGTCGCATCTTCGTCTTTCAGGAACGCGGTGTATTCCCCTGGCTGACGGTGGAAGGGAACGTTGGATTCGGCCTCTTCAGGTTGTCGCGGGAGCAACGCGAGCGGCAGATCGCCCACTACATCAAGCTCGTGGGCCTACAGGGATTCGAGAAGGCCTATCCGCTGGAACTCTCGGGCGGCATGAAGCAACGGCTCGAAGTGGCGCGCGCACTGGCGGTCAACCCGGACATGTTGTTTCTCGACGAACCATTCGGTGCGCTCGACTCCATCACGCGCCTCATCATGCGCGTTGAGCTTCTCCGCATCTGGGAGGCGGAAAAGAAAACCATCATCTTCGTGACACACGATATCGAAGAAGCCGTTCAACTCGCGGATCGCGTGCTGGTGATGAGCGCCCGGCCCGCCAGAATTCAGCGCATCGTCGAGATTGATATTGCGCACCCACGAGACATCAGCTCGCCACGGTATCTGGCATTGCGTGACAGCATTTTCGAAGAGATCGGTCTCGCGCACAAAGTATGAACTCGCTCGCACAACCCGGGAAATGGGAAAAGTACTTCTGGCCAGTCGTGACGTCCGCGCTGTTTCTGTCGCTGTGGCATTTCCTTGTCAAGTGGACGGCCTCGACGGTGCTCCCTTCGCCGCTCGACGTTCAAAGAGGCATGGCGGAGTTGTTGAGCAAAGGTCTTCTCTGGAATTACATCGGCGATTCACTGCGTCGCGTCGGGATCGGCTTCTCGATAGCGACTGTCCTGGCGATCCCGCTCGGTTTGACATTGGGCTGGTACCCGGTGGCTGCCCAGGTCGTCAATCCGGCCATTCAGATGCTCAGGCCGATCAGCCCGATCGCGTGGATCCCGCTTGCGATTGTCTGGTTCGGAATAGGCGATGCCGCCGCCGTGTATCTGATATTTCTCGGAGCGTTCTTCCCGATCGTGGTGACCTCGATGAACGGTGTGCGCAATGTGCCTTCCATGTTTCGCCGGGCTGGCCGGAATTTCGGACTCACCCCTCCCCAGCTGCTCGCGAAGGTGGTGTTCCCGGCCGCGCTTCCACAGATCATCATGGGGTTGCGCATTGCGCTTGGCATCGCATGGCTGGTCGTCGTCGCCGCCGAGATGATCGCCGTCGATTCCGGCCTCGGCTACCTGGTCATCGATGCCCGCAATTCAGGAAAGCGGTATGACCTTGTCGTTGCCGCGATGCTGATGATCGGAGGAATCGGATTGACGCTCGATCTCGGTTTTCGCAGGCTGGAAAAGCTGAAATCCGTTCGCTGGGGGTTCCGTGAGACTTAAAAAGAGAATCCTGCTGCTCGCGTTCTGCTGGCTGGGGCTCATCTCCGGCTTGCACGCCTACCTCAACGTCAATTGGGCGTCCATCGTGAACAACTACGTTCCGGCTGCCCAACGGAAGTTCAACGTGGCGTTCATTCCGGTCACGTGCCACCTGGCGTGTCCGGTGACCGACTACATCTCCAAGTTCTCAGAAGCCGGTGAGGTTTTTCTGCCCCGCATGTTTCAGGGTTTTCCGGAAATCAAGGAGGCGCTGATCGCCAATCAGATGCAGGCGGGGTTCATCGTCGCGCCATTGGCGATTGCCCTCAAAGCCCAAGGGGTCCCGATAAAAATTGTGTACCTCGGGCACCGTTACGGCAGTGCCGTCGTGGTCCAGAAAGACGGGCCGATCAAGACGGTCGCCGATTTGCGCGGCCGTACCGTCGCTATTCCCAGTCGCTTCTCCGATGAGCGCCTCATCCTCTTCCGCGCCATGAAGGTGTGGGGGATCAAGCCGGACGAGATCAAGATGGTCGAGATGGCGCCACCCGATGTGGCCGGGGCCTTGGCTGCCAAGGCGATCGATGCCTTCTCGATGGGCGAGCCATTTCCCTCGCAGGCCGAAATGGGTGGGTTCGGCCGCGTTCTTTTCTCGGCTCGAGACTATTGGCCGGACTACATGTCCTGTGTTCTCGTGGTCCGCGAGGACATGATCAACAGCCGGCCTGAAACGGTGCAGCTTCTGGTCGATGGCATCGCCCGGTCAGGTCTCTGGCTGGAACTCGGGAGGCCACATCGAGAGGCCGCCGCCGATTTTGTTGGCCGCTACTACTACAACCAGGAGCCCGCGCTTCTGCAGTGGGCGCTCACGAAACCGCTTGACCGTGTCATGTACAGCCCGCTCGCACCACGCAAGGCGGACTTTGACATCGTTGTGGACCTGATGGTCGAAACCGGTGTCCTGGACAAGAGAATCGACTTCGAGGAGTACACGGATCTACGTTTCGCTGACAAAGCGAGCATCCAGACCGCCTGGAAATACGAACCCGGCAGCGCAACAGCGAGATAAGGAGGCACTAATGGATAGAAGACGGTTTATTTGCCAGGTCACAGCGGTAGTTGCGGCGGGCGCCGCCACGAGTCTGGAGCTCGCACCCGTAGCCGTTTCGCGAGACGCACACGCGAGCACGGCACCTGAGGGAGAAACCCGGAGCGTCACGTATCAGGTAAGAGGATTCACCTGCATCACGTGCGCGGTGGGATTGGAGGTCATGCTCCGCGGCCTCAATGGTGTGACGCGGGCCAACGCCAGCTATCCTGCGAACAATGTCGCCATCGGCTTCGACGAACATGTGACCAACGAGAAGGCGCTGAAGGAATTCATCAAGCTCTGCGGGTTCTCGGTCGCATGAGATGAGAGGTGTGCCCGAGAGCCAGTTGGGCCCTCGGAAGAACAAAGTCAGCCCTGCCGGCTACTCACGCCCGTCGTAGCCGTCCCGGCAAGCGCCCTTCGGGCCCAGATCATCCCCAACTCATAGAACCAACAGGGGATCCGTTTCCGTGCAGATCCGTTTGCACACGGTCTCCCCCTTGCTGACTGACGGCAACCTTCACGCCTTTTCACTGTCTGCCGACTTCACGGTCGGCGAGGAGTCCGGCAATGAAGCGACGAACATTGACCATCACCCTGACGGTGGCCGTGGGCCTCTTCGCGGCCTCGCGAACAGAAGCATCAGGCATCCTTCTGGTGGCTGCAGACACGGAGGACTTCGCCCATCCCGGAACCGGCCCTGACAGAATCGCCAGGATCGAAACCAATGGAGCCATCGTCGTTAACCAGTCGATCATCAACACCGACTATCTGGTGAATGGGCTCGCCGACGGCGGTGGCTTTCTGTTCGCCGGCACGCCGCAGGCAAACACGCTGAGCCGAATCAACTACGACGGTTCGTTCATCAGTTCCGTCGCGGCCGGCTTCCCCGGTGCCGGGACCTGCTGCAACGAGGATATGGCTTTCGATCCCGCGGTGAGTGCGGCCCGACCGAATGGCACGCTCTATCACGCCCACTGGGATGACAATATTCAGGCGATCGATCCTGTAACCGGTGGCGTGTACCAGACGTTCGCCCAGTCGCAGATTGTTGGTATGGCGCACGTGGGTGGCGAGATTTGGGTCAGTAAATGGGCGGATCAGCAGGTTGGCCGCTGGGATCCTTCGACAAATATCTTCACACCAGTTTTCGGAACGCCTGACCTCGCGGGCATGCTCGCGTACGATCCGTTTGATTCGATTCTCTGGGTTGGTCTGCGCGGTGGATTGGTTATTCCGTATACCCTCGGGGGAGTAGCGCTGAATGCGGGCTTCCAGCCATTCGGGGCCATCAACGACACGATCGACGGTGGTGTCTTCATTGGAGAAGTGACAAACGCGGTTCCGGAGCCAGCGACGCTAAGCCTGTTGGGTATGGGTCTTGTCGCGGCGGCGTTGCGTGCGCGAAGGCGCCGCACGAGTCTGTAAACGCCACCGATTCTCGCGAGCTGCGGTCGTCCACCGCAGCTCGCTTTCTACGAGTCACAAGCCCCCTCCGCCAAGATAAACGCACTTCGGGCTCCCAGCCTCGTCGTGTGTGGCGGGTCTCACGCCCGCGATCCATACGTGTTGATCGTGTTGATTCCCGAGACAACGAGAGTGCGCATGGGGCGCTTCGTTGGTCGAAGCGCCGCAAGCGGTGTATGCTGAAAACAGGCTGCACGATTACATTCCCAGTCTCTAGCGGGCTTCTCCATGACATCCTCTGACACGGCGGGGCCGCGCCAAGTCGGCAGCTTGGCGCGCAATGGTGACGTTTCTCCTCGGTCCGGCCAACCTCTCCTGGCGGTGCGCGGCGTGTCGAAGCACTTTGGCGGCACGCAGGCACTGATCGACGCGGGGATCGACGTCGGCGCGGGCGAGATCGTGGCGCTCCTGGGCGAGAACGGGGCGGGCAAATCAACGCTGATCAAGATACTCGCCGGTGTCCATGCGCTCGAATCCGGCACAGTGACCTACCGCGGCCGCGACGTGACTCACGCGCTGCGTCGCCTGCCCATCGCGTTCATCCACCAGGATCTTGGTCTGATCGAGTGGATGACGGTGGCCGAAAACATCTCGCTCATGCTCGGCTTTCCGCGCCGCTTCGGCATGATTGACTGGAACGCGACGCGCACGCGCGCCGAGGAAGCCCTCAAAGTCGTCGGTGCCGACATCGACCCTGAACGGCGTGTCCATCATCTGACGCGCACCGAGAAATCGCTGGTGGCGATCGCGCGCGCGCTGGCGGCCGATGCTGAAATCCTGGTGCTCGACGAACCGACGGCCAGCCTGCCGGCCAACGAAGTGGCGCGGCTGTTCACGGCGCTACGGCTGCTGCGGGCACGCGGCGTCGGCATGATCTACGTTTCGCACCGGCTCGACGAGGTGTTCGAGATCGCCGACCGCATGGTCATCCTGCGCGACGGGCGCCTCGTCGCCGAGCGCCGTGTCAGCGAGACCAGCGCGGAGGAAGCGATCCTGCTCATCGTGGGCCGCGAGCCTTCGCAAGTGTTCAGGCGGCCGGCGCGACACGAGGGCTCGGCGCGGCTCATATTCGAGCGGCTCACCACCGACGACGCCGGTCCATTCGACTGTCGGATGCGAGCGGGCGAGGTAGTCGGGTTCGTCGGCCTGCGCGGCGCCGGCCAGGAAAGCGTCGGCCGCGCCCTGTTCGGGCTCGCGCGCGCGACCGCCGGACGAATCCTGCTCGACGGACGCGCAATCGCCGCATCATCTCCGCGCGAAGCCATCCGTCTCGGCATCAACCTGGTGTGCGCCGATCGGGTCGCAGAGTCCGTCGTTCCCGGACTGTCGATTCGGGAGAACCTGTTCATCAACCCGGTGGCCGCCGGTCTCAACCTGATCTCGTATCTCAGGCCGCACCAGGAATCGCGCGCGGCCCTCGAGCTGGGCGATCGCGTCGGCCTGAGGCCGAATGACTGCTCGCTGCCCATCGAGTGGCTGTCGGGCGGCAATCAGCAGAAGGTCGTGGTCGGTCGCTGGCTGCATCTCAACGGCAGCGTCTACGTGTTTGAAGATCCCACCGCCGGCGTCGATGTCGGCGCCAAGGCGGAAATCTACCGGCTGTTCGATGTCGTGCTCAAAGGGGGCGCCACGATTCTGATCGTCTCGACCGACTTCGAAGAGGTCGCTAAGATCTGCCACCGCGCGCTGGTGTTCGATCGCGGACAGGTCGTGGCGGAGTTGTCGGGCGACGATCTGTGCGCCGAAAATCTACTCGCCGCGGCGTCGGCGCGCATCGGACAGGTACCGCGAGATTATCGAGATCAGCGAGATCGTCAGGATCATGCAGTCCCTCAAATCTAACGCCCTCGAGCCGACGCGTTCAGAGCTCGCGGCGCTCAGCCGCGGCCGGGCGATCGTGCGCATGCTGCCGATCTACGGCCTGCCGATCCTCACGGTCGTGCTGATCGGCTTCTTCTCGTATCTCCTTCCCGATTCGTTTCCGACGGCGATTAACGCCCGCTCGATCCTCAGCGACAAATCGATCATCGCGCTGCTCGCGCTGGCGGCCATGGTGCCGATGATGGCGGGGCGCATCGATCTCACCATCGGCTTCGGGATCGTGATGTGGCACATCCTGGCGATCAGCCTCCAGGTCCAGTACAACTTTCCCTGGCCGCTGGCGTGCCTCATCGTCGTGCTGTGCGCAGGCACCGCGGGATTGATCAATGGACTCCTCGTCGAGGTCGCCCAGATCGACTCCTTTATCGCCACGCTGGGAACCGGCACCATCCTGTATGCGCTTGCCCTGTGGCATACCGGCGGGCGCCAGGTGATCGGAGAGCTGCCTCCGGGCTTCGTCGAGATCAACGGCTTGACGATCCTCGGCGTGCCGATCCCGGCCGTGTACGTGCTCGTGCTGGCGGTGGCGTTGTGGATCACGACCGAGCGGATGCCGCTTGGCCGCCACATCTACGCAATCGGCGCCAACGAGAAGGCCGCGGCCCTCAACGGCATTCCGGTTCGCGCCTATGTCATTGGCGTGTTCGTCGCGTCGGGGCTGATCGTGGGCTTCACGGGCTGCGTGCTTGCCAGCAAGCTCCAGATCGGGCAGGCGAACGTCGGCCTCGACTACCTGCTGCCGGCGCTGGTCGGCACTTTCCTCGGCTCGACCACGATCCGGCTTGGACGCGTCAATGTGTGGGGCACAATCGTGGGCGTGCTGATTTTGGCGGTCGGCATTTCCGGCATTCAGCAGCTTGGCGGCGCCTTTTTCGTCGAGCCGTTGTTCAATGGGATCACGCTCCTCATCGCGATCGCGCTTGCGGGCTTCGCCCAGCGGCGGCGCTCGGTCACGACCCGCAAACCTTCGATCACGGGCCTCGAGCCCACGCGCCACTCAGACATGCGTAGCGGCGGACCTTCCGCCTTCGCCGAAGCTTCGGCGGACAAGTCAGGTCCGCCTGCGGGCACGAATTCAGAAAGGGATGACGAAGATGGTGAAGTCTCGCCTGCCACTTAGACTGGCGGACCTGACAAGGTCCGCCCCGCGCTCGCCGATAGCCGCCGCGGCGCTCCTGGCGTTCTCCGTCGCGTGCGGAGGGGGCGGCACTGGTTCGGGTGCAGGTGACGCCAGTACGAACGCCGGTGTGAAGCCTGGTGTGGACGATGCCTATCTCGCGATGGCGAAGGAGTACATCGCCAAGGTCACCGCGCCCGGCACGCCGTGGACCGGTCCGACGACCGGTCCCCAGGCGCAGAGCAGGAAGCTGGTCGTCTACGTCTCCTCCGATCAGCGCAACGGTGGTCCGCAGGGCGCAGGCGACGGCGCGCAGGAGGCAGCCAAAGTCATCGGGTGGGATCTCCGCATCCTCGACGGCCAGGGCTCTGTGCAGGGGCGCCTGACCGCACTCAACCAGGCGATCGCGCTGAAGCCGGACGCCATCATCCTCGGCAACGTCGATACGCTTGAACAGGCTCCGGCAATCCAGAGGGCCGCCACGCTTGGCATCAAACTGGTCGGCTGGCACGCCGCCGCCGCGCCTGGTCCGGTCCAGGGGCAGCCCGTGATCACCAACGTCACGACCGATCCCCGTGAAGTGGCCAGAGCGGCGGCGTTGTATGCGGTGGTCGACTCCAACGGCACCGCAAGCGTCATCCTGTTCAAGGACAGCATCACCACCATCTCGACGGCCAAAACCGACACGGCGGCCGAGGTGATCAAGGGATGCGCGGGCTGCAAGGTGGTCACCATCGATGACACGCCGATGGGCGATCTCGCCAACCGCATGGCCAGCCTGACCACGTCATTACTGACAAAGTACGGCAAGGAATGGACCTACAGTATTGCGGTCAACGATCTGTATTTTGATTTCTCGGCGCCGTCGCTGCAGTCTGCCGGCGTCAACCCTGCAGACGGGTACCCGCGCCAGATTTCGTCGGGTGATGGATCGGTGACGGCCTTCCAGCGCATCCGTCAGCGTCGCTACCAGATCGCCACGGTCGCCGAACCGCTGCGCCTCCAGGGCTGGATGTGCATCGACGAGCTCAATCGCGCGTTCGCGGGCCAGCCACCGAGCGGATTCGTTCCGCCGCCGCACCTGTTCATCGCCTCCAACCTGGATCGCGACGGCGGGCAGAACAACGTCTACGAGCCGGAGAACGGCTACAAAGACATCTACAAGAAGATCTGGGGTAAGTAGTCAGCCTTCATCCTATTGGATGTCTGATACTAGAACAGCTCAGATCAGCCTGACGGACGATGGCGTGGTGGTCGTGCGTATCCGCATGGGCGCCCGCCAATCCATAACCGATGCGAGCGAAAACCTGACGGCCGCGGTGCTCGAGGCCGCGGGTCGACGACGCCCGCTGCTCGTCGACATCCGTGGTGCTCAGCCGCTGGCCGCCGATGTGCGCCGGCAGTACTCGGGTCAAAGGGTGGTCGACACATTCTCAGCGCTGGCGCTGCTCATCGAAGCCAGCACCCTGGGACGCACAATGGGGAATGTGTACTTCAGCCTTGCCCGCCTTGCCATCCCCACACACCTCTTCGTCGAAGAGGCGCGGGCACTCGAATGGCTGAACAGGCGTAGCCGCGAGTGACGCACGGAAGCGGGACTGCGCCGCTACGTCTTGTAATACGCCGGCTCGTTGCCCGGGTACCACTTGATGTTGCAGCCCATGCTTGGCCTCTGCGTCGCCGGTGCGGGCTTGCCCGCGAGCACCGCATCGGCCGCGGCGCGCAGGTCGGCGCCTGTTACGGGCACGTCGCTCTTTGGACGGCTGCCGTCGAACTGGCCTCTGTAGGCAAGGCGGCCACTGGCATCGAACAGGAAGAGATCGGGCGTGCAGGCAGCGTTGAATGCTTGCGCGACTGTCTGCTTCTCGTCGAAGAGGTACGGGAAGGTGTAGCCCGCTGCCGTCGCCTCCTCCTTCATCCCCTCAGGCCCGTCTTCGGGAAACTCCTTCACGGAGTTTGACGCAATCGCGACGATTTTGAGCCCCTTGGCCTGGTACTCCTTCGCGAACCGCGCGAATTCCGGTCGGATGTGCTGTACGAAGGGGCAATGCTTGCAAATGAAGGCGACGAGCAGTCCCTGGGCGCCTTTGAAATCGGCGTCCGACACGGTCCGGCCGTTGAGGTCAGGCAGTGAAAACGAAGGGAGTGTGGTACCGAGGTCGAGCATCACGGAAGGTACATGGGGCATGAAAACTCCTCGTAAAGAAGACGATTATATCGCGCTCAGACGAGCCTGAACGGCTGGGTGCGTCAGAACGTCGCGATTGACAACGTACGTCGGCGCTTCGCCTTTGGCGACGGCGATGACAGAGCGGAACGCGCTTTCCGCGTTGTTGCGGAAGAATTCGTCCGTCCAGCAGATGGAGTGAGGCGTCACGATGATGTTGTCCAGCTTGAGGATCGGATTGTCGGGTGCAATCGGCTCCTGCTCGAAGACGTCGAGAGCGGCGCCGGCAATGCGTCGTTCCACCAGCGCCGCATAGAGCGCCTTCTCATCGACGATCGGTCCGCGCGCGGTGTTAATAAGATACGTGGTCGGCTTCATCAGGGAGAATTCTCGATCGCTGACTAAATGCCGAGTCTCCGGCGTGAGCGGGCAGTTGACGCAGACGAAATCGGACTCACGCAACACCGCGTCCTTTTCGGTCAATCGGACGCGGAGTTTCGCGGCGTCTTCAGCCCTGGCGTACGGGTCGAACGCCATGTGAACCATGTCGAGCGGCGCCAGCAGGCGAAAGAGCTCGCTGCCGATGTTGCCGAGTCCAAGCGAACCGACCGTCTTGCCGGTCAGGCCGTCGCCCATATGCGACGTCGTCTCGGCCCAGCGCCCCGCGCGAGTGATCGTGTCCTTGATGCGCAGCTTGTGGGAAAGCGCCAGGATGAGCAGCAGGATGCTCGTCGCAACCGGCCGGCGCACCCCATCAGGCGTGTTTGTGAGGATGACACCGCGGGCCGTGCACGCAGGTACGTCGATGCTGTCGTAACCCACGCCCATCCTCGCAACGATCTTCAGCCGCTGGCCGGGGCCCAATAGCGTGGCCGCGGTGACGCGCGGGTTCAGCACGCACACGGCATCGTAATTGGCCGCGTGCGCGGCCGTCAGCTCCTTCACATTCTCCGCGATGAATTCCCATTCATACTGCGGATCGTCGAGCAACTGCAGCGCGCGCTTGTCGAAGATCGACGTGCCATCCGCGCGCAGCGTGTCGCGTGTGATGCCGATGCGGAATTTCTCGGGGGCCATGGGCAGTAATTCAACCACGAAGGACTCTCCTTCGCGCCTTCGTGGTTTGTCTATTTTAGCGGGCCGACGAAATTCTCCGGCGACTTCGAGTACCAGTCGTAGATTTCCTTGCCGTTCCAGATCTGCACACCCTTGAACTTCGCGACGTGCTCGTAGATCTGCTCGAGGTACTTGATCGCATGCGGCTGCCCCGCGGCGTACGGATGGATGGCGATCGAAAAGATCTTCGTCCGCTTCGCGCTCTCCTCGTACAGCCGCTCGAACGCATCGATGCACTTGCGCGCGAAGTACGACGCCTCCTGCGTCTGGACGGCAAGCGTCGTCACATCCTGGCATTCGATCGGGTACGGCAGCGTGACGAGCGGGCCATGCTTGGTCGACATGCGCGTCGGCTCGTCGTCGTACGGCCACTCACAGGTGTACTTGAGACCGGCGCCGGCGAGGTGGTCCGGCGTCTGGAATGTTTCGCCGAATCCGGGACTCAGCCAGCCAATGGGCCGCTGTCCCGTGAACTTCTCGAGCGTGTCGAGCGTCCTGACGATCATCGCCTCGGGGTCCTGCTCGACGTGCATGGGCATCTGCTCGTAGCTGTGTCCCAGCATCTCCCAGTTCGCCTTGGTCACCGCCTCCATGATGCGCGGGTAGTCTACGCAGACGCGCCCATTCACCGACAGCGTCGGACGGATGCCGAGCCGCTCGAACAGCTCGTAGAACCGCCAGAAACCGACGCGATTCCCGTACTCGTGCCACGCCCAGTTCCCCACGTCGGGATGTCTGATCTGGCCCAGCGGCGGGACCAGGAGCACCCGCGGCATCGGGCGAGTGATGTCCCACACCTCGACGTTGACGATCGTCCAGAACACAATGCGGTTGCCGCCTGGCAAGGGAGGCAAAGGCGGGCGATCGACGATCGCAGAGTACGGCGCGCGTTCCCGAGGTTGGGTCATGGGCCGATGTACGTATCAAGTAACCGAAGACGTTGTCAAACCGACGTGGTTCCACGTCTCAGTATTTTTCAATCCGTTTCTGTCCGAAGGGCACAAAGACTTACGTAACCCTTCTCGCCTTTGTGCTCTTCGTGTCCTTCGTGGTTGACGACGTCTTTGTGAACTTGAAGTTGTCCGCGCGTTGGCTTGCTCGGAACTCGACAATCCGAAAGTCAGCGAGACCATGCTTGCAAAACGGATCTTCCTCGACGATGGCTTCGATTTGCCGTCGATTCTTGCCGACGGCCAGGATGATCCCGCCATCTCGCGGTATCTTTCGACCCGAGACCAGGAAGTTGCCGGCAGCGTAGTACTTCTTCAGAAAAATGACATGCGCGGCCATGTGCGCGTCAATGGCGGCGAGGTCGGCCTTGTAGACGAGTTCAATGACGAACATCACCGCCCAGCGTGCATCCAAACAGATCGCTGCGTAAAGGGCGATTAATCGGATCCATGCGGACGAGCACTCGGTGTATAAGGGTCGTCACAAGTTATGAGCCTCGACGAACTCAAGAAGTTTTCGGTCAGCAGGAATTTCTTCCTGCAAGTCGTCAAACCGCTCCATGAGTCCAACAAAGTCAAGAATCCCGCAGGCCTCCTCGAGCTGTTGAAGAAAGTGCATTCCTCCCTCTGGCAGCCCTCCGGGTATCCTGAAGGTTTCAGCGGTGCCCTCGCAGGAACCATTCAGGAAATCCTCGACGGTTATAAGCACGCCGTCAAGTTGGGGTACAACGTCCAATTCGGCGCCGAAGGTCCGAAGAAAAACAAGATCGGCGGCGATACCGTGATTTACGAGGGTGACAAAGTCATCCGCACGACTCAGTTCAAAGCCACGGCCTCCGACATCGATGAGATCGAAAAGCACATCACCAAGGCCGCATGGCAGTTGACCGGCGCGGGCGGTGAAACGCCCCCGAAGGGCTCCACCCGGTGCGTGGAGGTGATTGTCCAGGATACCGAGAATTTCGCGTCATGGCTCGCGCCGAAGTGGGCCGAGAGCGTCAAGCACGCGCTGGACCAGGGCTACGATTCCCAGAAGCCTTCCAAGTCGAAAGACGAGCTCTATGCCGCCACCGACTTCGTCATCATCTGCACCAAGACCACGCGATTCGAGTTCAAGATCGGCGGCGGCGAGGTCGGCGTGTGCACGATCAGCCCGATCGTCAAGGAACATGGCTACGTGTTCGGCAAATCCGGTTTCGCCAGTCACTGGCAGTGGCTGACCAACGACTGGTGGAAGGACAACAAAACGAAGCGACATCAAGGCGACCAAGGACCACGGCGTCGGGTCGAAGAAGCCGAAAACGCCCGACGAATTGCCCTTCCAGCCGACGGCCTGACCGCCCCTCGGACGGCCACAGTTCTACTTCACGCCGAGGATGGCCTTGCCGCCGGTAATTGCCGGAACGGTCGAGCGGATGATGTTCCAGCCTTCCTTGACGCGCCGCGCCACGAGTTCAGGGGTGGTGGCGGAGATCGCGCACGCGATCTTGGCCGCCCGACAGGCCCTCAAGACCTGCTGAAACGCGGCCTCGACTTCCGGTGATCCCGGGAGGACGCCCATCGTACGCGTCAGATCGCTACCCTGGCCCAGGAACAACGCACCGACGCCCGGCGTCGAGGCGATGGCGTCGACGTTCTTCAATCCTTCCGGCGATTCGATCATGGGCATCGCCAGAAGGTCACCCTGTGGATTGAGCGGCCACAGATCGGCGTGCTGGTTGTACTCGTCTGCGCTGAGCCCCCAGATCCACAGCGCGTTTGCCGGACCGTTGCCTCGTCTGCCGTTGGGCTCGTAGTATTTCGAGCCCTTCAGCTGCGGATATCGCATGCTGCGGACGGCGCTCATCGCCTGTTCTTTCGTGTCCACTCCGTTGAAGATGACGCCGTGCAACCCGATGTCGAGCGCCTGTTTGACCACCCAGTCGGACTGATCCGCTTCGGGCGGAAAGCGCGCCATCAATGCCACGTCCGGCTGGAGGTTGCCCTTCTTGTGCACCATGCCACGGTCCGACATACCCATCAGGAACATTTGCAGCGCGGGCAGATCGAGCGGGTTGTGCTCCATGTCCACGTAGACGAAGTCGGCGGGTGCGCGGGCCATTTCACGGGCGTTGACCAGGGAAAGATCGGCCGCCTGGAGGCCATAGACCGTCTTGCCTTCAGCCAGCTTGGCAATGACGGGGTTGAGGTGCAGCGGCGGCTGCTGCGCATGCGGCACGCTTGCCGTCAACACGAACGCCGCCGAAACCGCGGCGATCAGGACGACCCAGATCCTCACGCCGCGATCCAGAGATCTCAGAGCGGAACTTTTCAGCGGATTCGGCATCATCCATCTCCGTCTGCACATGTGACCAGTCGATCGCAAGTCCCTTCGCAATCGCCCGAAGGGCTGCGCGGCGCACGGGTCACACGTGCGCGACCCAGAAGATACCAGTGATTGAACAGCGACGACTTCAATAATCTGTCAGCCTGATTCGGACCAACGACGGCTGAAGAACGACACATTGCTTAAGAATTCGTCACGGAAGTCAGCGGTGAGAAACCGCCCAGTCTTCCCACTTCAGTCTGGCCACCCGCGTGAACTCGTTCGCGTTGGATGTCACGAGCGTCGCGCCATGCCGTCGCGCTTGACCGGCAAGGAGCACATCATAGGCACCGATCGGTTTCCCGATCGCCTCGAGTTCAGCGCGAACGGTTCCGGCTGCCCGCGCGTCTTCTTCGTCGAACAGCGTCCATTCGAGGGGACCCGCAAAGAACGCCTCGAGACGTTGCGTGTTGCTGTCCTTGCGCTGGCTCTTCGCGACGCCATACCAGAGCTCGAACGCCACGATCGATGACACCAGGATCACGCTGTCTCGGGCTACCGCGCGCTGAAATCGGCGACGCACGTTGGCCTCGTTGCCGTTGATCAACGCGATGCAGGCATTCGTATCAAGCAGGTACGTCGTCATCGAACACGTCTCGCTGTGGCGTGGGCGGCTGTTGCCGACCTTCCGGCATGAAGGGCTCGGAGGCCAGACGGTCGAGCTCGGCGAACCACGCCGAGACGTCCGTGAACATCGGCTCCATGAGCACACCTCGTCCGGCGCGGCGAACTCTGACGCGGTTCCCCTCGAACCTGAACTCACGGGGTAACCGTACGGCCTGACTTCGCCCGTTCTTGAACAGCTTGGCAGTGGTAGTCATGGACCTCCTCTAGATATATACCACTAGTATATACCAACATCCATATGGGCCTTGAAAAGCGGGCTTCTAAACGCCAATTTATTTAGTGAACGTTGCCACTGACTTCAGTTCCGAGATGGTTTCTTTCTTTGATCTCTTCATAGCAGTCACTACAAACTAGCCGAACCGTAATCAGCGCCTCACTTTGTGGATTCCACTTCTCTCCGTGCTCCAACCTCACGCGATCGCACGCTAAACACCACGCGTCCGGGTAGGGGTTCTCAGGTTCGTCCGGAGACCACACGAAGCCTTGTTTCTCGCCGTCCAGCAAGTGGTCGCACACGTAGGTTTTTCGCCGGTGCCCATGCCGGTCGCATTCGACTGTTTCGGATTCACTCTGGCTGGTTTCAGCTACCACGGACTCCCTCAGATATTGAGTCGAGGGTGTCAGGAATTTTGTGTGTGGGGCATAGGATGAGGAATCTATATGCCCCGACGACGGAAAGGCCAGGCCCCGGACGCCTCACTAGCGCCAGTACCCGAGGAGATTCTCAATCAGTT
>Ga0105347_1000079_pt1 | contig 44392 bp, 70 predicted proteins | sample EasRivMeERMLT890_FD_89677 | JGI IMG/M metagenome (GOLD analysis project Ga0105347, IMG submission 89677) | Soil microbial communities from meander-bound floodplain in the East River, Colorado, USA - East River MetaG ERMLT890 | ecosystem: Environmental > Terrestrial > Soil > Floodplain | place... | reverse complement strand
GTCGGACTTCCTACTCAAGGCCGTCAAGCGTACCGGCACGGTTGCCGTGACGATCGACGAGGACGACCTCGGCGCCTATGAAGTGGGCAGCGAACCGCCTACCAAGATGATCTCGACGCGGTTGGTCGAAACGGATCTACCGCTCGAGGTGTTCGTCCAATACCAGGACGCAGACAACGACTACGAGCCCGGCACGGAATACGACCGACGCCTCATCGGCGCTTCATTGGAGCCGATGGTCATGCAGGTCCCGATGGTGATGACTAAGACCGGCGCCAAGCAGCTCGCCGAGACATCCCTGTATGACCGCTGGGTGTCGCGCATGCTGCATGAACTGACTCTCCCGAGAAAGTACGGAAAGATCGATCCGGGAGACGTGATCGGCGTCGGTGATCACACGCTGATGGTCCGCGAGATGAAGTCATCGGATGGCGTTCTCAGCCTCTCCTGCGTGGCCGATCGGGCGGCGGTTTATGAGCCGACCGGGATTGGCGCAGGGATCCCAGCGGCGCCGACGGGCGTCACTATGATCGGGCCGACGTTGCTGCGCCTGCTGGACATCCCGCTCCTGCGGGACGTTGACGACGGCATCGGCTTCTACGCCGTCGCTTCCGGCTATTACAACGGCTGGTCGGGCGCTGAGATCTGGAAATCGATCGACGGTGGCGTCACGTACCTGCGCACGGATTCGGTCATCACGCAGGCTGCGCCGATAGGCTCTGCGCTGACGGTTCTGGCGACGTGGACGGGCGGGAATTACTTCGACACCGTGAACAGCTTCGAAGTCCTGATGATGAACGACGAGGAGCTGAACAGTTCAACCGATGAACTCGTTCGCGCCGGAGCGAATCGCGCGTATTGCGGCAACGGAGAGCTGATCGGGTTCGTCGATGCGACTTTCATCTCGGCTCGACGTTATCGCGTGAGCCGATTGCTGCGAGGCGTGCAAGGGACCGAGCAGCACATGACGACGCATACCATCGGCGAGCTGTTCGCGGTGCTGTCGGTCGATAGCGCGATCCGCGTGAGCGTGCCGTCGTCCGAGATCGGTGCGAGCCGACTCTACAAGGCGGTGACGTTCGGCCAGGTCGTGACAGAAGCAACGCCGATCGCATTCACCCTCTCTGCTGTCGGACTCGAACCGCTCGCGCCTGTGCAAGTCACTGCGGGCAGGAACGCCGGCTCGAACTGGGACATTCTCATTAACTGGATGCATCGCCCGCGCATCAGCGGGGAATGGCGTGACTACGTCGATGTTCCGGTGGGAGAGGCAACGGCGTCCTATGAGGTCGACATCTGGGATTCGTCCTTCACAACGCTGAAGCGCACGCTGACATCGTCGACTGAGACGGTCACCTACACGAACGCGCAAATGACTACGGACTTCGGCAGCAGTCAAACGACCATTTACATCGACGTCTATCAACTATCCGCAACCGTCGCGCGCGGCTTCGCTGCGAGAAGGACGATCACCGTATGAGCGATCTCACCACAAAAATCACACAGATCACCGCAGCGCAGGCGCGCAAGGAAGAGACCGCCAACGCGAACTTCGGCAGCGTCTCGATCGCTTCGTGGTTCGGCAAGCTGCCCGCTTCGACAGGACTCACGTGGCATTACACCGGCGTCGATCGCTGGTACATCAACGGCACCGCGACCGTCAAGGCGAACACTTCGATCGCGCTCACCGGATCCAGTACACGCTATCTCTCGGCCGATCGCGCACTCGCGGTCACCGAGAATGCGACCGCGTTTCCCGCCGCGCAACTGGCGCTCTACGAGCTGACGACAAGCGGCAGCGCTGTCACTGGCGAGCTCGATCATCGCAACGCCAAGCATCAGGTGCGCTTCCTTTACGACCGGCAGACAAGCGCGATGGGGGATGCGAACAAGACGCTGACTTACGCACAGGCGATGGCCGACTCTCTCGAGCTGACGGGCGCTCTGACTGCGCTTCGCGATGTGATCGTGCCAGTCGTGCCGCGCTGCTACACCATTTACGCCAACACCAGCGGCGGATTCGGTGTGCGGGTGATCGCCGCAAGCGGGACTGGCATCACGATCGCAGATACCAAGCGTGCGATCGTTGAATTCGACGGAACCAATGTAGTACGGATTACGGCGGACGTCTGATGAACAACGTACTCGGCAACGGCACCATCTGCAAGCTCGGTCTGTCACTCGCGCCGGATGTGGCGATTCGCTGGGGCGGCGCGCTGTGGGAAGCATCCGGTGAGTTCGGCATCCGTGACCCGCATCATCAAGCGCTGTGGCTCTCGCTCATCATGCAATCGACATCCGGGCTGACGCGGTTCGAGGAGAACTTCACCGGATGGACCGCCGAGGACATGGCGCGCGCCTGGCCGACGCGCTATGCCGAGTATCCGCGGGACCCGAACATGGGACCGACGGAAGCCGCTCGGCGACTAGCGAACAACCCGCGCGAGTTGGCAAACCATCTCTATCACCAGCGCGCCGGCAACGAGGGGCCGGATGACGGCTGGACGTTTCGCCCGCGCTATACCTGCAACCTGACCGGCAAATGGATCTACAACCAGTGCTTCATGGCGATCGGCATCCCGAACCTGGACGACCCTGACGCGCTGCTCGCGGACATTCCCGGCATGGCGCGCGTTGGCGCATGGTACTGGCGCACGCGCTGCGAGCTCTCGGTGTCGATCTCCGGTGGCAGCTTGGATGCAGTTGCAGAGGCGTGGCTGATCGCAACCGCCGATCTGTTGCAGGTCAAAGAGTGGCACCGCAGGATCACCGAGGCGATGGGGGTGTGATGAGTGATGACCATGAAGATGCGGCGAAGATGGAACTGCTGCGGTCGTTCTACGTCCCGCGATCTGAATATGACGAGACGCATAGGAACGTGGAATTGCGGCTAAACGATCTGCGACGTGATGTCGATGGTTACGACCGCCGTGTAACGGTCGTCGAGAGCCGGATAAAAGATGCCGAGATTGAACAAAACATAGCCAAAGCGGAGCGCATCGGCTTGCTGGCAATCGCGCAAGCCTTGGAGCACGGCATCAGGACGATCGAGACGGAGATCATCACCACATCGGTGACCGTCCGTAAGATCGAGCACCTTCAGATGCTCGGCTGGGCGATCGTTGGCGTGCTCGTCGTTTGCGTGCTCATCAAGGTATGGTAGCGCCCCGCGATGAGCCGCGTTGCTCCGACTGCCGATTCTTCGCGCTCGAGGAGCTGGACTCTTACTGCGCGCATCCGGTCGTGTTCGATCAGACCGGCTTTGGGCAGGAGGTTCTGGTGATGCGTGCGCCTGGCGGATTGTGCGCAGGAGGGAAACTGTTCCGCGCGAAACCGGAGCGCCGCGGTGACTGAGGAGCAGCTCGATCGCCGCGAGACTGAACGTCGCCAAGGCGAGCGCCGAAGCCTGGGCTGGCGTTCGAAGTGGCAGGGCGTCGTGGCCGTGCTCGCCGCAGTCGGGTCGTTGATGATGCCGACCTATGACTTCCTCCAGAAGCAGGCGGCGCTCAAGTATCAGTTCGAGCTCGATCTGAAAAAGGCTGAGATCGAGCTGCTGCGCAAACAACTTGCGGAGCCGCCGAAATGAGCAACGACGGCATCGTGCTCCTGCAGCTCGCCGGCATCGTTCTGTGCCTCGTGGGCGTTTGCGTGCTGTGGTGGCTGTGGAGAAACCGATGACTCCGGTGCCGATGACTCTGACCTACGATCACCTGCGCGCCATCATGCCGCACGCGCCGCCGGACCTGTTTCGGTTCGTGACGCCGCTGAACATCGCGATGGATGAATTCGGTATCGACACCAACGTGCGCCGCGCTGCCTTCCTCGCGCAGCTCGCGCACGAATCTGGATCGTTTCGCTACATGGAGGAGATCGCGAGCGGCGCCGCCTACGAGGGCCGGCGTGATCTCGGTAACCATGAGCCGGAAGCAATCGCCGCGGCGAAAGACGCCGGCACGACGCCGGGCCGGTTCTACAAGGGGCACGGACCGATCCAGATCACGGGGTATTACAACCATCGGGACTGCGGCAAGGCGCTCGGCCTCGATCTCATCCACGCGCCGACGCAGATCACGCTGCCGGTCGCCGGGTGCCGGTCTGCCGCATGGTTCTGGAAGTCGCGCAACCTGAATCAGTTTGCCGATGCCGGCCAGTTCGAAGCGCTGACCCGGCGGATCAACGGCGGCATCAACGGGCTGGCCGATCGCATGGCGTATCTCGATCGGGCGACCGAGGTGCTGGCTTAATGAATAGCTTAATGAATGGAGTGCTCGAATGATCCGAACCCGAGACTACTGGTACGGCCCCATCCTTGCCGCCGTGCTGATTACCCTTGGCTGCGTGACCAACGACCTGGCGCCGCAGTCTTTCAATGAACGGTTGGCTGCCGGTATCGCAACGGTATCCGCCATCCGGTCGACGACCGCGACGCTTCTCCGGCAGGGCAAGATCGATGTCGCGGACGCCGAGAACGTCCAGGCGCAAGCCGACAACGCGCGCGCCGGCCTGGCGCTCGCCCGCGAGTTGCAGGAGAAGGATCACCGCGCCGGCGATGCCCGGCTGACGGCGACGATCACCGCGCTGTCGGCGCTGCAAGCCTATCTCAACGCCAGGAGCGCCCGATGAACGTCGACCTGTTGCTGACGCTAATGATCACCGCGCTCAACCGGGCGTCCGAAATTGGAGCGCTGATCTCCAGGGCCCGGAGCGAAGGGCGCGACGTGTCTGAGGTCGAGATCGGCGCGCTGTTTGCACAGGATGACGAGGCGCGTAAGGAGCTGCAGCGGGCGATCGACGCGGCGAATGCCTGAGTTCGGCTGGGTGCTCGCTGGCTTCGTCGGCGGATTCGGTGTCGCCCTGCTGCTGTTCGGGGCCGGCTACCGGCTGCTCGAATACGGCGTCGCGATCGATCTTATGAGGCGTCTGGGGGCGTTCAAGGGGTGGTGGAGGCGATTGTTGCCGCCGAGGAAGGGGCGCTGAAACCTTCTACGCCGCTACCCTGGAAACCGCATAAATACGTGATCGAACAAGGCGCTTCGGCGTAGAGCAAAACGGCACAAGTCTCTGACTTAGTGCGATAACTCATCTGCTATCATAGCTTCTTGGTTATGCATGTTTCATGTGAAACATCAACAGGATACGCGGAGCATGTTACGGCAAGCGTAGAAGGTTTTCTACGCTTTCAACTTCCGGCGGGTCGATCCAGTCCAATCCTGCTGCCTCGATGTAGCGCTGAGTCATCGCCTTGCTTGAATGCCCGCCGAGCCTCCGCGAGTCTTTCCCCTGCCGCTCCGCATCAGTCAGCGCGCGATGTTTGAGGTCGTGGATATTGGCATCGACAACACCGGCCGCGGCGCACGCCTCGGTCCAGGCGCTGTACACAGTGTTGTACGGCAGCCGCTGGCCGCGGATGCTCGAGCACACATGCACAAGGCTCGGCACTTTGGGCGCGGCCCGACAGCGATCGAGTGCAGCGCGTAGGCGCGGCGTCATCCGGATCGGAACGGCGACAGCGGTCGTCTCTTCGACCTTCGACGGCCGGAACACGACGCCTTTATCGCTCACATCCGACCAGCGCAACGCGAGCAGATCGCCGACTCTCTGCCCGGTGACCAACGCGAGGTCGATCAGCGCCGCAAGCCAAGGCGAGCCATGCTGCTTGATGCGCTCGAGCTCGTCGTCGGCCAGGTAGCGGGTGCGCTTGCGTTCCTTGAAGCGTGCGATCTCCTTCACGGGATTGTCGACCCGATAGCGCTTACGGATTGCCCACTGAATGATGACCGAGAGCAGCGACCGCAGACCGTTCGCGGTGCGCGGCTTGTCTTTCCACTGATCGATCAAGTCCGCGACATCGGCCGGCTCGATCTGAGAGACGTCGAAGGCCTCGAGCGCCTTCGCCAGCACGTAGCTCATGCGTTCGTAATCCTTGCGCGTCTTGAGCACCCTGTAGCCGGGCAACTCGTCGCGTCGCCACGCCTCGATCACGGCCGGCATCGACGTTTCGCTCGGCATGCGGTGAAGGGCCGCCAAGGCATCGTAGAGCGCCGCGGGGCCGTCCTCCACCCGAGACAACTTGATCCACAGGCGCTTGAGCTTGCCGCGCTCGGAGCGCTCCTGTGATTGCGAGACAAGGTAGTATCGTCCGCCCTGCTCCCTGACCCTTGGCGGCAGTTTCATCAGCGCACCTTGACGACCTTGGGCCGGTCAGTATCGCTCGACCCTCCCTGACGCGCAAATGCGCCACTGCAGACGGCGGTGTAATGGTCTCGCTCCAGCACGACCCGCCCGATCCTGTCCCGGCGCGCGCGCACAAAGCCGAGCCGGTGCAGTTCGGCCAAGATTTCAGTCGGGCGCGTGTAGCCGGTGATTTCAGACAGTTCGGCGTGTGTGAGGGTAGCGGTCATGTGACATTCAGAACAACTTGCCGCTGCCGTTCTTGCCGATGACGGCGATGTGCTGCTCGAGCGCGGGTGCCGGGAGGATCATGCTAGTGCACCGCCCCAGGCTGCACACCGCCGGTCGTTACCGTCGCGCCGGGTTCGTCCTCCGGGCCGTCGTCACCGTCACCGTCATCATCGTCGGGATCGCGGCCCTCGCCCTTCTTGTCGAACAGCTCGGACGGGTGTATCGGATCGCCCTTCGGCTTGTCATCGTCGAGCGGCCCGAGCTCCTCGAAGCACAGCGCGAGCTGTTGCGCCTTCGCTTTCTGCTCGAGGAAATTGTCGCCGGCGCGCGCCTTGACGAACTTCGCGACCGTGGCCGAGAGCAGGCCGCAGGCCTCGGCGGTCGCCGTCACCGCTTCGTTCAACTCGGCCCGCGCCTGCTGGACCTTGATCGTCAGGTCGATGAGGTTCGGCAGCCGCACGCGCAGCGTCTCGAGCTTCACGACGGCGGTCGTGCCGTCCTTCTCCTTGCGGCCGGTGACTTGCGCGGCCTTCGCTGCTTTCTCTGCGGCTTTGTTCGCCTTCTGCTTGTACGGCTTGCCTGCCTTGCGTGCGTCAACTTGCGCCATTGCGTCGTTCTCCGTTGATGATGGTGCGGTTGAAATATCTTCGGGCCGGAACGGCCAGGAGGTCGGGAGCTTCATCCGATGCTCGTGTCGGTGCGAACGAGATCCGCCGCAACGCGGGCATCGTCTCCGATCGCTTTCGCGGCAGCGCGAGCCTTCGCCCAATCTCCGAGCTTGACGAGCGCAATCGCTTCGTCGAGGGTGCTCACTTCGCGCGCTCCGCCAGCATGGCGTCGGCAATTTTGTACGCCGTCTCGGCGATGATCTCCTCGGCGCGTCGATTGGCAACCAGCGCTCGGTATTTTTCCAACGACGGCTCAGCTTTGAGGGCTTCGATAGCGATGTGCCATGACACATCGATTGCGCCGCGTGCGAAGTAGTCGCGCAGAGTCATGCCGTCGCTCGATGTCACGACGCGATCGCCCTTGAAATCGTAGCCGCTCTTATGCGGGAATGCGGACCCGCCGTTGTCCAGCGAAGCAAGCTCGGCCCGCGTCACTGGCGCGCTCATCGCCGCGTACTCGCCGCGATCGGATCGTTCCTCGCGACCAGGCCCGGCACGTTGAACGCGGCCTTCAGCGCCCGCGCGATCCGGCCCGCTGCGGTCATGTCGAGCTTCAACAGCGCGAGCAGCTCGGGCCGTTCCTTCAGATGCTCGACGAGCTTCTTCTTCACGCCGTTCTCGTCGAGGCCTTGCTCGAATTCGCAGATCCAATTTTCTCTGGTGGTGAAGCCCTCGAGCTTCGCGGGTGCGGCGATCGCACTCGGCGCGGCCGAAGCGGCGGCCGCGAGCTGCGCTTCGCGTGCCTTCGCTTCGCCGTTCTCGATGGTCTGATCGGCCTGCTCGCGCAGCTTCGCAGCTTCCGCTGCGGCCTGCTGCGCCTGCCGGCGTTTCTTCCCATCGGCCTCGAGCGCGACGCGTGCGGCCTCGGCCTCATCGGCCATGCGTCGCAACTCGTCGGCGCGTTGCTGCGCCTTCGCGCGCTCGGCCGCGGCCCGCTGCTCCGCTTCCTGGCGTGCCTTGCGCGCGGCTTCGTCGACGAGGCGGCGCTGCTCCTCGGCCTTGCGCTGCTGCCCTTCCTGGTAGGCGACGAGCTTCGCCTTGATCACCGCCTCGGCCTGGGCAAGCGCCTTGTCTGCTGGATTGAACAGAGCGTTCGCGTTGTCGATGATCTGCTGCGCGGGTTGGATGAACGACTTGCGCAACGACTCAATCCGTGCACGTCGATCCTTGACCATGCGCAGTTCGTCATTCGCTGCGACGGCGAGCTCGTGGCAGTCGATCTCGAAGGACTCGGCCTGCACGATCGCAGTCTCGCTCGAGCGCAACTCGGCTCGCGTGTCCTCTGGCATTTGCAACGTGACGCTGAGGGCCATCTGTTCGGATTCATTTCCCATGCTTCGCCTTCCATCGTTCGATCGTGAGTAGAGAGAGAAACACCGAGAAGTCGTTCGGGTCCTCGTATGGTTGCAGCCTGTATGTCCCGTCCGCGCTCAGCTTCAGAGCGAATCGGTTCTTGATCTTGAGCGCCGCCGCGTGCGCTTTGTCCCATGCGGCGGCATACGCAGAAAGTTGGAGACCTATCGACGCGCCCGCGAAAAAACTTCGCTTCACGTCGATGAGCGATGTGCCCTTCGCCTTCGCGTGCGGCATGTGGCCGGCCAGATCGAGAGTGCCGGCATACTTGAACTCCGGGTGAAACACGCGATGCTCAGACGCGATGAACTCGAAGCCGGTATCCGCGAGGAACTGCTTCCACGCCTTGTAATGTCCGGTCATCCATTCGGGCAGCGTCTCGACGTCGAGGTCCCCGTAGCAGTCCAGCTCGACGAGCTTATGGACCGCGACGCCCTCTTGCCGGGCGTGTTCGAGAATGTGCTCCGGTATGCGATCGTAGGAAGTAAGAGGGGCGAGCACCCGAGTCACGTTCGGGACATACTGTCCGTTCCACGTGTAGACGTGCGCGGCTGGATCGAAGGCGAGCACTACTCGATCCAGGAAACGCAGCCGGCCGTTTCGCATCGGCCCCATACGTGGCCGTTGCTCGCGGCTTGCGACAAATGCAGCCGACCCTTGCACGCTGGGCACTCAATGATCTCGCCCTTGCCGCGCGGAGGTTTCTTGCGCCATTCTGCGACGACAGGCATAACGGTTCGCATGCGAGCCATCGACGCTTCAACGCGTCGCCCTTCCTCCGCGTACTCTTCGTCGCTGGGCTCGATGAAGTGCGAGCACGACGCTTGCTCGCGAGGTCCGAGCTTGAGGCACGGCAGCGACAACGGGACGCCGTCCTTCTCGCGTTCGATATCGTCGTAGACCACGCCGGCCTTGCACGTCTTGTTCTGCACGCCGTTGAAATGCTTGCAAGTGCGGCGTTCTCGCCTGCCGGCCGTCCTTCGCTCTGCGATGGAATCGCTCACGCTCACCCCGGATTCGCGATGAACCCGAGCACGTCGTTCACGCTCGAGGCCTGGATATCTTCGAGCTTCGCGACCTTGAACTTCTCGCACACCTTCTCCTCGGTCAGCCCGACGTTCTCGTTCGCTGCGGCGATGCGCGCGCGCACCGTCTTCAACATTCCCGGCGTCAACGCGCCTGCCGTCGCCGGCCCCGATGGCGGGTCGATCTCGCCCTGCGCGCGCTGCGCTCGCTCGGCCGCGCCTTCACGCAGCGATCCGGCGACGCCTGCTTCGGTGTGCGTCTGCGCTTGCTCGGGTTCTGCCTTCGGCGCCTCCTTCTCCGACTTCGACTTCGGCTGCTGAACGATCTCGCCTGTCGTGTTATCGATCACCGTGCCGAGGTCTTCGGCCTCTTCCTTGATGAGCATGCCGCCGATCGCCGCCGGATAGATCGCGCGCACACCCTCGGCAATACACCGAGCTCGCAGCATGGCGCGCGGGTAGCCTTTCCAATTGTCTTTCCCGGCGAGCCCCGCGTTCTTCGCCATCTCGATCGTCCATTCGACTTGGACGGATCCGCCCTGTGGGTGCGAAAAAACACCGATCACGCAGGTCGGCGTGAATTCCTTCCACTGGACTCTTCCGCCAGCGGCCTGAAAGCGCGCGAGTACCGAGTTCGTCTTGCGCGCCGGCCGGCCTTGGATGATGTCGTAGTCCTGCGTGATCGTCGCCGGGTGCTGCCCTTCGGCCTGCGCGGTCAGCATGAGCGCCATGGCTTGTTCTTTCGTTTTCATGCCGAACAGCCCGGACTTCGCGACAGCATCGGCCATCTTCTCGATATCGCCGAATCCGTAGTAGACCTGCGGCAGGTCATGCGTCTGTGGCGCTTGCTGTTTCACGACTTCAAGGGCGTTGCTCATGGTGAGGTCTCCTGTTGAGTTTGCTCGTCGAGTGCTCGCGTGATTAACGTCGCGAGCGTTTCATCTAGCACAGCAGTCCGGCGCGCACGGTACAGAGCGGACTTCATTCGGAAGTGCGAGGCGAGGAGATCTCGCACCAGTAGGCGCAGCTCCTCGCGATCGAAGCTGAACTCGCCGGTCGTCAGGTAGAACAGCGCGCGGCGCTCGAGCGTTAGCGGTTGACCGTCGCGGCCGATCATTTCAGGTCCGGGTTGTAGTGAGCGGGGATGTCCGCGCGATTGTTCTTCCAGCGATCCAGCAGCGATTCAATCAGCTTGACGCCGTCCTCGCGCTTGGCGTTGCTCACGTACTGCGCGGTGTCGGCAACGGACACGAGCAGAACGAATGCGATCTCTTCGCCGGCCGCTTGCTTCAATAGTTCGGTCAGGATTGCGCTTATGTCCTGCAGCGCGAGGCTTACTTGCACGAACTGCTTTTGTCGCTCGCTCAAGCCGCTCTCCACAAAACCTTCGGGCTGCCGTTGCTCGAACGAGCAGCCGCAAATCCTGCGGACACTATGAACCCTTCGCGCTTGGCAAGACGCAGCACGATTCCCCACGCGCGTTGATCCGGCGGGTCGTCGACGCCGTTCGCGTGCGACCATTCGCGCATATCCTCGGCGAGAAACTCCCGGCCGTGAACGATGGCGAACGTCTTCACCGCCTGCAGCGCCGTGCGCGTCCACTGCGCATTCAGTCTGTCGGCACGATCGCCGGCGCGCTTTGCCGCCGAGTGACCGCGGGCCCGGGCTTGATCGAGATCGAGCGGGAGCTGAGTCACTGCAAACTCATCACGGCCAAGAGAAAGACGTACGTCACAGCAAAGCCAGCCGCCACGATGCCGGCGTTCCAAACAATTCGCCCGGCGGCGTAGAGCCTTCGCGGGATCGGCCGGTGCCTGCTCGGGCTCTCGGAGGTCAGTCGAACGTTGCGCAGCTCCGGGTGCAGCGCTGCGCGCTTCGCGTATCCAAGGCTCATGGCATCGCCCTCATGGTTTTATCCGCCGGCCGGTCCGCAATGGCGCGCAGTTGCTTGGCCACGCGCAGCATCTTGTCGTGCTCAACGCGAACTGTTTGGTCGCCAGGCCATTCGGTGTGCTCTGGCGGGCGTGTGTGCGACTCGCGCAGCACCGTCGCCTCGGCCTCAAGCATCGCCGCAGCGTCGCGGATGATCCAACGGTCGGAGGCCTTTAGCATCCGTCCCTCCAGGTCTCTCCGAGTCTGATTCGCGAAATTGTCGATCGAGAAACTTTGAACTGGAGGGATAGTTCCGGCCCGCTCTTATCTGATGATCGAATATTGCGGACCACGTCCCACGTTAACTTTGCCGCGGGCGAACTCTCGCCTTTTAGCTCGCGTCTCCTGTCACGCCCGGATCGATCGCGTTCGCGTCGTCTCGTGGATTCCTCTCTCCGACACGTCCTGCAAAAACGCCCGAGGCCGTTCTTGCGCACGATGAGGTTGTGTCCGCTATACGGATGCCCTTTGTCGCAGTGAGTCTTGCGCGCATTGATGGCTGCGAAACCGAATCCGCGCAGGGTGTTTTCCTTGCCCGACACCGGCTCTAGGTGATCGGGGTTCACGCAGCTTGTGGTGCGACACAGGTGATCGATCGTCATTCCTGCCGGAATTGGTCCGCGCAGCAGTTGGTACGAAACGCGATGCGCTCCTTGATTGCGCCCGTCGAAGCGCAGCACCCCGTAACCCTTACGGTTCAGATAACCGATCCAGATCCAACATCCGCTCGGATCGATTCGTACTTTTGGCATCAGGCGCTTGAGATAAACGGAATGGCTCTCGTGGCTCATGATTCGATCCACACCAAGAATTCGCCATCGCTCAAAGCCGCGATCCGGCGAACTCGACCGACTGAGGGATGCGGACGGATGATCTGCCGGCGCACTTCAAGGCACGCGCGCAATGCCGCCACGGTGATCGCCGCGCTCATGGCTGCCTCTCGCGTGCCTTAACCTCATCCTTGGCGGCAGACATCGCTTCCAACTCGCCGACAGTCAGCGGGCGATCAGGCGCTTCAATCGGGCTCGGCAGCATGTCGGTCCAGTACAGCACCGTTGCTGCGATGATCGGATCGGCGGTGACGTAGTACCAGCGCTCGCCCTGGTGGTATGCGCTCCAAACTTCCCCGTCATCGAGCGCGACGAGCACAACCATGTCGTCGTCGGGCAGCTCGTCGGCGACTGCGGTCCACTCGCCGGTGTAGGTAAGCGTTCTCATCATTCCTCTCGCTTCGCCTTGGCAATAGCAGCGCTCGTCATTTCGTGCGCAGTGGCACGGTTCAGGATCGAGTCCCAATGGGTCAGGATCCGGTCAGACGATTTGTGCTCCCGGAAGATCGCCAACAGCTTGTGCGCTTCCATCACCCCGGCCGCAGCACCGGCTTTGAAGGCTTGTGCTACCAGCGCATCCATCCCCTTGTGCAGCGAGTCGCACCGCTCACGCATGCTGTCCAGCTCAAGCAGCAAGTCGCGGTCGGATTGACGCCGGGTCGATTGGCGCTGCTCGGTGTGCGCTACGTCTGCGGCGGTTTGCATCGTCTCTCCCTGGTGCGCGGGTGCGCGGTAGGGCGTAAAGTAAATGACTATTTACATAGTGTCAATACTCATTTACATCCGAGACAATAAAAAGGCCGGCGCAAAGCCGGCCTAACTTCCGTGGACTATTCGTGATCGAGATCCCGCGCTCTCGATTTCGGAAGTAGTCCGAACGCGCGCACGATCTTGTGATCGGGTGCCGGGCGCAGCTGCTTGAGCGCACCAGCCTTCCGGCCTGCCTGAGTGATTATGCGATTTGTAAGCGCGGCGCGCTTGATATCGTTTAGAAGTTTGTTTCGTTGTTGGGCGTCTAGTGATCGCAGCTGCGTGACGGCCAATCTCTCCCTGTCGGTCAACTTCACGTCTTCCTCCGTGTGTACTACGAGGTTTTCTTGCGAAGATCCTCCATTGGTATTTTATGCTTGCCGACGTCGTCGATTGTTCCCTCATTCTTGGCGAGCCAATAGGGCGTAACCCATAGCGCGTCGCAAAGATCCAGAAGCAGCAGCGCGTCGATCGATGGCTTTCTTTTTTCCGTGCTCAAGTATTGCCCTATCGTTGCGCCGCGACATGTGACAGCGAGACTCCTGCCGAGGGCGGCATTCATGGTGCGTCCGGAGTTGTCCGCGTAGACGTAACCGGCGCGCTCCATCGCCTTTCTAAGTCGAACGGGAAAGTAATCGTCGAGCGGCCGCTTGAACGGCTTCGGAACTCCCTTCCGTGGTCCCCTCTTTTTCCCTTTTGTTTTCGCCATGGCGCGAGAAACATAGCGCCCCTCAAGTAAATGAGTATTGACAGATGGTAAATGACTATTTACCATGCCCGCCTATGTCCCCATCCGAGTTGATTGCGCACTACAAAACGAAGGCCGCAGTCGCGGACGCCATCGGCGTTGACCGTCAGGTTGTCCAGGGCTGGTTCGAGCGCGGGAAGGTGCCGCTAGAGCAGCAGACAAAGCTGGAAGTCGCAACTGATGGGCGCCTGAAAGCCGATGTGAGCGAGGAGTTCCGAGAGATCGTCGTTAGGGGCGCCGCCGCATGACCCAAGTCACCGCCTTTTTCCAGTTCATCGATTGGATCGACGCCGCGATCGTGTTTGTCAAGGTTGCGCTGCTGACCCTTGGGGCGGCAGGCGCGTGCTGGTGGCTCATCAGTCGGGGGCGGCGGCGAACATGACGGCTGCATTTTCTATTTTTTTTGTGGTAGATCAACAGTCAAACGGAGTCAAATGTTTTGACGGGACTTGCCGGTCATGATGCAAGTCGATCTGCCACTGTTCCGAAAGCCAGCGCCGCCAGACGTTTCGATTGAGACCATCATGCGCCGCAAGGACTTCCTCGGCGCGATCAACCTGTGTATCGAACTGTCCGGGCTCGATGACAAAGAGATCTACCTTGAACTGAAGATCGACGCGGCGCAGTGGTCGCGCATCCGCAAGGGCGAGGCGCACTTCCCGCCGAACAAGCTGCAATCGCTGATGACGGTCTGCGGCAATCAGGTGCCGCTGATCTGGCTCGCGCGGCAGTACGGCTACGAGCTGGTGCAGATCGAGAGCGAGACGCAACGCTTGCTGCGCATTGAACATGACGCGCGCGTTGAGGCCGAGAAGAAATTGGCGTATGCCGAGTCGCTGTTGAAGGGTCGCGGATGAAGATCAAGGTTTTCATCGACGCCGAGATCGGATACACGACCTATCCCTGCAAGCAGGTTATTGGTGGCGTATTCGATTGGCGCTCCTTCGTAGTTGTTGGTGAATGCTTGTCCGCTCCGCCTGACGGATTCCCGTGTCCGTTGTATATCGTCGTCGACGAGTTATCTGGGCATCCAGTAGGAAAAGGCGGCACAGTTCAAGAGGCCGTGGCACAAGCACGGTATGTCCTGACTGTTTGCGACAAGCCCGCGCTCGCGAAATTGTTCTCCGAACATCGCGGGCGCGGTGAGGCATTCCAGCGGGAGCAGTTGCGTCGGCTGAAACAAGCCGCTGATGAAGAAAGCGCCAGAAGAGAGGCGGAGCGTCAACAGCGTCTTACGAGATCAATTCCAAGGGCGCGAATGAAGGTTTTCAACGCGAGCCATGGAAAATGTCACTACTGCGCCACGGAATTAGATTTGCGCGGCAACTGGCATTTGGAACACAAGACGCCGCGATCCCGTGGTGGCACCGACTTACCTGACAACCTCGTTGCGAGCTGCGCGCCATGCAACATGAAAAAGGGCCGCAGAACGCACGAGGAGTTTCAGGTCGAGACGACGCTGAAGGCGGTGAAGACGTGAGATACATCGCGCTCAAAATGACAGTTGATTGATTTTTTTTGCCTTGTCTATGTGCGGTTACTGAACAGACGAAACGCATCGTGCGATAGCGCACACAGGTAGCGCCGGCCCCGCAGCCGGCATAACAAAGCTGGGAGACGTGGGATGGGACAGAGCGATGGAGCGCGCAGGGATGGGCCGCGGGTAGGCCGATGCATACCCGCGCCCATCGCCTATGACGTCGCGCTCGAGCAGGTCATCGGCGCCGTAACGCACGCGCTGGCCGTCACCGGCGATGCGCGCTTTGTCGTCCTTCAGCGGGCAGTCATTGCGATGCGCTCAACGACTCAGGTCGAGCGCATGGAGCGGGAGCTGAAGATTGCCTGACGACCGCTATCTGCCGGAGCTGCTGCAGCCGGCGCACTCTCTGGTGGCCGAGCAGGCGGTGCTCGGTGGATTGCTCCTAGACAATCGGGCGTACGACCGGATCTACGATCTCGTCGCCGAGCAGGACTTCTATCGGGCCGACCATCGGACTATCTGGCGCGCGATTGCCGCGTTGATCGAGCGCAACAAGCAGGCTGACGTCATCACGGTGAACAACGCGCTTGACGATGACCTGGGCGAATACCTGGTCAACCTGATGCAGTCCACGCCATCGGCCGCCAACATCCGCAACCACGCCCAGATCGTGCGTGAGAAGGCGATGTTGCGCGCGCTCACCGCGGCTGGCCAGCAGATCGCCGAGCAGGCGCTTGAGCACGGCGCCGACGCGCAGGAGGTCGCAGAGAAGGCCGAGGCGCTCGTCTTAGGCGTCAGCGATCGGGGCGCTCAGCACGAAGCGCGTGAGCCGGTTCTGTTGAAGGACGCCGTATTCGAGGCCGTCGACTACCTGGATGCCGAACGCCAGGCCGGCATCGCTACCGGATACACCAAGATCGACGCCATGCTGCCCGGCGGGGGATTTCAGCCCGAGCAGCTCGTCATCATCGCCGGCCGCCCGAGCATGGGGAAGTCCGCGCTGGCCTATTGTTTCGCCGAAGCCGCCGCATTGGGTGCCAAGACGGTCGCTTACTTCGCGCTCGAAACATCGCGCCGCGAGATCGGTATCCGGGCGCTACGCTGGCATCAGTCCGAGCTCCTACGCGGTCCGGCGGTCAAGCTGCTTTCCGAGTTACCGCTGATCATCGATGACTCACCGGCGATCGGTCTCTCGCACATGCGCATCCGGTTGCGCAGGATCCGCCGCCAGCGCGGGCTGCATATGGTCGTCGTCGACTATCTGCAGCTCATGCGTCACCGCTCAGAGTCCCGATTGCAGGAGGTCTCTGAGATCAGCCGAGGGCTCAAGGCCATCGCCAAGGAATTCGCCGTGCCGGTGATCGCCGTCGCGCAGCTCAACCGGCAGACCGAGGGGCGAACCGATCGCCGGCCGATGCTCTCGGACCTGCGCGAGTCAGGCCAGATCGAGCAGGATGCCGACGTGATCATGATGTGCTATCGGGACGAGTATTACGACCCGAAGAGGGCGCTGCAGGGGTTCGGGGAAGTGTTCGTGCGCAAGAACAAGGATGGCCCAACGGGCGAGGCGCTGCTGCGCTGGAATGGCCCGCTGACGCGCTGGATCGACTACACCGGTGAGCGGCCGGCGGCGCCTGCGCAAACGGTGCTGGCCGGCAGCGCGAACGTCAAGGAGTTCAGGCCGAAGGGGGATACGGCATGAACTTCTACAAGCACCATCTCGGCGATTACGCCAAGGACACGGCGCACCTCTCGCTGATGGAGCACGGCGCGTATCGTCGGATGCTCGACGTCTATTACTCGGCCGAGAAAGCGCTGCCGATCGAGGTGGCGAAGATCCTCCGATTGATTGGTGCTCGATCGAAAGAGGAAAAGGAATGCGTCACCGTCATCCTCGACGAGTTCTTTGAACTCGAAGAAGACGGCTGGCATAACAAGCGCTGCGACGAGGAGCTCGGGAAGTACGGCGCGCAGGCGGAAACGAATCGTCGCATTGCGGCGGAACGCGAGGCCAGGAAGCTGGAGCGTGAGCGCGAACGAATCGTTCGGGAATCACAAACGAATCGTGTAACGAATCGTTCCAATAACAACAACGAATCGTTGAACGAACCGTTGAACGAATCGTACAACGAAGTGGATCAAGATCGTCAACCTAGCCAGAAGCCAGAAGCCAGAAGCCAAGAAAAAGATAAACCCCCTATCCCCCTTTCCGGGGGCAACGGTACGGCGAACGGCCACGACCTGCTCGGTGATGGATCAACGCCGAAGCGTCCGAAGCGACCAGCGAAACATGCGTTGACCGAGGGCTGGTATCCAAGCGACACGACCATCGCATGGCTGAACGAATTCCTGGCAGGCAACGGTCTATCCGAGGATTGGGGGCAGAGGCAGCACAACCTGTTCATCGGAAAGGCGAAGGCTAATGCATGGGTCTATGCGAATTGGGATCAGGCGTACCGAAATTTCATGACCGAGAACGGCCCTGGTGGACGCTTCTGGAAGGCGCCGCAATGAGCAAACCGCTTCGACTTACCTGGCTCGACGACGGACCCTACGTCATCACCGAGCCCGAGCTCGTCATGCGCCACTTCACGCACGAGGTGGACGGAAAGACGAGTCAGGATCACGCGGTCGCGAACATCGAGCGCAAGGCGACTCCGGAGGAGGTTGAGGCGTGGAAACTGAAGCGGTAAAGCCGAAGCACCACGGGCATCGATGGCTCAAGAGCAAAGAGGCGCGAAGAGCGGTTCTCGTCTGCATCGACTGCGGAGCGAAATTCACCGGCTACTGGCCGAATCCAAAGGCCAAGACCACGCCACCACACAAGCGCCCGGTGCGCAAAGGAGCGAAGTGATGAGCGAGCGCCAGCACGTGAGCGATGCGGCGTGGAATGCGCGGTATTCGGATTGTGACGTCGAGTCTCGATCGGACGTTGAGTTATCGCATTGGAAGGATGGCGTCATGCTCATCACCGTCGAGGAGTGGGATCGGCGCATCGAGGATAGCAACATGATGCTGGCATGGGTTGAGAAATTCAAAGCGGACGCCAGGGCGCAAGACCAAGGATTGATCGACGCGCTTAACAACGTGCATCGGCTTGAGACTGAGCGCTTTTGCATGATCGCCGCGCACAACTCTGAACTTGCCGCCCTGCATGCCGAAACCGAACGCCTGCGGAGGTTGCTCCGCTGGGCAGAAAATGGGCCGCCCGAATATCCCGGCCCGAGGAAAAAATGGCGCGCTGGGCCGCCACTGTGAACGTCGGCCAATCCCTCGGCGAGCTCCAGCTCCGCGTCGCTCAACTTGAGGACGTGCTCAAGCAGCATGGGATTCAGATCCCGGCGGTGCTGACCGGAAGACCGGCGCCGGCGAGCCCGGAAGCGCCCAAAGTGCACCGCCTATCCCGAGAGGACGAATCGGCTCCGACGCCGCTGGTCGTTTCCTATGCGCCGATCGGACTCAGGCCAAGCGTGCGCGCTCTCCTCGCCGCATCAGAGCAACCGCTGACCGTCGACGAGATCACCAAAAGCCTGAAGATGTTCGACCGTCGCAAGGTCGCGCAGAACCTATCCGTGAGCGTGACACAGGGATATTTCGTGCGCGAGGGCAGCGGCGTCGCAGCGAAGTATCGGTTGCCATGAGGAGAACGCAATGCTGATCATTGGAATCGACCCAGGCATCTCCGGCGCCATCGCAGCGGTCACCCCATCGGGTCGGCTCGAATGGGTGCAGGACATGCCGGTGCGCGATGCAGGAAAGAAAAACCGCAAGGCGCACGAGATCGACGGCGTGGCGCTCGGACGTATGCTGCGCGTGCAGCTCGTCGACATCAGCGAGGTCTGGATCGAGGAGGTTTCCGCAATGCCAGGGCAGGGCGTCTCTTCGATGTTCGGGCTCGGAGATTCCCGCGGCTGCATCCGTGGAGTCTGCGAGGCGCTCGGCCTATCCGTGCAGCGTGTTCATCCGCGCAAGTGGAAAAAGGCTTACGCGTTGAACAGCGATAAGGATGCCTCGCGCGCGCATGCGGTGCGGCTCTATCCAGGTTGCGAGGCACTGCAGCGAAAGAAGGATCACGGGCGTGCGGAAGCGATCCTGCTGGCCCGGTATGGTGCGCTTCAGTCGCTTCTCGGTGAATCGTTTCTCGAGCAGGCGCCGAAGTTGGAGTTGGTGGCGTGAGGATAGATGTCCGTAGCAACCTCACCGCAGTGAAGGCTGATCTGGACAAGTTGGAAAAAAATATCCAGGAGCGAGCGATTGCTCGAGCACTCAACCGCACCGCTGAGTCTGGGCGCACGCAAATGAACCGCGGCATCGCCCAAGAGTTCAACGTGAAGCAGGCCGACGTGCGATCACAGATCGCTTTGAAGAAAGCGAGGGAAGGATCTGGAACTGCGTTCCTGACGGCGGTGATCGAGGCTTTGAGAGGCAAGAGAGGCCGAGGCATCAACGTCATTCGATTCATGGAGCGTAAGGTCAGCCTGACGCAGCAAAGGAAGCGAATCCGGTCAGGCGATCGTCAGTTGCACTTCAAGATCCGCCGGAGTGGAGGTCAGAAGATCATCCAAGGGGCATTCATCGGAAACAAGGGCCGCACGGTGTTCAAACGCGTCGGCAGGGATCGGTTGCCGATCAAACCGGTGTCAACGATCGATGTTGCTCAAATGTTCAACACCAGGCGGATCAACAGCAAGGTCGTGGCCCATATCGAGGCTCAGTTCCCGATCATCATGCAGAGAGAGGTGAAGTTCTACGTGGAGAGGTTTGGCAAATGAATCGCGCGGGTCCTTACCGGAGTTTTCAAAGCGGGGCGAAACGAGCGCGGAATTTCGTTAGCGGTAGACCGCTATAAGGGGTTGATGTAATTGTCACTTTACAGAAGATCGCTGCACACCTGGACCTCACCATCGAGGGCGCCCGGCTGTTTTGCCATGCCGAAGGTGTCGAGTGGCGCAAGAAAACGCTCGACGAGATCCGGATTTCCTACGTGCGCCGGCTGCGCGAGGAAGCGTCAGGCCGATCGTTCGGGCTCACAGCCGAGCGCGCGCGTCACGCGGCAGCGCAGGCCAACAAGCTCGAGATGGATCTTGCCGAGGCGCGCGGCGAGCTCGTGCGCGTTGATGATGTGCTGACGACATGGGCCGGGCATATCGGGACGGTGAGGCAGGCGCTGCTGGGGTTACCGAGCAAGGCGGCGGGGATGATCGCGCCGGCCGGCAAGACCGCGCAGGCGGAGGCGACGCTGCGGCGATTGATCAAGGAAACGCTGGTGGAGCTGGCGTCTGATGGACGGCCTCGCAAACGGAAAGGAAATGCTCGCCGAGGCGGTCAAGATGTGGAGCCCGCCACCAGATCTCACCGTAAGCGAGTGGGCTGATGCACATCGCTACTTGTCGCCGGAGTCTTCGGCCGAGCCGGGAAGGTGGAGGACCGAGCGCACGCCGTATCTGCGCGAGCCGATGGACGCGGTCACGGATCCCGCGGTGCGCGAGGTGGTGATGATGGTCGGCTCCCAGGTCGGGAAGACGGAAGCGATCAACAACGTGGCCGGGTATTTCATTTCTCAGGACCCAAGTCCCATCCTGGTGATCCAGCCGACGCTCACCATGGCGAAAACGTGGAGCGAGGACAGATTCGCGCCAATGTTGCGGGATTCCGACGTCTTTCACGGGCTGATCAAGGATCCTCGATCAAGAGACTCGGGAAATACGGTCTTTCACAAGACTTTTCCGGGCGGTCATATCACCGTGACAGGGGCTAATTCTGCGGCGGGTTTAGCGTCGCGGCCGATCCGGGTGTTGCTGTTCGATGAGGTCGATCGCTATCCGCCGAGCGCTGGGACTGAGGGCGATCCGGTGACGCTCGCGCGTAAGCGCACGGCGACGTTCTGGAATCGCAAGGTCATCATGGTGAGCTCGCCGACGCGCAAGGATGCCTCGCGGATCTCGCAGGCGCACGAGCGAAGCGACAAGCGCGAATATCTGGTCGCCTGCACGCACTGCGGTTTTGAGCAAGTGCTGCGCTGGTCTCACGTGCGATGGACCGATGGCGATCCTGAAACGGCGCACCTGGTCTGCCAGGACTGCGGCGTTGTGCTCGAAGAGTCGGACCGTCACGAGATGATCAAGCGCGGACGGTGGCGCGCAACGGCTCCATTTCGCGGCGTGGCGGGGTTCTGGATGTCGGGGTTGTATTCGCCCTGGCAGAGGCTCGCGGACATCGTGAGCGAATTTCTGGCGGCCAAGGGTTACCCGGAAACGCTGATGGCGTTCACCAACACCACTCTGGCGGAGTTGTGGGACGACGGCGGGGAGAAGGCGCAACCGGATGCGCTGGCGGCGCGCGCGGAATCGTATCCGCTGGGCTTCGTTCCCGCCGGCGGGCTCCTCTTGGTGGCTGGCGTCGACGTGCAGCATGACCGCTTGGCAGTGACGATCGCGGCATATGGCGCGCGCGAGGAGTGCTGGATCGTCGGCTGGGATGAGCTCTACGGCAACCCGGCAACGGCGGAGCTGTGGCAGCGCCTGGACGATCACCTCGAGCTGGAATTCACGCACGAAAGCGGCGGGAAGGTGCGCGTCTCGGCAATCGCGGTCGACGAGGGCGACGGGGTGACGACGGGGTACGTGCGGGACTACTGCCGAGCGAAGCACGCGCGGGCCATCCCGCGGATCAATTGCAAGGGTGCATCGCATGCGGTCAAGAAGCTCTTGGGCAAGTCTGACGGCAAGAAGCGCGAGGCGAAGCCGTGGATGGTCGACGTCGGGACGATCAAGGGGATGCTGCTACCGCGCCTCAAGATGGCCGATCCGATCATGGTGCACTTCTCGACCGAGCTGCCGGCGGACTATTACGCGCAGTTGACGAGCGAGTCGCTGGTGCGGCGCCTGGTGCGAGGCTTTCCGAAACTGGAGTGGAAGAAAGACCCGAAGGTGAACAATGAAGGGCTGGATACGCTGGTGCTCTCCTATGCGGCCGGGTTGTTCGTCGGGCTGAAGTCGATGAATTGGGAGCGGCTGCGTAAGCATGTGGAGTCAAGCAAGGCGCAGGCGCCGGTTGTTGTGCCGCTGGACGCCATTCAACCGATGCAGAAACTGATTGCGAGGCCGCCGCAAAGGGGCGGGTGGGTGAGGGGGTATCGCAGATGAGTAGACGACGCATAACTAACAATTCGCTGATGGAAATTGAAGCGCGGATAACAACCGACGACGGAGAGCAACTACTGCTGGCGCGCGAGATTTTCACTGCGCAATTGAGCAGGAAATTGCCATCTGTCGAACCGTTAAGGCTTGCGTCTGAATCGTGAACGTCAAATCCATCGTCGATCGCGTGCTGCAACTGAGCGAGGAATACGCGACGCACGAGCCGCAGCAGCGCGTGTTGCTCATTCACCAGAAGGTCGGCGCGGAGTACGGTGGGCTCACGGTGTACGTGCCGAAGCGCTTAGCGAGACCTTCAGGCGGATTCGTCGGCGCGGCACGGATGGGGCCGGCGAGTGACGTGCGCGACGTGATGCGTGACCATGGCGTGTCGTTACGGACGGCCTGGAGGTGGGTGCGCGGGCGCTGACGCCTTCTTCTGCTCCACCGCCTGGCGGATTCTGGCCAACACTTCCTCCTGTGGAACGTGGGACTGATACGCCTTATCCCCGTCCCACATGTTCTCCTTGATACCAACCTCATCGACCTGGGAACGCTCCCACTCGGCGAGGACTGCGGCCTGATACGCCCGGCGGTAGCGGTAGTATTTCCATGCTGTGGCGATGAGCACAACCACGCCGATACACACGACCGTCCCGATCGACCAGCGCCAGAACGGCACGCATATTCCCGCTGACGGGTTGTGGCTGAAGCAGTAGTCGAAGTATTGCCACCAAGGGGCAAATGACTCAGGCATGGCACCTCCCCGCGCCAGGCGATCAGCCACATTGTGCCATTTTTGACTATTTTTGGCACAACGGTATGAATATCGTCGCGGTCCATGGCTGCGACCATACCGCTTACCGAACCTGCAAGCGTTACCGCCGGGGATCGGTGGCAGTGGGACCGCGAAGACTTGTCGGACTATCCGGCGAGTTCGTGGACGCTGAGCTATGCCCTGACGAAGGTCGACAAGCTCATCACCCTCACCGCCACGGCGAACGGTGACTATCACCGGATCGACGTGACCGCGGTAGTGACCGCGGACTATCCGGCGGGCAAGTATCACTGGCAGGCGTACGTCACCAACGGCAGCGATCGGAGATCGATCGGCGCCGGCACGCTCGAGATCAAGCCGAACCTGGCCCTGCAGACGCAGGGCTATGACGCGCGCTCGTTCGCCGAGCAGCGCGTCGACCAACTCGAGAAGGCATTGATGGCCCGTGATCCCGCAATCGCGGCCTACACCGTCGCCGGCCGCACGGTGCAATACCACTCAATGCAGGATATCCGGGAAGACCTGGACTACTGGCGCTCGCGGCTCGTGCAGGAAAAGGCGAGCGTGACGGGCGCGAAACGACTGATGGTGAGGCTATGAACCTGAGACTGCGATGCAAGGCGGGGCAACGGCTGCAAGTGCTGGACGAGAACGGCAACGAAGTGAGCGGCGTGATGTCGGTGTCCTTTCGGGCTGACGGCAAGAATCCAGTTCCGGTTGTCACGATCGAATGCCGTGCGGAGATCATCGTGGATGCTGCAGCGAACGTCGCGGATGCTGTAGCGACGCCTGAAAAGACGCGCCGCGCCGGCCCGCCAGCAGCGAATCCGACCGAATGACCCTCGCCGGCCGATTGCGCGGTGCGTGGAACGCGTTGGCGGGAAAACCGCCGCGTCGGCGCATCCGCAATTCCGCCTTTCCGGCCGCCGAGCTCGGGCGCCTGACCTCGAGCTGGACGACGGATCCCGGCGCGGTCAACCGGTGGCTGCGCTACGAGCTGCGCACGCTCCGCGCGCGCTCCCGCATGCTGGCCCGCGGGGATGCCTACGGCGCGCGGTACGTCGCGGCCTGCGTGAACAACATCGCCGGGCCGACTCCGTTCGGACTGCAAGTCAAGGCGAAGTTCAAGGAAAACGGCCTACCGAACCAGTCCGCCAACGCGGCAATCGAGAACGCGTGGATCGATCGGTGCATGCCGGGCGCGCTGGACGTGACCGGGCGGCTTTCGATGAGCGAGCTGCACCGGTTGACCATTCGAACGCTCGCGCGCGACGGTGAGGCGCTGTGGCGCAAATACCAGGGCGGCGAGTGGGGCTTGCAAGGGCGCATCCAGGTGCTCGATGTGGATCGCCTGGACGAACAGAGAAATGAGAGCCTGCCAAACGGCTCGATCAAGATGGGCGTCGAGCTCGACCGCTTCGCAAAGCCGATCGCCTATCACATCCTGCGCGAGCATCCCGGAGAGATCGGCGAATGGTCGCGCGGTCAAGAGCGAGCCTCCGAGCGGGTGCCTGCCGAGATGGTTCGGCATATCTTCGTTCCCGATTGGCCAGAACAGGTTCGCGGGATTCCTTGGATGCATGCCGCGATGTTGCGGCTGTGGAACCTCGGCGCCTTCGAAGAGGCGGCCGTGATCAATGCGCGCGTCGGCGCGTCCAAGATCGCGACGATCGAGACTCCGGATGGCGATGTGCCTGACGGGCTTGTCACCGGCACAGAATCCTCCGGCAACCTGCTCTCCGATATCGAGCCAGGGCAATACTGGACGCTCCCGACCGGATCCAAGCTCGGATCGTTCGATCCGAAATTCCCTGATGAGAGCGTGGGACCGTTCATTCAAGCGTGCCTGCGTGGTGCGGCCGCGGCCGTGTCGATGTCCTATCACTCGTTTGCGAACGATCCCGGCGAAGTGAACTACTCGACCGCGCGGGTTGCGCTGCTCGATGAGCGCGACATGTGGTCGGCGCTGCAGCAGTGGTACATCGACCACGTCTGTCAGCCTGATTTCGTCGAATGGATGTCGGGAGCGATTATCGATGGCGCTTTGGCGCCGGCCTATTTCACGCACCGCAACTCGGTGCGCTGGCAGCCGAAGCGCTGGGCGTGGATCGATCCCGAGAAGGAAGTCAACGCCAAGAAAACCGCGCTGGAGATTCGCTTGACCTCGCGCACGCGTGAGGCGTCGGCGAACGGCGAGGACATTGAGGAAATTTTCGACGAACAAGCCTATGAGCAGGATTTGGCGAAGGCAAAGGGCATCGTGCTCGAGCCGGCCAAGCCTGCGAGCGGGGCCAACGGGGGCGCCACAAATGGACGGCCTACCGCTGATCAAGGCACAGAATCTAACGCGTGAAGCGCTCTTAAGGGAGATCCGCGGCAAGACGCAACACGCGGAGGCTTCGATTGATCGTGCCGGCATCGACCGCGAGGCGCGCACCGCCAAGCTCGCCTGGTGCTCGGAAGATCCGTACGAGCGCTGGTGGGGCATCGAGGTTCTCGACACATCGCCCAAGGCGGTGCGCATGGGCCGGTTGCGCAATGGCGCCGCGCTCCTGCTGGGCCACGATACTGACAAGCAAATCGGGGTGATCGAGTCGGCATCGCTCGACAAAGACAAGAAGGGACGCGCACTCGCGCGCTTCAGCAGATCAGCTCTCGGTGAGGAGATTTTCGCCGATGTGACTGACGGCATCCGGCAGAAGGTTTCGGTCGGATACCGGATTCACGACCTAGTCCTCGTCAAGAAAGAGGGCGACGTCTCAACCTACCGCGTCACCGATTGGGAACCGTTCGAGCTTTCGATCGTGTCGGTTCCTGCGGATGACACCGTCGGCGTTGGCCGAGGTCTCAGCGGTCAGCCTGAAAAGGCTAAGGCAATGAAGGAAGAGCAAAGCCGGGCCGCGGAAAGCTCGGAAACCAATCCGGATCCGTCGGCGGACGTAGCAGCACAGCATCAGCGCTCCGAAGCATCGGTTTCGCAATCGGTGCAAGAGCAAATCGCAGAACGCAATCGCATCATCCTCGAAATTGGCGATCAGTGGAAAGCGTACGGCGGGCAGCAACTCGCTCGCGACGCGATCGGCAATGCCAAGATGACGGTCGACGCGTTCCGCAAGATCGTCCTTGATGAAGTCTCCAAAAAGCAGGCGGCAATCGCGCCGACCGAAACCGGGCGCCTGGCGGCCGACGAGCAGCATCCCGAGTTCCAGCGCGGCGGAAACCCCGCCGGGTACGGAATGGGCGCTCGCGAGATGCTTGCGGCGACGTCACTTCGCGCCTTCCGCGGCATCGGCAAGATCATGCGAATGGAAGATCACGAAGTCGCGTATCGCGCCGGCATGTGGCTCATGGGCGCGGTGCACGGCAACGGCAAGGCGATGCGCTGGTGCAAAGAGCATGGCGTCAAGCTCCTGCAGGGCGATCGGAATCAGTTGTTTTACGATGAGCGGTCCATGACCGAAGGCGTTTTCACCTCCGCCGGCTGGCTGGTGCCCGTGGAGATGGAAGCCGCGATCATCGCGAACCGCGAGGAGTTCGGTGTTGCCCGGCGCATCTGCAACGTGATCCCGATGACCTCGGCGAGCACGAGCATCCCGCGCATCACGTCGGACACAACCGCGTACTTCGTCGGTGAAGGCGCGAGTGCAACGCCATCAGACCCGGCCGGCGATCAGGTCACGCTGACGCTCAAGGACTTGATGGTGCACACCAACATCGGCAAGTCGACCGCGATGGATACGGTCGTCTCCCTTGCCGAGCTGGTGGCCCGCGAGCAGGCGCGCTCGTTCGCCGTGAAGGAAGACCAATGCCTGGTCATCGGCGATGGGACCAGCACCTACGGCGGCATGATGGGCGTCAAGACGCTGCTCGACAATACCGCATACAGCGCGGGCAAGGTCGACGCAGTCTCGGGTCACGATCTGATGTCCGAGATCGATATCACCGACATCACGAGCCTGATCGCGGTCCTGCCGGTTTATGCCCGCGCGGGTTCGAGGTTCCTGGTGTCCGGTGTGTTCGATGCGCTGGTCTTCGGGCGGGTGAAGTTGAACGCAGGCGGCAACACGGTGCAAACCGTGCAGGGTCGGATCGTCGAAGGTGAATTCGCTGGATTCCCGATCACGCTCGCGCACCACATGCCGACGTCGACCTCGACCATCAACGATTCAACGATGGCAATCCTCGGAAACTTCAACCTCGGCGTCGCGTTTGGCAGCGGCTCGGGGATGATGATGACCGTCGATCCGTACACGCTCGCGCACCAGAATCTCACTCGCATCATCACGAGCGAGCGTATCGACATCAATCCTCATGGCGTCGCCAAGAGCACGACCGCCGGCCAGCAAGGGCCGATCGTCGGACTCTGGGGCAACACCTAATCCACTATGACCCGCGCTTCGCCGGATGACATGCCCGGCGGGGCGCCAGGATAGGAGATTTACGCATGTTTCCTCAAAGCAAGGCAGTCGTGTTCCTGCAAACCACGCAGGAAACAAACGGCGGAACGATCACGAGTCAGAACCTCGATTGTCAGGGGTTCGATTTCGTGACGATCGATGTCGTGCAGACGACCTCGAACAATGTCACCAACAACCCTAGCACGTTGAAGCTGCAGCAATCCGATACCACGGATGCAACCAACTTCGCGGATCTGTCGGGCGCTGTTGGCGATACGGATTTCACGATCCCGCAGGTCGGCACCAACACGTCCACGATCAGCTCGTACAAGTTCAACGTCGATATGCGTCACCGCAAGCGCTACCTGCGCCTGCTCGTGACGCCGATCACGACGCAGAGCTTCACTGCGGTCGCGAATCTGTTCCGGGGCGAGCGTTCTGCGTCGAATGCGACGGACGCGAACGTTTCGGTACTCGTGGGTTTGTAAAAAGGATCCTCCTCCACGCAAGTGGATTTCGCCGGCGCGCTTTCGGGTGCGTCGGCATTTTCTGAAACCTGCACCAAGGTGCCAAGTGAAATTGAATTTAGGATCTGGCGACATCGTGATTCCAGGCTACGAAAACCTCGATGCTAAATTTGGAAGTGAGATCTTCCCGCTCCCCTATGACGACGGGACGATTGAGGAGATCCGCGCGAGTCATGTGCTGGAACACTTTCCACACGGACAGACCGAGCGTGTCCTCAAAGACTGGGTGCGTGCGCTCATGCCAGGCGGCTTACTCAAAGTGGCCGTGCCGGATTTCCCAAGCCTGATTCAGAAGTATCAGTCGCGCGAGCAATACCCGACGCATGCCGTCCTGATGGGCGGGCAGTCGGATGAGCGAGATTTCCACAAGGCCATTTTCGATTTCGAGCAGCTCGCGCACTTGATGCGCAACGCTGGTCTCGTAGCGATCAACGCGTGGGATTCAGAGGTTGATGACTGCGCGAAATTGCCGATCAGCCTAAACCTCTGTGGCCACAAGCGCCCGGAGAAGTGGCCGAACGTCTCGGCCATTATGAGCGTGCCGCGGCTTGGTTTCATGGACAACTTCTTCTGCGCATTCGAGGCGCTGAACCCGCTGCGCATCAATCTGCGCAAGGTGACCGGCGCATTCTGGGGGCAATGCCTCGAGCGCGGTTTCGAGATGATCGTCGGTGACGATGCACCGGAATTCATTCTCACGCTGGATTACGACACGGTCTTCACGCGCAACGACGTCGAGGACATGCTCGCGCTGATGATCGCGAATCCGGGCGTGGACGCACTAGCGCCAGTTCAGGCATCCCGCAGCAAGAACGCGCCGCTCTTTGTTGTCGCCGGCGCGGACGGGAAAGGTGTTGCGATCGTGCGCAGCGACTACTTCGATGCGCCATGCGCTGATGTCGTGACGGCGAACTTCGGCTGCACGCTGATTCGCGCGAGTGCACTCAAAGATCTGCCGAAGCCATGGTTCCATTCAAAGCCAGATGCGCAAGGGTCCTGGCACAACGGGCACGTCGACGACGACATCTTCTTCTGGCATCGCTTCAAGGAAGCCGGCAAGCGACTGTGTATCGCCTCACGCGTGGCCGTCGGACACATGGAGTTGATGGTCCGATGGCCCGATGCACAGATGCAAGCGATTCACCAGCATCACAGCGAATGGTCTGAGCTCGGAAAGCCCGAGGGCGTATGGCACTGAGACATCAACCGCGGCCGATGAAGGCTTTCCGCGTTCGCGTCGCGTATGGTCCTTATGTGAAAGGCCAGATCATCCAGCCGACCGGAATGTATCGGCAGCTCCTCCTCTCGCGGCAGTTGATCGAGGAGGTCAAGGACGAGCAGTTCGATGTCCCGCCGGAGCTCGACAACCGCGAGATCAGGCCATCGAAAACGCTGTTCAAGCGCGGCCAGGAAAAGCGCCGGTGAACGCAGCCGATACCGCGGCGATTTTCTCCACGGCCGATCATGGCGTGAAGGCGCGCGTGAATGGGGGCGCCGAGATCGATGTGATTTTCGATCGCGATGCGTCGATCACGCTAGGCGTTGATACGCACACCGCGGCGGTTACATGCGCGACCAGGCACGGGCTGAAAGCGAATGACTTCATCGTCATTGGCTCGAGCATTTACAAAACCGTCTCCCGCTTGTCGGGCGATAACGACGTTGAATCGTGGCAAGTGCAGGCACAGTAAGGAGCCGTCCATGTTGCTGAAGCGAATCTATGACAAAGAGAAGCTGGATCACATCGAACTTCGCCACACCGGCACGAGCGCGGAGCAGAATTTTTCCCGCCGGCTGGTCGAGGGGGCGGTGTCCGAGGGATGGATGACGCTATCCAGAGGCAAGATCATCCTGCACGCGAAGCCCGAGGATCTCACCTACACGATCAAGCGCGGCCCTGGTCACTACTGTCTCCACTGCGGCGAGAAGATCGAGAGCGATGCGCTCGGCGCGGCAGCTCGAGCGCACATGGCCGAGAAGCATGACGGCATGGAATCGCCCGACAGGCATTGGCCGGCCGGTTACATGGTGACGCACGCATTCGAGTGCGTTCTCGACGACAAGCAGCACGAGAAGTTCAAGGCGCTGCCGATGGGTGCAAAGAAAGGGAGCAAGTAGCCATGGCGAATATTGTCTTCAACATTTCCTTGGGTCGCGCGGCCGAGTTTTACAACAGGGTCGACTCAAATGACCCGTCAGCATCCGAGCTCGTCGTTTCCGTGCTCGCGACCTCGGGGATCGAGTCCGACGCCGTGCTGAAGGACAAGGACACGTTCTCGGCTGTGGTTTCCGGTGCCACGAACGAAGTCACGAATTCGGGCTATGCGGCGAAGGTGCTCGGCGATGCCGATCTGACCGCGTTCGCGCCGGACGACACGAACGATCGAGTCGACCTCGACATTCCTGATCAGACCTGGACCGCCGTTGCTGCGGGTGATGGTTGGAACGATATCGTCATCAGCTACGACCCAGTCGGATCGCAGACGACATCGGACATGATTCCGATGACGCTGCATGATTTTGTGGTCACGCCCGACGGAAGTGACATTACAGCTCAGATTGCCAGCGCCGGGTTTTTCAGGGCGAGCTAGGACACCTATGAATCTGTGCATTGAGTGCGACACCGAGATCAGCGCCAAGGCGACTCGCTGTCGTAAGTGTAACTGTCGACTTGTTCAACCGTTGGCGCCTGTTAGCAAGCCCTTGGGGCCGAGAGCGCTAACGGTCGCAGAACGACAAGCGAAATGGCGCGTAGAGCATCCAGGCCGCGCTCGTGGCGCGAATCGTCGCGCGAAGTCATCCATGCGCAAGCGCGTCGCCGAATACAAGGCCGAGAGAGGTTGCGAGGACTGCGGCATAACGGACGCGCGTTGCCTTGATTTGCACCATCGCGACGGCGAAGAAAAGGTCATGGCCGTCAGCGAGATGATGTACCGATCAAGTTGGAAGAAGGTCCAATCGGAAATGGACAAGTGCCGGGTGCTCTGCGCGAACTGCCATCGCATCGAGCACGCAGACGACTGCGAAGGCTCGGATATCACGGCTCAGAGTTGTCCGAGCGTCATAACCGCACAGGGGTGAACCTCATGGCCGGCATTTGGGATCGAATTATTCCTGGGGGTGAGAACGCGGACCGCTGCTCCGCGCACTTGCTGAAAGCGGCGATGCATCTCGCTGTGTACGGGGTGTTCACGAATCAACAGTTACTCAACGGCATCAATTCAAGACTTAGTGCGCCCCTGAGCAATGCCGCTGAGAACGATCTAGGCGCAATTCGTACCAGCATAGAAGCGATGACTGCCGTTAATCGCATCGTTGGTCTTGAACGGTTCGACGCCCTTAACATCAACGCGGAGATGGGCGTACTGACGAACGAGGCCACGTACCGGGCGCAATTAGGAATCTAACGTGGCGCAGTCTGTCGCTATCGCAACTGGCGCGCTTCAAGGAGTTGCGGGCAGTACCGACTTCACCGTTTCTGGATTCGGCACGCCTGCTGCTGCAATCGTTGTGTTTGGCGAAGCAAATTCGGGGTCGAACCCACAGGTCGATGGCGGGATGGGGATCGGCTTTTGGGACGGAACCACACAGAACGTCGCCCGCAACAACAACGTCGATGGGGGCGCAACGTCTGATGGGCTGCGAGCGCAGGTGAGCGGACTCATTGCGTATAGCTCGACCCTCGGCGCTGAATACACGATCAGCAATATCACTGACGGCGTGCGTATTACGCTGACATCCGGCGCTTCAAGCAGGGATCGATTTGCGACGGTCATGCTGTTCGCCGGGGTGTCTGCCAAAGCGGGCATGTTTACGCCGAACGCCACGCAGGACAGCACAGCGAGTTCCGCCTCGCTGGGGTTTGCCCCGAAGATCGTGTTCGTTACATGCGTAGGACTCGGTGGTGACGGGTCAGGAACGGACCATTCGATTCTGACGTTCGGCTTCGCCGATGCCACGATGAATCGGGGCATTTTGCGTTCATCGGAGCTTGCGATCTCGGACGAGAGTGCGACTATTTGGGCATCAGAAACACGCTGTTGCGGACAGTTGCTTGCGGGCGGACTGACGTGGGCGGGCGAGATCACGACGCTTGGAGCAGACACGTTCACCATGACCACGCGCGACGGTGGATCTGGCGGGGATACCGTCTTTTACCTTGCTCTTGGCGGCGCGGACTGTTCGTTTGATGTTGGCACGCTTACGACGCCGACCGCAACGGGTGATTCTGTCAACGCAACAGACACCTCCCCCGACGCTTTGCTGTTGATGCTCAGTACAGCAACTGGCACGACTGCGCACACGGATTCCGGTGCGAACGGTTCAATGGTTGGCATGGCGACCGACGCGAACGAATACGCCGTCGGGTATCAGGTTGAGGATGGCGCTGCGACGATGAATTGCAACAGCGCCTATTCATCGGCAGCGTGCCTTAACCTGGATTCATCGTCCGCTGGCTCGCTCACGCATATGTGTGATGCCACGGTCACGCTCAACTCAAACGACTTCACGCTGAACTACTCCGCGGTCGATGCGACGGCGCGTAAGGGTTGGTGGGTTGCGTTTGGCCCGCCTGCAGCACCAGTGCCGGCCCCGGAAGTGTTGCGCTCGACACAAGCAAGTCTCAGTTGGGAAAGGTGGAGCACATGGACGAGATAGACGCACTCAAGCTGAACGTCGCTGACATTCGCAAGCGCGTTGTGGCGAACGTGTCGGCGGCCGAAGCGAGCGAGAAGGCTGACGCCGCGAAGCAAGGGGAGAAGGTACGACCGGACGGAACGAAGGAAGCGCCTGTCGCGCGCGATCCATTCAAGAGTGTCGCGAACAACTTCCGTCGAGCGCTGATGCACATCGACGAGTTGGATGCCGATCTCACGCGCGCGCAGCGTGATCTCGCGATGTCGAAATTGGAGAACTAAAAGCTATGTCTCAATTCTCGGTCGGCGGCCGTGCCAGTATCGCAGGCACAACGGTGCGCGCAATTTTCTCGCTGTTCGCAAGCGCGTCGTTCGGCGCTCGCGTGCGCGCGATCTCGATCACGAACACCACGGCAGTCGCCGCGTGCTTCGCACTTCAGAAGTTCTCTGCGGCGACGAACGTCGGCTCTGGGCTCACGGAGAACGCACACGACATCAATCCCCCGCAGTGCACCGCATTCGCCGGCCACACTGGCGACGGCACGCTGACGGGCTCTCCGTTCCGGCAGATATCACTCGGCGCTGCGATCGGCTCGAACTACACCTGGGTCTTCGGCGGCGCGGGCATCCTGATCCCGATCGGCACCGCGAACGGAATCGGTGTGATCGTTCCGACAGGCACAGGGCAAGTCTGCGACTTCGATATCGAATGGGAAGAATGATACATGGCGATTGCCTACAAGTCCGCGGGAGCTGGCGCATCGACTGAAACGAGCGCCGCTGCACTCTCGCCTGCTTGTCCGGCGACCGTCGATGCGGGCGACGTACTAATCGCTCACGTTTTTTGGGAAGGAACGACGAGTGCCCCGAGCACTCCATCAGGATGGGAGCCTTTGACGGGTCCACACGTCATCGAGACGACGATCGCGCGTCACTGGATATTCGGGAAGATCGCGGACGGCAGCGAAGACGCAGCGGCAGTCGCGTTCGGTTCGCCTGCTGTCACGACGCAGCGCGCAGCGCGCGTCTACAGTTTCAGCGGATGGATCGACGGTGCGATCTCGGAACTGTGTGGAGGATTCTCGCATCAGTCGCACGCGACGGACCCGCAGATGCCGAGCGTGACGACTCCGCGCGCTGAAGCGCTCGCAGTCGCTTTCGCTGCGCAGAACGACGACAACGCGCACGCGAGCGCGACGGGAGAATCCGGGGGCGATTGGACGGAAGCAGTCGCGGAGTACACCGTCGCGCTCACTCCTGGTTTGACGATCTCTCTGCAAACCTGCACGCCAACAGCGAACCCTGGAACTGTGTCGGGCGGATCAATTTCGACGACCAACGACCCTTGCGGCGTGATCGGCTTCTACATTCAGGATCGACTCGGACTGCCGAACGTCGTTGCGGGTCCGCGTGCGATCGTCCGTCCGATGAATAGGTGGCATTCGTGAGCATCTATTCCAGATACACGCCGCGCTCGTACGGTTGGCCTGAACGTCGTCAGGTTTCGCGCGCTGTCTACGGTCTCACGCCGACGGCGGCGCTAACCGCAACCGTCGAGCAGGTCACAGAAACAGATCTCGCGCAGTCGATTGCGGTCGCACCGAAGATTCGGCTGGTCGGTCAGGTCACCGAGACCGATGTCGCGCAGGCCATCACGCCTCTCAAGACCCGTAGCGTCGGGCAGGTTTCCGAGACAGACCTCGCCCAAGCAATAACAGCGCGTAAGACTCAAACGATCACGCAGGTCACGGAAACCGACCTCGCGCAAGCGATTACGTGGTCACCGAAGGCTCGCCTGGTTGCGCAGGCGAATGAAACAGATCTCGCGCAGGCGATCACTTCCTCGAAGGTGCGCTCGATCGGGCTTGTCAGTGAGACCGATCTTGCTCAAGCGATCACATGGGCGCCGAAGCATCGTCTAGTCGGGCTCGCGACCGAGACTGACGCAGCGCAAGCGCTGACCGCAGTCAAGTCCCGAACGCTCACGCAGTCTGCAGAGACGGACGCAGCGCAGGCAATCACGGCGCGGCGGACGCTTGCAATCGGGCTCTGCTCCGAGACGGACCTGGCGCAGGCGATATCGGTCAGCGTGGCCAACGCGCTTGGAGCCTGCACAGAAACGGACGCCGCGCAGGCCATCACCGCGCACAAGACGCGGGCGATTGCTCAGTCCTCAGAAACAGATGCCGCGCAGGGCGTCACGGCCCGAAAAGCCTATGCGCTCGGTCAGGCATCGGAAACAGATGCGGCTCAAGCGTTCACAGCACGCAAGACCAACGCGCTTGCACAGGCTTCGGAGACAGATGCTGCGCAAGCCATCACGCGCGGCGCGGCGATCGTCCTGCTCGACCAAGCGCAAGAGACCGACTCGGCTCAGTCGATCACCGCTCGGAAGACGAAGCAGATCGGACAAACAACCGAGACCGACGCCGCGCAGGCGATGACTGCGCGCAAGACTGCAGCCGTGGCGCAGGCGACGGAGACGGATCTCGCCCAAGGCATGACGGCGCTCAAGCGGAGCTCCGTCGCCCAGGCATCCGAGACTGACACCGCACAGGCCATAACGGCACGCAAGACTCTCGCCATCGGGCAACCGACCGAGACCGATCTCGCCCAAGGGATCACCGTGGTCATCTCCCATGTGATCCTGCTCAATCAGTCGTTCGAGACTGATGCATCGCAAGCGATCACTTGGACGCAGCGCCGGTTGCTGCAACAGGTCATCGAGACCGACGTCGCCCAGCTCATCAGCGTGCTCAAGCTCCGCTCGGTCGGTCAGGTGCTCGAGGCCGATCTCGCGCAGGCGTTCGCGGTGAGCAAGAGCATCAGCGTCGCGCAGGCGATTGAAACGGACATCGCGCAAGAGATTGCGGCCACTGGCGGGAGCTTCCTCATCCCGTTGTCGCATGTGCTCTACGCGAAACGCGGGTCCCGCATGCATGTCGCGGCCAAGGCATCCCGAACGCATGTCGTCGCCAAGGCGTCCCGATTGTTGAGGCCACATTAATGCGCGGCGAATTTGTCTGGAACGAGCAGCAGCAGATATTCGAGATCGAAAAGGATCCCGACGAGGATGCGCCGTTTTCGATTCATTGGTATGACGCACTCCGCGGCGCAGATCGTTACTGGACGCCACGCTCCTACTTTGTCCCTGGCGACACCGTCACGCCGCCGCGGGAGGCCATCAACGGACACCGGTATCGCTGCACGATCGGCGGACGCACGGGCGGATCGGCACCTGTTTGGCCGACCACTGGAACCAACACGGTCACGGACGGCGGTGTCACCTGGACGCGCATCGGGCTTGAAGACCGGATCGCGACGAGCACCTGGACCGTGGAAACCGGAATCGACGACGGCACGGACTCGATCGATGCCACGGAATGCGTCACGACGCTGCGGCTATCTGGCGGTACGCTCGGACGGGGCTACATCGTGACCAATGCGATCGTCACCGATGCGGGATACGACTTCAATCAGCGCTTTCGCGTGCTGATCAGGCAGAACTAGATGGCGCACGTTCGAAAACAGATCCGGGATGCCGTGTTGACGCTGATCACGAATCTCGCGTCGAGCGGCGGGCGGGCGTTCGCCGGGCGCGTGTCTCCGTATGCGGAGGACGAATTGCCGGCCGTGAACGTGCGCGTTGGTGACGAGACGATCACGCAGTCATCGATTCACTATCCCGCGGTTCTGCTGCGCGAGCTCGAGGTGTCGATCGAATCCGTCGTCAAGCTGACCGATCAAGCCGATGATGATCTCGACGCCATGGCGCTCGAGGTCGAGGGCGCCATCGCTGCCAGTTCGTCAACGGTCACGTTGAGCGGGTTGCTCAACTGCGCGCTGACGCCGACCGGTATCGTGGTCGAGCGCGAGGACCAGGGCGAGGTCCCGATAGGTCGCCTCACGCTTGCCTACAGGACGCAGTACGAAGTGATGAACAACGCGGCGGACACGGCGCTATGAACCCGGCGACGCGTGCGCTGCACGAGGCATTGATCAAGCTCGCCAAGGGTGTAATCACCGCTTGGGAGCGATGGGTAGAAGCGAAGGCGCAGGAAGGACGTAGCAGCACTACACGGTAGGTTTTTAACAGTCTCACCCGAGAGAGCACCAGGGCCTCGCCGTTCGGCAGAGCCCTCAAACGCCTCCTTGGAACTTTCAAGGAGAGCGTCATGGCATTTTCAAAGTGGAGCAATGTTCAAGTAGCAATCGGCACTCTCGGGACCGCGGTTCCGATCAATACGTTGAGCAAAGCAAATCCAGGTCTGGTCGAGTACACCGGCACAGACCCGGCGACTGGCGACTATGTCGCGTTGACCAGCATTCTCGGGATGGTCCAGGTCAACAATCGGATTTTCCGTGTTGGCAACGAGGACACCGTCGGCGACGACTTCGAACTCGAGTCAGAAGATACGACCCTTTACGACACGTTCGTCAGCGGCAATTTTCAGCCCGTCACCTTTGGAACGTCGCTGTCGGTGGCCGCCGGCGTAGCGGTCAGCGGCGGTGACTTCGCGTTCCTGGATACCACAACCATCCACGACACGCAGCAAACGCAGATCCCTGGCCTGGCGGCCGCGACGGCGTTCACGTTCGATTGCTTCTGGGATCCGAGCGATGCCGGCTTGGCTGCGCTGGTTGCGGCCAGCAACGCGCAGGCACAGCGCGCGCTGCGTCTCACGTTCGCCAATGCCTACAAGTACCTGCTCCTCGGGTACGTGGGCGCGACGTTGAGCCCGACCGGTAACGCGCAGGAGATGGTCAAAACCTCCGTGGTGTTCACGGCATTTGGACGTTCGAAGACCTACACGACATAAAGGAGTTGCATGACTGATGATCAACTAGCGCAGCGCATCGCGCAGGCGAGGGAGTACGAGCGCACGATCAAAGCGATGACCTTCCGCCTGCGCATCCCGACTCGAAATGAGATGCGGGTCATGTGGGCGGAAGCGCGCGACGGTGGCGGTGACGCGGCATTGAGGATCGCTGCGTCATTCACCATCCTGCGGACCTCGCTTCTATCTGTGCGCGGGGCTACCACGGCGGATTTGAAGTTGCCGGGGGATGTGGAGCCGCTTCCGTCGACCCTCGCGTCAGCGCTTGCGCTGGTTGATCACCGGGACGATCTGGCAATGGAACTGAACGACGAGCTTCTGGAAAAAATGCGCGTCCGAAATGAGGAGCTCGAGGCCGACGAAAAAAACTGAACGAACGCATCCACTTTGATTTGGTTGAAGAGGGTGCGTTCCAGCAGGCGGGCTTCCTGATGCGTGACATCAGCAACCAAAGGCCGGTTTTGAACAACAGAGCGGCAGAGGCATGCGTCATATGGGGGCAGTTGGGCGGATGGTTTCCCGAACGACTGCCGCTCGTGGCTGCCGCTTTCGGAATTGTCTACTGGGACGGATTGATCGATCGGCTGCTCGTCATTCGAGCGGCGATCGAAGCAGCTCGAGCGGAGCTTAGTTAGTGGCACAACCGAAACTAGAACTGACGGCAGTCGACCAGACGCGAGCGGCGTTCGCTTCCGTTGCAAAGAACTTGGACCAGCTCACGGTCAGGGTTCAGGCAACGGGCGCGCGCATCAAGGGCATCCTCGGTGCGAGCTTCGCCGGGATCTCGGGTGCGGTAGCGTTCACGGCGCTGACCGAGACGGCAAAGGAAGCAGAGCAGGCGAGCGCACGCGTCGCCGCGGTTCTGCGCGCGACCGGCCACGCCGCCGGCATTGCACAGAAGGAGATCGACGAGCTCGCCGAGTCGCTCGCCGAAACGACCCAGTTCGACGATGAGAGCATCCGCAACGCTGCATCGCAGTTGCTTGTGTTCAAGAATGTGCAGGGCGACACGTTCCGCGAGGCGTTGAAGCTGTCGGCCGACGTGGCCGCATTCTTTGGCGAGGACTTGCCAAGCGCTGCAGCCAAGCTCGGGCGCTCGCTCGAAGACCCAGAGACGGCTTTCGGGCTGTTGCGTCGAGCGGGCATTCTGCTCACGGAGCAGCAGAAGGGCATGATCAAGGAGATGGCCGAGGCCGGCAACGTGGCCGGCGCTCAGGCCGTCATCATCGACAAGCTGAAGGGCGCGTTCGAAGGCACCGCCGCCGCGATCAACACCGGTATGACCAAGGCCACGGCCGACGCGAAGAAAGCGCTCGATGAATTCCTCGAGTCGCTCGGGCGCAGCGAAGCCGTTGGCGGGAGCTTCAAGAGAGGGCTGGAGGGCGTGAAAACGCTCCTCGTGCAAATGAAGGCGGCCGTGGAGGACGGACCCGCGGCGGTGCGCAACCTCGGATCGAGCTTGATTGGTTTCAGCGCCGATCTGCTCGGGAAAGTAAACCCTGCGCTCGGCGTGACGCTCGAGCTCATGTCGAAACTCGCCAAGGCCGAGGACGACAGGAAGCGCCGCTCTAGCGGCATCATTGGCGGCGGCCCGCTCGACCCCAAAGTCATCGAGGCTGCAGCGGCCGAACAGAAAGCCGCGCAGGAACGAGACGCTGCCTACGTCAAAGCGCGCGAGGCGGCAAAGAAGGCTGCCGAGGAGGCCAAGAAGGCATCGGCCGAGGCGCAGCGCGCGGCGAAGGCGGACCAGGAGCGGTTCACCAATGCGAAGCTGTCGTTAGAAGAGCAGGCCGCGGCGGTCGAAGACATCACCGAGTTTGAGAAGACCCGAATCGCGATTGAGCAAGGCAAGCTCGGGAAGACGGCGCAGGCGAACCGCGATCAACTGCTGGCGCTGGCCGCGAATATCGATCTGCTCCGCGATGAGAAGAAGGTCCGCGAGGAAATCGAGCGCGTCATCGAGGCACAGAACCGCGAAGACGCAGAGCGGAGCAGGACGGAGTCAGAACGCCGGGCGGCCGTGCGAGATTCGATCGTCGCCCTCATCGACCCGCTGGAGCAGTACCGCAAGAAGCTGGTCGCGGTACGCGAGGCTGCCGAGAAGGGCGACATCACGCCGGAGCAGCAACTCGAGGCCGAGTTCAAGATTCAGGAGTTGATCGACGAGGCGCTCAAGCTCGAAGCGCAAGTCGATAAGACCAAGTCGGTAGCCGAGGAGCTCGGCCTGACATTCGTATCGGCATTCGAGGACGCGGTCGTTGAGGGCGAGAAATTCCGCGACGTCGTCAGGGCGCTCGAGAAAGACATCATCCGGGTCTTGTCCCGCAAGTTCGTGACCGAGCCGTTGGCCAACAGCGCGGGCAAGTTCGCCGAAGAGCTCACCAAGGGCGGCAGTGGCGACTTCGTCAGCGACCTACTGAAAAAGACCGGTGAATTTTTCTCCGGCCTCTTCCGGGCAGAGGGCGGCCCGGTTGCGGCGGGATCTCCCTACATCGTCGGGGAGCGCGGCCCAGAGCTCTTCGTCCCGAAGGCGAGCGGCCATATCGTACCGAACACAGATCTGCTCACGAGCATCGCGTCCAGCACCAAGGCGCTGACCTCGATGTTCCGAGCTGAAGGCGGGCCCGTCGCCGCAAACTCCCCTTATATCGTTGGCGAGAAAGGGCCGGAGCTGTTTGTCCCGAAGGCGAGCGGGAACATCGTACCGAATAGCTCGCTTCTGACGAGCATCGCCTCGAGCGCTAAGGCGCTCACGGCCATGTTCCGCGCCACCGGCGGGCCGGTGACTGCGGGTGCTCCGTACATCGTCGGCGAAGAAGGCCCTGAGTTATTCGTGCCGGCCGCCAGTGGGAACGTCACGCCGACCCGAGAAACCCGGAGCGGCGGCAACCACATCAACATCACGATCAATGTTCCGCAAGGGATCCGCCACGACACGGCGGCGCAAGTCGCCGCATCCGTCGGCCGCGCGGTGCGAAGCGCGATGCGAAAGAACGGCTGATGGCCTTCATCGAGTCGCCGCGCTTCCCAGAGACCATCGGCTATCAATCGGCGGGCGGTCCAGTGTTTCGGACCTCGGTCGTTCCGACGATCTCCGGTCGTGAGTACAGAAACGCGAGATGGTCACAGTCGATGCATCGGTTTGACCTGGAGCATGCCGTCAAGACCGATACCCAGCTCACCGAACTGCAGACCTTCTTCGAGGCGGTCGGGCAGGGCCGCGCTCATATGTTCCGCTTCAAGTGGAAGCGGGACTATCAATTGCTGATCACGAATGGCGTGCTCGGGAATGGCGTCGCCGTTTCTGGAACGACCTACCAGATTCGGAAAAAGTACACGACAGGCTCGTCCACATACTATCGCGACATCAAGAAGCCGGTCATCACGCCGACGTTGCGCGTCTACAAGAACGCGGTCGAGGTCACGCAGGCGCCGGGCGCGGGAAACTTTCAATACGACTCGACGACCGGGATCGTCACGTTCGGCACAGCACCGACACCCGGCGATGCGCTCACCTGTACGGGTGAGTTTGACTTCCCGGTGCGCTTCGACACCGATGAATTCCTGGTGCGTGTGGTGGGGCCCGGCTCCTATGAAATCGACTCCTTGCCCCTGATCGAGCGGCGCGTATGAGCAAGACCATATCCGGCGCCTACGAGGCGCACCTCGCGCTCTACACCACGACGATCGCGACCTGCTGGAAAGTCACCCGGCGCGATGCTCAGGTGTTTGCCTTCACGGATCACATCGAAAATATAACGTTCGATGCCGTGACGTACTTGGCTGCAACTGCCTACACGGCATCTGCCATCGAGTCGAGCGCGGGGCTGAACGTCGACAACCTGGAGGTCAGCGGCTATCTCGATGCGGCCGCGATCACCGAGGAGGACTTGCTGGCCGGCAAGTGGGATTTTGCCGAGGTGCTGATTTTCGAGGTCAATTACAACGACCTCAGCATGGGCTCTATGAAGCTCCGCCGCGGCTGGCTCGGCGAAGTGAAGTCGACGGACGTGTCATTCATCGCGGAACTGCGCGGCATGATGCAGCGCCTTCAAGGGCTGATTGGGCGTGTCATCACGCCGGCCTGCAATGCGGACGTCTTCGATGCCCGGTGCGGACTCAGCACCGGTAGCGTCACGAACGGCTTGGTGTCCAGCACGATCACCGGTGCCGGCGCGACCAATAACGACGCCTTCTCGGACACGGCACTGACCGCGGCGACGGCATGGTTCGACTATGGTCTGGTCACCTTCACCGGCGGCTTGAATGACGGCCTTTCGATGGAAGTCGCGGCGTATACGCTCGGCTCTCCACCGACCGTCACACTCAAGCTGCCGATGCCGTTCCTGATTCAAGTCGGCGACACCTACGACATTCGCGCCGGCTGCGATAAGACGATCGCGACCTGTCGCGTCAAGTACAACAACGTGATCAACTTTCGCGGCTTTCCACATGTGCCAGGGCCGGGCCGGTTGGCGGGCGGAATATGACCGTCCAGTACATCGACCGCGCGCTCATCGTCGAGACGGCGAGGGCATACATTGGCACCCCATTCCGGCATCAGGGCCGGGTGCGTGGCGCCGGCATCGACTGCGCCGGCGTGCCGATCGGTGTTGCGTACGACCTCGGCGTCGTCGACGCGTGCATCACCGGCTACGATCGCCAGCCGAACGACACAGAATTCCGCGCGATCCTCGATCGCTACACGTTCGAGATTCCGTTCCAGGATGTGCTTCCTGCGGACATGCTGACGTTCGCCTTCCTGAAAGAGCAACACATCGCGATCGTCACGCAAGTAGACCCGATCTGCATTCTCCACGCATACGAGAGCGTAGGGCGGTGCGTCGAGCAACCGCTCGACAAAGTGTGGCTGCGACGCATGCGCGGATGCAGACGCTTCCCGTGGGCAGCTCCGATGCTGCTGGTCGCATAGATGGCAGTCCTCGCTCTCGGAGCGGTTGGCGCCGGAGCGGGAGCGCTTATCGGCGGATCGTTCCTTGGCGTATCTGCCGCGGCGTGGGGATGGCAGGCCGGCGTCTTCGCTGGCAATTATTTCTTCGGACCAAGGCCGCAAGATCAGCACACCGAAGGACCGCGCGCATCTGACACGCGAATCGTCAGTAACGCGTATGGCGAGATGGTGCCGATCGTGTTCGGCACCTATCCGGTGCAAGGGAAAGCCATATGGGCATCGGCCGTGCGCGAGGTGCCAAACACCACGACACAGCGCGTCGGTGGCAAGGGCACGCGCAAACAGACGGTTTCGAACACGACGTACTCCTACTTCGTCGATGTCGCGTATCTGCTGTGCGAAGGCGAGACCGGCGGGCTTCTCAGCGTCAAAGTCAACGGCGTCACGAAGTACGACGTGAGCACCGGGGCGAGCTCGCAGACGCTGGCGGCGTCGGCGATTCTCGCAGCGGCGCTGCGCTTCTACAGCGGGAGCGAAACACAGGAGCAGGATCCGCTGATCCTCGCGGCGGAAGGCCTTGAGACACCAGCTTATCGAGGCTATTCGATCTGCGTGATTGAAGGATGGGACATCACGGAGTACGGAGGCAAGCTGCCTTCGCACGTCGAATTCCTGGTCAGCCGCACCGGGAGTCAAGGCGATCTCGATGTCGTGACCGTTGCCGATCTGGGCGCGACCGATAGCTCGAGCTATGTCGTTCTCAGTCTGAACGGCGACATCTATGCCGGCGCGGACACATCGAGCCGAGCGAATCGCTGGAACTTCTACTCAGGCTCAAAGGTTGGCACATACGTTCCGCCGACATTCACGTACAACCCGGTCGGGTTAACAATCGAAGGCTACGCGGTTGCGGCAGGATTCGGCGGCGGGCTCACCGTGCTGCGTCCTGACGGAACGACACAAGCGTACACGGGCGGCTTCGCATTCATGGGCCAGGGCTCGTTCTCAAATTTCTATTCATCGGGATTGGCAGCGGAGAGCTCGAGCGTCTGGTGGGCGCGAGGCGATAGCGGAAGCAGCAATAGCTTCTTTCGAATTGCGGTAAACAACACTGCCTTCACACTTTCAGCGACGCAACTGACGGGCGTCTTCTGCTCGCAGATGGCTAAGAATGCGTGCGGCATTGCGGGCCGCGTATACATGCACGCGGCCGTTGATGGATCCTCGCAGAAGTATGTGTCCTATGTAGACACCGGATCGTCGTCGCTCGTGCAGCTCGTCGCGCTGACTGCAATCTCGGGCATTCTCGTCAGCGCGTCCGGCCACATCTGGGTCGGGCCAGCGAACAGCACCGCGGAACGGAAGACGATCCGCAAGTACGACCAGGACGGCACACTGCTCCTGACGGTGGACATCAACAACACCGAGGGGCTGACGTCAGGCTGGCATCCGTTCGAGGATCCCGCAGGTTTCATCTGGGCGATCGGGATCGAGTCCGGCAGCAACAAACGCGCGTTTCAGATCCACCCGACGACCGGTCTCATCATCGCGCGCTCCGAGCACCACGTCGGATTCATGCTCGGGTTCACCGAGGACGGCCGCTCGGTGATTTGGGATTCGTCGACAGGCAATGTTCTGCTGAAGGAAATAGAGCGCCTCGGGCGCGTGACCGGAGGATCGTATCCGCTAGATGACGCTGTCGGCGAGCTGCTCGAGCGCGTCGGCTTCTCCTCCGGCGATTACAACGTCTCCTCGCTGTCGAGCGATGATCTGTTGGGCTACGGGATCGGGCGCGTGAACTCCCTGCGCTCGATCATTGAGCCGCTCTTGCCGGCGTTTCGCTGGGATCTCATCGAGTCGGACTTCCTACTCAAGGCCGTCAAGCGTACCGGCACGGTTGCCGTGACGATCGACGAGGACGACCTCGGCGCCTATGAAGTGGGCAGCGAACCGCCTACCAAGATGATCTCGACGCGGTT
>Ga0105347_1000073_pt1 | contig 44881 bp, 29 predicted proteins | sample EasRivMeERMLT890_FD_89677 | JGI IMG/M metagenome (GOLD analysis project Ga0105347, IMG submission 89677) | Soil microbial communities from meander-bound floodplain in the East River, Colorado, USA - East River MetaG ERMLT890 | ecosystem: Environmental > Terrestrial > Soil > Floodplain | place... | reverse complement strand
GAGCAATTGCGACCGCCGAAGGGCGCACCTAACGTTTTGATCATCCTCATTGACGACGCTGGCTTTGGGTCGTCGAGCGCGTTCGGTGGCCCCTGTCAGACGCCGAATGCGGAACGGCTGGCGGCCGGAGGGCTCAAGTACCTCCGCTTTCACACGACGGCCCTCTGTTCGCCGACTCGCCAGGCGCTCTTGACCGGACGCAACCACCACACGGTCGGCATGGGTTGCATCACGGAGATGGCGAGCGGCTCGCCGGGCTACAACTCAGTCCTCCCAAACACCTGCGCCCCTCTCGCGAAGACCCTGAAGCTGAACGGCTACGCCACGGCGCACTTCGGCAAATGCCACGAGGTGCCCGTGTGGGAAACCAGTCCGGCGGGCCCGTTCAATGCCTGGCCCAGCGCCGGCGGCGGTTTCGAGTACTTCTACGGCTTCATCGGCGGCGAGGCCCACCAGTGGTACCCGTCGCTGTACGAGGGGACCACGCCGATCGAAGTCAAGAAGACGCCCGAAGAGGGCTATCACCTGGTGGAGGACATGACCGACAAGGCGATCGGCTGGATCGGCCAGCAGAAGGCGCTCATGCCCGACAAGCCGTTCTTCGTCTACTTTGCCCCAGGAGCCACCCACGCCCCGCATCACGTCGCGAAGGAATGGGCGGACAAGTACAAGGGCAAATTCGACCAGGGCTGGGACAAGCTGCGCGAAGAGACCTTCGCACGACAGAAGAAGCTGGGGGTCATTCCGCCCGATTGCCAGTTGACCGCACGCCACAAGGAGATCCCGGCGTGGGACGCGATGCCGGAGGCTCTCAAACCGGTGCTTCGCCGTGAGGCGGAGGTCTATGCGGGGTACATGGAGTTCGTCGACCACCATGCGGGCCGACTGCTGGACACGCTGCGGGAGCTTAAAATCTTCGACGATACGCTCGTCTACTACATCGTCGGCGATAACGGGGCGTCGGCCGAGGGCACGCTGAACGGCACCTTCAACGAGATGATCAACTTCAACGGCGCGTCCGCCCTCGAGACGCCGGAATTCCTGGCGGCGCGGATCGATAAGCTGGGCGGGCCGGAATCCTACCCCCACTACGCGGTCGGCTGGGCGCACGCCATGAACACGCCGTATCAGTGGACCAAGCAGGTCGCGTCGCACTGGGGCGGGACGCGCAATGGCACGATCGTGCACTGGCCGAAGGGGATCACAGGGAAGGGCGAGCACCGTACACAATTCCACCACGTGATCGACCTCGCTCCGACGATCCTGGAGGCTGCGGGACTCCCCGAGCCGCTCTCGGTGGACGGGGTCCAGCAGAAGCCCATCGAAGGCGTCAGCATGTTGTATTCCTTCAACGACGCCAAGGCGGCCGAGCGCCGCGAGACGCAGTACTTCGAGATGTTCGGCAACAGAGGCATCTACCACAAGGGCTGGACAGCGGTGACGCGCCACAAGACGCCCTGGCTCCTCATCGGCGAGAAAACGCCGCCGTTCGACGATGACGTGTGGGAGCTCTACGACACGAACAAGGACTGGAGTCAGGCGAACAACCTGGCGAAGCAGATGCCGGACAAGCTGCACTACCTGCAGCGGCTGTGGCTGATCGAGGCGACGCGCTACAACGTGTTGCCGCTCGATGATCGTCTCGGAGAACGGATGAATGCGGACACCGCGGGCCGCCCCGTCCTGATCAAGAGGAAGACGCAGATTCTCTTTGGCGGCATGGGCCGCTTGTCGGAGAACTCTGTCGTGAACATCAAGAACAAGTCTCACTCTGTGACCGCCGCGATCGAAGTGCCTGCGTCGGGTGCCGAGGGAGTGATCGTCGCCCAGGGTGGGAACATCGGCGGCTGGAGCCTGTACGCGAAGGACGGCAAGCTCAAGTACTGCTACAACCTGCTGGGCATCGACTACTTCTATGCCGAGTCGGAAGGGAAGATCCCTGTCGGTGAACACCAGGTGCGCATGGAGTTCGCGTACGCCGGCGGCGGTCTCGGCAAGGGCGGTACGGCGACGCTATACATCGACGGCAAGAAAGTAGGCACGGGCAAGGTTGCGGCCACCGCCGCGATGATCTTCTCCGCCGATGACGGTTGCGACGTTGGCGTGGACACCGCAGCGCCGGTCTCTCCTGACTACGGCCCGCGAGGGAACGAGTTCAACGGTCGCGTCAAGGGGGTGCAGATCGCCATTGCAGATGCGGCCGAGAATTTAGACCACCTGGTCACTCCGGAAGACGCGCTGCGCATCGCGATGGCGCGGCAGTAATCGGACGCGGAGCATCGTTGTCACGGTGACGCGGTGCTCCGGCCCGATCGCCCTCCCAGTAGAGGCCGCATTTTCTCCGGCTGAACGTGGAAGCTGGTTGCCGAAAGCGCATAGCTCGCGACTCGGGCAACGTTTAAGAATCGCGAGCGACGATTCACAGCGATGACACGCAGGCGCGTTCGCGGCGGTATCGGCATCCTGGCGATCGTATGTCTCGCGACGGCCTCTACAGGTCAGTCGTCGGCGCGTCAGGCCTTCGCGGATCCTCTGCCGAGTTGGCATGACGGCGCGGCCAAGCAGGCCATCGTCGCGTTCGTCGGGAAAGTTACCACGGTGGGCGGCCCGTCATTCGTGCCGATTCCCGAACGCATCGCGACGTTCGACAACGACGGCACACTGTGGTCCGAACAGCCGCTCTATTTCCAATTCGAGTTCGCGCTGGCCCGTGTGAAGGCGCTGGCCCCAAGCCATCCCGGATGGCGGACGCAACAGCCGTTCAAGGCAGCCCTCGACGGGGACATGAAGACGCTCGCGGCCGGCGGCGAGAAAGGGCTCGTCGAACTCATACTGGCCACGCACACGGGGATGTCGACCGACGACTTCACGGCGTCGGTCATCGAGTGGCTGCGGACGGCGCGGCATCCGACACTGAATCGCCCATTCACCGACCTGGTGTTTCAGCCGATGCTCGAGCTGATGGCCTACCTTCGCACCAACGGCTTCAAGGTCTACATCGTGTCGGGTGGCACCGTCGAGTTCATGCGCGCCTGGACGGAATCTGTTTATCGCGTGCCGCCCGAACAGGTGGTCGGCACCACATTCGAGACGGCATTCCAGATCGATGCGGCCGGACAACCGTTGCTCATGCGGCAGCCAAAGATCGAGTTCATCGACGATGGCCCAGGAAAGCCGGTGGCCATCAACAAGTTCATCGGCCGCCGGCCGATTGCGGCCTTCGGCAACTCCGACGGCGACCTGCAGATGCTGCAATGGACCACCGCTGGGCCCGGGGCGCGATTCGGGCTGATCGTGCATCACACCGACAGCGTTCGCGAATGGGCGTACGACCGTCACTCGCAGATTGGCCATCTCGACAAGGCGCTTGACGAGGCGCCGCAACGTGGCTGGACGGTCGTGGACATGAAGCGCGATTGGAACGTGATCTATCCCTTCCAGAAGTGATCACGAAGAACCATGACTAGAACACTTGCAACGCCAAACAAATGCCGAATTTGCATAGGCGCCGAGTCTGACTCTGCTTAGTCTCAAGGTCTCTGCACGACGAGCCGCTCTCGAGTCGAGGCTGCGTGAGCATGGGCGGGCATGACGGATGTACGGATCCAAGAGGCAGTGTGATGGCAAGACAATCAGATGATTTGAAGAATCCCAGGCAAGAGAACGCGGACGCGAAGACGGGGCGGGCAGATCTTCCGGTACAAGACGTCCCAATCCATGACGCCGGACCGGCGGCGCCGACGACGTTTGGCGGGGAAGTGACGACCGCGACGGATCGCATCAGCCAGGCTGGAATCCCGATGGCGCCAATGTGTGCACCCACCCGCCAGGGAAAGTGACGAACTCGAAATACGGAGAACGTCGAATCGCAGTCCCCGAGCTTGGGATTCCTATTTACCTGAGGTAACTCGGACATGGCCGACGCAAACAAATGCGCACATCCCAGCTGCCAGTGCACGGTGCCCAAGCACGGTACGTACGGAAAGTACTGCAGCGAGTACTGCAAGGAGTCGGACCAGCATACCGAGCTCCGCTGCGGCTGCCAACATCCGGCATGCCGGGCGGCGAGCTAACCTGCAGCCTCGCGACAGGACCGACCGGCGAAACACGTGCGACGGATCATGTGTGAAAGATCCAACGGCGGGTCCGAAAGGACCCGCCTGCTGTCGAGCGGCGTGTTGCGCCACGCGCGACGTCGGGAACGTGGCCAGGGATGACCCCGCCACTCACGACATCCCGTCATCGAGGTCTCGGCACGTCGTGGCCGGAGGTCGCCACCGCTCCGCTCGTCGGGAATTTCTTGAAGATCTTCTCGACCCCGCGGAGAACCCTCTTGTCGCGGCTCTCCGGCGACGAGTGCGTATGCACCCTTTTCACGCCGACACCACGCCAAAGCAGTTCACCGGTGGCAGCGTCCTCGAGATCGATCGTCAACGTTCCGACGATGATGTCCCGGACCTCGATATCCGTGTACCCGAAGCCGCCCCATCCCGGGCCGTAGCCATAGCCGCCCCATCCCCAGCCGTAACCATAGCCGCCCCATCCCCAGCCGTACGGGCTGTACACCGTATAGTCCTTTTGCGTCTCGAAGGTTTGGCGCGTGATCACATAAACATCCGGGTGTTCCTCAACTCTCCTCAGGCCCCGGCTTTCGAGCTGCCAGGTAACGGCTGCTTTGATGCGCTCGTGCACCAACGGGTTGTCGTATGTGGTCGTCTCTGAAGCCGTGGTCTCCTTGGTCGGGCTGTCCTTGAACGCGTATGTTCTCAGGCGCGTGAAGTCCGTGTCGCGGTCGTAGTCGTAGGTGACCTTTTGGGCTATAGCTACGGAGGGCAGCAGCGCGGAAACCGCGAGGCCGATCAATATTCGAGTCATCGTTTTCATGGAGACCTCCCGTTGTGCTGTGATCGCGGGGCGATCACGGTGTTTGTATGAGGGGCAAGAAGCCTGCCTCGGTCGCACGCGCATACGGGGGCCGCGGCGCTCTTGTCGATGCTGAACCGCCAAAAAGCGCGTCGTGACTGCGACGCGTGAACGACGGACATGAACGACAGCTGTCGCGCTCCGGTCGCGAGCGCGCATAGTCAGATCCGGCAGAGGACTGGGGTCTACCTCTTCTATGCAGGGGTCCAGTTGAAACCGAGGATGGTCTGAGCCGATGTCAGCTGGAGCTTCGATCCGTTGGGCGTTGTCGCGGCGCCGACCGCGTCAGAGCGGCGCGCTGAAGAGGCACATAGAAAAAGCATATCTACGAGCGGTTGGGTGCGGACCCAGCCAACCAGCTGCCTGTAAATCCCGCGCGGCGCAGACCCCCGGCGATGTATGGACAGCTCCGCATGAGCCGCCAGATCAACCCTGAACGATGGTTCTCGATCATCAGAATGACCGGCCCCTGATCGAGCGCGAAATGGTTTTGGGAGATCCAGCCGGAACCTCCGGAGGCGTGACCCGGAAACGTCGGGTTGTAACTGCAGACGAGCCCGTATTCGTTCTCGATCTTCGGGTACGTCTCGGAACAGTGCTGCAGAGTGGGAAGCACGATCTCAGGCGCGAACGGCAGCGATGCGACGACGGCCCATGGAGCCAGCGTGCCGTCATCCGGACCATACGGCACGCCTCGCGCGACATATCCAAGGAAGCGCCGTGTGATTCCTCTCACCCTACGCGTCGTCGGCCCCGGGCCGTTACTCGCCGTGACGCCCCACGCGTGCTGGCCATAGTCGCGAAAGCCCCTGGGATTCCGAATTGCGTACTGTTGGTTCACGTAGGTTGCGCGACGGCTGTTCTCGAAGTAGTCACTCGCCCGTCGGCGCATGAAGGCATCCTGGATGCCGCGGAAGTCGATCCAGAGGTGGGAGAGCTGATGCATGAACAGCGGGGCGCCGAAGAGAAATTCGTAGCCGTACAACTTCTTCCAGCGATAGGTCGACGTCCAAGCCAGATAGCTTGTCTCGGGGAGGGGATGCGTCGGCGAGCCAAGGCCGAGCACGTATAGAAGCAGCGCCTCGTTGTATCCCTGCCAGCGAGCTCGCAAGAAGCCGGTTTCGGGCTTCCACCCATGTGAAACGGTCGCATCACCGTTTTGCGCCCACTGCCAATCCACGCGCCGGTACAACGCGTCGGCGAGCCTTCGCAGTTCACGCTCGTCGTCCGTTGCCTGGTCGAAGTAGGCAGCCGCGGTTAACGCGCCAGCGATGAGGATGGTCGTATCAATCGTCGACAGCTCACAGTGCCACGCGCGCCGGCCGGTCGTGACATCGAGGAAATGATAAAAGAAGCCCCGATGACCGGTCGCGTCCGGCATCGGACCTTGCGGAGCCGTCCACAAGAAGCGCAACGTGGCCAGCGTACGCTCCACCGCCTGCGTGCGGGGCACGAACGAGCGCTCCGCCGCTACGGGATAGCTGGAAAGCGCGAATCCCACACCGGCGATGCTGGCAGGTATGGCGTCGGCTGCTGTGTTGTCGGGAATCAGGCCGTTCTCAGGGTTGGTCTCCTCCCAGAAATATCGGAAGGTATTCTGTTGGAGCGTCTGGAGTTGGTCATCGCCGTACGTTAGGGCGACACGCCGGGCAGCGTTCTTCTGGTCGCTCATGCTGGCGCGAGCTCCACGGTGAGGGCGGCGAGACCGCGAGGAGGCAGCTCGATCTCGAGAACGATCCGTTCGTCGCACCCTGTCTACGGACGCGTCTTCCGTGTCAAACGCGATGCATCTCTCACTCAGTGAAATCCTCGACGGAGCGCACGTGTCCGGCCATCATGGGGCGCGCGGCGAGCGCTCGGGTCAACCGCTCGTCAGCAGTAATTACCTGCGTCTTGAGCCTCACCGCGAGCGTCACATACATCGCGTCGTACACCGTTAGGCCCGTGCTGAGTGCCAGAGCATGTGCGTCCTGCATCAAGTTGCGCATCGAGATGCTCTCGACGGCGACACCCGACAGATCAACAGCCAGGCGCTGACCCTCGTCCGCCGTCAACTCGCCGCGTCGAACCTTCTTCCAGATCGCATTACCAGCCTCAGGAAACAGCAGATCCGGCGCGATGTACTCATGCGGCGATGCGAGCCATCGTCGCGCCGCGTCTCCGCGCACCTCCGGGACGAACCATTTGATGACGACGCTCGCGTCGACGACGAACACGCTCAACGAGCGTCCCGGTCCTCTCGTATGAGTGCGGCACTGTCCGACTGGGCAGAACGCCGCAGTCGCTTGAGCCACTGCGCGGAGAGCCGACGGGTTTCGGCAAGGTTGCGCGTGCTCGCCCGCCGGAGGACGTCGTGGATTTCGGCCTGGAGCGACCGTCCGTTGGCCTTCGCGGCGGCCTTGAGGTGCTTCAGCACGTCCTCGTCGAGGTCACGAACCAACACGTTTGCCATCGCGGGCCTCCTTTGACGCATGGTATCATACTGATACCACAGGCCTCAGGATCGCCGACTCACGATCCGGATTTCGCCCGAAGGAAGTGGGCGTTGCGAGTATCCTCCCGTCCATGACGCGCCTCTTCGCCAGTCTTGCCGGCCTGACTGTGTTGCTGATGGCGGTTGGCGTTCGCACGGCCGTTGCCCAGCGCGGCGAGGCGCGCGCCGATACGCAGCGACCCAGCAGCTTTCCCCATCGCATCCTGGCCGCGTGTGATTTCGAAGGACTTACGCCCGATTACGGCTGGTTTGGTCGCGCGGAGACCAATGACCTGCCGCGTTACGCCGGGAACACCACAGCCCTCGCTGCGGCACCGGGACCCTATCAGAACCTCAGTGCCGTGATGACGGGCATCAATCCCGTTCCCGGACCACGCATGGGCAGGGTGAACCAGCTTTTCCTTCGCTACCGCCTCGAAGGCGGAACGGAGGCGACGTTCCAGCACTTCAGCCTTACTCGCGAAGACAACTGGAACATTCGCGTGGCTGGACTGGCGGAGCGCCGTTGGTCAGAGTTGACGTTGAACTTCACCCGCGACGCGCAGCGCAACGACGGCAGCGCAGAGCGATTCGTCGAAGGCGACCGCATGGATGACTTCAAAGTCTTTGCCGGTCTGCCTGATAACGCCGCGAAATACCGCTTGCTCATCGACGACGTGATTTTCTTCGCCAACGATCCGACCTTGCCGCCCGAGCCCGAAGCGTTCCCGAACCGCGTGATCTTTCTCGCTGCATTCGACACCGGGCCCAAGGAGCCGTATTGGCCCGGCGAATTCGAACTGGCGGAAGAACCTCCAACGAACGCGTTCTGGCGGGCGGCGCGTGCCGTGCCACGCAAGGATGGCCAGGGCAAGCTGGTGAGCCTCGTCATTGATCCGGTGCGTCCCGTGGGCGCGCGTACCAAGCTACGTTTCCGTTACCACCTCTCTGGCGCCACCACGATGACGGTGCAGATCTTTGATCTCACCGCGCAGGACAATCGGTACGTGAACGTGACCAACCTCAAGCAGGGTGAATGGACGACGCGATACGTGGATTTCAGCCGTGATTCGCGGCGCAACGACGGAACAGACTCTCCCTTCGCCGCTGGCAACGTGGTGGATGCCATCTTCTTCTTCGTGCAGCCGACGGGCCGGCAACCGGTTGAGCTTTATGTTGACGAAGTCGTGTTGTTTGACGCGGGCAAGTAAATTGGGTGACTCAATTTGCCGAACGCCCGCGCGGCGAGACACACCTGCCAGATGACCACCAGTGATGCCTCTTCTTCGCTAGAACGTTCCCGCTCACGGTCTGCGTGGTCCCTTCGTGTAAAGCGGTTATTTGGGGCGTCCGGTAAATCCTCGAGCGATCATCTCAACCTTGTACAAAGAGCCGGCGCCGGCGACATACAGCGTGCTCTTTCCCGGCCCCCCGAACGCGAGGTTCTGGCAGTCGGCCGGCGGGCATCTGATCGGAATGGTGCCGAGGTGCCGCCCCTGTTCGCTCAGCACCTCGATGCCGCCGCCGGTCGCGACGTAGAGTCGGCCGTCGTTGTCGATCGTCATGCCATCGGCAAACGTTTTGATCCCTCCGAGCCCGTTGTCACGTGTGCTGCGGCCGGTCAGCGAGCCGAAGGCCCGCCGGTTGCGCACGAGGCCGTCTGGCTGGATATCCCAGGCGATGATGTCGGAGCCGTTCGAATCGCTGGAGTACAGCGTCTTCTCATCACGGCTCAACTGGATGCCGTTCGGGCGAATCATCCTGTCTTCGATCCGGATTGCGCGCCCGCCGGGCGGAATGTAGTAGACGGCTGGCGGCAGCCGTGGTTCGAGCGGTTTTCCCAGCCGCTTCGCGAGTACCTCGGCCTGCTGCACCGTGAGCCCTGGATCGTTGAAGTACACGCCGCCGTTCCTGGCAACGATCAGATCGTTGGGCCGGCTGAACGGCCTCCCCTCGTAGGTGTCGGCCAGCACCGCGCGGCTCTCCGGCGGATAGATGACGCCGATTCTCGTCGATCCGTCCCACGCTTGCGCAGAAATGAGACGGCCTCGCGCGTCCTCGGTCACGCCGTGCGATTCGTTCGAGTCCGCGACGAGCACCGACACCTCGTTCGTCCGCGTGTTCATCCGGTGCAGCCGTCGCGCCCCAGGCTCAGAAAAGACCAGTGTTCCGTCCGTGAGTCCGATTGGATCGTCAAGGCCGTCGTATCCCGTCAGGATGCGTTCGATCGGGGTGCCGCCCTTGACCACGCCAGGGATGTCGACCGCGGCACCTGCTACAGCGGGCGCTTGCAGCGCCTGCGCGCGCGCGGCGGCGTGTGTGGCCTGGAACGCCGCGCAGGACACGACAAGGACGAGGGCTGTTCGTTTCATGAGCACACTCTATAGCTTTTTCAACGCAGCCTTCGCGGCGAGGAGACCGGCACCGCCGAGCACTCCGGGGCCTGGATGGGCGCCCGAGCCCGCGAGAAACAAGCCCCGCACCGGCATCTCGTAATGCGCCCAGCCGGGCACCGGCCGCATGAAGAGAATCTGATCTAGCATCATCTCGCCCTGAGTGAGCGCGCCTTCGGTGACTCCAAATGTTTCTTCGATGTCGCGCGGCGTCAGCACCGCACGATGAACGATGCTGGACTCAAATCCCGGAACGGCGCGATTGATCGCGCACGTTGCCTTGTCACCGATTTCGGCTGCTTGCGCCGCATTCCACGCTCCGCGCTTGAGCGAGTACGGGACATATTGCAGCCGCGCGACGACGACATGCTTTCCTGCTGGCGCCAGATGCGGCCAGCGCGCGGAAGGCGAGAAGAACTCGACGTGCGGTTCAGGAGACACTTCTCCGTACTTTGCCGCGTCAGCGGCTTTTTCGAGCGCAACCGTGGATGCGGTGACTGACCGGGGGAACCCATGGGGTTCAACCTCCGTGTCCACGCCGTACATCACGTACGCAGTGGATCCGCGAAGCTTGATGTTCTTCACCGCATGCATGAACTCGGGATCGAGCCACACGGGATCGAGGAGACCAAGAAGCGTGCGCTTCGGATCAGCGGTGGAAAGTACGGTTGCGGAGGTGAATTCGTCACCGTTTTCGAGCACAACGCCTGTCACCGCGTTGTCGCGCACGCTGATTCGGGCGACGCCGGTGTCGAGACGGATGTCCGCGCCCGCGGCTCGCGCCGCCTTCTCGGCGGCTGTCGCGAGCGCGTCCGGGCCTTCATGTTTCCAAGTGGCGCGCGTGACGAATCCTTCGGGCGCGCCGATCATGTTGTGAATCAGATTGAAGGTCGTGCCAGCGGAGCGTGGTCCCTGTCGCAGGTCGCGAATCGCCGCTGCCGCCATCTCGACCTTGGGTTCCTCGCGCTCAAACGTGTCGTCCACGAGATCCTGGATGGACATCGGCATCACGCGGAGAAACTCGACCATATCCGCGCGGCCGAGCGCTTTCGTCCTGAGAGCGACGCCAAGTAAGGGCAGGAGTTCCGTTGGGGACGTTGTGTCGATGTCCGGCGGCTCCAACTGATACAGCGCGCCAAGCACGCCCGCAAACTTGTGGAGCCGCGTGACGAGCTGCGTCCAGCGCTGTGTGTCTCGTCCTGGCGCTTCGTACGGGCGAACCGCCGTCGTTCTGTCGTGTGCCGATCGTTCGCCGATCACTTTTGCCACGTTCGGTGGGACCCAGCCGGCGTCAGCGTTCAGAGGCGCGCGAAATCCCGGCGCGAATTCAATTGGACGAGTATGGCCACCGATCTTGGGTGCGCGCTCGAGCACGAGTACGGTGCGTCCACGCTTGGCCAGCGCCGCGGCCGCGGTCAGGCCGTTCGGCCCCGCACCGATGACGATCGCGTCGTATCTCACGCGCTGGTTCCCGCCTTCAGGATTTCCATCGCGGCGATGCGGCCGCTCGCGCCCATGATGCCGCCGCCGGGATGCGTTCCCGAGCCGCACTGCCAGAATCCGCGGACCGGCGTGCGATACTTGGCCCACTTCGGCACCGGACGCAGGAAGAACAGCTGGTGCAGCGCGAGCTCTCCCTGGAAGATGTTTCCTTCGCTCAGCCCTGTGATCCGCTCGATGTCCGCCGGTGTGATGACCTGCTTGCCGACGATGATCGACTCGAGATTTGGCGCATAGCACGACAGCGTCTTGATCACGGTGTTGCCGAATGCGTCGCGCTTCGCGTCGTCCCAGCCGCCTGTCACGTCGAAGGGCGCGTACTGCACGAAGATGCTCATCACGTGCTGCCCCGGCGGCGCCATGCCGGGATCGATCATGGACGGAATCACGATGTCCATGTACGGCTGACGCGAGAACTGTCCGTACTTCGCGTCGTCGTACGCATGCTCGAGATACTCGACGGTCGGCGAGATCGAGAATGCACCACGCGCTGCGCGTAACGCGAGGTCGCGGTCGTTCCTGAAGCACGTGAACTCAGGCAGCGTCTTGAGTGCCAGATTGACCTTGCCGCTCGAGCCGCGAAACTTGTACTTGCGGACGCCGTCCACGAGGTCGCTGGGCAACGTCTTCGGGTCGAGCAGCTGCGTGAAGGTGAGGCGCGGATCGAGTCCCGAAATCACGAGCGGCGCGCGCAGCTCGTCGCCGTTGCCGAGCACGACGCCCGACACGTGGCTTCCGGACGTCAGTACCTTCGACACCGGCGCATCCGTTCGAATCTCGGCGCCAAACGCACGCGCCGCCGAGGCGATCGCGTTCGAGATCGCGCCCGTGCCGCCCTTCTGAAATCCCCACGTGCGGAACGCGCCGTCGATTTCGCCCATGTAGTGATGCAGGAGCACATATGCGGTGCCGGGCGATCGCGGTCCCAGGAAAGTGCCGATGATGCCGCTGGCACCCTTCGTCGCCTTGAGGGTGTCGAACTCGAACCATTCGTCGAGATAATCCGCACTGCTCATCGTCATGAGTTTGTACAGTGCATGGAACTTTTCTGAGCCGAGCGACCGGAAGTGTTTGGCGAGCGCGAGCAGCCCCTTCAAGTCACTCGGCGCGAGTGACGATGGATCCGGCGGCACCATGCTGAGGATCGGCTTCACCGCCATGCCCATGTGAACCATGAGCCGGCCGAATTGCGCCATCGCTTCCACGTCGCGCGGCGAGTGACGTCGCAGCTCCGCGCGCGACTCGTCCGCGTCGCCCCAGCCCGCGAAATAGTCGCCGTTGTCCATTGGCGTGACGGTGCTCTCGAGCGGCAGGATCTGCAGGCCGTGCGAGGGCAGGTCGAGCTCGCGGATGATCTCAGGTCGCAGGAGACTGACGACGTAGGAGAAGACCGAGAACTTGAACCCGGGAACGACCTCTTCGGTGACGGCAGCGCCGCCGACAAGCGGACGCCGCTCGAGCACGACGACCTTTTTGCCGGCGCGCGCGAGGTACGCCGCGGCGACGAGGCCGTTGTGTCCGCCGCCGATCACGATCGCGTCGTATCGACTCGTGCCCGACGTCACGCTTTTTTCCGTGGCGGGTCGAAAAACGGCAGCCTGCGGACGGCGCAGCGGGCACGTTTGCGACGATGCTCGACGGTGAACTCGATCTCCACTTGCGTCCCCGGCGTGCCACTGTCGGCGCTCACGTGGCCAAGGGCGAGATACTTCTTGAGGAGCGGCGACCAGGTGCCGCTGGTCGCATATCCCACCTGCTTGCCACCTCTATATAGAGGATGGCTCGCCCGCCAGGCGATGTTGGAGACGTGCGGCGCCAGGCCGCGTTCCTGGTGCAGCTTTTCGTACGAAACCCAGTCAATCTCGAGGCCGACAAAGCTCCAGGAGGCCCCGCGCCGCTTTTCGTCGTGAAGGGCCGATATCCCATTGAACGGACCCTTCGTATCCGAGACGGTCCAGCCGAGGTTGATCTCGTAAGGCGTGGACAGCTGATCGGGGATCATCGCGTGGTGCGCCGAAAAGTAGTCCACGTCGAGCATGATCAGGCCCGCCTCGATGCGCGCGATATCGAGCGCCCAGATGCCCGCGGGAACGAGGCCGTAGTTTCTGCCGACGTCCATGAGTGCATCCCACACCGCCACACCGTCGGACGCATCGATCCAGAGCTCGTAGCCCAGATCTCCAGTGTAGCCAGTACGCGAGATCGTGATGGGCGTGTCGCGAATCGTCGTGTGAACGAGCCGGAAGTATTTCAGTGACCCAAGATCCGCCGGCGACAATTGCTGCAGGATTGTGGGCGAGAAGGGGCCCTGGAGCGCGAGCGCGCCGGTCTGATACGAAATGTCTTCGACGTTGACGTCCAGACCATGCGAATTGAGATGCAGCCAGCGCGCGTTAGGCTCGGCACTCGTGAGCCGGTACGTCCCCTCGTCGAGGCGCGAGATCGTGCCGTCGTCGATGACCTTGCCGTGCGCGTCACACCATGGCGTATACAGCACTTGGCCGACGGCGCACTTCATCACGTCGCGCGTCACCATGCGATCGAGCAGCCGCGCTGCGTCCTTGCCGGTAATCCGGTACTTGTAGAGCGGCGAGACGTCGATGAGCACTGCGGCATTCCGGATCGAGGCGTACTCGCGATCGGGATGCGGATCGTACGCGGATGCGACCTGATATCCCGCCCAGCGTCGCCAGGTTTGGGCGCGAATCAGGGGCGCGGTGCGCGAGTGGAAAGGAGTGGTGAGGAGCACCGGCGCATTACCCAGTCTGGCAAGTTGCCGTGTGCGCAGCGGTGTCTGCGGCCTGGAACACCGCGCAGAACACGGCGATGACGAGGGCTGTTCGTTTCATCAGCACACTCTATAAGAAACGCGCGAGGACGAGAACGTGAAGGGTTGGAGGATAATCGGTTCCCGTCGCAACAAGCGGCACAACCGGAGGACTCCGATGACCAAGCGCGCGTCTCTATTCGGATTGCTGCTGGCTGCCCTTGCATCGGCCGGCTGTTCTTCCGGTGCGCCCCCCGCCGAGGGCGCGGTTTCGAGAGGTCCTGCCGCAGTGAACACCGCTCGGCTCATTGCGGCCGACGCCGAGCCCGGCGAGTGGATGTCGCACGGGCGGACGTATGGTGAGCAACGGTTCAGCCCGCTCGATCAGATCAACACTGCCACTGTCGGAAAGCTCGGTCTGTCGTGGTTCGCGGATCTCGACTCCCGTCGCGGTCAGGAGGCGACGCCGATCGTCGTCGACGACGTCTTGTACGTGTCTACCGCGTGGAGCAAAGTGAAGGCATATGACGCGGCCAGCGGCAAGCTGTTGTGGGCTTACGACCCGGAGGTGCCGGGCGAATGGGCGGTCAATGCCTGCTGTGATGTGGTCAATCGCGGCGTGGCGGTGTGGGAGGGAAAGGTCTTTGTCGGCTCCTTCGACGGCCGGCTGATCGCACTCGATGCCGCCACGGGTCGCGAGCTGTGGGACGTCAACACCATCGACCGCACCAAGCCGTACACAATCACCGGCGCCCCGCGCGTGGTGAAGGGCAAGGTGATCATCGGAAATGGGGGCGCCGAGTTCGGCGTCCGGGGATACGTGTCGGCGTACGACGCGGATACCGGACAGCTCGCGTGGCGTTTCTATACGGTGCCCGGGAATCCCGCCGACGGTTTCGAGAACCCCATTCTGAAAACGGCCGCGACGACCTGGAGCGGTCAGTGGTGGAAGCTTGGCGGCGGCGGCACCGTGTGGGATTCCATGGCCTACGATCCCGAGCTCGACCTGCTGTTTGTCGGCGTCGGGAACGGTTCGCCGTGGAACCAGCTGATTCGCAGCGAGGGGAAGGGAGACAACCTGTTTCTCGCCTCGATCGTGGCGCTCGACCCCGATGACGGCTCCTACGTGTGGCACTATCAGACGTCACCGGGCGAGAGCTGGGATCACACGGCCACCCAGCACATTATCGTGGCTGACGTGCGGCTGAACGGCCAGGCGCGCCGCGTGGTCATGCAGGCGCCGAAGAACGGCTTCTTCTACGTGCTCGACGCGAAGACGGGCGCACTGATTTCGGCTGAAAAGTTCACCGACATCAGCTGGGCCACGCACGTCGATATGAAGACCGGCCGGCCGGTGGAGACGCCGGAGGCGCGGTTCTACAAGACCGGAAAGCCGTTCGCATCGCTGCAGAACCCCAACGGCGCCCACACGTGGCACCCGATGTCGTTCAGCCCCCAGACCGGTCTCGTCTACATTCCGATCCACAAGCAGAACTACACGTTCGCGCATGAGGCCGCATTCACGCCTTCGCCATTGACCACGAACCTTGGCATCCGCCGGGCTGCGGCGGCGGCGGATCCGGCCGCAGGCGCGGCGGCGCTGCAGGCGACGCTGGCCAGCGTCGGCGGTCCGCTCATCGCGTGGGATCCCGTCCGACAGCGCGAGGTCTGGCGCGCCGAGCGCGAAGGCGCCGCCAATGGCGGCGTGTTGTCCACGGCGGGCGGTCTTGTGTTCCAGGGAACCGGTATGGGAGAGTTGGCGGCGCTCGACGCCAAGAGCGGAATGCGGCTCTGGTCGACCGAGACACAGACCGGGGTGATCGCGCCGCCGATCTCGTACAGGGTGGACAACCTCCAATATGTCGCGATCATGGTCGGCACCGGCGGGTCGTGGGCGATGTCTGGTTCGCAGACGAACGCGAAAGGGAACTCTCTGCCGAATAGGTCCCGTCTTCTCGTCTATGCGCTCGGGGGGGCAGCCCAGCTTCCTGCGGCTCCTCCGCGACCGACGCGAACGCTCGAGCCGCCGCCAGCGACCGCTGCCGCGGCCATGGTCGCGCGCGGCGAGGCCGAGTACCGGACCTACTGCGGCAGATGTCACGGACCGGACACGGCGAACTACGGCATCCTTCCGGACCTGCGCTACAGCGTAGCGCTCCGATCGAAGGAGCGGTGGGCCGCCGTCGTCCTCGACGGCGCGATGAAGGCGGATGGCATGGCGTCGTTCGCGCCGGTCCTCGACGCGAACAAAGCGGAGGCAGTTCGCGCCTTCGTCATCGCGCAGGCGAACGCTGCACGGCAGCGGGACGCCGGCAGATGAACTCTACTTCTTCACGCGGTAGTCGGCGGGCGCCGACGGCCCGTCAGCGGAGCTCCGTTGTCTTTCCCGCGATCGTGATCCGCTCGGCCCGCATTTCGTCTTGAGTGGTTCGATGGGCGTAGCCGACCACGGTTGCCGTGGTACCGACCTTCAGTGCATCGCGTGTCAGTCCGCGATCGGTCATCCGTCCCGTCGGCGCGAGGACGACGAGCCACGTCTTCCCGTTGGCGCCTTCGGCCTGCAACCGTACGGAACCGTGAGGATTCTCGTAACTCGACTCCCGAATCGTACCGGTGACCGTCTGCTCCTTCTCCTCATATCCGGTCCAGCCGTGATGCGCCCACGCCGTTCCGGTCAGAAGGGTCAACGTGGCCATCATCAACGCCCACCTCGTCGTTCCGCGTGTCCTGGTATGCAGCATCGTCCCACTCTCCTTCCAGGGCCATCGTACTCCTCGTGGCACAAGTTTGCCATCGTACGACGAGGTGTAGCGCTGCGCATGGCAGAGTCAGCCCTCGGTCAGAAGAGGGATCGCGCGCATCCCAGTCTCTAAACATCGCGTTAACTTGACAGTGCCCTAACGAGGCCGCACGAGAGTAAGGCCGGCAAGTTGCGCAAGACCTCCGAGGGTCGTTTGCGCGGAATTGAAGCCGAGACGAAAGTCTTCCTCTCCGTAATTGTCGTACTTGTCCGTGGGCTGATGGTGGTTCGGATTTGAACCAGCGACAATGCCGGTGACCCTCTCGTTTTCGCGCACGCTGACGGAGGCCACAAGATCTTCGAACCGTATCGAGTCGGTGCCTGCCATGTTGTTGCCGATCGTCGCGCGATACCGTTCGGCGTGTAACCGGTTCGCCGCCTGAAGCGCGGACGCCAACTGCGCAGATTGGCCAGCCATTCTGGAGTTCGCCTGATACTCGATGTTGATATCGGCGTTGGGACTCTGGTTCCGCCCCGGAGGCATGCCGTGGTCGAACAACATCATGTCGTGCTGTATCACGCCCAACCATTTCGGTTCCGCTGCCGTGCCCTGGAGCGGCGCCCGTTCGAGCGCATAGGTCCCGCTGCCGTCCATCCCGAATTCCTCGTTGTTCCAGAAGATGAACCTCACCGAGCGATTTGTCCGGACGTCGACCATTCCCAAGACGCGAGCCAATTCCAGCACAATGGCACATCCGGACGCGTCGTCGTCCGAGGCATCGCCGCCGCCACGGCCGTCCATGTGCGCGGAGACGATGTACACCTCTCCGGGTACAGTCGCCCCGGTCTTTGTGGCGTAGATGTTCTCGAGAGGCCCGCCGCCGGACATGAACCGATGCCGCTCCACGTTGGTGTACCCGAAACTCCGCAGTTCTCGTTCAAGCCAGTTGATCGCATCGCGGTTGCGTTGCGTTCCCTGCATTCGATCCCCGAACTGGGACAACCCCTTGATGTGCGCCTTGTAGCGTTCCAGCTCGAGCCGGCCGACGATGGCCGGCACGGCGTCCGAAGGCACGTTGGTCGCCTGGGTGGATAGCCCCACCGCGGCCAGGACGAACATTCCGAGCAAGAACCGCATCGTGCATCACTCCTGGACCGGATGGCTGTCTGAGTAGGGACCTGACTCACATAGTAAACCGTGGATTGCGCGACGGCGGCATTGTCAAGTAACGGGTCTACCTCCGAAGCACGTACCCATTACGGGCGAACGGCATTGCGAGGCTGCTCGGGATGCACTCTCAAATCGACAGAATCGCTCGAAATCCCTACTCGACCCCCAAATCACCCCCAGCGCAAATTCGCGATCGAGGCCTCACCGGCGACGACGTCTATCTCTCAGAAAGAACGGCAACGTCAATGCCTCCAGCTGCAGAGGATGGCGGGATTGAACGGACGGGTGTAGTATTGCCGCCCTCTCGCGTCTCTAGCTCGGTCACGACGAACGGACCTGGGAAATCCCTAAAGGAGGTCGCAGATGACAGCGGCATCGGTTCGAGGGCTCCTGATTGCGGTCGCGATATCGATCCTTGCAGCCCCACTTTCGTACGGTCAGGAAGCCACTTTCACGGGCACGGCCACCGACTCCACCGGCAGCGTGCTGCCGGGCGTCACCATCACCGCCGTTCACGAAGCGAGCGGCAACGTCTTCACGACGGCTACCGACGAGCGCGGCCAGTTTCGCCTGCCGGTGCGCGTCGGCGCCTACGCCATCAAAGCCGAGCTGAGCGGCTTTGCCACGGTCAATCGGACGGCGCAGATCCTCATCGGCCAGACTGCGGCCGTCGACATTCAGTTATCGCCCTCATCCGTGCAGGAAACCGTCACAGTGACCGCCGAAGCGCCGCTCGTGGATACCAGGGGATCGACCGTCGCGGCCAACATCGATCCGCGACAGGTGGAACAGCTGCCGCTCAACGGTCGCAACTGGATGGACCTGACCCTGCTGGCGCCGGGCGCGCGGCGCAATGAAGGCGGCGGGATGGCGCAGTTTCGCCAGGGTTATTCGCAGACCAACGTCGATGGCCAGCAGATCACGATCAACTATCACTCGCAGACCGACACTGAGCAGCCGGGCTTCAGCCGCGATGCCATCGCTGAATTCGAGGTGGTCGCCAACCGCTTCGACGCGACGCAGGGCCGCTCGCAGGGAATGATCGTCAACGCGGTGACCAAGTCGGGAACGAACCTGTTTGCCGGGTCGTTCGGCGGCTACTTCCGCGACGACAGGTTCAACTCGAAAGACTTCATCACCCACACGGTGCTGCCGTACTCGAACCAGCAGGTGAGCACCACCTTCGGCGGCCCGATTCGCAGGGATCGGATCCACTTCTTCGGCGCGTACGAGTACGAACGCGAGCCGAAGACGTATGCCTATTCGAGCCCCTACGCGTTTTTCAATATCAATCAGGAATTCCCGACGCGGATCAACAAAGCGCTGGGACGGCTCGACTATCAGTTCACGCCGCAAAGCCGGCTCAACGTCCGCGTGTCGGGGTACAAGACGATCTTCTATGCCGGCGGCGGTGCGACGAGCCATCCGTCCGCGGGCGGCACGCGCGAGCGTGTAACGCCGCAATACGCGGGCACCTTCACCCACGTGCTCAACACCCGTTCGGTCAACGAAATCAAAGGTGGCGTGACCCAGTATCAACGGCTGGATCAGCCGTCCGTCCGCTGGAAGGGCGGACCCTTTCCCTATCATCCGGTGGGAATCGGGAATGCGCCCGTCATTCAGCTTCCCGGCTATGCGATCGGCGCGAACACGCTCAACATCTGGCAGTACACGCAGAACGTTCGCGACGACTTCACCACGACATGGGACTGGCGCGGCCGTCACGACGTGAAGATCGGTGGCGAGTACTTCCGCTTCCAGGCCGACTTCCGCTGGTGCAACCGCTGCATGGGCGAGATCGACGCGCGCAACGTCACGCTGACGCCGGCGCAGCTGCAGGCGATGTTTCCCGTGTGGAACGACGCCTCCACGTGGAACCTGGCGCCGCTCGCCGCGGCACGACAGGTCTTCTATGCGGTCTCCGATACCGAGCACCGCTACAATATCGTCCGCAACTTGTTCTCAGGGTGGCTGCAGGACGACTGGAAGGTGGGAAACAACCTGACGCTGAACCTCGGCGTGCGGTACGACTGGGACAACAACGCGCACGGCGAGAAGCTGAAGCTGATGCCGTTCCTGCCGGGCAATCTGCCCCACGACAGCAACAACGTGGCGCCGCGCGTTGGCGTCAACGTGCGTCTCGATGATCGCACCTCGCTGCGCGGCGGCTACGGACTGTTCTTCGCGTTTTCGCCGAACGACGGTGTGCAGCAGTCGTACTCGATGATCCACCGGTTCGAGTACCAGATCCTGAATACCGGCCGTCCCGATTTCGCGACCAACTGGTTTGGACCCGGCCCGAGCGGCGAAGGCGAATGGGGCGGCCCCAGGCCGAGTTGGGACGCGTCGCTCGCGCAAGCGTGTGACCTCAATGGCAGCAAGCCAGGTTGCACCCGGCGAGCGATCAATCAGGAGATCACGTATCCCGGTCGGGCGACGCCGTACAGCCATCAGTCGTCCGTTGGGATTCAGCACCAGATTGCCACCGATTCGTCGATCGAAGTGAACTACGTGTACACGCGCGGGCGCGGGGAAGAGGTCGTGCAAAACGCGAACCTTTCGTACAACCCGGCCACGGGCGCCAATTATCCCTTCACCGACATCTCCAGGCGGCCGTTCCCCGACTGGGGAGTGGTACTGCTCGAGTATCTCGGAGGGTATTCGAACTATCACGGCACCGATGTGACGTTCACGAAGCGCTTCAGCCACCGCTGGCAGGCGTCAGCGACCTATACGCTGGGCTTCTTCAAAGACGGCTTGCCCCTACGGCCGCAGTGGTACCTGGGGGCCGATGGCGTCATGGCGCAGCGGCCGGTCGGTTTCCAGCTCGCTCCCGACCTTGGCGGCGACTATGGCTACGCCGGATCGTCGTTCGCAGGCGGCGCCGGCCAGGCCGGCGATCAGCGTCATCGTGTCGGGCTCAACGCGGTGTGGGACGTGGGGCTGGGCCTTCAGGCAAGTGGCATCTACTTCTACGGCTCGGGTGAACGCTTTGCGACCACCACCGGCGTCGATCGCCGCGACGAAGGCGCCACGGCAGCCTCTGAGCAGCGGCTTCGCGCCGACGGCAGCATCCTGCCGCGCGCGGGCATCGTCGGCAGGCCGATCCACCGCGTCGACGCGCGGCTGCAGAAGCGCGTGCACGCCGGGCACCTGACACTCGATGGCTCGTTCGAGGTCTTCAACCTGTTCAATCACGAGAACTTCGGTTCCTACGTGACGAACCAGAGCAACCCGCTTTTCGGGCAGCCGTCGTTCAACGGCAACGGCGCGTATCAGCCGCGGATGCTGCAGCTCGGATTCAGGGTCGGCTTCTGAAATAGTCGGTAGTCGGCAGTGGGCATTGCGCTCGCTGCCGGCTGACTTGCGCTACATTGAGCGCATGGCGACGAAGAATCGACCGACGGGCGGTGTCACGCGACGGACGGCATTGACGACGCTGAGTGCCGCTGTCGCAGTCACGCTGAGGCCGGATCTGGTCAGCGGTCAGGACGTGGCGCTGGCCGACACGACGAAGCGCTGGGGCCGGCTGCCGAACGCACTGGGGGCGCGATCGCCCGCGGAGAATCCAAAACGCACGCCGTCGCCAACGAGTTCCCGCACGCCGCTCCAGGATCTCCACGGCACGATTACACCTTCGGACCTGCATTACGAACGTCACCATGCCGGCGTGCCGGTTGTCGATCCCATCGCGTACCGGCTGATGGTCCACGGCATGGTTGCTCGACCAATCACGTTCACCCTGCAGGATCTGAAGCGTTTCCCCGCCGCGACGCGGACGTGCTTTCTCGAATGCTCAGGAAATTTTGGCGGGCAGCGCGAGGACGTCACCCCACAGGACCTTTGCGGGCTCACGAGCCAGAGCGAATGGACCGGCGTCATGCTGTCGACCGTGCTCAACGAGGTTGGTGCACGGCCGGGCGCGACCTGGTTTCTCGCGGAGGGGCAGGACGCTGCGGTGATGACACGCAGCATTCCGTTGAAGGACGCCGTTGGTGAGGCGATGCTCGCCTACGCGCAGAACGGCGAAGCGCTTCGTCCCGAGCAGGGCTACCCGGTGCGTTTGCTGCTCCCTGGTTGGGAGGGCAACGCGGCCGTCAAATGGCTGCGGCGCATCGAGGTCGGCGATCAGCCGTTCATGACGCGCGAGGAAACGTCGAAGTACACGGATCCGCTCGTCGATGGGACCGCGCGCGAGTTCAGCCTTGTGATGGACGCGCGGTCGGTGATCACCTCACCGTCCTACCCGCAGACGATCGAGAAGGGATTTGTCGAATTGCGCGGAGTCGCCTGGAGCGGCCGCGGGGCGATCCGCCGCGTCGATGTGAGCACGGACGGCGGCCGCACGTGGAAGCCGGCCACGCTGCAGCAGCCGGTGCTGCCGAAGGCCCACACGCGGTTCCGTTATGCCTGGGAGTGGGACGGACGGCCGACCGAAGTCCTGAGCCGTGCCGTGGACGAAACCGGCTACACGCAGCCGGAGATGTCGGCGCTGCAACGAGTACGCGGCCGCCGGACACGGTATCACCTCAACCCGGTCACCGGCTGGACGATTGCCGCCGATGGACGCGTCCGTTTCGGCCTGCAGAGGATGCGCGCGTGAACCGGCTGATGATCGTCGTCGGTGCGGTGTTCACGATCAGCCTGGCCGCAGCGGCACAGTCTCCGTCTGGGCCTCTCAGGATCGGCACGCCTGCGACGCCGGGTCAGATCGCTGCACTCGACATTGATGTGCGACCCGATGGCACCGGCCTTCCCCCCGGCGGTGGGACGGCGCGCGAGGGCGCTCCCATATACGCGGAGAAATGCGCCGCCTGCCACGGCGCGAACGGAGAAGGCGGAACGGCCGACGTCCTCGTCGGTGCCGAGCCGAAGAACTCCGCGCCGTTCGGCCCCGAGTACGAGCGCTGGCGCGGTGCGCGCCCGGATGTGCCGTTCACCATCGGCAACTACTGGCCGTACGCGACCACCCTGTTCGACTACGTGCGGCGCGCGATGCCGGCAGGTGCACCCGGCTCTCTCACTGCCGACGAGACGTATGCCCTCGTCGCATGGCTGCTCGCGAAGAACGAGATCATCGCGGAGAGCGACCTGATCAATCGCGAAACGCTGCCGCGCGTGCGCATGCCGGCGCGAGCCCGGTTCGTGCCAGACAGCCGCCGGGGTGGGGCAGAGGTGAAGTGATCAGCCTTTCACGATCCACTTAGAGACAGGCAATCGATGTGACGCGCTCTGGCGGCGCATCAGATCAGTCCGGCACCGCGCGCCCACTTGTACTTGGCGCCGAGCACGTCCACCGGGATCTCCGTCGAATAGGGATAGGCCGGAATCTTGTGATCGAAGAGATACTCTGACGCCTCCTCGACCTCCACATCGCCCGCCAGCGAGACGACCACGGGCTTGTCGATGCCCTTCCCTCGCATTTCCTCGACGATCTCGGCCAGGAGCTTGGCGAACACCATCGGCGGCGTGACGATCGTGTGCCAGTAGCCGAGGATGAGCGAATGGATCCGCGCATCTTCGAGACCGAGCCGGACGGTGTTCTGATAGGTCTTCGGCGGCTCGCCGCCGGTGATGTCGACCGGATTACCCGACGCGCCGAAAGGCGGGATGAACTTCTTGAACGCGGCATCGAGATCCGGGGGAAAGGCCATGAGCGACAGACCGTTGTCCACGACCGCGTCGGACAGCAGCACTCCCGACCCGCCAGCGCCCGTGATGATCACGATGTTGTCGCCCTTGGGCGCCGGCAGGATCGGAAGCGCTCGTGCGAACTCGAGCATCTCGCGCAGCGAGCGCGCACGAATCACGCCCGATTGCCTGAGCACATCGTCGTAGATCTTGTCGTTGCCAGCGAGCGCGCCGGTGTGCGAACTGGCCGCCTTGGAGCCCAGGGCGGTGCGTCCGGCCTTGAGCACGACGACCGGCTTCTTCTTCGACACGCGCTTGGCCACTTCGGCAAACGCGCGGCCGTCCTTCAGGTCCTCGCAGTGCTGCACGATGATGTGCGTGTTGTCATCCTGCTCGAAAAACGTCAGCAGATCGTCCTCGTCGATGTCCGACTTGTTCCCCAGACCGACGATGGCCGAGACGCCCATCTTCGCCGAGCGGGAGAAGCCGATGATGGCCATCCCGATGCCGCCCGACTGCGACGATAGCGCCGCGTGGCCCTTGACGTCGTACGCCGTACAGAACGTCGCGCAGAGGTTGCTCCACGTGTAGTAGAAACCGTAGATGTTCGGACCCATCAGGCGGACGCCGTACTTCTGGGCGATCGCGACGAGTTCCTTCTGGCCCTCGACGTTGCCGGTCTCGGCAAATCCTGACGGAATGAGGACGGCGCCGGGAATCTTCTTCTCGCCGCACTCGGCCACCGCTGACGCCACGAACTTCGCCGGGATCGCGAAGACGGCGACATCGATGTCGCCAGGAACATCCTTGACGCTCTTGTAGGCTTTCAGCCCCATGATCTCGTCGGCGGACGGGTTGATCGGATAGATCTCCCCTTTGTACCCGCCGTTGATCAGATTCTTCATCACCGAGTTGCCGATCTTGCCCGCCTCCGAGGAGGCGCCTATGACGGCGACCGCCTTCGGCTTCATGATGCGGTTCATGTCGCGCACGATGTCCTCGTGCTTAGGGCGGAACCGCGCCGGCGCCGGCGAGAAATTGACGACGATCCGGACGTCGGCTGCGATTGCGCCGTCCTTCGTGGCAAAGACCGGGTTCAGGTCCATCTCCGCGATCTCGGGATGGTCGGAGACGAGCTGAGACACGTTCTGGATCATCTTCGCGAGCGCGTCGCGATTGACCGGATCCGCACCGCGGACGCCCTTGAGGATCTGCGCCGCAGCGATGCCGTCGAGCATCGACAGGGCATCGTCCTGGGTCGCGGGCGCAAGACGGAACGTGATGTCCTTGAGCACCTCCACGAGCACGCCGCCCAGACCGAAGGCGACCAGCTTGCCGAACACCGGATCGGTCACCGCTCCGATGATGACTTCCTGACCGCCGGTGAGCATCTGCTGTACCTGGACACCGAGCAGGTTGGCCGTGGCGTTGTATTTCCTGGCGCTGGCCATGATGGCGGCGAAGCCTTTTTCGGCTTCCTCGGCGCTCTTCACGCCGACCAGCACGCCTCCGGCCTCGGTCTTGTGCAGGATCTCCGGTGACACGATCTTGAGCACGACAGGAAAGCGCATGCCGGCGGCGATCGTCGCCGCTTCCGCGGCCGACGTCGCCAGGCCTTCCTTGGGAACGGTGATGCCGTAGGCATCACATACGATCTTGCCCTCGGGCGCGGTGAGCGAGGTGCGGCCTTCGGCCTTGACTTTGTCGAGTATTCGGCGGACTTCGGTCTTGTTGTCGGTCATTTTGGTCCTCGGGCGCACCAATCAGGGCGACGCCTGCTCGCGTCGCCCATCGATGGGGTCCTCTGCAAACGATGTGAGTGGTTACTTCTTGCGAACCACGCTTTGCGGGTTGAGTTTGCCGATGCTGCCGCTCTCGGTGCCGGCCGCTGGGTCGATCACCGCGTTGATGAGGGTCGGCCTGCCGGAGTCCATGGCCGTGTTCACGGCTCGGCTAAGCTCGTCCGGCGTGGTCACGTGAACGCCGACGCCGCCGAAGGCTTCAATCATCTTGTCGTAGCGCGCGTCTTTGACGAACACGGTGATCGCAACGTCCGAACCGCCCGTGGGATTGACGTCGGTTCCGCGATAGATGCCGTTGTTGTTGAAGACGACGATGCAGACCGGGAGGTTGTACCGGCAAATTGTTTCCACTTCCATGCCGGAGAACCCAAAGGCGCTGTCGCCTTCGACCGCGAGCACAGGTTTCCCGGTCTCAACGGCGGCCGCGACGGCAAAACCCATTCCGATGCCCATGACGCCCCAGGTGCCGACGTCCAGGCGTTTGCGCGGTTGATACATGTCGATGACACCGCGCGCGAGATCGAGGGTGTTGGCGCCTTCGTTGACGAGGATGGCATCCGGCCGCTCTTTGATGACGGTGCGCAGTGCACCGAGCGCACTGTGGAAATCCATCGGCGCCGAATTCTTCGTCAGCCTCGGCGCCATCTTGGCGATGTTCTCTTCCTTCTTCGCCTTGACGGCGTTGGTCCAGTCGGCCGGCGGGGCCGGCCACTTGCCGTCGATGCCGTCGAGAAGCGCCGACACGCAGGAGCCGATATCGCCCACCACGGGTGCGACGATCTCGACGTTGCTGTCCATCTCCCTGGGCTCGATGTCGATCTGGATGAATTTCTTCGATCCAGGCTCACCCCAGGTCTTGCCCTTGCCGTGCGACAACAGCCAGTTGAGGCGCGCGCCGATCAGCATCACGACATCGGAGTCCTTCAGCACGGTCGAGCGCGCCGCGCCGGCGCACTGCGGATGCGTATCCGGCAAAAGCCCCTTGGCCATGCTCATCGGCAGGAAAGGTATGCCGCTTTTTTCGACCAGGGCGCGGATCTGGTCGTCGGCCTGCGCGTATGCCGCGCCTTTGCCGAGAATAATCAGCGGACGTTTGGCACCCCTCAGTAGATCGAGCGCACGCGTGACGGCGGCCTGAGCGGGAAACTGGGCCGGTGCCGGATCGACGACCTTGACGAGTGACCTGGCTCCAGCCTCGGCGTCCATCACCTGAGAGAAAAGCTTCGCCGGCAGATCAAGATAGACGCCGCCCGGACGGCCAGAGGCGGCTGCACGGATCGCGCGCGCCACTCCGATGCCGATGTCCGCGGCATGCAGCACGCGAAACGCCGCCTTGCAGAGGGGCTTGGCGATAGCCATTTGGTCCATCTCTTCGTAGTCGCCCTGCTGCAGGTCGATGATCTCCCGCTCGGACGACCCGCTGATCAGGATCATCGGAAAGCAGTTGGTCGTGGCATTGGCCAGCGCGGTCAGACCGTTGAGGAAGCCGGGCGCTGACACCGTGAGGCAAATGCCGGGCTTTTTCGTCAGGAAGCCGGCAATGGCCGCTGCGTTGCCGGCGTGCTGCTCATGCCGGAACGAGATCACGCGCATGCCTGCGGCCTGTGCTAGACGGCCGAAATCCGTGATCGGGATGCCAGGCACACCGTAGATCGTATTGAGGCCGTTGAGCGTGAGGGCATCGATGACGAGGTGAAAGCCATCCGTCAGCTTACGCTCGGCTTCGGCTGCATTGGCATCGGCGGGGCGGGCTGCGGTCTCTAACATACTGTCCTCCGTAATCTGGGGCGGAAAGCCGGGAACGATACGAGTCGCGGCGCGCATGACGCGCGCCGCACACCCAGCGCCGCGGCTTTGGCCGTGTAAGAGCATGCCGGCGTTGGTCGCGGTGAATTTCGACCCGAAAGTATAACCGTTGCCGATCGGAATATGGCTGCCAGGCTTGTCGCGCAGACGGGCGCGAGGCCGGCTAGTGTCCGAGCGACGTTTCCGTCAGCAGCGTTCCTCCGCCGAAGCTCGAATGTATCGGCGTGGGCCCGCCTTTCGACAACCGGACCGCGCAGTACTTGAACTCGGGGATCTTCCCGAACGGATCGAGCACGGGATTGGTCAGCATGTTCGCGGCCGCTTCGTAATAGCAGAACGGCACGAACACCGAGCCGCGCGGGATCCCGTCGTCGGCGCGCGCGTAGAGCGAGATCTTACCGCGCCGCGACTCGATCGTGATCGTTTCGCCCGGCTCGACTTCCACCCGGGCGAGATCGAGCGGATGAATCGAGGCGACCGGCTCTGGCTCGATGTTGTCGAGCACCGACGCGCGCCGTGTCATCGAGCCGGTATGCCAGTGCTCGAGTTGACGTCCGGTGATGAGGACCATCGGGTACTCCTCGTCTGGACGCTCCGCGGCGTGGATGATATCGGCGGGCACGAACAGGCCGCGCCCCGTGGGTGTCGGAAAGTTCGTCACGAACACGGTGGGCTGTCCCGGATCTCCTTCCTTCTCGCATGGATACGTCACCGAGGACTCGCGCTCGAGGCGATCCCAGGTGATACCGGCGATCGAGTCCATGCACGTGCGCATCTCGTCGAACACCTCGCGCGGATGCGAGTAATTCCAGTCCAGGCCGATGCCGCGCGCCAGCTCGTTGATGATCCAGAGATCCGGTCTGGCCTCACCGGGCGGCTCAATGGCCTTGCGACCGAGCTGCACCATGCGATCGGTGTTCGTGACGGTGCCGATCTTTTCGGGCCATGCGGTCGCCGGCAGCACCACGTCGGCCAGATACGCCGTCTCGGTCAGGAAGATATCCTGCACGACCAGATGATCGAGCGAGGCGAGGGCTTCGCGGGCGTGGTCGACGTCGGGATCGGACATCGCCGGGTTTTCGCCCATGACGTACATCCCGCGGACCTCGTGCCTCTTGGCGGCGTTGATGATTTCGACGACCGTGAGACCGGGCTCGGGGTCGAGTTCCATGCCCCACAGTTTCTCGAAGCGCTGCTTCGCCTTCGGCGTGGCCACGCGCTGATAGTCTGGGTAGAACATCGGAATCAAACCCGCGTCGGATGCGCCCTGCACGTTGTTCTGGCCGCGAAGCGGATGCAGCCCGGAACCCGGCTTCCCGATCTGACCCGTGGACAGCGCCAGCGCGATCAGGCACCGCGCGTTGTCGGTGCCGTGCACGTGTTGAGAGATGCCCATCCCCCACATGATGATCGACGCCCTTGACGTCGCGTACAGCCGCGCGACCGCGCGGATCGTCTCGGCATCGATGCCGCAGATCGGCGCCATCGTCTCCGGACAGAAAGCCTTGACGTTCTCGGCGAGGGCTTCATATCCCGAGGTGCGATCGCGGATGAAGGCCTCGTTGACGAGCCCCTCGTCGACGATCACGTGAAGCATCGCATTCAGCAGCGCAACGTCGGTATCGGGGTTGAACTGCAGGTAGTAGGTCGCATGCCGCGCGAGGTCGGAGCGGCGGGGATCCGCCACGATCAACTTGGCTCCGGTCTTCGCGGCGTTCTTGATCCATGTCGCGGCGACGGGGTGATTCATCGTGGGGTTCGCGCCGATCACGAAGATGACCTCCGACTGCACCACGTCGCGCACCTGGTTCGACACGGCTCCGGAGTTGATCCCTTCCATCAGCGCCGCGACGCTCGAGGCGTGGCACAGGCGGGTGCAGTGATCGACGTTGTTCGATCCGAATCCGGTGCGGACCAACTTCTGGAACAGGTAGGCCTCCTCGTTCGTGCCCTTGGCCGAACCGAAACCGGCGAGCGATCGCTTGCCGTGGGTGTCGCGGATGTCTTTCAGTCCCGTCGCGGCAAAGGCGAGCGCCTCTTCCCAGCTTGCTTCGCGGAACACGCTGCCCCAGTTGTCCGGATCGACGGTGAACTCCTTGCTCTTCTTCACCCCCGCCTTGCGGATGAGCGGCATCGTGAGCCGATGCTTATGCTGCACGTAGTCAAAGCCGTACCGCCCTTTGACGCACAGCCGGCTCGAGTTTGCCGGGCCGTCCTTACCCTGCACGTGGAGAATCGTATTCCCCTTGATGTGGTAGGTGAGCTGGCAGCCGACACCGCAGTATGGGCAAACCGACTCCACCTGTCGGTCGGGCACCGTCAGGCCCACGTCGCGGGCCGGCATGAGCGCGCCGGTCGGGCACGCCTGCACACACTCGCCGCAGGCGACGCAGGTGGAATTACCCATCGGATCGTCGAGATCGAACACGATCTTCGCCTCGCCGCCGCGGAAGGCGTAGCCGATGACGTCGTTCACCTGCTCCTCGCGGCAGGCGCGGACGCAGCGCCCGCACTGGATGCAGGCGTCGAGATTGACCGCGATCGCCGGATGCGACAGATCCTGAGGAGGCTGATGCCGCGCCTTGAAACGCGGCTTGCCGATCGCAAGGTTCGTCGCCCACTGATCGAGCTCCGAGTTGCGCGTGTACGCCGTCTCGGGAACGTCCGACAGCAGCAGCTCGAGCACCATCTTCTGGCTGAGGAGCGCGCGCGGGCTGTTGGTCGTCACCTCCATCCCATCTTTCGGATAGCGGCAGCATGAAGGCGCGAGTACGCGCTCGCCCTTGATTTCGACCACGCAGGCGCGGCAGTTACCGTCCTCGCGCATGCCCTTTTTGTAGCAAAGGTGAGGGATCTCGACGCCGTAGCGCTTGGCCGTCTCGATCAGGGTTTCGTCCGAGTGGCCGACGACGGACGTACCGTTCAACGTGAACCCGACGGGCATTACTCGATTTCCTGCGGAAAGTATTTCATCACGGAGAGAGCCGGATTCGGCGCCGCCTGTCCCAGGCCGCAGATCGACGCGTCGATCATCGCTTGGGATAGCTCCTTGAGCAGTGGCTGGTCCCAGTTCCGCCCTTCCATGAGCGTCACCGCTTTCACAGTGCCCACGCGGCACGGTGTGCACTGGCCGCAGGACTCCTCGGCAAAAAATCTCATGAGATTGCGCGCGGCCCCCGTCGCCGTATCGTGGTCCGAAAGGATCACGATCGCCGCGGAACCGATGAAGCAGCCGTATTCGGTCAAGGTATCGAAATCGAGCGGGATGTCGGCCATCGAGGCGGGCAGGATTCCGCCGGACGCTCCGCCGGGCAGATACCCATAAAACGCGTGGCCGTCGAGCATGCCGTCGCAGTACTCGTCGATCAACTCCTTGACGGTGATGCCGGCGGGCGCGAGATGCACGCCCGGCTTCTTGACGCGTCCACTGACCGAGAACGAGCGCAGCCCTTTCCGGCCGTGTCGGCCGTGGCCGGCGAACCAGGCTGGACCTTTCTCGAGGATGTCGCGCACCCAGTGCAGGGTTTCCATGTTGTGTTCGAGCGTGGGTCGATTGAACAACCCGACCTGTGCCACGTACGGCGGCCGCAGGCGCGGCTCGCCGCGCTTGCCTTCGATCGATTCGATCATCGCGGACTCTTCGCCGCAGATGTAGGCGCCCGCGCCCCGGCGCAAATGAATGGGCGGAAGCGGATACGGCGGATTCGACTGCACCGCCGCGATTTCCCGCTCCAGAATCGCGCGGCAGCCATGGTACTCGTCGCGCAGATAAATGTAGATCTCGGCGATGCCGACCGCCCAGGCCGCGACGAGGGCTCCTTCGAGAAAACGATGCGGATCGCGCTCCAGGTAGTAGCGATCCTTGAACGTTCCCGGCTCGCCCTCGTCGATGTTGATCGCCATCAGACGCGGTGCGGGCTCGGCCGCGACCAGCTTCCATTTGCGGCCCGCGGGAAACCCGGCGCCGCCGAGGCCCCGCAAACCCGAGTCTTCCATTGCGGCGACCACATCTTCGCGCGTCTTCGCGCCGCCGATGCAGGACGCCGCCAGCTCATATCCGCCGTTCGCGCGGTACGCGGCATAGTCGATGTGGCCGGGGGCGACGATGTCGAGATGCGGGTGCGACGTACCGTCGCCGGGTTGCGGGTGCTTCACCGCCTTCGCCCGTATCAGCGCCGTCACCTTTTCCGTCGTCGCGTGCGGGACGGGATTCTGTCCGATCACGGCGACGGGCGCCGTCTCGCAGCGGCCCACGCAAGGCGCGTGCAGGACCCTGACGTCCTTGCCGACAAGGGCCGGCAACCTGGTCAGCAGCTCGCGTGAACCGGCGATCTCGCAGGCGATCGAGTCGCAGACCCGCACGGTGACCGCGGGCGGCGCCGCCTCCCCCTCCTTCACGACGTCGAAGTGGTGATAGAAGGTCGCGACTTCGTAAACTTCGGTCATCGCCAGCTTCATCTCAGCCGCGAGCGCGACCAGATGCGCCGCGGCGAGGCAGCCGAAGCGGTCTTGAATCTTGTGGAGATGCTCGATCAGCAGATCCCGTCGGCGCGGGGCATCGCCGAGGAGGGCGAGCACGTCCTGGTGCGCCTTCGGATCGACGCGGCGGCCCTTCGGCGTCGAGCGGGCCGACTTCTTGCCCTGCTTTCTCTTCGAGGTCGAGAAAGAAACAGCCGCCTCATCACTCATCGGCCCATTCTATCTCCGGACAAGAAGGGGCCGTATGTCCGCATCGTTCGACTTATCTCGCGACGACAAGCGATTGCAGCGACTTCGGCAGGCGCGGATGGTCGTCGGGGCTGACGGTAGCCGGGGTGAGCGGCATCGGTCCGCCCGCCTTGAGCGCTGCAGTGCCGACGGGGCCGAGCAGCATGCTGACGAAGGCGGCGGCGAGCTCCTGATTCGGGCTGCTCTTCAGGATCGTGAGTCCCCAGGCCGCTCGGCTGCCGGAAATCGTCACTGTCTTCGCTCCGGGAAGCCCAAGCCCCGGGATCGTCACGCTCGCCCGCGCGTAGTCGCTGTTGTGCTCAGCGTTCGAGAGGTCGATGCGATCGGGCATGCGGGCGTATCGATACGAAGGATTGTTCTTCGCCACCGTTGCGGCGCCGTGCTCGTAGGTGATCTGGAAGTTGTAGTCTCTGCCCAGCGCGGGTGCAGCTGCCGGGTTGGTGCTGTCCGCCGGCATGACGGTGTAGTGCTCCAGCAGCGCGTTGTACAGATTGGGCGCCTTGTAGTAGGTCTGCGCCAGCTCGAAGATCAAATGCGCCCGGTATCCGCCCGGATCGAGAAACGGGTGCGCGCCGGAGACGCGCACACCCGGCGCGAGGAGAGTCTCGTACCAGAGGGGACCCACTTCGGGAATCGACGCGGGAGGATTGAAGTCACCAGACACGGGGAGCCCCCGCGCCTTCGGGTCGGTCGCAAGATAGGCGAGCACCATGCGGCCACTTGCAAAGACGATCGCGTAGTCGGCAAGCTTCGCCGGTTTGAGAAGGAGATCGACGTTCAGATAGTCAGCCGACGCATACACGTCGCAGGGCTGGCTCCCGGTCGCGAGTCGCCGGGCCAGAGACACGCTCCCGCCCGAAACGTCGTTCACTGCAACATCCGGATGCTGCGCGGTGAACGTCTTCTCCACTTGAACGAAGGCGGTCAGCAGGCTGCCGGCGTGGCACACGGTGAGCTGGCGCGCTGGTGGTGACTGCGAGCTGACGTTGACGGCAGCCAGGGCCGCGATCATCAGAGCAGTGGAGACCAGACTGGTATCTGTCCCGGAGATCAAAACCCGAACTCCATCGATGCGGCGATTGTCCGCGGCGCTCCCATATGCGCTGTATAACTTCCCACGTTCGTGCCCGTGATGTTGCCGGGCCCGAGGGTCGACCAATAGTGCACGTCGGCGATGTTGTTGACGTTGAATCGCCACGTCGCCACCGTGCTCATCAAGGGGTGTGCGTAGCGCATTCCCAGATCGACGACGTTGTGCGCTGGCGTCCACGTGGAGTTGATGTCGTCGATCGGGCGACGGCCGACCGATTGCCAATTGAGGCTCACGAACGTGCCGGCGCCGACAGGCAGGCGATACTCGGTCAGGAGATTGGACTTGAAGACCGGAATCCCCACGAACTGCTTCCCGTCGGTGGTCGCGTTGCCGGTCTTGGTGAGGCTCGGATTGAGGACGGTCAGCCCGCCGTACAGGACCAGCCTGTCCGCCACACGGCCGGTCAGCATGGCCTCGAGGCCGTAGTTCACCTGGTCGCCCGAAATCGTGAACACATTGTCCAGGGTGTCGATCGTCGCGAAAGGTCTGTCGAGCCGGAATACGGCTGTCGAAAGATCGAGCCCGCGGAACGCCACCTTATATCCGACCTCCGCCTGCGTGGTCCGATACGGCGGCAGCGCTTCGCCGGCGTTCGCGACAGTTCCCGGCGCGACGTCACCCTGCTGCAGACTGCTGCCGTACGTGCCGTACACGGTCATGTTGCCTGCTGGCTTGAACAGAAGGCTTGCGAGCGGACTGACTCCGTTCGCGCGATAGCCGCCGGTTCTCGTATCCGTGTTGTTGAAGTTGTCAGTCCAGATCCAATCCTGACTGACGGCAATGCGTGCCGACCACCGCGCGCCTAACGCGAGGGAATCAGCCACGTTGATCCCCTGTTGATGGATCGCGCTGGACAGGAAGATCCGCTCGTGCAGCGGCAGGCCGGCCGCCGGCAAGGCAAACACAACCGGGTTCGCAATAGAGGCGGATCCGAGGAGGACGCTGCCGGCGCTCGGATTCGTGAAATCCGAGTACGACCTGAAGGTGTACCCAGTGGTGCCGAACGCGAGGGTGTGCCCGATGGCGCCGGTCCTGAAGCGGCCATTCAAAGAGACGAGATTGCTGCGCACGCGAAACTGCGGAGCGAATCCTGACGCGAGAGACGCGTTGTAGCTCCCCGTGCTGTCGGTGAGCGCGTTCACCTGCGTGCTGATGTCCCGATTGGTTCGCTGATCCAGTGCTCCGGCGCTGAGATGCCAGGCCGCGTTGATGTCGTGTCTGACACGCAGCTGTCCGATGCGCGAATGCAGGTCGAGGCCGGCCGAGTCTTGTCCAAAGCCCCGACGCGTCGGATCCGGCGCAGATGCCGGCAGCTGGATGAACGCGTTTCGATTGTTCGAGCGCCCGTAGGTGAACCAGCCGGGAAACCCGTGCTGGACGACGTGGTAATAACTGTAGAACGCCTCGACCGTGGTGTTGGAGAAGGGCCGTACGTCGCCAGCCAGGCTGACCAGACGGCGTTTGAGATCGCTCTTCTGCACGGATGCCTCTCCGCCGCCGAACAATGCGTTGGCGCGATACCCAAACAGCCTGTTTTTCCCGGTGCGGCCGCCGACGTCGGCATGCACGGCACCGACGGATCGATTGTCGTAGCTGAATTGCACCTGCCGGACCGGTCGTTCGGTGGGGCGCTTCGGCACGAAGTTGAACATGCCCGAAGGATTGGCCGGACCGTATAACGCCCCGCCCAGACCGTTGAGCACTTCAATCTGTTGCAGCATTTCCATGCTGTTGCCGCCGGTTACCACGATCCCCATGCCATCCATGCGGGCATTCTGCATGTTGCTGCCCTGCATGCCGCGCGTGGCCGGGCGGAGCACTTCCGACCCCTGCATCTCCTGGAATCCCACCAGCGGCAAGTATTTGGAAGCCTCTTTGAAGCTCTTGACCTGCCCGTTGACGATTAACTCGCCCGGCAGGACATTCACCGTATAGGGCGTGTCGAGGAGTTGTGTGCTTCCCGCCGATCCCAACGAGTTGACGGTGTTGACGCGGTACCCTTGATCGACACGTCCGACGGCCGTAACGGTCACCGACTCGGTCGTTCCCTCGAGCGCCAACGCGAAGTCACGCGTCGCGATCTCGCCCGCCGCCAGCACGATCTCAGGGCTCCTGGCCACTTGAAAACCGTCGACGTGGACCTCCACGATATACCTTCCCGGCTGAAGGGGAGTGAAGCTGTAATACCCAGCGCCGTCGCTGATGGTCGTCGACCTGTCGGTCGTTCGCACGCCGATCAGCATGACCTGCGCACCGGGGACGACCGCCTGCTGCGGATCCCTGACGACGCCGGCAACTCCGCCCGATTGCGCGAGGACTGGCTGCGCCACCAGCAGCCCCATGCACGCAACTGACCAGTGAAGACGATGTCTGATGCAGACGCCAGACGGACATCCGAACAGCATCGATTGACTCCCTTCTGAATCGTGAAGCGCGAATTATTGTTCGCTATGTCACATGTGATATAGCGCCAGGCAAAAGCGCTGTATCGTACACGATAGTCCGCCTGCAGGAAGTCGCCGGAGTCGGCAACGGTGGCGCGGCGCGCGACGTTGCCAACACGGCCGGGAGCCAGGATGGGGCTGCAGAGCGTGATGGACCCATGGGCGGCCGCTCTGGGCCACCGTGATACCATTCATAAGTGGTTCGGGACAAAGGGTTTGTGTTCGAATGTCGGATGGCCGGCGGAATAGATCATCATGCGTGTTGAGTTTTTCGGCGTGCCGCGCGAGCGTGCCGGCGTCGCGGAATTAGAGCTGCACGCGGAGACGCTTGGCCAGCTGATCACCACGCTGGCGAATCGATTCCCATCGCTCGGCGACGTCATCACCGGTGATCATTTGCGCTCGTCGTTCGTCGCCAACCTCAATGGCGATCGGTTCGTCAGCGATCCCCGCACACAGCTCGGGGAGCACGACTGCGTGCTCATCCTCTCGGCGGACGCGGGAGGCTGATGACCAACCCCACGCGGTTCGGCTATCACGGCTGCTATCTGCGTGTGGACGTCTCACTCGGCAGCGCCGAGCGCGTCCCGCTGACGGAAACGGTGCTGCGGCAGTTCCTCGGCGGGAGCGGGCTGGGTGCGTGGCTCCTGCTCGAGGAGGGCAACGCCTGTCTTGATGCCCTCGCGGCTGATGCGCCTCTCGCGTTCGTCTTCAGTCCGCTGGTCGGCAGCCCCCTCACCACATCCGCGAAATTTGCGGTCGTCGGCAAGAGTCCTCTGACGGATCGGATCAACGATTCGCTGGCCAGCAGCGGTTTCGCGATTGCCGGCAAGCGATGCGGTTGTGACGCGATCGTGATCGTAGGACGGGCGCCAGAGCTCTCGACGTTGATCATTGATGACGGGCGGGTCCGGCTCGAGTCGGCCGAAGACCTTCGCGGAACGGCGTGCCACGTCGCGGAAACGACGCTCAAAACGCGACTCGGGTCCGATTATCAGGTCGCGTCGATTGGCCCCGCCGGCGAGCACCTGGTACGTTATGCGACGATCTCGCACGACGGGCGCCACGCCGGGCGCGGCGGGAGCGGCGCGGTGCTGGGCAGCAAGAACCTGAAGGCGATTGCCGTGCGCGGAACCGCGCGGTGCGAGTGGGCACACCCGCGCGAGTTGACCGACTACAGCAAGGCCTTGTCGAAACGATCGTTCGGTCCCGCGACCGCCAAGTACCGTGAGCTGGGCACTGCGGCCAATCTGCTGACGTTCAATCGCCTTGGCGTGCTGCCGACGCGAAACTTTCAGTCAGGCACCTTCGACGAGGCGGTCAGCCTCTCACCTGAGGAGATCCGCCAGACGCACAGCCGGACACGCGCGAGTTGCGTGGCCTGCACGATCGGGTGCGAGCACATCTATTCGCTCGGAGACGAGAAGGGCGTCCGCCTGGAGTACGAAAGCCTGTTCGCGCTGGGGCCGCTGTGCGGAGTGGGCGATGCGGATGTCGTGCTCCGTGCGTCCAGGCTGTGTGACGACCTGGGGATCGACACAATCAGCGCGGGTGGCACAATCGCCTTCGCCATGGAGTGCGTCGAACGTGGCTGGCTCGACGAGCCCTGGCTCTCGTTCGGATCCGGAGAGGCGATCCTGCGCGCCATCGAATTGATCGGCCGCCGCGAAGGCGTGGGGAATCTGCTGGCGGAGGGCAGTCGCCGCGCCGCCCAGACGATCGGACATCACAGCATCGCGTTCGCACCGCAGGTCAAGGGTCTGGAGATTCCCGGCTACGAGCCGCGCGCCCTGCAGACGATGGCCCTGGGATTCGCCGTGGGCGCGCGTGGTGCCGACCACAACCGCAGTGGCGCGTACGAGGTGGATTTCTCGGACAAAGTCGACCGCAAGCATGCAACCGTCGACGCGGTGCACTATGCCATCGAAACCGAAGACAAGGCCGCATTGATGGACTCGCTCATCATCTGCAAATTTCTTCGCGGTGTGTTCGAGGATTTCTACGCGGAGGCCGCCGATATGCTGCGCTGCGTCACCGGCTGGGACACGACCGCCGATGAATGTCGCGAGACCGCCAGGCGTATCGTGCACGCCAAGCGGCGATTCAATCTGCTGGCCGGCTGGACACCTGAGGAAGACACGCTGCCCGATCGGTTTCTCGACACCGCGCTGGACGGCGATCCGGCGGCGGTGCTGAGCCGCGAACAACTAGGCACGCTCGTGACCGAGTATCACCGCCAGCGCGGCTGGTGAGATGGCGCGCGGGCCGTTAGGCCTGCCCGCGCCCTACCTTTGATCACCGAATCCTGCGGTCGACAGCGCATCCAGGTAATCCTGCCGGGTATTCAGATTTCTCAGCGTCAACAGCTCGGGATCGACGGAGGCCAGTTCCGACGGCTGCACGCGGCGGGTTCGCACCGCGTCGAACAGGAACACGGGCCGAAGTCGGTCCGCGGCGAGCAGCGCCTCGACACGGGGCAGCGTGCGGCGTCGATAGACGGCTGATAGCGGATGAGGAAAGCCGTCGATCTCCATCACGGCGATGTCGTGATCGCCAAGGAGTTCCACCATTCGATGAACGAATGCTGGAACGAGGAGCGGTACGTCACAGCTCGTCACGTACGCGATCTCAGCATCGACGGGCAGCGCTTTCAGACCGGCGCGCAACCCCTCGAGCGGCCCGCGACCCTCCTGTTCGTCACGGGTCACCGTGACGGAGGCCGGGAGGTCGGGCAACGACTGCGCGGGCGCTGCGACCACCACGAGCGGCGAGGCGACCGTGCTGAGCAGGCGGACCACACGCTGGAGCATGGTCTCGGCGCCGAAGGGCAGCAGCGCCTTGGCGGATCCCATCCGCGTCGATCGGCCGCCGCACAACACGATGCCCGCGGCCGTCACGGAACTGGCGAGCCCGTTGTCATCCTCAGTCGCCAACGTTCACGCTCCAGTCGAACCTTCGATCGGTTCCCATCGGTCGGGAAGCGGCCCGCTAAGGCCTCATTCCGAGACGGATTAACGCGTCTCGCGTGGAGGGCTCACTCAGCAGCTGTTTGAGGGCCGCCACGCCACGCCGATTCGCGCGCGATTTCGGCACCACGAAATCGTAGCGTTCCTCCTGAAGCGGCAGAAATCCCAGCCCCGCGCTAACGGCCACCGTTTCTAGCGTCAGTCCCCAATCCGCGCGGCCTTGCGAGACGGCGGCGGCCACGGCGTTGTGATTTCTCGGCTGCACGGCGTACCCCGACGGTTTGACGCCTTCGAGCAGGCCGTCGATCAGCGCTCGTGTGCCGCTGCCCTGGTTGCGGTTCACCATCACGCACGACGGATCGAGTCTCACGGCGGCGATGGCGTCGCGTGCGGCGCGGCCCTCAAAACGTCGATCGCCGTGACGGAAGGCCACGCCTTGCAGTCGACCATAGCCGGCGACAAGCTCCACCACCGGAGTGAGAAACGGGCGATTGTACTGGCCGGTCTTCGGATCCAGCAGGTGGATGCCCGCCGCATCGCATTCGCGACGCTTGGCGGCTTCCAGCCCCGCCAGACTGCCGACGGCGAGGAACTTGGATCGCACACCACGCTGCTGCAATGCGCCCAGCAGATAGTCGAGGCCGATACAGTGGCTGCCGATCACCACGAGGTCAGCCAGTTGCAGCTCCCGGCCGAGAAGCTGAACGTCGACGACGGTCCCCGCTTCAACAATCTCCTCGTGCCGGCCGATGGTCGTGAAGCCGTCGGCACGGCTGAACGTGGTGACGCTGCCGGACCCTTGTCCCATCGGATACGCGGCGAGCGACGTGTCGGGCCCCGGTTCATCCGCCGTTTCGACCAATCCGACCAACAGGTATTCCGTCCGGCCGATCTCGCTGTTGACCTTGACCGCTAATCGCGCCGCCACCGTCATCCGTTGCTCTGAGCCGCGCCCGGCCTGCGCCCTGAGCACCGGGGCCACGAACTCGTGAAACGTGAAGATCGCCGACGTCGGAAAGCCGGGGAGCACGACGACCGGACGGCCACGGGTCGCCGCGAGACAGATGGGCTTGCCAGGCTTGAGCGCCACACCGTGCGCCACGATTCCAGGGTCGCGCAGTTCAGCCACGACGCGATACGAGACGTCGCCCGCTCCCTTGCTCGTGCCTCCTGAAAGCAGGATGATGTCGGCAGACTCGAGGGCCTCTTCGACTTTTCGGCGCAGCGTCGCCACATCGTCGTGCGCAATGCCCAGGCGCATCGGTTCACCGCCCAGTTCCCGCACGGCATCGGCGAGCACCTGAGCGTTCGAGTCGTAAACCTTCGCGGGTTGCATCGGCTGGCCGGGGGCGATGATCTCGTCGCCCGTAGAGAGAATGGCGACGATCGGCTTTCGCCAGACGTCGACGCGCGGTACCCCGATCGCGGCCAGAACGCCGGTATCGCGGCTCGTCAGCACTTGGCCCTGGCGCAGCACCGTCTCGCCTGCGGTGATGTCGGTGCCGGCGAACGACACCCCGCTCCCTGGCGTGACCGCTTTGGCAATCCGCAGCTGGTCACCGCGCACTTCGGCGTGCTCGACCATGACCACGGCATCAGCGCCGCGTGGAACCATCCCTCCGGTAGCAATCGATACAGCCCGACCCCGCTGGACCATCGTCTTCGGCACGACTCCCGTGTGAATCACTTCTTCATCGAGCCGCACGCAACGAGGAACTTCCTCGGCCGCGCCGAAGGTGTCTTCGGCAACGACGGCGAAGCCGTCCACGTTCGAGCGATCGAACGACGGCACATCTACGAGCGAGATGACGTCGGCCGCAAGCACCCTGCCGAGGGCCGCTTCGAGCGGCGTCGTTTCGATGCCGCGAGGCGCGAGGTCGATGGCCGCACGAAACCGCCGCTCTGCTTCGTCGCGGTCGAGCACATCGAGAAACTGCTCCTGCTCAGGCATAGAGCCAGACTTTCACGTCAGCGCCTGCCGCGAAGCCCTCACTGTCGGCGGGGACGATGACGAAGCCGTCAGCGCGCGTGGTCGATGACAGCACCGACGCGCCGCCAATCGCGAGAGGCTCGACAGCGTCTTCGGTCACTCGCACGCGGGCATAGTCGAGCCGACCGATCGTGGAACTGAGCTTGCGCGTCAACGTCGCGCGTGTCGGGCGATACGGCCACGTCTTGGTGCGTCCACCCAGGGCACGAATCGCGCGGCCCGCAAAGAAATCGTAGGCGCAGAGGCAGGACACCGGATTGCCGGGCAGCAGAAACACTAGCCGGTGCTCGATTCGTCCGAGACCGGTCGGGCTGCTGGGACGCATGGCGATCCCATGGATCGCCAGGTCACCGTGCTTGGCGAGAAGCGTCGGCGCGAGATCTTCGATTCCGACGCTCGAACCACCTGAAACGATGACGACATCTGCCGCAGCATGGAGAGCATCGAGGATGGCATCGTGCTCGTCAGGCACCAAACCGGGGAAATCGACGAGCCCTCCGTCGCGCTCGACGAGAGCGGCGAGCATCGGCCCGTTGGCGTCGACGATGCGATGACCGTGCGGCTGCGAACCGGAAGGCAACAATTCGTTGCCGGTCACGACCAACCGAACACGCGGCCGGCGAATCACGTGCACGTCTCCCACGCCTACGGAACTGAGCACGCCCAGATCCTGGGGGCGCAACAGACGTCCGCGTTGGAGGAGCGTGGTCCCGCGGGTGACGTCTTCTCCGCGCCTGCCGACATGTTTGCCAGGCGACATGGCGGCGAGTGCCTTGATGCAGCGGCCGCCGCGCCCGTCCGGCTCAGCCTGCGCTGACTCCGCTTCGCAGGCGGCCGACGGTTCGGCCCACTCGGCAGGCAGCACCGCGTCGCAGCCGAGCGGGAGCGGAGCACCGGTCATGATCCGCACGGCCTGGCCGGGGCCGACCGCGCCCTGAAAGGGGCGTCCGGGCAGCGAGTCCCCGATCAGCGTCAGGGGAAGGCTGTTATAAGGAGTCGCACCCTCCGTACTTTCCGCGACGACGGCGTATCCGTCCATCGTAGCGCGGTCGAATCCAGGGACGTCCACCTCGCTGGCAACCGAGCCGGCCAACACGCGACCCGCCGTGGTCGGCAGAGGCAGGAGCTCGGCGCCGAGCGGCTGCAATTGGTCATCGAGCCACGCAATTGCGGCTTCGACCGTATGGCGGCGCGCGAAGCCACGCATCCGTACGTCGTCTGCTGCTGGGTTCTGCTGGTCGTTCATGAGGGATGCGTGAATTCCGGTGAGAGCTCACATTGTAGTCTTGCGCCCTCGCGTGAGCGCCCGGCACGGTCTTAGCGGCGGACTTCGCACCGGCATCGCCTCGAATGCCAAAGGACGATGGGTGGCCCTCCCTCAGGTCGTCGCATTGGACATGTCACACTCGAAATATCACAGCGAATATAGCGCGAGCAGTCGGCGGACGTAAACGGGCGAGCGTCTACCGTCGTGACGTTTTCGTGCGGCGTCTTCGTGGTGATCCGTGCACGTTTCGCTCGAGGGCGGCGAGGTCCTTCGCGATGGCGCGCCGTGTCGCGCGCTCCATGGCTCGATACCGGTGGATCACATCTGCGCCAAAGTCAGTGAGCGTCGCCGCCCCGCCGCCACGGCCGCCCAGCGTCGTGTTGACGACCGGCTTCTTGAATAGCGAGTTCATGCTATCGACGAGCAGCCACGCGGAGCGATACGACATCTTCATCCCGCGCGCCGCCTCGCTGATCGATCCGCCGTCACGGATCGATTCCAGAATCGTGATCTTGCCTGGCCCAAGAGGACGATCGGATCTCAAGTAGAGACGGAGCAGCACCCGTGCCATAGGGCGTATGGTACGCGAAGCAGCGGACGCGGACGCCGCGACGTAAGTGTGGAGCCAGTCCTGGAGAGCGGTGCCGCGGAAAGGCGTGTCGCACTTGCGCCCGGCGGTGCTCGATGCTGCAATCCGGTTACTGGACGGCGGCGAAGCCGGACACGACGACCGTCACCCTGGTCGTGAAGAAATACTGGAGGGAGCAGGAGTCGCATCGGCACCGCATGCATGGCCCATTTTGTGACATAGCCATTCCGCATCGCAGGCGTAAGATCGGCCCGGTCGGGCGTCATGGTGCATCGGCAATGAAGGAGGCAGCGTGAAATCGATCTCCCGGCGCGGACTCTTCAAGATGGGCGTGGCGCTGGCCGCGGCCCCCTCACTCGTTCGCACTCTGGGCGCCGCGCAGCGTTCCGCCGCGAATCAGGATGGCGGCACGTTGGAGCCAGCGGCGCGCGTGCGCGTCAACCCCACGCACCACATTCTCCTGCGCGGCGCGACCATTATCACCATGGATACGGCCGTTGGCGACTTCGCGAGGGGAGACCTGCACATTCAGGGTAAGCACATCGTCGAGGTGGGCCGGGATCTCAAAGCGCCCGCCGGCGCGGAAGTCATCGACGCCGCGGGGACGATCCTCATTCCGGGATTCGTCGATTGTCATCGGCATTCGTGGTCCGCCCAGTTTCGGCGGATCATTCCCGACGGCTTGATCGCCAACTACATGGCGACGACCCACCAGGGCTTTGGACCGTTCTATCGCCCGCATGACATGTACGTGGGGAATCTCATGACGGCGCTTGGCTGCATCGACGCCGGCATCACATGCATCATCGACAATTCTCACAACTCGCGTAGCGCCGCGCATTCCGATGCCGCCATCGAGGCGCTCTTTGACTCGGGCATCCGGGGCGTACACGCGTCTGGGCCGCCTCAGTTCGGGACGTGGGAGAACCAGTGGCCCGGGGATCTGGCCCGGCTTCAGAAGAAGTACTTCTCGTCTGACGACCAGCTGGTGACGCTGCGGGCGTTCGCGAATCCGAATCGGGAGAACTGGGCGTTCGCGCGCAGCCTCGGACTGAAGATCCACGCGGACGGCATTTCCTCCGAGCTGGTTGAGGCGTTCGCGAAAGAGAAACTGCTGGGACCGGATTTCACCTTCAATCATGCCAGCGGCCTGACCGATGCCGCGTGGCGCCTGGTCCGTGAGACGGGTTGCAACGTCGACGTCTGCACGCGCTCCGACGCGCAGTACGGGCTCGGCAGCGGTGCGTCCGCCGGTGTCGGCGGATTCCAGAAGGCGCTCGATTTCGGCGTGCAGCCGGGCTTCAGCGTCGATAACGAGACGTCCTACAGCACCGACATGTTTGGCGAAATGCGTGCCGCGTTCTTCGTCCAGCGCGCGCTCGCCACGAATCGCCGGGTCAACAAGGATCCGGATGCGCCTGCGCCGGTGACCGTGCGCCAGGTCCTGCAATGCGCCACCGTCAACGGCGCGAGGTGCGCAGCGCTGCTCGACAAATGCGGGACCCTGACGCCCGGCAAAGAGGCCGACATCGTCATGATCCGGGCCGACGAGATGAATGTGTATCCGTTGAACAGCGCCCTGGGCACCGTCGTCCAGGCGGCAGAAGTGCACAACGTCGATACGGTGATCATCGGGGGCGCGATTCGCAAGCGTCACGGCGCGCTGGTCGGCGTCAGCATGCCGCGGTTCCGACAGCTTGTCGACGAGTCGCGCAGTTATCTTTTCGGGAAGATGAACTACAAGCTCAACATCCTGTCTTAGACATACCCGAGGCGTTGTCAAGTTGTGGCCATGGCTGGCAGAGTGGGCCGATGACGAGCCGGCCCCCCGGGGATGAGGAGCTCGTTGACGGGTCGGCCTGTGGAGGCCGACCGTGATCATAGCGGCGCGAAGTCCCGTGTGATCTGCTGCAGCACCTTCGGATCGACGACGCGGGCGTCGCCTTTGTCGGGCTCGTTTTCGGAGTAAACCGTCAGCTTCACCGCGCCGCACGGCGGACCGAGCGCAGCAGGATCAAACACGTAGAGCCCTTCGGAGATCGCCTCGGACTCCGAGATGCGGTGTTCGACCACGAACGGGTGGATCGGCGTCACCTCCGTGTCGCCGCAGAAGGCACGCATCCGTAAGAATCCGGACTTCGCGCGCTTCATCGGCGGCAGCGACATCCCTTGCGTCATCGCCGCGCCGCGCGCCACCTTGGCCCACAGCCCCTCCACCATCTTGGGCGTGACGCGCACCAGCAGCGCGCGCGGATACGCGGCAAGGTATTCCGACCAGTTGCCGAAGTCCATCACCGGACGCCGCGGCTGATCCTTCGTGCCGTAGATGTGAACCGGCGTGATGAACGTGACGTCAAAGTCGGTTGTGGTCATCGGGTACGGACTCAGGCTGCCGGCGCGATTCTTCACCGCCTCGCTGAGCGCACTGACGGCAACCGGCCGCGGGTCGAGCGGCAGGTGCGTCGCGTCTGGCGGCATCGCCTCGGCCATCTTCTTCTCCGCCGATGCGATCACTTCGCAGGCCTGGTCGATCCTGACAACCCGCGCATCCGACCGGCTATCCGGATCCCGATCGTCGACCGTGGTGAATCCAATCAG
>Ga0105347_1000066_pt1 | contig 46094 bp, 44 predicted proteins | sample EasRivMeERMLT890_FD_89677 | JGI IMG/M metagenome (GOLD analysis project Ga0105347, IMG submission 89677) | Soil microbial communities from meander-bound floodplain in the East River, Colorado, USA - East River MetaG ERMLT890 | ecosystem: Environmental > Terrestrial > Soil > Floodplain | place... | reverse complement strand
GCACAAAAGCCGTGCGCAAAACCGACGGGAACATAGAGCATGCGACAGTTATTTGCGGAGAGTGTCTCCCCCACCCACCGGCCATAGGTCGGCGAGCCGCGGCGGAGATCCACAGCGACGTCGAAGATTTCCCCTCTCAGGACGGTCACCAGCTTGGCCTGAGCCTTGGGACGCTTTTGATAATGTAAACCTCGGAGCGTGCCGCGAAGCGAACGGGAATAGTTGTCCTGAACGAAGGTATCGCCGAGGCCATTGGCTAAAAACACCGATCGCTTATAGCTCTCGATGAACAGGCCGCGGGGATCTTTGAAAGCCTCGGCCTCGATCACGACCACTTCCGGGATATCGAGTCGCTGAAATTTGAATCCCACTTACGGTCGGACCTCAACGCTGCGGCAATTAGCCGGGAGGTTGCCAGAACACTCGGCCCACCGAGTTTGCGGCAGGATTGCACTACGTCTCCGGCAGGCGGCGTTCAGTGCGCACCTCTTGAGGTGATCCTGTCTTTGGCACCGGGCGTTTTCTCTGAACGTGGCAAGGTCACTCATAGTAGTGAGAAAGACCAAAGGTTGCAACCGAATTTACTCGGTTCTAGCATCAACGAAAGCAGATCGTCTCTCCATGGATCCCGTCCCATGGGTTAGGATTCATGAGCCGCATTACCGGTGATGGCAACGGATGAAATCTTCACCTGTCGAAGCCTTTCGAGTTTGTTGCTTTGTCTTAACACCCGCCTGACCCAAGCTCGTGCCTCGCTTGAAAATAATGGCCCTAAATAGCTCGCCAGAAACCGCAGTTTGTCCGGGCGCCGTAAGTACTGGCCCAACGTTCGGTGCAACTGCACCAGGTTCTTGATGCGCCGGCGCCGATTCAGTTTTCGATAACGCCGGATTCCCTCCAGATCAAGAAGATAGAAAAGTTCCCCCCGCCCGCTGGAGTCGGGACGGACTAGGATGTTGGCGTCCTTCAGATCGTTATGGTAGACATTTTGTTGGTGCAATGAATTAAACAGCGCGCCGAGTTCCCGTAAGAAACGTCTTCGCCTTCGCATGCCTTCTGTTCCCTTCATGGGGATCAACTCTTCCTGCCAATACGCGTCTGCAGTTTTTCCCCCGGGGATCTCCTCTGAGAGAAAAAAGCTTCTCTGCAACATCCCCCAGGATCTCGCCTCGATCGCGGCGAGACAACGCGCCGTCCAAATGCCTGATTCGGCCAAAACAGCCGCTCCCTTGAGTGACCTTACCGCCCCGGAGGATTGAAACCAGGAAACTAGTCGATAGCGCCAGGAGCACATATTATAACGCTTGATATAAATCGTTTTCGCCTCTCCTTGAATCTCGATCCTGACCCGCGCGACTTTGATCTTTCTCTGATCCTTGATGACCTGACACCCGGGCAAGCCAAAGAAGTCATCCGGGTCGGCCACTAGGTTGGGGATCAAGTGATTGGCTAAAGCTGGCACCACCTGCACGGATAGCCGTCCACAGTCCACCGAAACGAAGTTAGGATAACGATCCACAGTCGCCCTGTTTAACGATTTCTTGGAGCCACCGATCCAACTTTACAAAATGATTTGACCACGTGTACTCTTCGCTTAGCTTTCTAGCCACCCTAGAAAATTCCGCGTCCCGGCTCCGCTCCAGCATTGAACGCAGAGCAACTGCCAGCTGCTCTGGATCCTCCGGATGGACGACAATGCCTTGCGTCAATCCGCCCGTGAGAATTTCGCTTGCGCCGACGGTCTTGCTCACCACAACGGGCAACCCTGCGGCCAACCCCTCTAAGACCACATTTCCGAAAGCTTCTTGGACCGATGGGAGCGCCACTAAGTCCGCCGCACCGTAATACCTCTCCACGTCATCGCATCTTCCGACGAACGCGACCTTTCCTTTGGCGTATCTATCGGCCAGCGCATTGTATCGGCCCCGCTGCGCGTCATCCCCAACCACCATAAGATACGCGTCTTTCATTGACGGCAAGCTCCATGCGCGCAATAAACGATCCAGGCCTTTTCGACGAAAACCGCTGCCGACAAATAGCACGGTCGGTGAATCCAAGGGAATCTGCCACTGCTTTCTTGTAGTGTCTCGAAACGCACCGCGGAGCCCTGGATGAAATCGCTGTTCGTCGACCCCGTTATGGATGACCTTGATCTTGTCATCGGGGACGCCATAGTTGGCGGAGAGGTCCCGTTTTACTACGGTGGAAACCGCCAGGATCCTCCGATAATGTCCCGGTCGAAATTGCCGGCGTTCCAAAGCAAGCAGACTACGGTGATAGGGGCTTAGGGACTGCCACAGGCGCCGCCGAGGCCCCCCCTCTTCAGCCGACTTCTGCAAAAACCCCCGATGGGAACCGCCGCCACTTCGGAGAACGTCTTGGCACACCATGCGGCCAAAGTTGAGGACCACGTCACAGGAGGACTCCCGAATGATCTTCGGTGCAGCCTTGGCAAAACTCCACAAACGCGCCGTGCGACCGAAAGGAATCACGGGAATCGCGTGCTTCGAGACCCCCGGCGGCGGATCGATTGAAAATTCGCCGCAGAACAGATGCACCTCATGCCCTCGATCTCTGAGCCCGACCGCAGTTCGGTAAAGGTCCAGCTCCGTACCGCCTCGTTTGTCCAAACATTTATGGGCCAGGCCAATTTTCATGTCGTTGCTGCCACGTTTGAACAACAGCGCGGCCAAAAGGCTGTGCGGGTGCTTGATTCTCCGGGTCGGTCGTCTAGCTCGTCGCTCCGCGCAGTAGAATCAAAGGGCTATCATGATTCGGACCGGTCCCGGTGCTGCGCAGCAAAGGGACCAACGAAAGCGAAAAGCGATTGACGATTTCCCTCGACTGAGGCTCCCCAACGATGACATAGTCTCTCGTGCGGCTCAGCGTGTCGATGAATAACCCGTCGTTTTCCGGCAACACATGGATATGGGTGCTGCTGTAAAAAATAATGGAGGTGTAATCCAGCCCTCTAGTAAACAAGTACAGTGTGCCGCGCCCGCCGTAGGTCCGTTCTGCAGCCTCAACGAAGGCTTTATAGCTCTGTCGATGGGCGATTCCAGGCAATAGGAGCCCTTGCATCATGGCAAAGGACAAAACCGATACCATTGCCAACTGGCTGACGAGGGCGTTCCACCTGTAGAAAAACAAACTCCGGGCCGCGAGTAGCCAAATCAAACCCGAGACCCAGAGGGAAAAAGGAAACAACAGACCGCTGCCGTCAATCACCTCACGGACAACGTGGAACTGCTGAAGATCGTCGGGCTTCAGGCGCGATTCGATGGGACGAAGAAACCACAAAGGATCTTGTCCCAGTAAGCCGCTCAACGCCGGAAGCAGTACAACCACTCCAATCATCGCGGCGCACCAGGCAACAATTCTAAGCCCTTTGGGCCGACTCTGGATCTCCCTTTGCCACCCTCGGATAGCGAGCGCAAGCAGCAAGGCCAATGGCGGATACAACGGTAGAATGTAAGGGGGGCGCTTCCCCGCGGAGATAGAAAAAAAGGCGAATATGACGGCAACCCAAATGCCCAAAAAAAGCGGCCCATCAGCTTTGAATCTCTTCCAGCGAAAATAGTCAATGACACCGTAGGGCAACAATAGCGTCCACGGCATGCTCAACGTAAACAAATACGGGATGAAGTAATAAACTGGCTTCTGATGCCCGGTTCCCTCTTCCCCATGAATGAAGAACCGTTCGAAGTTTTCTTTGATGAACTGGATGCCGAAGAATTGTTCGCCGCCGCTCCATAGTGCACCTCCGTACCATAGGGAAGGTACCGCAATAGCGAGAATGACACCCGGATGAAAAGCGAATCGCCAAAGGAATCGCCATTGTTTTTTAAGGGCGAGAAAAATCGCGATGATCAAGGCGGACAAAACCAGACTAACAGGTCCTTTGGCCAGCACGCTGATCCCCGCCGTGAGAAAAAAGCCGTAGGTCCAAAGTGGGCTTTTCAGAAAGCCCTGATGGAGGCCATAGAACAGCACAAGGGGGAGAGTGAGCCAAAAGGTCAGAGTCATATCGACCCGAGCCTCAACTCCCGATGTCTGATAGATGATGGCCGTGGCGAGAATGAGCCCGGCTATCAGACCGGTGAGTGAATCATACAGCTTCCGCCCGAGGTAATAGATCAGAAAAACTCCCAGACTCGCCAAGAACGCCGAAGGGAAACGCACCGTCGTTTCGGTCAAGCGTCCGGAAATCACGGAGGCCGCGGCGCCGATCCAATGAAACAAAGGGGGCTTCGAGGGAATCTGCTGTCCAAGTTTCATCGGAAAGACCCAGTTCCCGCTCACGACAATATCCCTCACGACCAAAGCTTCGCGCGGTTCGCCCTTGTCATAAAAAGGTATACGCCCGAGATTGACAAAAAATACCACGGCGCAAACAAACCCTAGCATCAAAAGGTGAAAGGCCGCGCTGCTTGGAACCTTGAACTTCATAGCAAAAACGCTACTAACCCAGCTTGCCCTGCCACCGCATTAATTGCCTGAAACTGCCGCTCGGATCCACGGCGTCGCACTCTTGACGCCGTTGCCGGGTCTTGCGCTCAAGCCATGAAAGCAAGTGACGTTTCCTGCAGGCCCATTCTTGTGACCCAAGGTAGTGTCTCAGGAACCGGAGGCGGTCTTGAAGGGTGATGCCGGGCAGCGGCATGCGATTCAACTGGACTAGGTTACGCCGCCAAAGCCTCTGCGGAATCCACCGGGGATAGCGGCGGGTCCGATCATTGTCCATGAAAAAAAAACGGCTTCCCTGCCCAGGAGGACGGCATACGAAAATATTCGTTGGGACTAGATCGCCGTGCACAAAGCCCAGCCCGTGTAATCGACGAACCTCCGCCGCCAGCTGCTTCAAATCGCGTCGCTTCTCGGCGAGTGAAACGGTTCGGGCGTCTGATCGCACCGGCCCCAGAACGGACGGAAGGGGCTGCCCATCCACCCCAAGGGTCAACAAAAAAGCTTTCTGCAATAGTTGCTGCCGCCGTTGCTCTCCGGCAGCGACCGTGATCGGCACATTGAAGTTGAACCGTGCTAACTCGGCCGCTTGGCGCAGCGAGCGAAGCGCCTTGGATTCGCGGAAGATGTCCTTTAACGTCCCTAGACCTGGGGAGCTATGAAACACTTTCAGGAAAAGACCCTCCCCGCCGGCCGCATCGGGGGCATCGAGCCGCAAGGTTTGCGGGTGCTTTGAGAATGGCTGCCCTTCTACCAGCGCTAAGACGGCTCGCCAAAGCTCCTGGTTCCATTGGCTAGGGAGAGTCCAGAGCGACCATTCTCCATCCTTGGATCTGAAGTAATCAGCTTTGCGTTCCATAGGCCGGCACATAGTTCCGCTTGCGTGAGAGAGCCGTCTCGATCTTTGCCATGATTTCCTCGATGCCGATGGATTGCATGCAAATCCGCCCAATCGGACAATGCTTGCGGTAACACGGCGAGCACGATGCTCTTCCCTCAATCACCAAATCTTCAAAGCCGTAAGGCCCCGTGCGGTGCGGACTGGTAGCTCCCCATAGCGACACCACCGGCGTACCCACCGCCGCGGCAATATGCATCAAGCCGGTATCCGGTCCGACGGCCACCTGGGCTCTCGCGATGATACCTATCGCCTCCTTAAGAGACGTGCGGCCTACCCAATCAATCACCGCTTGGTCGCAAGAACGCTTTACTTCCTTTGTTAGGGTCGCATCTTGTTGACTTCCGAGCAAAACAACGCCCAGGCCGTAGCGCTGCCGTATGAGCTCAGCACAAGCGGATATTTGCGCTGGGAACCATCCCTTACTTTCCCACCGAGTACCGACGAAAAGCGTGGCAAAGCCGCCGGGAATCTGTTCCATATAGCGATCCACTGTAACCTGCTCTTCCGGGCTTAACGCCAACTTCCACTCCACCGGCTCCGCCACCAGTCCGAGGTATTCAGCAAATTTTAGATAGTGGCTGAGTTTAGATATCCCGCTGCCAATGGCCGGGATATGGTGATTATTGAAAACCCAGTTGAACTCCTTGCAATCAAGCCGGTGAAACCCCAACCGGTGCGGCGCTCCTGTCCAGCGACTGACAATGCCGCTCTTTAAGTGACGTTGGAGATCCAACACAAGGTCGAAGCGACCGGCACGAATTCTTCCCAGGAACGCACCCAGCTGGAACCACCATCGAGAACGATCAAACAGGATCACCTCGTCCACGGCGGGATGATTGTCCACGAGGGGCAGCGACGGCGGTTCGACAGCCCACGCGAGTTTCGCCTTGGGAAATCCTCGGCGCAGGACATTGGCCAGCGGCAACGCGCGGGTCACGTCACCGATGGATCCATGAAGAACGACGAGAATCTTTTTAGGGTCAAGGCTCCTTAGTGTGCCCATAATATGAAGTGACGAACCGCTTCCAGTCACCGGCGGAAAGATACTCCCGCGTTGGGTCCAGCTTATTCACGGAACGGAGCAACCGGCTCAGGTTTCTCCGCGCCAGGGGCATCGGCACTTCGCCGAAAAACAAAATCGCCTTATCGAAATCGATGATATATCCCCTGACGCCATCAGGTTCGCAGCGCACTAAAATATTCTTTAAATTCAAATCCCGGTGATAGACCCCTTCCCGGTGCAAACCGCGCAAGCTGGTCGCCACCGCCTGCAGAACTTGGTTTGCTCCGAGCCGACGAAAGCCGCCTCCCTGAATGGCCGTCCAAAGGTCCTGGCCACCCTGCAACTGGCGTGTCACCAGCCAGCCACGGTAAAACGGGCCCCAAGAGCGTTTTACGCAGGCGCCGTAAACCTCCACTGTGGGAATCCCTCGTCGCCGGACTTCTTCGGTAACCACAAGCTCTCTAAAGGGTCGCGGCGGCCAAGTGACAAAAATCTCACCCGTCAATTGGCGCAACAGCCCCCCGTGTCGATAGGGGCGAATCAACGCCGTTTCACCATTGGCAAGCGCCAGGCCCCTTAGCCCTCCCCGGCCGTGGAATACAAGGCCTTCACTTGCATGCTTATCGTTGGGCCTCGTGCATTCCTCAAGATTAAGACACCCTGCCACGTCCTCTCTAACGACCATCAAGCCCCCACTCCCATCAACCACTTTTTTGAACCCAGGAGGAATGACACCCCACGAGCGGTCTTGAAACACCATCCTTTACCTATGTCAACAACTCATGCGGCTCGGATCGGCTCGGATTGATCTGCAACGCCAAGACATTGGGGTTTGTTTTTAGCAAGATGACAGCGCGCAGTTGGTATGGGCAGTGAAAGCATCAAACTGTCACGAATTGCGGCAAATGACGATCCGCTATCGCGTTCTCCGGTGAGCTCGTCTCATCGAGCATTCGTTTGGCGGCCTGCAAAACCTGTCCCGGCCCGATGAGCCGGATACAATCTTCCGTACCCAGCGGGCAGCGCCGCCCGCCGTGCGGGCTGCATGGACGGCACGTTAGTGCTTTTTCCAAGACAATCGCATTCGAGGAGTACGGGTAGAAGCCCAGCGCCGGGGTAGTGGCACAAAAGATCGCCACCACCGGCACACCCCGCGCCACAGCGATATGCATGGGGCCGCTATCATTGGTTATGAGAAGCCTGCACAGACTCAAAGCCGCGGGGAGCTCGCGAAGCGTAATCTTGCCAACCAGGCTCACTGCCCGCCTGCCGCATAAAGCTTGCACTTGGGCAATCACTTCGGCGTCCTCGGGTCCGCCGAACAGGAGTATCTCACAATCATATTTGTCTTTCAGGAGCCCGATGAGCCGCGCAAAACCCACGCTGGACCATCGCTTCGTCGGCCAAACGGATCCGGGATGCAGCCCCAGCAGCATCGACGCGGTGTTCACTCCCAACGATCGCAAGCGCTCGACGACTTCGGCGTGGACATTCGCGGAGACCGGCAGATCGAGCACCCGCTCACACTCTTCTGTCCGTATTCCCACTCCTTCCAAAATCGAAAGGGTGCGCTCCAAGTCGTGTCGCTGCGCGTTCCGGTGGACTCTTTTATGAAACAGAAAGGAGCTCTTGCTTTGAACAAAGCCCACCCGGTATGGAATCTTTGCCAGAAACAAGAGCAACCCGCTGCGAAAGGACTTGTGCGGGCACAGAGCCATGGTAAAGCCCTTGCTTTGGAGAAATTTCGCCTGCCGCCACAGGCCGGCCCATCCGCGGTCCTTTTTCTTTTTGTCATCCACGAGAATCTCGTCCACCGCAGGATGATCCGACAAAAGCTCCTGTCCGAGGGGAGTACAAAGGAGGCTTAGCTTCGATCGCGGGAAGCGCCGCTTAATTTCAGACAGCAACGGAAGGGTTAAGACGGTATCGCCGAGGAAGCTGTTCTGCACTACCAAGACCTTGTCCCAAAGCCGTGAGTCCATGGCTTATAATCGCACGGCCTCATCGATCAGCATCACCGGGATATCATCTTTGATGGGATACATCAGACGACAGGCGTCACAAATCAAGCCATCCCCATCCCGGTTGAGATGAATATCGCCTTTGCATTTGGGGCATGCCAGGATATCCAGTAGTTCTTTACTGATCGCCATGAAAAACTCCTTGTGTAAATCCTTAGATCAACCAGATTAACCGTCAAATCACGAATAGCGGTCTCGAACACGAAGACCGATGATCCAAAAAGCAAGCTGACTTAACCAGCTCTCAGTGAGAGTAACCAATAAAGTTAGGCTTATCAAATATCGGGCTAAAAACGATGGACCACCTACTGCCACGCCAAAGGTCCACGAACGCTGCTTACTTTGGGATGGCGGCCATCCATTCCCACTGCCGCGACAAACCCTCTTCCAACGACACCAATGGTTTATAACCGAATTTGTTTCTTGCCAGATCCAAGCTCGCACGGGTGTGACCCACGTCACCCCTTTGGCGGTCGAACCGTTTGAGTCGTGCCGTTCGACCGCTGATCTTTTCGACCAATTTAATGGCGTCGAGCAGCGCTATTTCGCCCCCACCGCCTAAATTGAATACTTCTCCGGCTCCGGGATAGAACGCAGCCCCTGCCAGTCCATCGACGATGTCTGCGCAAAACGTAAAATCCCGTGTTTGTTCTCCATCACCATACAATGGGATTGCCTCATCCAGCAGCAAGCGTCTCATGAGAATATGAAAGAACATGTCGGGCCGTTGCCGTGGACCGTAGACGGTAAAGAATCGCAGCGAGGCCGTAGGAATTCCAAAAGCTTTCCAGTACAAATAGCAGAGATGCTCGGCGGCCAGTTTGCTGACCCCGTAGGGGGACACCGGCCGGGTGCCGCCACTCTCTCGCATCGGCAGGTCGTCCGTATCGCCGTAGACGGAAGAGGACGATGCATAGACGAACTTTTTGACCGTCGCCTGCTTGCAAGCCTCCAATAAAACCTGGGTCGCCATTATGTTGTTGTGCGAGTACTGAGAAAATTCTTGCCCCCAACTGGAACGTACCCCGGGCTGGGCAGCTAAATGGAACACATAATCAGCGCCATTTAGGAACTGGCCCCAATCCATGTTGACAAGGTCAGCGTTGATAAACTTGAACGACGGATGCTGGGCGAATTCTGCGAGGTTGGCCTCTTTGAACTGGCGGCTGTAGTTGTCCAAGAATTTGTCTATGCCCAGGACCTCGTGCCCGAGCGCGAGCAGCTTCTCGGCCAGGTGGGAGCCGATGAATCCCGCCACCCCTGTGATCACTGATCTCATCTAAGCCTTCCTTTCCCTCAATCGAAGTGTTCGACATGGAACATAGAATCTCAGCCGCCAACCAGGTGTCTTGTTTGTTTCTCTTGAATCCGCTCGACTATGGATTGAACCAAAGATGCGCCGCTCTCGACGATCATTGCCACTCGAAGAGCCAGCAACTTCTGGGCGAGTGGGAACCTGATCAACTTGAGGATATCCTTTTCCGTGGTGACGATCAGATCGGCGTTGCGCGCTGCCCGCGCGATTCGTTGTCCGTCTTCCAACGAGTAGTCATGGTGGTCCGGGAATTCGAGAACGTCGACGATTTCCCCGTCGGATAACTCAATCATTCGATAAAACGGCTCCGGATCGGCAATGGCGGCGACGGCGAGAATTTTCCGCCGCGCCAGGCGGCTGACTGAATACTCTTGCCAACGGTGCGACTCCAACGCGATCAGTGCCTGCGGTTGGAGGGAGCCGTAAAAAACCGCGCTCGGGGCCTTCTTAGCTGTCGTCACACGTTGCCATCGCTCCCGCGCGCCGGTAATGAGCAAGAAATCGGCCCGTCCCAGGGCGGTTTTGGGCTCGCGAAATGGGCCGGACGGAAGCATCCAACCCTCGGCATCGGAACCCAAGAGTAGCAGATCCACGTCCCTCGCCAACTGGCGGTGTTGGAAGCCGTCATCCAGCAAAAACACATCCACGGCACCCTGCTCAATGACTTGGTCGGCTGCCAGGTAACGCGGGCTGCCTACCGCCACCGTTAACCCGAAAATTTGGGCCATCATGGCCGGCTCGTCGCCGAAATCATCAACCTTCGCAGAGAGGCTAGGGTTCACCATTCGCGGTTGATTTCCTTTGCGATGATAACCTCGGCTTAGCACAGCGGTTTTGAAACCTCGCTGGCGCAACTCCTGAGCCATCCAGACAACCGTGGGAGTTTTGCCCGTGCCGCCGACTGTCAAATTTCCGATACTGATGACGAATTGAGCTAAACGTCGCGATTTTTTCCAGCCGAAGGAATAGCAGCCGTTGCGAATCTGCACGCCCAGCCAGTAGAGACAGGCGACCGGTAAGAACAGAACCCTTAAAAATATTCCCCATACTCCCCGGCGTTGCCAAATCCGACGACGGATCCACCGGCCGTTCATCTGCTTGGGATCAAGGCTGCGTTGTGGGGTTCCATACCGCTATAGCGGTTGAAGATAACGGGATAGGAGCGCAAACGTACGCTCGCCGACGCGACTCTCCTTCGTCGCCACCTGGTAAGCCCTCTCACCCATGGCCAGACGTTTAGTCGCATCGTTCAACAGATCCGTGATCTCCTGCACCAAGTCCGCCACGGTCCGCACCTCAATCCCGCCTCCCTTCTGCTTCATCTCATCGGCAAGAGCCGCAAAATTCGCCATGTACGGACCGAAGAGAATCGGACTGCCAACCCGGGCCGGCTCTAGCAGGTTGTGCCCCCCAGCGTCGACCAGGCTGCCGCCCACAAACGCAATATCGCCGATGGCATAGAAACCCTGAAGCTCTCCCAGGGTGTCCAAGAAAAAAATGTCCTGCCGCGAATGACTAGCGCCATTGAATTCGCTCTTTTTCTCAAACTGCAATCCACTGGACTGGAGTAACCTTTCGACCTCGGGAAAGCGCTGCGGATGCCTAGGCGCCAGGACCATTTGAAAATCAGGGAACCGTTGCTTCAGACATCGAAAGGCCTCCAGCAGAAGTTCTTCCTCGCCCCGGTGCGAGCTTCCAGCCACCAGCAAGCGCCGGCTGTTGTTATTCCTCTCAAGGTTTACGGAGGGCGACGAGGTGCTGGCCGGGATTTCGAGCTTCAAATTGCCGGTGACACTTACTTTTAGAGGATCTGCTCCAAGTCTTTTGGCACGATGGGCATCCTCTTCGGCCTGCATACCCAAGGCGGCAAAGTTTCCGAGCGCTTTTCGAAAGAACGACGGCAGCCACCTATATTGCCTAAACGACTGCGCGGAAAACCGCCCGCTCAGTAACAGCGTTGGGGTTCCTCTCTGGCGAGCCAAGCGAAGCATATTCGGCCAAATTTCAGTCTCCAGAAAAACCATCAGCGACGGATCGAAGGTGGCGAGCGCCCTTCTGATAATCCACGGATGATCCAAGGGAAAGAAGATCACGGAGTCCCCGGCTCCCACACGTTGAGCCGTCTGGTATCCCGTTTGGGTGAAGGCCGAGAGAAGAATCTTTCGGGCCGGAAAACGTTTCCTAATTTCCTCTACCAGCCGACCGGCGGCTAAGATCTCGCCGACGGAGGATGCATGAATCCACACGGGTCGAGCATTCTCGATGGCGCTTATGACCGTGGGGTCATAAAACCCAAAGCGCTCGCCCAACCCCATCCTGTATCGCCTGCCGAACAAGAAGAACAGCGGCAATAAGGGCAGACTCATCAGCAGCACGACGGTCAATAAAGCGTTGTAGACCCAGTACGTCACCTGCTCCTTTCACCGATCAATGGAGTGTTTCCTGGTTGAGTCCGTTTCCTTCTTCCAACATCTGTAAAGAATAGAGCCGGCTGTATTCGCTCTTTCGGGCCAGCAATTCTTCGTGGGTGCCCTCTTCTGCAATTGCGCCGTCAGCCAAAACCACGATGCGATCCGCGCTCCGTATGGTCGACAGGCGGTGAGCGATAACCAGGGTTGTTCGTTGGGTCATCAAATTTTCCAAAGCCCCCTGAACCATTCTTTCCGAGTCCGAATCGAGCGCCGAAGTGGCTTCGTCAAGAATCAAGATCGGCGCATCCTTGAGCAGTGCCCGTGCAATCGCCAGTCGCTGTCGCTGTCCACCCGACAGCTGCAAGCCCATTTCGCCAACCGCCGAGTCGTATCCATTGGGCATAGATTTTATGAACTCGTCCGCATGGGCGGCCCTGGCTGCGTCAATGACGTGTTCCATCCCTCGTTCCGGATGGCCATAGGCGATGTTGTTGCGCACGGTATCGTCAAAGAGAAACGTATGTTGCGTGACGATGCCAATCTGAGCACGCAGCGATGCCAAATTCACGTCCCGAATATCCACTCCATCAATGGTAATTTGCCCCGAACTCACGTCGTAGAAACGAGGAATCAAATCGGCTAGCGTGCTTTTCCCGGCGCCGCTCACCCCCACCAAGGCAACCTTTTCACCCGCCCGGATCGTCAGATTGATCCGATTCAGCACCGGCGTCGCGCCGTAGGCAAAGCTCACATTATGAAACTCGATCGCCTTCGCGAAGCAGGGGGCCACTTTAGCATCCGGCTTGTCAGTAATGATGGGAGCTTCGTCGAGTATCTCAAATACGCGTTCCGCCCCCGCAAGCCCCTGATGGAGCACGGTGTAGGTCCGGGTCAAACTTTTAAACGGCTGATACATGAGAAACATGGCCGCCATGAATGCCATGAATTCACCGGGCGTACGGCCACCCGCTACAACGCTCGATCCGCCGTACCATACCACCGCGCCAATGCCGAAAGCCGCGAGCAACTCCATCATCGGGGTCACGGCACCTTTGATGCGGCTTGCCCTGAGGGATTGTTTAAATAACGTCAGATTCTCCATAGAGAATCTCTGCATTTCATACTCTTCCATGCCGAAGGCCTTCACAATCCGGTTGCCTTGAATGCTTTCCTGCAAAAAGACGGTCAACTTCCCGGTACTGATCTGCCCCCGCCGGGCGAATCTTTTCATTTTTCTGCCTAATCGCATAACCGGCAAGACGGAAGCTGGGAAAACCACAAACGCAAGCGACGCCAAAAACCAGTCCTTGATGAACGCAACGGCGATCAGCACGATAAGCGAAGTCGTGTCTTTCAGAAACGAAGCCAACGCATCGGTCAAAGCCGAACGTAAGAGCGTCACATCGTTGGCGACCCGCGAAATCAACGTACCGCTGGGGTGACGGGCGAAAAAAGACAGGGACATGAACTGCAGATGTCGAGCCAAGAGATTCCGCACATCCTTGACGATCAGCAGGCCGACGTAATCACTCAAATAGCTTTGACCATAATTTAGCAATCCCCGGAGCAAAAAGATTCCAATAATCGTCGCCGGGAGGTAATGGAGCATGGTTACGTCTTTTTTGACGAACACGTCATCCATCATCCACTGGACCAAAAAGGGCATGGCTCCCTCGGTGGCGCTGTAACCCACCATGCACACCATCGCCAGCACAAAATACGGCCACACGTAGGGCTTGAGATACTGCAATAATCGCAAGTAGTTTTTCAAAAAGTCTCCCCCATCGACCCGCCGGATTTAGCCGATCATCGACATCGCGATATTCGCGACCCGATCGGTTGCCCCGGGGGTGCCTAGTTTGTTTCTCAACGCGACCAGCTTTCTGACGATTGCATCGCGCAGATCTTGATTGTCCATGATATTCCGCGTTTCTCTCACCACTCGCTCCGCTGTAAAAGCAGACTGGATGAGTTCAGGCACGACGGCTTCGCCTGCCACGATATTCACGATTCCAATGTACTTAACGTTCACCAGCATTCTTGCCAACGCATAGGTGACCCATGACAGACGATAAACGATAATCATGGGTTTCAACAGCAGAGCCGTCTCGAGAGTGACGGTGCCCGATGCCGTCCAGGCCAAATCACAGGCATTGACAGCATCATAACGCTGTTCGTCAACGATCGGAATTTTTATCGGCAACCCCGCCAGTCCCGATTCCAGATCTTGGCGATTTACCGTGCTGGCGCGAATCACCAGGAACTGAACCTCGGCGTCTCGACTGAGCTGCAGCGCCGCGTCTAACAGCACAGGCAGGTGATTGGAGACTTCCTCCCGCCGACTCCCCGGCAAAATGCCCACAGTTCGCTTTGCGGGGTCCAGAGCCAACCGCCTCAACATGGCCTCGCGGGGCTCTTGCGAGCGCACGATGTCGAGCAAAGGGTGCCCAACGAAGCTGACTTTCACGCCCCCCGTCTCGTAAAACGGTACCTCAAAGGGGAAGACCACGGCCATATGATCAACGCGTCTGGCGATCTGGCGGACCCGACCCCTTCGCCAAGCCCAAATCTGCGGGCTGACATAATAAAGGACGGGAATTTTTAGCTTCTTTGCAAGTCTCGCCAGGCGTAAATTGAACTCAGGAAAATCGATCAACACCACAAGATTAGGGCTGCGTTCGCGCATGGCCCTGCGGAGAATACGATAGGCCTGCCAAATATTTCGCATGCTACCGAAAAGCTCCACGAGTCCCATGCCAGCCAGTTGCGAGACGTTGAAAAGCACCTCGAAATTCGTCTCTTTCAATTGCTCGCCCGCAACGCCGAAGAATCGCAAGGTTGGATCCTTCGCGCTCAGAGCCTTGACTAAATGGGCGCCATGAACATCCCCCGAGGCCTCGCCCACGACTAGCATGACTTGTTTTGATTGTGTGATCATTTCGCCGCGGACGCATGAGCGGCATACTACAATTGTCCACTGATCATGGAAGCTATTTCCAGCGCCCGCAACCCCTCGGCCCCGCCGACCAGCGGCAGCGATCGCGTGCGCACGCAAGCGAGAAACGCATCGATCTCGTCGGCCAACGCATCGCCTTCTTTGATCTCGATGGTTTCCGCCCGTATATCCATCCATCCCCCGCCCGGGGGCGGCTTGTGATAAATTTGCGCCCGGCGCTGGTCATAGTCGATGGAAAGGTAGGCGTCGGTTTGAAAGACTCGGATCTTACGTTCGCGCTTTATGGAGACGCGACTCGCCGTTATATTGGCAATGCAACCGTTCGCGAATGTAATGCGGGCGTTGGCTATGTCGGGTTTTTCGGTCAGCACCGCTACACCCACGGCCTCCACCCGATCGACGGTGGAGCGTACTAGGCTGGCAATGACATCGATATCGTGAATCATGAGATCCAAAACCACGTCAACATCCGTCCCTCGCTCGACAAACGGCGCCAGCCGGTGGCACTCGACGAATCGGGGTTCCTGGATGACGGTTTCGAGCCGCCGGAGGGCGGGATTAAATCTTTCCAGATGCCCCACTTGCAAAATGCGGTCTTGCGCCTGTGCCAAATCCACCAATTCGCGGCCCTGATGGATATCGGATGCGATGGGCTTCTCGACCAAGACATCCACCCCCGATTTCAGAAAATCACTGGCAACTTCATGATGCAGTCGCGTCGGCACGGCGACGCTGACGCACTGAACGCGACCGAGCAGCTCCCTGTAATCCGAAAGCGCCGTCACTCCCAGCCGGTTCGCAATGGATTCTGCCCGTTCTTTGTCGATATCGACCACGGCCACCAGGGTCGCTTTCTGCGACTCCGCGTACTTCTCCGCGTGGAATTTCCCCCAATAGCCTACACCAACCACAGCGGCGGTCACTCTTGACTGATCCATCACTCGGTGCACCTATTCGCCGCGAAGCGCCACCACTGAAATGCCGAAATGGTCGGCCTCCTTGAGCAGGATCTCCTTCTCCAGAAGAATCGTCCGGCCCGCCTCCACCGCCAGCACCGTTCCACGCGTCTCGTGGAGCCGTTCGATAGTATCGACACCGACAGCCGGTACGTCGAACCGAAGATCCTGCTTCGGCTTGCTGACTTTGACCGCAACAAACCCCGACTTTGCCAGTTTACCGCCGCGCTCGATAGCTGCATCCGTTCCTTCCAAGGCCTCCACGGCAAGGACAATCTGCTTCTTCACAATTATGGTTTGGCCAATACCCAGACGACCCACTTCCTTCGCAACTCGAAACCCAAACCAGACATCCGCCCATTCCGCCGCCGTCGGCGATCGTCTGGTCAAGACTCCTTCCGAAGCAACAATCTGAGACAAGCAAAGGGTCGACTCCAAAACCTTAATGCCCGCGCTTTCCAACTCTTCGGCCACGCCTCGCAGCAACGCATCGTCGTCTTTGCTCTTCATCCTGGCCAAAAACCTCGCCCCCCGTAGGTCAGGGCGAAAATTCTCCAGGAACTTGACCTTCTGAATCCCGCCCGCCATGACCGCCTCGCTAACTCCGGCGCGGAGAAATGTCCGGATGATTTTTCCTAGCTGGCCAACGTAAATCCACGTCACATCCTCGATGAGAGCCTCGATCTCCTTGAGAGTTTCTCCCCGATGCGCAACTGCGACCAAGCGATAGCCCTCGATTCTTGCCTGTTCCGCGAAAATGAGCGGGAACTTACCGTTTCCTGCTATCAGTCCTAGTTTTCTCACTGTCGGGTTGGAGCGGATTCGAAATTCCAGGGTGCGACCTGCAGAAACCAAAACCCGTTAACGGCAAATGCCTCGTTGAGAATTCTCGACGAAGGAAACCAACTGCTCCGCCTCGGCACAGTTGGACAATTCCTGGCGAACCTTCAGGATCGCATCCTTGGTCTTCAACTTTGATCGGAACATGACTCGATAGGCCTTCCGGAGCATCTCAACTTTTGCTTTGCCAAACCCTCGCCGCTTGAGGCCCTCGAGATTGAGCCCATGCAGCCTGGCGCGATCACCCGTCGCATTGCAGTAAGGTGGAACGTCCTTCGATACCATGGAGCCCGCACCCAAGATAGCACCCCGGCCGATTCTCGTGAACTGGTGGATCCCGACCAGCCCGCCGACGATTACATAGTCTTCGATCACGACGTGTCCACCCAACGTTGCACCGTTGGCAATGATATTGTGACTGCCCAGAATGCAGTCATGGGCGATGTGACAATGCATCATCAACAGGTTGCCATCTCCGACCCGCGTTATCATGCCGCCGCCCGTCGTTCCAGGGTTGATGGAAACGAACTCTCGAATCGTATTGAGATTGCCGATGATGAGCTCGCTGGGCTCGCCCTTGTATTTTAAATCTTGGGGTACGGAACCCACAGTCGCGAACTGAAATATGACGTTACCTTCACCCAGCTGGGTCCGCCCTTCGATCACGACGTGAGACTTTATGCGCGATCCCTTGCCGATTCTTACGTAGGGACCGACGATTGCATAGGGCCCGATCTCAACGTCGGAGTCGATCTCCGCACCCCGGTCAACCACGGCGGTCTCGTGAATCCGTGTCATAGATGGAATCTCCACTTCACAGACAAGACTAAAGCATGTCTATTTCCATGGCGGAAATTTCGGCTTGCGCCACAACTTTGCCATCGACGGTAGCGATTCCTTGCATCTTCCAGAACGTGCCGCGGCGTTTCAAACAGGACAATTCCAGCCGCAGTTGATCACCCGGTTCCACCGGCCGTTTAAATCTGACACGTTCCAGCCCGGTTAGAACAAAGACCCGACCGCTGTCCATCCCCCCGCGCGCATTGTGCGCGAAGATTGCCCCGACTTGCGCCATGGCCTCGCAGATAAGGACTCCCGGCATGACCGGGCGGGAGGGAAAATGCCCCTGAAAGAAAGGCTCATTAAAAGAAACATTCTTGATCCCGACGATTTTCTCTGCTCCCTGGATTTCGATGATGCGATCCACAAGTAAAAAAGGATAGCGGTGAGGGATATATTTAAGAATCTCTTTAATATCCAGCATGGGCTCACGATTTCTCGTTGCTTGACTTAACCAGCTCTGACACCTTCTTCTCCAAATGCCGCACAGTCGTCCACAATCTTGCCAATTGCGGCAACAACGTGATGACCTTCAGCCAGTCTCGATGGGGTGCGGCGTCCAACCCGCTTGAACGCATCACTCCGGGGGGAACGGACCGAAGAATACCCGATCCCGGTCCGATTCGGGCGCCGTCCCCGATGGACAGATGATTGATGATGCCCACACGTCCGCCCAGCATGACGTCTTTACCGATTCGAGTGCTTCCCGCGACGCCGGCCTGTGCCGCGATAACTGAATTCTCCCCAACAACTACATTATGCGCGATCTGAACCAGGTTGTCGATTTTAACGCCTCTACCAATGAGAGTCCGTCCAAGAGTCGCGCGGTCGACGGTCGTGTTGGCACCTATCTCCACATCGTCCTCCAGTTCCACGATACCCACTTGAGGTATTTTGACCCGCTGGTCATCCTCCCCCGCGTAGCCAAAACCATCGCTCCCGATAACAACGCCGGCATGCAACACCACACGGTTGCCGATCCGACAACCATCACGAACGACAACGTTCGGATGGAGCACACAATCCTCGCCAACCCAAACCCGCTCCCCCAGAAAGACACCCGGATAAAGAACGGTCCTCGCACCGACGTGAACTCCGCCGCCCACAAAGACGTGCGGCAAAATTGTGATGCCCGCTTTCAAATCGGCCGTAGGGTCGATATAGGCCTGCGGGCTAACCTGCTCAGGGTAACTCGATGCCGGGCTAAACAATTGCAAAATTTTGGCGAAAGCTACATAGGGGTCGGCAGTTTCCAGATAGCCGAACCCCTGCCGCGAAGGCATATCCGAAATGACTCCGGGGCCGACGATAACCGCGCTGGCCCCGGAAGATGCCAAGAAACGTTGATAACGCGGGTTGGCAAGAAAAGTAATATCACCGGGCCCAGCTTCTTCGATGGATGCAACTTTCCAAATCGCGATCCGATCATCGCCAATGACCGCTCCCCCAACATAACCGGCCAGTTCCCCTAAAGTCTTTGCTGCAGCCGTCACTTGGACTTGCTTTTGTTAAACGCCTCGATGACACGATTCGTGATGTCAATGCCTTGATCGCTGTAGAGGATCTGCGAGCGCTCCAAAATTAAAGTAAACTTTTCCGCCTTGCCGATCTCGTTGACTATTTTTTCCAATTCTTTGAGTATATCGCCGGTCATCTCCCCCTCTCTTTGCCGCAGTTCCTGCTGTTGATCCTGCATACCTCGCTGATAATTAACATAGCGCCTCTGTAGGTCCGCTTCGAGATTGCGTTTTTCTTCGTCCTTGAGCAAAGGGCCCTTCTTGTCGAGATCGGCTTTCAACCGCTCTAGTTCTTGTTTCTCCCTCAGCAGCTCGCCCTCGGCTTTCTTGACCTGCGCCTGGAACCTTTCCTTGGCACGTTTTCCTGCTTGCGACTCGGTGATTGCACGTTGGACGTCGATGAAGCCGATCTTGACCCTCTCTTGGGACCAGCCGATCCCGGCGGAAAGAAATAAACAGATAACGACTAGGAAATATCTCACTTGGACCTCCGAATTTTCACGATTGGGGGATGAAATAACGGGAACGCAAGCCGTGCTAGGGTAGATTGCCTGCCGAAAAACCAAGCACTGAAGTATCATCGCCTGGTTTCTTGTTGAGCGGGAATCCCAGTTCCACTCGCAGCGGGCCAAAAGGAGACATCCAACGCGCGCCGAACCCGGCGGACCTGCGGAACTCACCCCAACTTATATTCTGAACCGATGAAAAAGCTTGACCTATGTCAAAAAACGCGAGGCCGCGGAGCCCGAACTGCTCCGCGATTGGAAATAGAACTTCGACGTTCACAATAGCCTGCTTGTCACCACCGACAACGTCGCCATCTTCCTTCGGACCTAGGCTCCTATCCGCATAACCGCGCACCGAGTTGATTCCGCCGGGGAAATAGCGCTCGAAGAGAGGCAGATCGTGGCCACCGTTGCTCGGCTTTGCGTAGCCGACCCCCCAACCTAAAGCCCCACCCAAGGCCAAGACATAGGAGCCGCCCCAGTTCGGATCTTTCAACAGCGGATAATACCAGCGGGCGCCGAGGTCGGTTTTTACGAAGCGGCTCTCGCCTCCCAATCCCGCAATCTTAACCGCAAAAAGCGATCTCATTCCTTCAGTCGGATTGAAAAAATGATCGCGACTGTCATAGGTGAAGCCCGGAATCACGGCACTCGTCAGCGACGTTCCTTCGGCATCTAGTATCGAAGCCGGGGCTCCGGATTCAATGTTGCTTATCTTATCTTTGGTAAACTCATAGGCCATCGTAACGCGCACATAATCCCACATCGTTAGGGGCGCGTCGCCATTCAATGCGTCGCTCCCTTTTGATGCTTCGGTCTTGCGGTCCCGCCAAAACGGGAAGCTAAGGTTTTTTAGCGGATAACTGGTGGTCACCGCCATGCCGAGTTTTCTCTCATCAAAATCAGGATAGTCCTGTTCCGTATTAAAGGCCGTGAGTCCCAAGGCAACTTTGGAATCATTGAAATAGGGCTCGTTATAGCTGACGACGAAATCCTGTTGCTTGGAACCGATAGCAAAGTTCCCATTGATACTTTGCCCACGCCCGAAGAGATTTCTTTCTGCAATGCCGGCGTTAAACACGAACCCGTTGCCGCCGCTATACCCGGCGCCGATGCTGAAGGTTCCGGTGGGACCTTCCCTAACGTCCACCAGCAAGTCAACCGTATCCGGCTGGGCGGTTTTCTTCGTCGTCAATTGAACATCCTCGAAGTATCCCGTCCGTTGAAGGGCGTTACGGCTCTGGGTAATCTTGCTGCCAGAATAAAGTTCCTGCTCCGTCGCTTCGATCTCTCGACGAACCACTTTGTCGCGAGTCTTGGTGTTGCCTGCAACCAAGACGCGGTTGAAATACACCGGCGGCCCTCTGGTGATAACCAACGCTACGTCCACCCGTTTCTCCGGCGCATTGACTTTCGTGACAGGTTCCACCTGCACAAAGGCAAAGCCCCTATTGGAATACATATCCGTTATGGTCGCAATATCGTCGCGGAGACGGCTTCCCCTAAAAATCTGCCCGCTTGTCAGCTTGACTTGTTTTAACATCTGCGGGCCGTCCTGAATGAGATCACCGCCGATCTCGACCTTGCCCACTCGATACTGCTGCCCCTCATCGACGCGAATGACCACTTCAAGTCCGTCTCTATCCCTCAGGATGATCGGCTCATCGATTTTGTGGTCGATATAGCCATGATCGTAATAGTGGTTTGATAAGATCGCGAGATCATTAGTCAGGATATCACGGTCCAAGACTCCACGATTCGTCACAAAGGAGAAAATCCACTCCTCCTTAGTCGCCATCAACCCCTTGAGTTCCCCTTCGCTGAAGCTCCGATTGCCCTCAAAGGAAACCTTTTTGATCAAAAGCCGCGTCCCTTCAATAATATCCAGGACCACCACCGCTTGATTGCTGGACTCAACCGAAAGCGCGTAATCTATTTTAGCGTTGACGTATCCTTGCTCGTTATAAAGTTTTCTAACTTTGTCTACGCCCTCCGCTACGCGTCCGCGGTCAAGAATTGTTCTCGGGGTTACCCCCAGGGCCGTCTCTATCTTGTCGCGAGAAAGCTGAGAATTTCCCTCTATTTTGATTTCCCGAACGTAGGGTTTTTCCTTAACCGTATAGGTTAATACGGCCTGGGGCGAGAGCTCCGCTTGAACATCATCGAAGAAGCCCATCCGGTAGATCGCCTTGACGTCCTGCTCGACGACGGCCTGATTAAACAGAGCTCCGGGACGGTTCTTGATATGCAAGCGAATCCCATCCTCCTCGACTCTCAGGTTGCCGGCGATCTTGACCTCCTTTAAGGTAACCTTTTCCTGGGCGCTACCGGGACGGCAAAAGATAAGGAGAGCAAACGCAAGGACTATGGGAATAAAAATCAAAAATGGAATTCGACAGAATCCTGATCGGGTTTTCATGACATTGAAACAACCATCTGGATGCCGAAGGCCTCTTTTTGTAACAAATTCACCTACTTTTGTAAAGCAAATTCTCGCGTCGAAGCTGACTCCGGAACCAGCCGGCCGCTCTTCAGCTCTACCCGGCGACCGATCTTTTCCGCGAATTCCCGATTATGAGTAGCGACAATCAAAGCTATATTTTTTTCTTTATTCAATCGAAACAGGAGATCCTGGACTTCCTCGCCGATTCTTAGATCCAATGAACCGGTGGGCTCGTCAGCCAGAATCAGTTTGGGTTGCAGGATTACTGCTCGCGCTACGGCGACCCGCTGCTGCTCGCCACCGGACAATTTGCCCGGCCGGTGATGCATGCGATCCTTTAGCCCCACCCTATCGAGCAGTTGTTCCGCTTCCTCCCTGGCGCATTGCGCAGCTATTCCCTGAATCAGCACTGGGAACATAACGTTTTCTAACGCCGTGAAGTCCGGCAACAGATAATGGAACTGAAAGACAAACCCGATCTCCCGGTTGCGAAAATGGGACAATTCGGCCTCGTCATCCAGGGGAATCTCTTTGCCTTGATACAGAATTTGGCCCGCCGTTGGGCGATCGAGCGTCCCGAGGATGTGCAGCAAGGTGCTCTTACCGACCCCGGACTCTCCGATGACGGCCAGACGTTCGCCGGTAGCCAACTCCAAGTCCAATCCCCGCAACACGTGAATTTCCTCACCGCCCTCGACAAAGGATTTACTTAAATTCCTTACCGAGAGCAAGTTACTCATAGCGGATGATTTCAACCGGGTCTAATTTTGCCGCTTGGCGCGCCGGATAGATGCTGGCGAGAAGGCAGACAAACAGCGAAGCAAAAGCCACCAGCAGGAAATTGCTTAAATAGATTCTAACCGGCACGGTGGAGATCAGAAAAACATCCTTTGGCAGCTCGATGAATCGATACTGCTGAATCAAGAAACAAATCGCCAATCCCAAAAATACACCGAGAAAGGTCCCCACCACCCCAATCACGCAGCCTTTGATCAAAAATATCTTTCGAATACTATCCCGGGTCGCGCCCATGGACTGGAGAACGGCAATATCCTTTCGCTTTTCCATGACAACCATCGTCAGGGTCGAGATGATATTGAACGCTCCGATCAGCACCATCAAAAGCAAAACCAAGAAGTAAACAGTTTTCTCCAATTTCAAAGCGGAAAACAGATTGGGCCAAAGACGCGACCAGTCTTCCGTCAGATAAGGAAAGCCGAGTCGCCGCTGAATGTTTTGCGCGACGTCCCGGGCGTGGTACACGTCCTGCACCCTTATTTCAATATTGGTGACCGCATCGTTCAGCTCGAAGAATTTTTGTGCATCGCGCAAATTCATGTAGACCAACGTCGAGTCAATTTCACTCATACCCGAATCAAAAATACCCACCACAACAAACCGGCGGACTTTTGGAATGACACCGATGGCCGTCGGGCTACCGAGGGGGGAAACAACCTGGATGGGACTGCCGGCAAAAACTCCTAACTGGTTTGCCAGCCGGATCCCTACGATGACCCCGGGAAGAAGAACCGTTCGACCCTCGACTTGGATCGGTTGCGGCTCCTTAAGGCGCTGCAGACTGCCTTCTTTGATGTAGCGCTCGATATCGACGACTCGATTGACCCGGTCGGGATCAACGCCCCGGACGACCACCCCGGCGACCCGTGGACCGGAAGTCAGCATGACCTGCCCATAAATGGACGGCGAGGCGGCCACCACACCCTTCTCCTGCTGCACCTGCGCAGTAAGTTTCTCATAGTCCCTGAGTTGATCACCGGACTTGACCAGAGCTATATGGGCGTTAATTCCCAACAAACGGTCACGCAGCGTTTCCTCAAAGCCCGTCATCACCGCCATCACTACATTCAAGGTCATCACGCCAATCATAACGCCCAGTACTGAGATGACGGTAATCAGTGATATAAACGTTTCCCGGCGGCGCGCCCGCAGATATCTAAGACCGATAAAGAACTCGTATCGCATGAAACAGGGTTGCCGCTGCAGCTTCAGCGCTGCGGACGGAGCAGCGGAAAAAGAATAACGTCTCGGATCGAGGGCGAGTCGGTAAAAAACATCACCAGCCGATCGATACCGATCCCTTCCCCGGCCGCAGGAGGCATGCCATATTCGAGCGCCCGCACATAATCTTCGTCGATGGCGTTGGCGCTATCGTCACCGGCATTTCTTGTTTCCATCTGTCTAAGGAAGCGCTGCCGCTGATCCGCCGGATCATTCAGCTCTGAGAAAGCATTGGCCAACTCTCGTCCCCCGATGTAGAGCTCAAAGCGGTCCACCAAGGCGGAGTTCAAGTCATTTTTTCTCGCCAGCGGTGACACCTCCACGGGATAACCGGTCATGAAGGTGGGCTGGATCAATCGGGACTCCGCAACCTGTTCGAAAACCTCCACCAGGAGGTTGCCATAAGGCACATGGAGATCCACGGGCAATCCTTGCCCTTTGGCGAAGCCCTGCAGTCCTTCCTGCGTACTGATTTCTTGCTCGTTTGCACCGCCATATTTCACCACGGCCTCCTTGAGGGTGAGCCGTTGCCACGGCGTTTTCAAATCGATGAGATGTTCCCCATAGGGAATCTGCAGAGACCCGCTGATGTCCTCGGCAATCGCAACAAAAAGCTCTTCCGTAAGCCGGATCAGATCCTCATAGGTGGCATAGGCCTGATAGAACTCCAACATCGTGAATTCCGGGTTGTGGCGCACCGAGATACCTTCGTTGCGAAAGCTCCGATTCAGCTCGAACACTCTTTCGAATCCTCCCACCAAGAGGCGCTTCAAAAAAAGCTCCGGCGCAACGCGAAGATACAGCTCCGTGTTCAAGGTGTTGTGATGCGTCACAAAAGGCCGCGCCTCTGCGCCGCCGGGAATCGCCTGCATCATCGGTGTCTCCACTTCGAGAAACCCCCGTTCCTCGAAGAAGCGGCGCATTAGCCGCACGATACGAGAACGTTTCTCGAAAATACTTCGGACTTCGGGGTTGACCATCAGGTCAACATAGCGTTGGCGATAGCGCGCCTCGACATCCGCAAGGCCGTGCCACTTTTCCGGCAGAGGCCGCAGACATTTAGTCAGCAGGCGTATCCCCTCGGCTTCCATCGTCAACTCTCCGGTCTTGGTGCGAAACAGATGACCCCATACGCCGACGATGTCCCCCACATCCATCGTTTGGAACAACGCGTAGCCCGACTCTCCCAGTCGGTCTTTTCGCGCGTACACCTGAAGGCGCCCGCCGCGATCTTGAATGTGAAAGAAAGAAGCCTTGCCCATTCTGCGGACGCCCATGATCCGCCCGGCCAACCTTGGTGACTTCGACACCGCGGTCAGTTCCGCGGCACTCAAATCGCCGAATTCCGCCAGAACCTCGGCCGTCGTACCCGTCGGGTTAAAATCGTTAGGATACAGCGGGTGGCCAGCTTCTTTGAGCTTGGTAAGTTTTTGCCGTCGCACTTCGACTTGCTCGCTGGCTTCTTCTAGCGGGCTATGCTCTACCTTGGACATCGTGCCTTGTACTCTACCAGTCTACGGCGTTGAAGCGAAAAATTTACAGATTGAGATTTTTACAAATAACCTGGAGGGAGTGGGATTTGTTGAGAGAATAAAAATGCAGTCCCGGAACACCGAACTTGATTAATTCTTCGCACTGCCGTGATGCATAGTCGATCCCTAATTGAATCGCGGCCTCATCGTCGCTTTCCACCTTGATCAACTCCCGCTCCAGTTGCGCCGGGATCTTCGCACAGCAGAGGGCCGTGAAACGACGAATCTGTGACGCGGAAAGAATCGGCAAAACCCCCGGCACGATCGGCACAAGCACCCCCATTTGTCTTACATCCTCGACATAGCGATAGTAATCGTCATTGTTGAAAAAGAGCTGGGTAATAATCGCTACGGCACCGGCGTCGACTTTCTCCTTCAGGTATCTGAGATCGGATGCCCGGCTCTCAGCCCTCGGATGAACCTCGGGAAAACCAGCCACGGCAATCGAGAAACCGCCAAACACTACCGCTTCGCGTACGAGCTCCGCCGCATGGTGAAAACCGTGCGGATGAGGCTTCCAGTCGACCATCCCCTGGGGCGGATCGCCCCCGAGGGCGATCATATTCTCGATTCCTTTTTCTTTCAGCTTCCTGAGTATGGCTCTGGCCTCGTCCTTGGATTGGCCGACGACAGTCAGGTGGCACATGACCTCCAACTGACACTCCCGGTGAATTCGATCGACCAGTTCGACGGTTGTTTCGCGCGTGCTTCCGCCAGCTCCATACGTAACAGAGCAAAAGGCAGGATTCAGCCTCTTGATGGTTTCAATTTCTTTAAAGAGGGATTCCGCGCCTTTGTCCGTCTTTGGAGGAAAGAATTCAACCGACAGGGTCAACTCGGGCCGGGCGTAAAGGTCTGCTAATTTCACGCAAACAAATCCTTGATGACAACCTTCGGCGTAGTACTAATTAATAACACAATTCTATCCGAGGTCACAAACCCTGGACCAGTCTTTCCGACACGAACTTAACCGGTCTCGACTCTTTGACGCGCGGCAATCGGGTCGCAATCCGAGCCCTTTTCAGGCGTAATCAGCGGCCTCAACGCATCCGTGTGCGCCAACCAAGCCTCTTTGACCGCTTCGGGGACGCGATAAAGGTCCAACGTCTCCTTTAGAATTTGGCGGCGCCGGACGAAATGACCACCCATGATCGGATGTTTTAGGTGGACTTGGTCCAGGGGACGACCTTGATACTCCACCGGAGCCCCAAGGAACTGGGCCGCCAATTGATATTCCATATTCTTGATACGCTGTCGATCCGCATTGCGAAAGAAAAAGCCGATCATTCGATCAGCAAAGACTTTGTCAATAAAGGTATCAATAATGACTCTCAGCTCTCGCTCGCCTCCAAGTTGTTCGAAAAGACTCTGGGTCATAGGGAATTCTTGATCTGTAAGGAGGAATACAGCCCGAGCATGATGCTACATCATGCCGAGTTGAAGCCTGGCCGCCTCAGACATCCTACTGGGGTCCCACGGAGGATCCCATACGAGGTCGATCTTCACATCGGCAACGCCTGCAATCGCCTTCACTTTACTTTCTATCTCCGCCGGCAGGGACTGTACTGCCGGGCAGTGCGGCGAGGTCAGTGTCATCTTGATGGCTACCGCACCGGCGTCATCAACCGTCACTTCGTACACCAGCCCCAATTCGTAGACGTTCACCGGTATTTCGGGGTCGTAGCAAGTGCGCAACGCGTCCAAAACCTCAGATTCCATGACCAGATTATTGATTGAATTCACCATCACGGCCTTTCTTTTGCCCTGCACCGATTCGTCAGGAGATGCCCAATTGCTGTTTAGCCTCATCCGAAATCATCCTTTGATTCCACGGGGGATCCCAAACCAGCTCGACTTCAACGTCCTGCAAGCCTGAAACGCTCGCCAACTTTTTTTGAATATCGGCTTTCAGAAACTGCCCCATGCCGCAGCCTTGAGCGGTCAAGGTAAACCGCACAACCGCTTTATAACCGCCTCCCGCCAGCGGTGCGACAGCACAATGATAGATCAAACCCAAATCAACTATATTCACCGGGATCTCCGGGTCGAAGCAGGATCTCAGCTGATCCCATACCCGCTTCTCTATGTCTTCATGGCTATCCCCGGCGGACGCAACCTGCGTGCTCTCGGCGACTGGCGTCATGCCGATGGCGTCGCCATCGGCGCCGTCGATGCGCGCCATGGTGCCACGGTCCGTCATCACCGTAAAGGTGTCGCCCAGCGATTGAGTCAGCCAAACCGAGCTGCCCACGGCGAGGGTTATGGCCTCACCGCTCGGAATCATGACAGCGGCGCAATCGCGTTTGACCACAATCGACTTTTCGCGGCTCATCACCCAACCCCCTTTCGTGAATCGTTAGAGTTATTCAGTGGAAGCCACATCGGCTTCGCCTTTCAGCGCCGAATTCACCGTGTGCCAAGCGAGGCTTGCACACTTCACCCGCGCGGGAAACTTACATACCCCCGAGAGAATCGCCAGCTTGCCGACGCCTTGCGCGCCATCCCGTCCATTCTCTTGGGGTTCACCCGTAAGCATTCTATGAACGTTTTCAAATAGCGCTTTGGCTTCCGTTTCGGTCTTGCCCTTTAGCTCCGCGGTCATCAGCGACGCCGACGCCTTGGAAATGGCGCAACCGGAGCCTTGAAAACTGATATCTTTGATGACGCCTTCGTCGAGATGCAGGTAAACGGCCACTTGGTCACCGCAAAGCGGGTTGTAGCCTTGCGCTTTTCGGTTGGCATTTGCCATGGTCCGATAGTTGCGCGGGCTCTTGTTGTGGTCAAGGATGACCTCTTGGTACAGCTCGTCCAGTTCCGCCATGGTTACTTAAACACCTTCAACGCGCGATCGATCCCCCTGATCAGAACATCGATTTCCTCGCGGGTATTATACAATGCAAAGGACGCCCGTGTGGTTGCGGGCACGCCAAAACGCTGCATGACCGGCATCGCGCAATGATGACCGGCGCGAACCGCCACCCCTTCTTGATCTAGGATCGTACCCACGTCGTGGGCATGAATATGATCAAACACGAAGGAAATAACACCGGCTTTTTCTTTTGCCGTGCCGATGATTCTGAGCCCTTCGATACTGGACAACGCCGATGTCCCGTAGGCGAGCAGGTCACGTTCATGAGCACCGATCTGTGTCCAATCCAATCCGCTCAGATAATCGATCGCCGCCGCCAAGCCGATCCCGCCGGCGATATGGGGGGTTCCAGCTTCAAACTTATAAGGCAGCACATTGTAATGAGTTTTTTCAAAAGTAACCAAACTGATCATGTCGCCCCCTCCCTGATAAGGCGGCATGGCCTCCAGCAGATCCGCTCGTCCGTAGAGGATTCCGACACCCGTCGGACCGAACACTTTGTGCCCGGAAAAGGCATAGAAGTCACAACCGAGGTCCTGCACGTCGACTTTGAGGTGCGGCGCCGCCTGCGCTCCGTCTACGAACACCGGCACGTTGCGCTCATGGGCCGACCGGACAATGTCCTTGACCGGCACGATGCTTCCGAGGGCGTTGGAAACGTGGGTCACGGATACGAACTTGGTTTTTTCGTTAAGCAGGCGCCGATATTCATCGAGGACCAACTCGCCGTCGTGATTGATGGGAATCACACGAAGCCGCGCACCGACCTGTTCGCAAAGCATCTGCCAAGGAACAATGTTCGAGTGATGCTCCATGGCGGAGACAATAATCTCGTCTCCTTGCTTAAGAAACTTTCTGCCATAGCTTTGCGCCACCAGGTTGATCGCCTCTGTGGTGCCACGAACGAAAATAACTTCCTGCTCGCTGCCGGCATTGATGAAGCGCTGGAGGGTGCGGCGCGCGCCTTCATAAGCTTCGGTAGCCCGCTCGCTGAGGCAATGAACCCCCCGGTGAATATTGGAATTCTCCGCGGCGTAGTAGCGGCTCAAGGTATCGATAACGATCTGGGGTTTTTGACTGGTGGCGCCGTTGTCGAGGTACACCAGCGGCTTGCCATGGACTTTCTGCTTGAGAATGGGAAAATCCCGGCGGATCTGGTTGACGTCCCACACTGCCGCCGACGGCGGCGGCGTGATAATTTCATGAGCAACTTTCATGACTGAATTGCGTCTTGCTGGCTGCTAAATTTCATCATTAAATAATCGTCCAGTCGGGATCGCATGGCCGCGATCTTGATTCTGCTGGTAACATCGCTGGCAAAAGCATAACTCAATAGGCTTTGGGCCTCTCCCCAACCGATCCCCCGGGATTGCAAATAGAACAGCGCATCGCGGTCCAACTGTCCCACGGTGGACCCATGGCTGCACTTCACGTCGTCCGCATAAATTTCCAACTGGGGTTTGGTATTGATCACCGCGTCTTTAGAGAGCACCAGATTCTTGTTGGTTTGGCGGGCATCGCTCTTCTGGGCGTCCTTATGAACCAATATTTTGCCATTGAAGACCCCTCGGGCGCTATCGCTCAAGATTCCCTTATAGAGCTCTTGGCTCTTCGCCCGCGGGCTGCAATGCTCGATTTCGGTATGGTTATCCACGTGCCGCTTGCCATCCACCAGATAGAGTCCGTTGAGATTGCACTCCGCGCCTTCCCCGTTGAGCAACACGTGCAGGTCATTACGAATCAAAGAACCGGCGAGCGCGATGGAATGCGCGGATAGATTGCATTGAGCACTCAAGTGCGCTTCCAGGGCGCCGACGTGGAATCCGCCGCTGCCCTCTCGCTGTAAAAGGTAATGTTCGATGGAGGCCCCTACGCCGCCGACGATTTCCGTCACCGAGTTGGCAAAATAAGCGCCGCTGCCTTTGCCAACATGACTCTCGACGATCCGGGCTTGACCGCCTTCATCCAAGACGATGAGATTGCGCGGGTGAAACACCACGGGGCGATCGTCGCCGGTGGAAACGAAGATCAGATAAATAGGCTCTTCCACCACCGCGCCTCTGGGAATAAACACTAACGCGCCGTCTTCGACAAAAGCGGTATTGAGGGCCACGAAGGACTGCTGCTGATAACGAACATATCGAGATAAGTGAGAATGCAGCAGCTCATCGTTGCCCCGCAAAGCCTCGGCGAGACTTTCTACCCGTACCCCCCGGGGCAGCCCGCGCACCTCAGATAACTTTGAAGCATAAACACCGTCCAGAAACACCAGACGACTAGGCGCTGGATTGGCAAACGACAGCGCCGAGATCTCCTCCACTGTCACCGCTCCGGAGCTGGTTGTCTTCTGTTCACGCCGCTCGAAAGCCGTCGACACAATCGGCTCGACGTTGGTATATTTCCAATCCTCGTTGCGAACGGTCGGAAACCCCAACTTCCCGAAACTAGCGATGGCGGATTCCCGGAGGTCTTTCAGCCACGTGGGTCCGCTGCCACCGCCGTTCTTCTGATAGTTCTTGAAAGCAGAAAAATACGGCTCCATACTTTGAGGTTGCTGCATATAATCGAAGCTTTTGCCGGTCTCTCTACGGGAGTGCGCCCGCTTCGCTCTTGATCCAGTCGTAGCCTTTGATCTCGAGCTCCAGTGCCAGCTCCTTCGTCCCCGACTTGATAATTCGCCCTTGATGCAGAACGTGGATAAAATCGGGGACGATGTAGTCGAGCAGGCGCTGATAATGCGTAATCACAATCATGGCCCGATCCGGACGCCGCAGCGCGTTGACGCCGCCGGCGACGATCCGCAGGGCGTCGATATCGAGGCCGGAGTCGGTCTCGTCCAAAATTGCCAGTTTCGGATCCAGCACCGCCATCTGTAAAATTTCGTTGCGTTTCTTTTCACCGCCGGAAAAACCTTCGTTAAGCGGCCGGTTGAGGAGACTCTGATCCATCTCCACCAACTTCATCTTGTCCTTTATGAGTGCCAAAAACTCCATGGCATCCAGCTCTTCGAGTCCACGATGCTTGCGCACGGCGTTGACGGCAGCCTTCAAAAAATAGGTCGTACTGATCCCGGGAATTTCGACAGGATACTGAAACGCCAGAAAAATTCCCTCCCTTGCCCGCACTTCCGGGGTCATGGCCAAAAGATCGCTGCCGGCGTAAGTGACTTCTCCGGCGGTCACCTGGACATTCTCCCGTCCGGCTAGCACGTGGGCTAACGTACTTTTGCCCGAACCGTTGGGCCCCATGATGGCGTGAACTTCTCCGGCACCGACCCGCAGATTGATGCCACGCAAAATTTCATTGTCCCCGACCTGAGCCTGTAAATTTTTGATTTCCAGCATTCGATATCCTAAAGCGGTCTCTTCAAACTGCCGGTTGCATCGGACCGCCGATTAGTCGCTCCTTCAGCCCCTGCCGATCGGCGATATCACTGATCGCGATTTTTTCGAGAAATCCAGCGAGCACCTTCTGGGCTTCTTCCCAAATCGATTTTTGCGTACAAACCGAACAGTAGGAACAATATTCGGCCCCCCGCTGCAGACAGTCCATGAGCACGAGAGGGCGTTCCACGGATTCATAAACATCCTTAATGCTGATACTCGTCGCAAGCTTAGCCAACGTGAACCCACCCTTAGAACCGATATGCGATTGCACCAAGCCCCCAGCCACCAAATCTTTCATGATTTTGGATAAGTAAAACGACGGAATATCCTGGCTTTTCTCAATGTCCGCGCGGCTGACGATCTTTCCTTCCGGCTGCCCGGCAAGAAAAGCCAGGGCCCGGACTGCGTAATCCACCCGCCGGCCGACGTTCATCAACGAACTTCGTTCGGTTCTCGTCTTGGAGCGTTTCATCGGACCAAAATTAATATAGACCCTTTAGGTCTTCGTTGTCAACATAGTGTCCCGGGAATGACAAGGATTCTGCCGCAACTCTCTTCAACGCCTGCTCTCCGTATGCTATGAAAATTTGATGTCGATTCTAAAAGTCGCCCGTCTCGGACACCCGGTGTTGCGCAAAATGACGTCGCCGCTCTCGCTCCGGGAGATCCAATCGGCGGATTTTCAAAAGTTCATCGATGACATGATTGAGACCATGAAGGAGTATGATGGCGTCGGACTGGCGGCCGATCAGGTGCACGAATCGAAGCAGGTTGCCGTGCTCCAAGTAGACGCGAATCCGCGTTATCCGGACAAGCCTAGCGTTCCGTTGACCGTTCTGATCAACCCAACGGTGGTGCCGGTAACGGAAGAAATCGAAGAAGACTGGGAAGGCTGCCTGAGCATTCCCGATATCCGCGGCAGGGTGCCGCGATACAAAAGCGTTCGAATACAAGCCTGGGATCGCAACGGCAAGGAGCTGCAATTTGTCGCCAGCGATTTTCACGCTCGCGTCATTCAGCACGAATGGGATCACCTCAACGGAAAAGTTTACCTCGATCGCATGCGCGATCTTTCCACCCTCGCTTTTCTCCCCGAATTCGCCCGCTATTGGCTGAAAAACTAGAGCCACGGGAGTCCGCGATCATTGTCTTTACTACTATGAAAGGCTAGAGTCGCCCCATGAGTTTGCCTCATTTGCAAACCGCGCTGGAAAGATTGCTATCAACGGTCAGCCCGATGGCGGGTCAAATAATCGATCGCGCTCTGGCCGGCGCAGACATTACAGTCGATGAGGCTGCCCGTCTCTTCGATGCCGAGGGTCCAGACCTGCTGGCGTTGACGGCCGCCGCGGATTATCTCCGTGCCAAGACCGTGGGCGATGTCGTTACCTTTGTGATCAATCGCAATATCAACTTCACCAACGTGTGCGTGAAGGCCTGCGGTTTCTGCGCTTTTAGCCGCGGTCACCTCGCCGAAGAAGGCTATTTTTTGCCCCTGGAGGAAATTATTCGGCGCGCTCAAGAGGCCCATGATTTGGGCGCCACCGAGGTTTGCGTTCAGGCCGGTCTCGCTCCCGGTATCGACGGCTGGCACTATGTGAATCTCTGCCGGGCGTTGAAAGAACGGCTTCCGAGTCTGCACATTCACGGCTTCTCTCCGGAAGAGGTCCTCTACGGCGCCACCCTTAGCGGTGTCTCGATTCGCGACTATTTGACGGCCCTCAAGGAAGCTGGCGTGGGCAGTCTGCCGGGAACCTCGGCAGAGATTCTTGTCGACGAGGTCCGGCACCAGCTTTCCCCGGGCAGGATCGGCACCGCACAGTGGATTGAGCTGATCCAGACCGCCCATGAGCTCGGCATCCCAACCACCTCTACTATTATGTACGGCCATATTGAATCGTCGCGTCATAAAGCGGTCCATCTCGATATCCTGCGCGATATCCAAAAACGGACCGGCGGTATCACCGAGTTCGTACCGCTCAGCTTTGTCTACGAGGAAGCGCCGATGTTTCATCGCAAAAGTATTCCTGAACTTCGCTCCGGCGCCAGCGGCGCCGAGGTCATGAAGATGTATGCCGTATCCCGCCTCGTACTCAACAACTGGATTCCGAATCTGCAAGTTTCCTGGGTGAAGGAAGGTCCCAAGCTTTCACAGATTGCGCTGTTGGCGGGGGCCAATGACTTCGGTGGAACGCTGATTAACGAAAGCATTTCGACGGCCGCCGGAGCCGGTTATGGACAACTCATGAAACCTTCCCAGTTTCGCAGCCTGATCCGCGAAATGGGCCGGATTCCGGCCGAACGCTCGACGACCTACCAGAAAATCCGCGTTTTCGAATCGGAAGAAAATCAGCCGGTGGACTTGCTCGACGAGATCGAGGATCCCGCGGACCGGTTCGGCTCCTACCAGAACCTCATTCGTTTAAAAAACTACCGATTCAGAGATTTCTATCAGCAACGGAAGGATCAGAAGCATTAGCTCGCCCGAAACCGTCTCGCGATTGTCATCGTGCCACAGACAAATGGAGGGAGATCCAACCCAGTTCGAGGCCATTGGCAATCGACTCGGCTTTCACCTCGCGGAGGAAACCGCTGATCAGCTCCGCCTGGTCTGGCAGGGTCCCCGCTTCCCGGCGTTTCTTTGCCTTGGCCTCGCGCTCCTGCTGCTTTTCATATCGGTCCCCATTTCATATGCGCTCTATCTTAACGGCTTCGTCGGCGCCGCCGGCTCCCTGTGGTACTTCCCGTTAATGAATCTAATTCTTTTTGGAATTTCTCTGTATCTGCTCTCCCAGAAGCGAACGATTGTATTAATTAACTCGGCCCAACAAATCAGTCTCACCAAACGAAGCCTCCACCAGACCACGGCGCTGTCGATTCCCTATTTGGAAATCGACAAGTTCAGACTCGGCGCCGACCAGGTCTACAGTGGTTTTGCCGTCGCGGGCTCTTCAGCCGCAGAAAGTTTTGCCGTACCGTCCCTCCGGTTGGTAGCCGTGGGTGGCCAGTCCATTTTACTGGATCGGGGAAGTTTCAGGAGACTGGAAGAGTTGGGAAAACAACTGAGTGCCCGCATCCATAAGAGCTTTGAAGTTGACCCGGCTTTCCGGCGCTAATCGGTCACCGCTTAGCCAGCGAAAAGTCCTTCGCCCAGGGCTAAACAAAGCTATTCAGGAAGCAGCCGTACCGCGCACTAGGATCTGGTGCAGATCAGCCACGGCCTTTCTCACACCGTCTTGAGTGAGCTGTTCCGCACTTAACCATCGGATACCACGCGCGCCGATATTGCCAAGCGCAAAAATATTCTCGCTCAACGGTTTTTGTGTTTCATCGAAACGCGCCGACCAAATCACGTCACCGCGCCGAACATCGATAAGATCGAGGACAAAGGCGACGGACGCGGGGCTCTTGGCACCCCACTCATCGCCAACTCTCTCACGGTAGCGCTGGATGCGGCCTACCACCACCGCGTCGGCGTGAACACTTTCGCCGATTTTCCTCAGTCTTGCGGCATCTCCGCCGGGAGGAATGCTTTGCGTTACCTCTCTCACTTCACTTTCGGAGACAATTTGCCAATTGGGCATCGTCGCCATGGCGGAGTAGACAAATCTGGCGAGCATATCTGAAAGCTCCGCTTCCGAGAGTTTTTTTTCTGCAGAAGAACTGGAGGTATAGGTCGCCGGTGATTTTGCTTCCGTGCCCATGCCATCGGGCAAAATCACGGCGATTCTTCTGATTTTTCGCGTCTCCAGATCCGTCGAACGTCGGCTTTGAAGATTCACAGGAACGAAGGTGCTGCAAGCGGAAACACATAAAGCAATGACGGCGAAAAGTCTCAGCATAGCGGATTCCTTATAGGGTAGCAGAAGCCCGGCGGTCGCTCAAGCTGACGCCACCGGGAGCTTCCCGATAATCGCCTCATTCATTCCCCACAGTTTTGATTCCCACCTCGCGCAGTTGTTTGGGGTCGACGGGTGACGGCGCGTCGGTCAACATGCAAACGGCGCGCTGGCTTTTGGGAAATGCAATGACATCGCGCAGCGATTTTGCCCCGCTGAAAAGCATCGCCAGCCGGTCGATACCGAAGGCGATGCCGCCGTGGGGCGGCGCGCCAAAGCTTAGCGCCTCAAGAAAAAATCCGAACTTGGCTGCTGCCTCTTCCGCGCCGATTCCCATCAAGCCGAGAATCTTTCGCTGCAGCTCGACCTGGTGGATACGAATGCTTCCTCCGCCGGCCTCGACGCCGTTGACGGCTAAGTCGTACGCCTTGGAGCGCGCCTGGGCCGGCGCGGTGTCCAATAGCGGCAGGTCTTCATCCAGAGGGGCGGTAAAGGGATGATGTAAGGCGACGAAGCGCTTCTCGTCAGGATCAAAATCCATCAGCGGAAAATTGTATACCCAAACGAGGGCATACTCTTTTTCCGGAATCAGTCCCAATTTCTCGCCCAGGTAAAGTCGCAGGTTCCCCAGGGCGTCATGAACGATCTTGGGACTATCCGCGGAGAATAAAATCACATCGCCGCTCTCCGCTCCGGCGATGCTTTCGATTTCCTTTTGTTCCGTGTCTGAAAGAAATTTTGCGATGGGCGACTGCCAGCCGCCCTCGGTGATCCTTGTCCAGGCGATCCCCTTGGCGCCGAAGGTCGCCACGTAGGGCGTCATGTCGTCAAGATCTTTCCGGGACAACTCTCCGCCCAGGGGCACCCGAAGTCCCTTGACGACACCCCCCTTCTGAATCGCCAAAGAAAACACTTTCATTTGACAGGCCCGCAGCGCGCCGGTGAAATCCTTGAGCTCCAAACCGAAGCGCATGTCCGGTTTGTCCGAGCCGAACCGGTTCATCGCCTCTTCATAGGTGAGCTTTGCGAAAGGTCTCTGAAGCTCGATACCTTTGAGCTCCTTGAACAACAAACAAATCATCCCTTCGATCACCTGCATCACATCCTCCGGCTCCACAAAGGACATCTCCAGATCGAGCTGGGTGAATTCAGGCTGCCGGTCAGCCCGCAGATCCTCGTCGCGAAAGCATTTGACGATCTGGAAATAGCGATCCAGTCCGCCCACCATGAGAATCTGCTTGAACAATTGGGGCGATTGCGGCAGGGCGTAAAACCTTCCCGGATAGATGCGGCTCGGAACTAAATAGTCCCGCGCCCCCTCGGGAGTGCTCTTCGTCAGCACGGGGGTCTCCACGTCGACGAACCCCAGGCCGTCCAGATAATCTCGGATCAGCTTGGTCATGCGATAGCGCAACACCAGGGGCGCCAGACTTTGCGGCCGGCGCAGATCCAAATAGCGATATTTGAGCCGGGTGTTTTCATTGGCTTCGGTCTCATCGTCGATGGTAAACGGCGGCACCTGGGAAGCGTTGAGCAACCGCAGCTCATTTCCCGTCAACTCCACTTCACCCGTGGCCAGATCCGGATTGATGGTTTCCGGCGATCGCTTGGACAAGATACCCCGCACCGCAATCACGTCTTCGGAGCGCAGTTGCTTGGCCTTTTCATGGGCCGCCGCGTCCACTTCCGGATTGAAAACGATTTGGCAGATACCGCTTCGGTCGCGCAGATCGACGAAAATAACCCCGCCGTGGTCGCGCCGCGTGCGCACCCAGCCAAAAAGAGTAAACTCGCTGCCCACCGCGCTTGCCCGCGGCTCGCCGCAGTAACAGCTGCGCTTCCAATCGCCCAACTGATCGGCAAAAATTCGCTCCGTGGTCATCAACCTGCCTGCCGCGTTGTCAACTCAGCCTCGACCTTGTCCAAACTGATTTCCTCCTGCTGCTTGCTCGCCATATTGCGCCACACCGCTTTGCCCCTTGCCAGCTCATCGTCGCCGACGATCAAGACTGCAGCGGCTTTGAACTTATCGGCCCGTCTCATCTGGCTCTTTAAGCTCCGGACCTCGCCTTCCATCTCGACAGACAAACCTTTTTGCCGCAGCCGATGGACCAGAGGGAAGACCCAGTCCCGCGCCTGCTCACCGACCCACACAACGTAACACGACGGGCCCATAGTTGCCGCAGTTTGCTGCATCCTGAGTAACATCGTCAGGCGCTCGACCCCCAGCGCGAACCCGACCCCCGGAATCGCCGGCCCTCCCAGCGCTTGCACCAACCCGTCGTAGCGCCCGCCTGCCGCCACGGCGCCTTGCGAGCCCAATTGCGTAGTGGTCCACTCAAACGTAGTTCGGCAATAGTAATCGAGCCCCCGGACCATGCGTGGATTGAGAATAAATTTCACGTTGGTATCCCGAAGCAGTCGCTGTACCGTGGTGAAATGCTCCTGGCAGTTGACACAGAGCGACTCCAGTATGGAAGGCGCGTCCTTCGTGACGCGGATACATCCCGGCTCTTTGCAATCCAGAGCCCGCAACGGATTGCGGTCGATGCGCCGCCGGCAGTTCTCACATAACGACTCCTCGCGCTGCTTCAAAAAGGTCAGCAGCGTTTCGCGATATTTGGGCCGGCACTCCGAATCGCCCAGCGAATTGATCTGCAGCGATGGTTCGGTCAAGCCCAGCGCCAAGAAAAAATCGTTGAGCAGCAGCAAGATCTCAGCGTCAATGAATGGATCACCGCGGCCCAGGGCTTCGGCGCCGATCTGATGAAATTGGCGCATGCGTCCCTTTTGCGGCCGCTCGCGCCGGAACATCGGTCCCATGTAATAGAGCTTTCTCAAGGGCTCGGTCTTGTACATTTCGGCTTCGACGTAAGCCCGCACGACCCCGGAGGTCCCTTCCGGCCTGATCGTGAGCCTGGTGACCTCCGTCGCGTCGGCGCTCCGGCTATCGCGATCCTCAAAGGTGTACATCTCCTTCTCGACGATATCCGTAGTCTCGCCGATGGAGCGGCTAAAAAGCTCAGTCTTCTCCAATACCGGAATCCGAATCTCGGCAAAATTGTAAGCATGGAAAACCTGCCGTGCCTTGGCTTCAACATCCTGCCAGAGCTCCACTTCCCCAGGAAGTATATCAGAAAACCCTTTAATCGCAGTAATTTTCATTATATTCTTATAGTAATTGTTGATAGCAAGGAACTCTAACGCGGTCAGCTATGCAAAAATCCCCAGGCCCGAGGCGCAAGCCAAATCCATAAACGGACGTTGGAACGAGACAGAGAACTTTTCTTGCAGCCGGTTTCCAACAAGACACCATAAGAACCTGCAGAGGTCAAGCAAACTCAGGTCTGGAGCCCAGATGCCTTCGGCAACTGAAGCTCAAAATAACCATTGCCTTGGCGCCGTCATTCTGATAAGTCCGGGCTGCTTCGGGCAACAACTCTCGGGTTACTCTCCAGCACGCTTCCTAGCCCCTCTCATAGTGTCGGCTGCTCTCGTAGTTCGGAAAGGAGGAGTCATGACCTGATCACACCGCGATACAAGACATGGGCAATCAACACCAATTCATCTGAAACATCACATAACACGGAGGCTAAAAATATGAGGTCACGATGGATTAGTCTCATGGGTTTGCTATCGTTTGCAGCTATCTCCTCTTTGGCGGCGCTTCAGTCTGTGCCAGATCTGGGGGGCTCCTCGGCGTGGGGAGATGACGATGACAAGGCGCAATTTCCGAAGAACGCGACCTTTACGACTCTGATCACGACTCCGCGGGCCATCGAGGGATTGACCGGAGACAACCACGGTAATTTATATGTTGCTGGTTCAGGCGCGCCAGACTGTCCCGTTTGGGAAATCAATCTCAGCAAACCTGCTCTGACTCCAGTCGGATCCGTCGTCCCCGCCAGCGGGAACTGCGGCTTCTCCGGCATTGCGTTCGATGAAGCGCGCAATCTCTACGTCGCTGATGGCGGCGCGGGAACTATTTATTTTTTTAACCCCAGTGTGAATAATCCGCCCACTGCCGCAATTTTTGCCTCGGGGGTTCCCGGGACGAACGGGTTGGCTTTTGACCGGAGCGGCAATCTGTGGACGGGTGACGGAACCACCGGCCAAGGAAGGGTCTGGAAGATAACCAGTCCTGGAGCCAACTGCACACCTCCGACTCCGGTCAATTGTGTCGAGGTATTTCGCATCCAGCCGATGTCGAATGAAGCTAATCTAGTCGCCGGCATAGGCGGAGTAGGGCGCGACATCCGTGCATTGCCGCCCGGCGTGATTACAGTAACTCCAACAACTCGAAATGCCACGGTTCAAACAACCTCCCCTCCCTGTCCCAGTTCAGCTCCCTGTGTGCTTGGCTCTCAGCCCCTCGTAGCGAACGGTTTAGCATTCAATAAGAAGGGTGATCTCTTCAATATCGATACCGCTCGGGGAGCGCTTTGGAAGGTGGAATTCGATCGGCATGGAAATCTCAAAAGTCCGACCGGCTGTGACACCACATTCACAGCCAACACCCTATGTCTGAGCAACGTCTTCGTCGCTCATCCCATTCTTGAGGGGGGAGACGGTATAGCTCTCGACCGGGACGAAAATATATGGGTGGACGCCAATGAGCGCAATGCGGTCGCGGTCGTGACCAAAAAAGGCGAGGTCTTGGAGATTTTCCGCAATCCGGTCAATTTACCGCAGCCGGTTGCATTTGAGGTTGGTTTGAGGAACGCAGGCAATCAATCAGTCGGAAACAACCACATTCTTGAATTTCCAACCAGTCCCTTCCTGACCGGAAAAGTTTTCTGCACATCCCAGTCTGACGGTAACCGGCGAGACAACTCTCCTAATACAGCCGGCGAAGTCAGTCCTGCTGGACCCAACATCGGTAAAATTTCCTGCATGGACCAGGAGTTGAAAAGTCCAGGTTTGCCGCTACCCATCGACTAGCGCTGTTTCTACGGGAGCCTCCTCGAACAAATCTGGGGAGGCTCCCAACTGTTTCATAGATCGTCAGAGGTGGTCCGTATGGCTATCGAAACCACGGGCGCATCCGAGGAAATCATTCGCCAAATTCTTGCCCTCTATTTCGACCCTGATCGCGGGGTCGTCCCCAAACAAGCCGAGCTGGACATCAAAGGATTGGGGAAAGTCATTCAGTTCATGGCTGACGCAGGGGAGATCAAATCGCCCCTGCCGCCGCCGGAGCAGTTCATCGACTTGCAATATCTCAAGGCGGCGGGACTACAGTGAAGGATGAACGCCGTGGGGCCAAGTCCCCAAGCTCATCGAGCTCGCTCATCGTCGATTACATGAACCGTTTCTGGGCTGAATACTGCCGTAAGTTCATCGCCTTCGCATAGAGGGAGTTTGGAATAGCCCCTTCGCTCTACTAGCGCCACCAGAGGGAATCCGCCGCAATCCAAGCTTATCCGATGGTGAGTCATACCTGGCGATACGGCGATCACTTTCCCTTTGAGCCGGTTTGAATCCTGAGGCCCGCAGGTTGCCAGGGTGAGCGACACCTCTTCCGGACGAATACAAGCGACGACTTTCGTTCCGGTTTTGAGCCCTGCTTGGGCGTGAATCATTGCGCCGTTAGTCTTGATCGTCGCGTGATCGCCGTCAGAAACTTCGACCACACCGGACAGGCGGTTCTCAATCCCAACGATCTCGGCAACAGCCTCCGTCTCTGGGCGAAGAAAAACATTCTCGCACGAACCAAGCTGCAGCAAATGGCCTTGATGCAAGACACCGACACGGTTGGCCAAGGCGAAAGCCTCGTGACGGTCGTGGGTGACGAGTACCGTGGTGATCCCCGTTTCCCTGACGATCCGCTGAAAGTCACGCACCAGGGCTTCGCGACTCGCCGGATCCAATGCCGAGAAAGGCTCGTCGAGCAGTAAAAGCTCCGGTTCGAGCACGAGCGCCCGCGCCAGGCTGGTGCGCTGCGCCTCGCCACCGGAAAGGGTACGCGCGAAACGCGCCGCCAGATGTGCGATGCCTAACCTCTGCAGCCATGGACCCAGGTGCCGCTGGATCTCATCGCGGCGAACACCTCGAAGTTTCAGTCCAAGGGCGGCGTTTTGGTAAACCGATGCGTTCAGCAGCAACGGTTCCTGAAACACAGTGGCGATGCGCCGTCTGAGCGCAAGCTGGTTGCCGTCGAGCGCGTTCTCACCGCGGAATCGCACTGTCCCATGGTCGGGAAGCTGTAGTATCCCCATCACCCGCAGCATAGTCGACTTGCCGGCTCCGTTGGGACCGATCAACGCCATCACGTCACCCGGGTAAACTTCCAGAGACGCCACTTGCAAGGCAACGTGCTCACCGTGATGGACGGCGACGTCGCTCAGGGTCAGGAGAGTTTCGGCCACCGGAGTTGCTCCCGTTGCTGGATGCGCGTCAGCAAAATAATATTGATCGCGAACGTAAGTCCCAGCAGGATCAGACTCAAAGCGATGGCGATGTCGAAGTTGCCCTTACCGGTTTCCAGCACCGTAGCCGTGGTGAGAACCCGGGTTTGGCCGCGAATGTTGCCGCCCACCATCATCGACGCCCCGACCTCGGAAATAACGCCGCCAAAACCCGCCATGACCGCGGCCAGCAACGGCAATCTTGCCTCTTTGCATAAAAGCCATAGCAATTGTGGTTTCGAGGCGCCGATGCCGAGCAGTTGTAACGCGAGCTTTGGATCGAGGGCTTGAAAACTCGCCATGGTTAAGCCAGCCACTATGGGGAATGCGATGATCACCTGGGCGATGACCATCGCCGTCGGCGAATAGATCAATTCCATAAATCCCAGCGGCCCGCTCCGCCACAAGAAAATCGATACGAAGAGGCCCACGACCACCGGCGGAAGCCCCATCCCGGTATTGATCAGCGCAACCGTGGTATTGCGGCCGGGAAATCTTACCAGTGCCAACGCTATGCCCAACGGAATACCCAACAAGAGCGAGATCAACGTCGCGCTGCCGGAAATCTTCAGGGAGAGCCAGGTGATCGCCCATACCTCGGCATCGAAACCCAGAACCAGTTCAATCGCTTTGCCGATGCCTTGCCAGAGCAGTTCCACACGGCACTCCTGGTGACGACGAGCGCCCCCGTTCCTGGTTCGACGGGCTCACCGCGAACGGACTTTTCTGCTCCGTCTGCTTTGGACGGCAGCGAGGGCCGCTTCTAATGTTGACCCGTTACGCTCCAAGATCTTGTTCTTTCTTGCCTGCGACAGGGAAAAATAGCGCTTGGCCAAACTTATCGACGCCGAAGGTCTTGATCGCGTTCTGCGCAACCGGCGCTACCATGAAATCCGCGAAGGCCTTGCCGCCCGCTGCATTGATCCTCGGGCCGTTGGCTGGGTTCACCTCCATGACCGAGTAAATGTTCAAGAGCAGCTTGTCGCCCTCGATCAAGATCGGCAAATTGACGCGCTTCGCCAGAGCCAGCAAGGTGCCCCGGTCGGTAATCGCGTAAGCATTGCGCTCGTTGGCAATGCCCAAGGTTGCTCCCATCCCCTGCCCTGCTTCGGTATACCAAGAGCCCTTCGGTTCGATGCCCGCCGATTTCCATAATGACTTTTCCAACGTGTGCGTGCCCGAGCTATCGCCGCGGGAAACGAAGGGGGATTTGGACTGTTCGATCAGCTTCAGCGCCGCAAGGGCGGTCTTCGCCGATTTGATTTTCGCCGGATCTTCCTTCGGGCCGATGATGACGAAATCGTTGTACATCACGAGCCGCCGGTTGAGCAGCTTGCCCTCGGCAACATATTTTTGTTCCAAACTCGGCGCGTGCACCAGAGCGACGTCGGCATCTCCCTTCGCCGCCAGCGCCAGCGCCTGCCCGGTGCCGACGGAAATCGTCTTGACGGAATATCCTGTTTGCTTTTCGAACAGCGGGATCAAGACATCAAGCAAACCGGAGTCCTGCGTGCTGGTGGTGGTGGAGAGAATGACATTCTTGTTCGATTCAGCCGCCGTCCCAATCCCGGCAGCCATCGCGGCCACCAGCAAAATTGCCAGAAAGAAAACACCGCCATGTCGTCGCATGGTTCCCTCCGCTTTAGTTGTAAGTGATGATTCGTCCCGACTCCGCCAGATCGTACCCGCCAAGGGTACCGACACGCTCGCGAAACTCTTGCGACCCGACGATTCCAAGCAACGTCTGAATCCCCGGCGTAAAAAAACGGTTCTTTGAAACCAGCATATCGAAGCGTTCCCGGGTGAGAGCAATGAAATCGAGCCCCAGCAAATGGGCCGTCGTGCGCGTGGCCAGGCCGGTGTCCACCACGCCTCTTAAAACCTGCAATCCGACCTCGAGGTGGGTTGAAACTGTATTGCCGTAGCCGGCGATCTTCTTGGCGCTCAAGCGGTCGCGCCCGAGCTCCTGATCGAGATAGATCCGAGTTCCCGAGCCGGGTTGGCGATTGATCATTCGCAGCCTGGGACGGAGGAGATCCCGCAGTGATCTGATGCTCCTGGGATTTCCCTGCGGCACGAGCAGTCCCAACTCACGATAAAACAGCTCAACGACAACTGTATCCTGCGCCAACAAACGTTGCGCCAAGGGCTCACCTTCGGCAGAACGGGACGGTTCCAAGAGATGAGCCGTGGCGAAATCCGCCGCGCCGCTTCGGATTGCAGCCAGCCCACCGCTGCTGCCGATGGTTGCCATAAAAAGGGACGCGGGCCGGGTTTGTGCTTCGTAGAGATCGTGCAGGATACCGAGGCTTGGATCATCGCTGCCTGCTGCCAGCAAGAAGGTGCGGTCCAGTGCGCTGTTTTCTGTTCCAATAAGACCCGAAGCGCTCTTTTCAATCCATTGGTCAATCAGCTTCTTCGGGAAAGTCCACTTGCCGGTAACTCTTGTGCATGGAATCGTGCCAGCCTTGGCCAGGAAATAGACTTTCTTCTCATTGATCCCGAGATAACGCGCCACTTCCCGCGTGTTCATGAGTTCAGTCACGGCGTATTGTCTCCCAGGGTCTTTTTAAGTGTTTCGATAAGAAAAGGCAATAAACTAACAAATAATTACAAATACACCGAAAGAAATGGATCTGGGAGATTTTGGGAAAACCCTGCGGTGTTACGGCGGGCTGAGCAGAGCGAAGCATTTTCAGCCCGTAACAAAGCCGAGATTTTTCGGCGGAATTTTTCTGAGAAATCCAAGGGCTCAGAACGACATTACGATGCAGTCTCTTCAGCGGGATGTCGGTTTGACTCGAAGGATACGGCCGTCGCGGCTATCCGTTACGACATAGATGAGTCCATCGGGTCCTTGTTGCACGTCGCGGGTCCGTTCTCGCAGGTCGCCGAGGTAACGATCCTCACGGGCGACTTGGCCGTCCTTCAGTGTTAATCTCACCAGCAGCCCGGGATTGAGGGAACCAATAAGCATGCTGCCCTTCCAGTCGGGAAAGGCATCGCCGGTATAAATCGCCATTCCCGACGGAGCGATCACCGGATCCCAATAGTATACCGGCTGTTCCATGCCGGGCTTGGCGGTCCCTTCACCGATCTTCGCTCCCGAATAATCGACGCCGTAGGTGATGATGGGCCAGCCGTAGTTCTTGCCGGCCTCCGGATGATTCAGCTCGTCGCCGCCACGGGCGCCGTGCTCGACGGTCCAGAGGCGGCCGCTCTGGGGATCGAGGGCGGCGCTCTGGACATTGCGATGGCCGTAGGACCAAATCTCCGGCCGTGCGCCAGCGCGTCCGACAAAGGGGTTGTCTTTCGGCACCGAGCCATCCGGGTTGATGCGCACGATTTTACCCAGGCCGGAGGACAGGTCCTGGGCCTTTTCGCGATAGGCGAAGCGATCGCCCTGGGTGACGAACAAGGTCCCGTCACGAGCGAAGACCAGACGGGAGCCGAAGTGGTTGCCGCCCTCTACCTTGGGTTGCTGCCGGTAGATTACCTGGACGTCCTCGAGCTTTCCCTCGCCCAGCTTTCCACGGGCCACCGCCGTTCCCGCAGTGCTGCCTTCGCCGGGCTCCGCATAGGAAAGATAGACGAGCCGATTTTCGGCAAAGCGTGGGTCCAATGCGACGTCGAGCAGCCCTCCCTGCCCGCGAGCGAAAACCCGCGGTACGCCGTCAACAGGTTTGGATACACGGCCGTCCCCTTCGACTATCCGGAGCCGCCCCGGGCGTTCTGTGACAAGCATGCGTCCGTCAGGCAGGAAGGCCAGCGCCCACGGATGCTCAAATCCCTTGGCAACAGTCTCCGCCTGAACAACGCCATTCACCGGCGCGGGCGTCGGCGATCGCGGTGCCTGGGCCAGCGAAACT